>Ga0126377_10002300_pt1 | contig 13087 bp, 10 predicted proteins | sample PanSoiMetPlot_22_FD_92647 | JGI IMG/M metagenome (GOLD analysis project Ga0126377, IMG submission 92647) | Tropical forest soil microbial communities from Panama - MetaG Plot_22 | ecosystem: Environmental > Terrestrial > Soil > Tropical forest > Bulk soil | place: Panama | collected 2016-02-17
ACGCGGCGCTCATGACCGTGCCGCTGCTCGGATGCATCTTCCTCGCCTTCAGCCACTGGGATCCGGCGCTCCATGATCCACCGGCAGCCATCTGGCCCAAGGGCGCGGTGGGCGACATGGCGTACCCCGCGACGCTCGTCTCCGCCGGCCTGTGGGGGATCGCCGTGGCCATGGCGGCCGGCTTCTCGCGGATGATTCACGGTCTGCGCAAGGAGGTGCGAGACATCCGGCGGCTCGGGCAGTACACGCTCGAGAAGAAGCTGGGCGAGGGCGGCATGGGAGTGGTCTACCGCGCGTCGCACGCGATGCTTCGCCGCCCCACCGCCGTGAAGCTGCTCCTGCCCGAGCGGTCCGGCAAGGACGATCTGACCCGCTTCGAGCGCGAGGTCCAGCGCACCGCCATGCTCACGCATCCCAACACGGTGACCGTGTTCGACTACGGGCGGACGACGGACGGCGTCTTCTACTACGCGATGGAGCTCCTGGAGGGCGCATCGCTCGACGAGATCGTCGAGCTCGACGGCCCCCAGCCGGGGGAGCGCGTCATCCACCTCGTCGAGCAGGCCGCGGCGTCGCTGGCCGAGGCGCACGACGCCGGGCTCATCCATCGCGACGTCAAGCCCGGCAACATCCTCGTGGTCGATCGCGGCGGCATCGCCGATCTGGTGAAGGTCCTCGACTTCGGCCTGGTGAAGGACGTCGGCCTCGCAGCGAACGGCGGGGCGACGGCCGAGCCCGCGCTCACCATGGCCAACACGATCACGGGGACGCCGCTCTACATCGCCCCCGAGGCGGTGACCGCGCCGGAGTCGGTGGACGCGCGGACGGACATCTACGCGCTGGGTGCGGTCGCGTACTGGCTGCTGACCGGCACGCATGTCTTCCGCGGACGGTCGGTCGTCGAGGTGCTCGGTCAACACGTGCATGCGGTGCCGGATCCTCCATCGACGCGACTCGCCGCGCCGGTGGCGGAAGACCTCGAGGCAGCGCTCCTGGCGTGTCTCGCCAAGCGACCCGAGGATCGGCCGCCCTCCGCCCACGCGCTGCGCGAGCGGCTGCGCGCGTGCGCTGCCTTCGGCCGCTGGACCAACGCCCGAGCCGCCCAGTGGTGGACGCTTCACCGCCCGAGGCTGCGCTCCGCCGGCGCGACCGGCGCGACGGGCGCCACGCTCGACTCCCGCCGCGCCCAGCTCACTGTCACCCGCCTCGCCGACTGATCGCTCCGCGCCCGCCCGCCTCATTCGCGCCAGGGCAGCGCCACTCCCTCCCGTCGGGGGTGGCGATCGAGGAGCGCACGTGCATGGTGGCGCTCGTCGAAGATGTGGCGCAGGTGGGACTCCGCGCAGGCCGGGCCGGCACGGACATCACGCGGCGCCGTGCCAGGTCAGCTCCTCGCTCGCGTACAGGTCCGTCGCCGCCGCGCCGTCGTCGCCGGCCGGGTGCAAGACCAGGATCGGGCAGGACACCAGGCGGACGAGGCGCTCGGCCATGGCCCCCGCCGTCGCGGAAGGATCGACGTCCAGCCGGCGGCGGCTGCCCAGCACGATGAGGTTTGCGTCGACGTCTGCCGCCAGGCTCGCGACCTCCTCGGTCGGAACGCCGGCCGCGACGTGCGTGCGGACCCGCTGGCTGCCCCGGCCGTGCGCGCCGCAGTCGGCGCCGTCGAGCACCTCGGCGACCGCGCGCTCCAGATGCGCGAGCAGCCCCTCGAGCACCACGTCGAGGGCGCGGTCGGGGTCCGCCGTGGCGCGCTCGCGGTCGCACGTCTCCGCGGCGACGCGAACCGCGTGGACCTCGTGACACGGCCAGTGCCCGGCCGCGTCGAGTGCGCGCCTCAGGACCGGCGCGGTCAGGGCCGAGCCATCGACCGCGGCGACGACGACAAAGGGCTTGCTGCGGATCATCCGATCGGTGCCTCCGTGCGGGGCGTCGCTCGCCCCGCCGCTTCCCACCCAAGCAGGACGTGTGCCAGCCGCGCGCCGGCCTCCGCGATGCAGGCGCGGCGACCCGATCGCCGATGTGGCCGGGCGGTGCGGCGGGCCGGCGCTCGATCGTCCGCGCGTGAGGCGAAACGCGGCCCTGCACCGCCGCGTGGACCATGCACCAGGCCGCCTCCGCCTCGACCCGCCCGGCCTCGAGTCCAGGCCGGGTCAGGTCAGGTCCGGCGAGGCGAAGGCCTGCACCAGCCAGGCCAGCACGGCCTTGATGCGCGGGCTCGGAAACAGGTCCGGGTGGGTCACGGCCCAGACCTCCGCCGGCGGGAACAGCGACGGTGGCAGCACGCGCACGAGCGACGGCTCGAGGCGTGCGAACGACGGCGGGATGAGCAGGAGGCCATGGCCGGCCGCGCAGGCGGCGACCAGGACGGTGGTCGCGTTCGAGCGGACGACCAGCCGCGCGGCGGGCAGGTGCTTGCGAAGCCAGCGCGAGGTCGGCGTGCGGTCGAGGGCGGCGTCGAAGTCGATCCAGTCGTGGGTGGCCGCGTCGCCCACGCTGCGCGGGCGGCCGGCGCGACGAAGGTACTCCTCGCTGGCGTAGGCGGCGAACGGCATGGCGCCGAGGCGGCGCGCGACCAGGGAGCGCTCGCGCGGCCGGACCAGGCGTACTGCGATGTCCGCCTCGCGGCGCGAGAGATCGAGCGTGCGATTGTCGGCGCGGATCTCGAATCGGATGCCCGGATGGGCCCGGCGGAAGGCGAGCAGCCGGGGCGCCAGGACGTAGGTGCTGACCCCGTCGCCCGCGGTCAGGCGGAGGACGCCCTCGAGGCGCGCGCCGGCGCCGCCCAGCGCGCGGCCGGCGGCGCTGACCTGGGCCTCGACCGCCTCGGCGTGCGGCAGGAGGGCGCCGCCCTCGTCGGTGACGGCGAAGCCGGAGGGCGTGCGCGCGAAGACGCGCGCGCCCAGCCGCGACTCGAGGGCGTGCACGCGCCGTCCGATGGTGGTCGCGTTGACGCCGAGCGCGCGTGCCGCGGCGGCGTGCGTGCGGTGGCGGGCCAGGGCCAGGAAGATGCGCAGGTCGTCCCACGAGTCCCACCCGTCGGCGGCGCCGGTGCCCGTGCCCTTGTCCATGCCGTGCATTCTTGCACGATCGTCCTGCGCGGACGTCTCCTTTGCAGGGCGGCCCGCGGACGGCACGGGATCGGCATGAAGACCATCGTATCGACCGGCGGCGGTCCCGGCGGGCTCGCCGTCGAGGAGCGCCCCCAGCCCCGTCCCGGCCCGCGCCAGCTGCTCGTCCGCATGAGCGCGGCCTCCCTCAACTACCGCGACCTCGAGGTGGTGGCGCGCGCCCGCGACGCGGCGCGCCCGCTCGTGCCGGTATCCGACGGCGTCGGCCGCGTGGTGGCCGCCGGCCCCGAGGTGACTCGCTTCCGCACCGGAGATCGCGTGTCGCCCATCTTCTTCCCCGACTGGATTGCCGGCGAGCCGTCCGCCGAGGCGCGCCGGCGCCGGCTGGGCGGCCCCGACGATGGCGTCCTCGCCGAGTACGTCGCGGTGGACGAGCACGCGGCGGTCGCGCCGCCGGCCCACCTGAGCGACGTCGAGGCGGCCGCGCTTCCCTGCGCCGGCGTGACCGCGTGGTCGGCCCTGTTCGTCACCGATCGCGTGCTGCCCGGCGAGACCGTTGTCGTGCAGGGAACCGGCGGCGTGTCCACCTTCGCCATTCTTCTGGCCGCGCAGGCCGGCGCACGCGTCATCGTCGTCTCCGGCAGCGCGGCCAAGCTGGAGCGCGCGCGCGCCCTCGGCGCCGGCGACGGCATCGACCGTCGCGCCGAGCCGGAGTGGCACGAGCGCGTGCTCGAGCTGACCGGCGGGCGCGGGGCCGACCACGTCATCGACGTGGCGGGCGGCGACGGGCTGACGCGCAGCCTGGCCGCCACCCGCGTGGGCGGCACGATCAGCCTGGCCGGCTACGTCGCCGGCCACACCGGCCGCTTCGATCTCGCCACCGCGTTCGTGCGCCGGCTCCGCATGCAGGGCCTCGGCGTCGGCAGCCGCGACAGCTTCGAGGCGCTGGTGCGCGCGCTGGAGTCGAGCGAGGCGCGGCCGCCCATCGACCGCGTCTTCCCGGTCGACGAGCTCGCCGCCGCGCTGACCCACCTCGAGACCGGGGGCCCGTTCGGCAAGGTCGCGCTCACCTTCGCGGTTGGATGAGTCGGCGGAGCGCGATGGCGACGGCGGCGCCGCACCTGCGTGGAACTTCCGCTGGATTCGCGGTGAGGAGTCATTCGCGTTCTTCGACGCACCGGTGCTGCGAGAGCCACCCGGCTATCGTCGGCGCTTCTGCAGCAGGTGCGGATCGGTCCTGCCGGTCACGTTCCCCGGCCCAGCACGAGGAGCTGATGGGTCCCCTCGGCCTGGGTTGACGCGGTCGGCCGCAGATCGTCAGGCGTCACTCCGCCCGGACCGGATGACGCGCCCTACGCGGCTCCGCTCCAGTCGAGCTCGAGGACCTCGCACCCGAACACTGCGAAGGCGGCCCAGTGATACGGGTGCGCGAATGGCCGGCCTGGCCCGGCGCGCAGCTCGCCGAGCGCGGCCTCGAGCTGGGCCCGCGCGACCCGATCGGCCGTCGCGCCCGCGATCGGATCCAGCAGGGACAGCGCGTCGTCGCGCTCGATGCGCGCGATGTCCGCCCGGCACCCGTTCACGAGCGCGGCGACGTCCACGCGCGGCGCCGCATCGCCGACACCGACGAGCCGGCGGTAGAAGAGCCGGGCGAAGACGAGCGCCGCCAGATCGCTGACCGGCCACAACGTGGCGATGACCGTCGCGGCACCCGCGATGCGCAGCGAGGCGGGCAGGCCCATGGCCTCGTCGACGTCGAACGTGAGCGTCCTGCCCGATTCGCATGCGCCCAGGAACGCGAGCCCGCATCGACGCATGCTATCGGCGGTCAGGACGTCGGAGGTGGTGAGCAGCTCGGCGCACTGCACGATCCGGCCGTCGTCGTAGCGACCCCACAGGGTTCCGTGGCGCGCGTGCTCGAGGCGCCGCTCTGCCAGCTGCCCGGATTCGTCGTGCGCCTCGACGAGGCGGCCCTCGGGCGTGGCGGCGAAGCGATCGCCGTCGGCGGTGACCCGCCACTCCGACACCGGGCGGGCCAGGCGGGCCAGTGGATCGCCCGCCCGCGGCCATCCCCACCTGGCGTCGGGACACGCCAGCAGCGAGGACAGGAGCGGCTGAAGCGGCCTGGACAGCCCGTGGCCGGCGAAGTGGAGCAGGCTGGCGCTCGCCATGGCCTCGTGGATGGCGCGCTCGGCGGCGCGATCGCCGATCAGGAGCTCCACCTCACAGCCCGCCCTGCCGAGGTCCATGGCGACCGCCGAGGCCTCGGCTCGCGCGAGCGGGAGATCCAGCGTGGGATCGCCCACCGCCACGGCCCGGCGGCCGATCCTGGCGGTGCGCCCGCGCGCGTCGAACCACTCGGCGAGGCTCGACGCCACCCGCACGTCGAGCCCGGAGAGGCTTGGCAGCGCCCAGAAGGGCACCGCGTGCAGGACGCGATGCGGCACGATGGTGACCTTGCCGATGTCGTGCGGGTCGAGCGCCGCGCGCAGCCGCACGCCGAGCGCGTCGTCGAGGCGGTCGAGGAGACCGTCGAGGGCCGGCAGCGGATCGACCGGATCGCGCGCGGCGAGCTCGAGCATCCAGCCGGCGATCGCGTCCTCGTCCGGCCGCGCCCCGGAGCCGGAGAACAGGCGGACCACCCGGTCGTGCGGGAGATCGGAGAGATCGATGCGGACGCCGGGCACGTCGCGATCGCCGGGCACGATGGCGAGGACGAGCAGGCCGGCGAAGCCTGCGGCCAGGCAGACCACGGCCTCCCCCGGTGCCAGCTCCGCCGCGACCCGCTCGATCGACGGCGGCGCCAGCGCGGCGGGGGCGAGCTCGGGGCGGAGCCGGCGGTAGTCCTCGAGCAGGCGCGTGTGGCGCGTGACGCGCGCGCCCAGCGGGTCGCGCCCGTCGTCGGTCTCCGCGTCGCCGGACGTGGCGGCGCCCCGGCGGGTTGCGGCCAGCTCGGCCTCGAGTGCCAGCAGCTCGCGACCGGCGTCGCTCTGGCGCAGCTTCGCGGCGTGACGCAGCCGAGCGCTCTTGGAGCGCTCGATCATGTGGAGCGCATCGGCCCAGCGCTCGGCGCGCGCATAGGCGAACGCGAGGTTGGTCGCGTCCTTGCTGAAGCGCGACCCGGCGCTGGCGACCTCCGCGTCGGCGATGGCCAGCACGTAGTCGCGCTCCTCGTCGGAGATGATCGGCTCGAGGACCTCGATGACGCGGAGCGGTTGGTTCAGTCGCAAGCGGATGAGCCCCTCGATCCACGCCGCGTGTCGCCAGGGCCCCGATCGCGCGTCGACCACCCGCCGGAGCATGTCGGCCGCTTCCTGGTGCTGGTCGGCCTCCTCGAGCGCCCACCCGATCGCCAGCAGATCCTGCGGCGACGGCTCGAACCGGGCCATCTCGTCCACCAGGGCCCGCGCGGCCGCCAGGTGCCCGGGCCCGTCGCCCGCGGGCTCTCCGTGGACGGCGGCCTCGCGCGCGCCCACCACGCGCAGGAGGTGCCAGAGCAGCGCGGACCGCAGCCCGCCGCGGCGCATGTCCGCGTCGAGGCCGTGGCGGCTGGGCTCCTCGTCCCCGTCTCCGGCGACCAGATCGCGGATCCCTTCGACCAGGACGAGGCCCTCCTCCTCGGTGACGAGGTCGCTGGTCAGGAGATCCTGGCGCACCTTGAGCACCCCTTCCCGGTCGCCCTCGGCCGCTCGGTCCGCCTCGTACTTCCGCAGCGCGCCGCGGATCCTGTCGAGGTCGCGCAGCGGGTGGTCGTCGGGCAGCTCCAGGAGCGCGGCGGAGGCCTGGCGCGCCAGCCGTCCGTCGAACTCGGTCAGCAGGTCGACCGCAAGCCCGGCCCGCCTCTCGACCTCGTCCTCGCGATCCGAGAGCCGCGCTCCGCCCAGCCACTCGACGATGACATCGATGACCTCGGACTGCAGGCGCTCGATCTGCTCGGAACCATCATCGCCCACGTGGTCTCGCACCTCGCCGAGGACCGCGTGGAGGCGCCGGCCGAAGCGAAGCACCGCTTCTGCGACGATGCGGTGCCGTGCGTCGTCGTCCGGCTCCCCGAGCGCCCTCCGGATGTAGTCCAGCTGCTCGCGCACCTCGATCTCGCCGATCGTGCGCGCCTCGTCCGGCACGGCGGTGGTCATGGCGCGCGGTCGACCACGACGTCGTAGGCGAACTCGAAGTCCTTGACCCGGGTGACGCCCTGGCCGGGGTGGCGGCCGACGCCGAAGTTGTCCTTGCCGCCGAGCCAGTTGGCGCGATAGAGGCCCAGGACCTTCGGGCTCACCTGCCGCACCAGCTTGTAGGCCACGTCTCCCAGGACGAGCGCGGCCTGCATCGCCGCCTGCACGGCGGCCACGTGAGGGCTCGCGGCGGCCGCAAGCTGCGTGAGGAGCGAGGAGACGTCGTCCGACCTCGCGCTGGCCTGGAGCAGGGCGGCCAGATCGTCCGAGTCGCGAGTGTCGCGAGCGATGATCAGGCCGAGCACGAGGAAGTGCGCCGGCTTGCCGTAATAGACCATCAGCCCCTTCTCCTGGTCGGCGAGGTCATCCCCGTCCGCGACGCGCGGGAAGCGAAACGTCCGCGGGTGAAACAGCGTGGCGGTCTCCGCGCCCCCATGCAGGACCAGCGCGTCCAGGCGGATCTCCGCCTCGCCGAACCACTTGCGCGTCTCGCGCACGACCAGCGGCCTGAGGAACACCGCCAGGTTGTCCTCGAGCACGGGCGGGGCGGCCGGGCTGGCCGATCCGCGAAACCGGGTACCGCCGCCGCTCCCCACGAGCGCGAGCTCGGGATCGAGCGAGCCCTCCTCCACCAGCCAGTCGGTCATGGCCCCTCCCTCCCTGTGAGATCAGTCTACGGCATCGGGACTCGGAGTGGGGCCCGAGCTTCATCGCATCGATCGGAAGGCGCGGTGCTATTGTGCTGTCGATCGCGTCGTGCGCTGTTGCCTGGCGTTCCACAGGGGGATCGCAGATGACTCGCAGAACCAACGCAGCGGTCGCCGGCTCCGCGCTCCTCCTCTACATCGCCGTCGGGGTGACCCAGATGGCCGCGCTCGGCGACACCACCGCCGGCGAGGGGGCGGCCGCTCAGCTGGCGAGCATGGCGCAGCACGCGGCGGGAGTCCGCGTCGACGTGGTGCTCGGGCTCCTCACCTGCTTCTTCGCCCTCGTCCTGGCGGTGACCTTCCACGCGATCACGCGCGACGAGGACCCCGATCTCGCGATGCTCGCGCTGACCTGTCGCGTCGCCGAGGGCGTGGTGGGTGGCCTCTTCCTGCCCCTCACGCTGGGACTGCTCGCCGTCGCGACGGCCACCGGAGCGGACAGGCCGGAAGCCGGAGCCGCGAGCGCGCTCGGCTCGTTCATCCTGACCGCGCGATCGTGGGCCCCGACCATCGCCGCGAGCTTCTTCGCCGTGGGCAGCACGCTCTTCTCCTGGCTCCTCCTCCGCGGCCGCATGATCCCCACGCCCCTGGCGTGGCTCGGCGTGGTCGCGTCGGTGCTCCTCGTCGTCGGGCTTCCGCTCCGGCTCCTCGACGTCCTCCACGGCACGCCGGCGGCGCTCCTGTGGCTGCCGATGGCGGCCTTCGAGATCCCTCTCGGCTTCTGGCTGATCATCAAGGGCGTCGCCGGCGGCCCATCGCCGCGAGCTCGGTGAGAGGGCCGACCGGGCGGCGGGGAGCATGTCGATGTCATCGGACCGCGACCTCTACACCTTCGGAGACGGCGACGTCGCGAGCCGCCGGCTGGCGCGACTCTCCGCCGCCTACGAGGCGGAGACGCGCGATCTCATCGCCCGGGCCATCGTGGGCCCGCCGGCGCTCGCCCTCGACCTGGGCTGCGGACCGGGCTGGACCACATCCCTGGTTCACGAGGCCAGCGGCGCGGCACGCACGGTCGGCGTCGACGTGAGCGATCGCTTCGTCGACGAGGCCCGCCGCCGCCATCCTTCGCTCGAGTTCGTGGTCGCCGACGTCGTGCAGTCATTGCCGGTCGCGGGGGCCGACTTCGTCTTTGCGCGCTTCCTGCTCACGCACCTGTCCCGCCCGGCCGACGCGCTGGCCGCGTGGGCGGCGGCCGCCGCGCCGGGGGCCCGACTCGCGCTGCACGAGACGACCGCGATCATGAGCGCGCATCCTGCGCTGGCCCGCTACTACGATCTGGTGGCTGCGCTGCAGGCTCATCACGGCCAGAACCTCCGGATCGGGGCGGTGCTCGACGACGCGCTCGCCGCGACCCGCTGGCGCCTCGTCGAGAGCCTCGAGCTCCCCCTCGAGAAGCCGGCCGCGGTCATGGCCGAGATCCACGCGGCGAACCTGCGCACGTGGCGGGTCACGCCGTTCGCGCGCGACACCTTCGACCCGCGCGAGCTGGATGCGCTCGAGCGCTCGCTCGACGCGATCGCGGCGGGACGCGAGCCGTCGCCGCCGGTGCACAACATCGCCCGTCAGGTGATCGCGGCGCTCGACTGAGGCTGCCGCTGCCGATACGCGCGAACCGATGAGCTCACATCCGAGCCCCGGTCGGGGGAATCGATCAGCGATCAGCCGCCCCCGAAGCAGCCGAGGGACGGGCATCCGCCGTCCACGGCGTTGTAGGTCTGGGCGCACTCGGCGAAGTCGCTCAGCGTGTTTCCGTTCCCGGTGAGGTCGGGGCCCAGGGCGGTGCTCAACCAGATGGCGTTGATGGCGCTCCCCGCGCTGAACCGGATCGTGCTGCTGGTGATGAGGTCCGCGGGCGGAATGTACTGGTCGTCGAAGTCGCCGACGATCAGCGCGGCGGCGTCGTCGACCGTCTCCGGCCGGCAGCTGGCGGACTGGATGCCGTTCTCGCCGCCGGCGTACTCGATGATGACGTGGTCGAGGCGCGAGCCGTTCGCGGTGTCGAGCCAGAGGCCCTCCCAGTCGCCGGGAGCCGGGGCCGCGGCCGCGGACGTGAAGACGATCGGCTGGTCCTCGGTCCCCTCGGCGATGAGCACGCCGATGGAGTTCACCGGCTGCCCGTTGCCGCCGAACGTCACGCGCGCGCCCGGATCGACGTTGAGCGGCTCGAAGCGGAGCTCGACACCAGGGTCGAGCCGGAGCGTCACCGGAGGCGGGTCGTTGCCGATCCCGGCGACCCTCATCGATCCGGTCTGGATGTGAACCGGCAGCCGCTTCGCGATCGTGAGATCGGCGAAGACGTTGTACTGCGAGTGCACGAGCACCTCGTCGACGGCGTTGCCGGTGTAGGTCCCGGTCGGGATGGTCCCGAGCGCCATCATCGTCATCGCCAGGGCGTAGTCGCCGGCGTTCTCGACGGTCAGGTCGGTCGAGCCGGCGGTGAAGGCGGCGTTCGTGTCCAGGAAGACCCCGACACCGACCGACCCGTCGATCGTCACGTGGTCCACCTCGAGGAGCGCCACCGGCAGATCGCCGTACTCCGCGCCGGCCATCGTGATGCTCGGGTTGCGGTAGGACCCGCCGAACTGGCCGCCGCCGCGGAGCTCGGCGTGGTGGAGCTCGATCGTCGAGTCCACGTTGTAGCCGCGAAGCACGCCCCACGGCTCGGCCTCGTCGGCGCGGACGAACGAGACGACCCTCGAGGCCGCCCCGGCGGCCACGAGCCGGGCCGGCGCACCCGCCGATCCCCTGACCGTGATCGACGCCCCCGCGCCGAGACTCACGATGGCACAGGCCTCGATGGTGAGCGTACCTTGCCGGATCTGGATGCTGCCGGGAACCGAATGGATGGTCCCGCCCGCCCAGGTCTCGTCGGCGAGGATATCGGCCGAGTGCGTGACCACCGGCCCGCTCGCCGGCGCGCATCCTCCCGATTCTTCCGTCACCGTCACATCGATCGATCCCGACACGCTCTCGTCATCGTCGCTCGTGGCGACGACCGTGTAGGTCCCCGGCACGTTCGACGTGAGCGAGGCCGCGAGGCCATCGGGCACCAGCGACGCACCCTCCGGCGACACGCTCCACGTCACCCCGCCACCGCACGATCCGTTGTCGGCCACGGTCGCGGTCAGCGTGGCCGCCTGCCCGCTGGCGATCGCGGTCGCGCCGGCGGCGATCGACAACGCCGTCACCGAGCACTCGTCCGCCGCCCCGTCGTCGTCGCTCGCGCCACCGGTGCAAGCCACCAGCACACCGACCACCAGCGCCCCTGCGCCAGGTCGCCATCCCCATCGAATCCCCATGCTCCCGCCTCCCTCCTTCCCCTGGGAGGCGCCGTCCGCGTGCAGGTCGCGCGGTCTACCTGGCGATCCAGCGGATCCGCGGGCTAACCCCTCGGATCCGCGGCGCAAGAATTGTCGAGCGATCGCGAGTGACGACCGCGAGGGACCTGGCGTCCATGACGCGCCAGCTAGTCGAGCCCGGCCAGCGGATGGTAGCTGACCACCCTCGCCTCGTCGGGAGACGATTCCAGGGTCCCGTCGCTGGCCACCACCTGGAGCCGGTACTCTCCATCCTCGTCGGTGACGAGCGTCGGCATCACGATCGTCGGATCGTCGAGGGCGGCCTCGCTGCCGGGCGGGGCCGAGACGATCGTCCACTCGTACGTGATCGGGTCGTCATTCGGGTCGCTCGCGACTCCGAGCATGGTCACGGCCACGCCGGTGTCCGTCGCCCGATCGGGGCCCGCGCTGACGGTCGGCGCCATGTCCTGGGCCGTGATCGTCACGCTGTCCTCGTCGCTGGTCAGTCCGCCAGCGGCGACCACCAGCGTTGCGACGTAGCTTCCGTCGCGGTCGGCGGTGAAGCTCGGCCCGGCCGAGTCGGCGGCCGCCAGCGTCGCAGCGCTGCCACCAGGAGCGGTCAGCGTCCAGGCGTAGGTCAAGTCGATGGCCGCGCTGCTCCCCGATCCATCGAGCGTGACGACGTCCCCCCTCGCCACGGTCAGATCGTCTCCCGCGACGGCGATGGGAGCGCCGGGTACATCGCCGGCGTCTGCGCCTGTATCCCCGCCACCTCCGCATCCTCCGGCGTGCAGGCACATCGCGAACAACAAGCCCAGCCCTGCTGCAGATGATGTGGTCATGGATACCTTCCGCGATCGCTCCGACGCGGCGCTCCGGGACCCGTCGAGCTGGACGACTTCTCGCCTGGCCACTGTCTCATCGTCTCCGGCGACCGCCATGGGCACGGCGGAGGAGGAATCGTCGTCTCCACCCCCGCTTCCGCACGCTCCGATGTCCAGACACACCGTGAACACGCCGAGCCTGCCGGCAGGCGACATCCGCATTGGCCCTCCTCGCTGGACCCGCGACACTAGCAGAACGGGTGGCGATTTTCTGCTGGTCTCGTGAGGAGCCAGGTGCAGACCCGAGCCGCGCCGCGAGTGCGATAGGCTCTGTCGATGTTTTGCAACAGCGGGCCATGGTGCGCCGGCTTGCTCGCCGCGGCGGTGCTGGCGTTCTGGCCGTCGTACCTGTCCCGACCGTTCGGACCGGTCGACGTCTACACGCACGTGCACGCGGCGGCGATGGCCACGTGGTGCGCGCTGCTCGTCGTCCAGCCGACGCTGATCCGCTTCGGCCGCCGGCGGCTGCACCGCGCGCTCGGCAAGGTGTCATTCGTCCTGGCGCCGGCGATCGTGGTCGCGGCCTTCCTGCTCGTCCACCTCCGCATGCAGTCGATGCCGCGGCGCTACTTCGACGGCGGGGCGTTCGGCTTCTACCTGCCCCTCGCGTTCATCGCGCTGTTCGGCACCTGCTACGCCCTCGCGATCCGCTACCGGCGCCGGCCGGCGATCCACGCGGCATTCATGCTGGGGACGGGCCTGACGTTCATCGATCCGGTGCTGTCGAGGATCATCGCGTTCTACGGGCCCGCTCTCGCCCCGGACTGGTATCCCGTCATCACCTTCACGACGATCGACCTTCTCCTCGCGGTCATCGTGGCCCGGGTCAGGGGCCCGACGCTTCCGTTCCTGCTCGGCGGCTTCGCCGTCGTCGAGGCCGGCTGGTACGTGGTCGCCAGGTCCGACTCGTGGCTGAGCTTCGCCGTGTGGTATCGAGACCTGCCGATCACGTGA
>Ga0126377_10002301_pt1 | contig 13085 bp, 14 predicted proteins | sample PanSoiMetPlot_22_FD_92647 | JGI IMG/M metagenome (GOLD analysis project Ga0126377, IMG submission 92647) | Tropical forest soil microbial communities from Panama - MetaG Plot_22 | ecosystem: Environmental > Terrestrial > Soil > Tropical forest > Bulk soil | place: Panama | collected 2016-02-17
CATTCCGCCATTTCCAACCATAAATATGAACCTCTCGCCCCTGCCGCTCGGCCTCGGCTAGCTTGCCGCTTATATCCTCGCCTTGCCCGATCTTAACGCCGCCGGCAACAAGGCAAACGATCGTGAGCAGCCACGGCGTCGTGTGTTTTACAGCAATCTCGTCTTTCTTTGCCTCTAAAGGTCTGCAATAAAGGAAATTGCAGTGCTTGTGTTGCCGCCCAGTATCGCTCTCGCGAGCGCGGTCATGGGATTATGCGAGCAAGAGCGAGCAATCATAGATCGTGATCGCTTGGTCGCTCATTCACGGGCGTCGCCGCCAGACGGCTTTCTGATTTTCGTCCATGATGCCGCAATCACGACTGCTCGAAAACGAACATCATGTGGAAACCCCTACTATACGCCGCCTCCTCCCCCCTCATGTCGCCGCCAAAGTCTACCGCTTTGCGCGACAAATGGGCGTGGTGCGCCGACTGGCTCGCTGTGGCAGTGGCGATCGCGCTGCCGTGGTCGACGACCGGTTCTCTGGTGCTAATTTTGCTGTGGTGGTTGGCGCGGTTTGGAATGGGCGATCACCGGGCGGTGTTCCACGAGGCTGGCACCCTCGCTGGCGGCCTGCCGCCGGCCTTGTGCGCGCTCGGCGCTGTCGGGATATTGTGGGCGTCCGCACCGTGGGCGGAATGCATCGACGGACTCAGCGGATTCTACAAGCTGCTCGCCGTTCCGGCGTTGCTGGCGCAGTTTCGGCGGTCCGAGCGCGGAACCCTGGTCGTAGTGGGATTCGCCGCCTCTTGTATCGTTCTGATGGTTGCGTCATGGGGCTTGGCTCTGCTCCCGGGCCTGACTTGGCGCGGACGCAATGAAGACGTACCGGGCATCTTGGTCCGCGACTACATCGCACAGGGACAGGCATTCACACTTTGCGCGTTCGGATTTTGCGAGGTTGGGATACGCTCGTGGCGCCGGGGGCGTCACTGGCTTGCATTTGCCCTCCTGCTGCTCTCGCTCGCGTTTTTTGCCAATCTCTTTTATGTGACCGCCAGTCGCACAGCGCTGGTCACGATACCGGTTCTTCTCGTGCTTTTCTGTGGCCTGCGGTTCGGCTGGCGTATCGCCTTCGCTCCCATGCTAGCCTTGACCGTCGTATCGGCCGCCCTGATATGGCAGACCTCGCCGACCCTTCGTCATCGCCTTACGGCGATTTACGATCAAATCCGCGACTATGAGCCCAGCGGGGCTCGCACCAGCGCTGCTGAACGGCTGGAGTTCTGGCAGAAATCGATAATGATTATCGCCGACGCCCCCGTGCTAGGTCACGGCACGGGATCGATCCGCGAACAATTCCGCCGCGTGGTGAGCGGTGATACCGGCCCTGCGGCGTTGGTCGCGGCCAATCCGCACAATCAAGTATTCGCAGTCGCGATCCAACTTGGGCTCGTCGGCGCCGCACTACTGCTTGCCATGTGGGGCGCACATTTGTTGCTGTTTCGAGGCAGCGGGACGTGGGCGACGATTGGGCTTATCGTGGTCGTTCAAAATATCATCGGCTCGCTGTTCAACTCGCACCTGTTCGATTTCACGCAAGGTTGGATTTATGTGTGGGGCGTGGGCGTACTCGGCGGTTTGTGGCTGCGAGACTCGCACTCCGCTCCTATCGCAAGACATTAAACGCGGGGCGTGGAAATCGAATGACACGATCGGTCTGACAGCGACGGCCAGACTTAAGCTGTGTTGGTCTGTTCCCTCAGAACAAAGGATGATTATGTCGTCGAATCGGTCACTGACCCCACTCCAATCAGTGCTGACTGGAAATTAGCAACCCGTGAGCCGTCGCGAGATCGGTCCAACGTCCGCATCGGGGCGCCAAATCGGTAAGGCTCGGAACGAGCAAATGTTTTTCCGGTGTGGCCCAGAAAAGCCGACCCGATGCCGCAGGACCACGACGTCGGCTACCAGCTACCATTGCAACCTGAAGCATCGCACGGCATGCGGACCAACAGGAGGCCCATTGCGGTCACGTAGCGATCATGTTCTGATTTGCCGCTGGCCGCGAGTCACCGGGCGGTGTTTTCGAAGCGACATTGGTGTATCCGCCAAGCTGCCGATCGGATTTGGAGAGTGGACGTCTTTGGGAATCGCTTCGACTATCACGCTCGTGGCGTTAATCCTGGGTGGAATTTTTGCGACCTATAACCTGCTTCATTACATTTTATTTTGGTTGGCCACCAACCCGAAGGATGCAGCCAAGATCGGTCATGAGTTGAACGAATTCGAGCGGCGTCAACTGGTTGAATGGGCACCGAAGGCGGACGACTTTCTCAAACATGACGATCAGCATCGCACCTACGACGACGTGTTCGGACCATATCGGAGCGAGTTTGACAATTACAGCACCTGCGTTTTTCCCCGCTCGGTGTTCGCGCATCCATATGCGGCCGATTATCTCCTGCTGAAGCCCCGAGACGGGATGCGTCTATTGGAGCTCGGATGCGGATCGGGTGCAGCGGCCGACTATCTTGCAAGCCGGTGCAAGGTAGACATCACTTGTGTGACCAATTCTCCCACGCAGCGTGACATCTGCGAGCGGAAATTCGCAAAATTCGGCGGCCGCGTCCGGGTAATGTTAGCCGACTTTGATGACATGAGCCTCGCGGATGGAAGCTTTGATGCAATTTTTGCGTTCGAATCGATTGGCTATTCAAAAAACGTGGATGCCTGGTTGTCTCGCTGTTGGCGAATGCTCAAGCCAGGCGGATGCCTGCTTATCCGTTCGCCGGGGTCGCTGGATTTTTGCCGACGCGAAAAGGACTATCAAAGTGTCACGGCCTTTTTTGAGAATTGGCGCTACAATTTTCTCGGCGCGAATGTCCTTGTTTTCAAGTTGCGACGGCTTGGCTTCGACCCGATACGCTACCGGCATTTGCCGTTTTGGGCTTGGGGCCTGACCTGGAACTTCATCCAGCACCTCTTCCTGTGGAAATTTCGGCTGCGCATGCGTACTATGGTGGAACTCGAACGAATCATCTGGCGGACATCCAAGATCTTTGTGTTCGGCAACGGGTATAACATCGTCTTCGCTACAAAGCCCTCCCAGCAGTCGTGCCCTTGTTCAAATCTTCATAAAGACGAGAAAGATTTGTCCCTCCCGAAGGTCGAATCCGCGGGTAGCGCCGCAGACCAGCGAATTGCTGACCTGCCGCATTGACCGTTCGAGCTTCAATCGCGATCCAATTCTAAATCGATTGGAGGATTTGCGAACTTGCGCCGCCGATGCGACCCCAGGAGCGTCATCTTTGAGTTTACGCGCCGAACTCGTTCGCTTCGCCCTACGCCGCTTCTTCAAGGGCCGATCAGGGCCGGCGCCCACGATCGAGAGCTTGCGACGACGTTATGGAGGGCTCGGGCGGCTCGCCCCGCGGCCGCCAGAGGGCACGCTGATCAAGCGGCTCGACCTCGGCGGCATCAGGGCGGTCAGCATTGCCACCCGGGAGTCGCGCCCGGATCGCCATATTCTCTATCTCCACGGCGGCGGTCATGTATCCGGGTCGCCGAAGCTCTATCGGGATTTTACCTGGCGAATTGCGGCCGCGGCGCGGGCGCGGGTGCTGATGACCTATCATCGTCTGGCGCCCGAGCATCCCTACCCCGCCGCCATCGAGGACGCAGCCAACGCTTACCGCGCGCTGGTAGCCGGCGGTGCCGACCCGCGGGCTATAGTACTGATGGGGGAATCGGCCGGCGGGGGGCTGGTGTTGGGCGCGTTGCTCAAACTGCGCGACGAGGGCACCCCGCTGCCGGCAGCTGCGGTGACGATTTCGCCTTGGACCGATCTCGCGCTGAGCGGCAACTCGTACAGGCAAAATGCCGACGCCGATCCGATGATCTCGAACGCGGACGCAGCACGCATGGCAAGCTATTATCTCGGCGAGACTGATCCGCGCACGCCTTATGCCTCGCCCATGTACGGGGACCCCACCGGATTGCCGCCGACGCTGATTCAGGTCGGCAGCGACGAGATCCTGCTCGACGATTCCGTTCATATGGCCGAGCGCATGCGCGCTGCCGGTTGCGAGGTCGAGCTCGAAGTCTGGCCGCGGATGCCGCACGCCTGGCACGTGTGGGCGCGGGTGATGCCTGAAGCACGCGCAGCGATCGCGCGGATCGGCGTGTTCGTGCAAGACAAATGGCGGATGGCGCACGGCGAGTAGCGAACGACTAGGTATCTCCCTGGAAACGGCGCGACAGAGGACATCGCCGAGCCTCGAGTTTGTGCCACAAGCGGACCCAGTTGGCTCCTTATTCACTCACCTCGTCGGCAGCTGCGAGCAGCCGGTTGATGTTGAGACCGAGTCAGCCCACGGCCTGCGCGCCGCTTTTGAGAACCTCGGATTTGGCGAGATCGTGCAGTTCCTCGAGAATCGAGGAGTTCAGAACCTCCTCGAGCCGTGCGAGGGCACGACCGGCAAGAGCTCCGTCAAAAACGCGATGATCGAATGTCAGTCGAACAACGACGTTGCCGTCCGCATCGGCTGGCCCGTAGCTCAGCAGGCACGGCTGCGGCGTTCGCGATGTGCCGAGGTCGGTCCGCCACCGCGCGGCCGACGACACGCCGTAGGTCCCGATCTCCCGGCGCAGCCGTGGAACGTTCAGGCATACGAGGAAGATCAGACGTCGCGCCAACAGTGGAAGCCGGGCCATGGCGACCAACTTGCGATGAAATCCTGATCCCTCCAGCGGGGTGGCAGCGGCGCGCCGTATTAACTCGCTCAGCTCTGCGATCGGAACGGCGTCGGGCTTCTGGAATCGCAGCGGCAGCAGACCAAGATCACCCATGATCCTGCGCTCGTGGAGGACGACCACCGTACTGTCGACATACTCGTAGAGATGTGGCCACGGCAGTCTGAGGTAGACGCGGCGTAATTCGGGAATTTCGGCTGCGACCAGCGCGAAGGCTTTGACGAACATTGCGGTCCACGAAGGAGCCGCTCCAAGTTTCCGGCGGGCGGTCATCAGATCGCGGAACGCCACGGGCCGCGTGACGGAAACTCTCCCGGTGTCGGAAGCCGCCCACATGAAGTCAGCGATCATCCGACGAGCGAGGGATAATCGAATGCGGCGCCCGATTGGCGGAGAGCTCATGCGGGAGCGGCCTGCAAAGATTTAGCTGACAAATCTTTCATATTCGGGTCTTTCTCTCGGGCCAAGCGTGCATTAGTGCGGAGCAGTGCGGTGCCGATATCGGATGATTGGGCGGTCAGCCGCTCCTTGCGATCGACGCGATGCGAGAAGAATGTTCCAAAATCGGCACGACCGGTTGATCGATGAGGGCGCCATCCGATGCGATCAGTTCGACGGGACCGGTGGGCGCGACCGTGGAGCGAGTGAATGGAATCGGTCCGCAAACCATCATGAAATAGTCGTAGGTCGAGCGTCTTTCATTCGCCATCACGAATTGATGATGCATGCGCATGAATTTCGGCCGAATGCGCCAGTAGGTCCGCGGCGTGAGCATGTCCTGCATCCGCACCCGCCGCATGAGCGGCTTGCCCCGCGCGGGATCGCCATAGAATCGGGCTAATTTCACCGGATCGAATTTGTAGAAGCTGATGAAGTCGGACCGAGCTTGATACTCGGCCCAGGCGATCGAAGGCTCCGCCACGATCTGTGCGGCATGACGACGAAAGCGTTCGCTCGCCGGGTGCAGCGCGAATTTCGGTATCGTCGATCCGGTCGTCAGCAGGCACACTGCGGGGCCATGACGTCCAAGCTTGGGATCGATTTCGAGAGCGCGCGCGACCACCTCAACCGCGAGAGTCGATCCCATGCTGTGCCCGACGATCACGATCTCGTCGATCGCCGCATCGCGGCTGCGCGCGACGAGTTCTTCGGCAAAGCGGTCTACTCTTGCTTCAACGTCGGGCCGGCGGCCGTACATGTAGTCCCACGAAAAAATCCAGTCGTCCAACCCGTGCTGTACGCTCCATCGCCTACCGGGCCAGTGCAAAAGGGTGATGAAAATGGCGGCGCTCAGCGCGACGAACGAGGCAGCCTGCAGCGCGAACGAGGACAGCAGCAAGGTCGCCGCGTAATAGGCGATCACGACGGCCACGACGAGGAAAACGAGGAGCCAAACAAAGGGGAACAGAAAGAAAAGGCCATATCGCCAACTCGCTTTGAAGTAGCGAGCCGCCGACCCCGTCAGCATGATATCGAGGAAGGCCAGCGACGATCTGGCGAGGCGTCTGCCGAGAGGCCGCGCGAAATCGGAAAGGATGATGTCGTCCCAGACCAGCATTCCGTATCCAGTCTCGACGTGCCAATTGGGGGCCGAGGTCGTGACTTGCCAATGGATGCTCGAGGTCCCCGGGTGAGCGCTGGGCTCCGACAGTTGAGAGCTGACGTTCCATGTTCTCCCGAATGTGGCCAGCTCCCGCTTGAATACACGGTACCAGCCAGCGCCGATCGGACCGTATCCGCACAGGTGATACACGTAACGCCGTGTTGTCATCCGCTAACTGTCTCTGATTTCCCCGGAAGACCAAGTTGACGATCAATGGCGCTAGCGCGAAACCGCGCCGGTTGCAAGAAATGTAGCCTGCTGCCATCCTCTTTATGGTAACATTAAACCTCGCCCGGTCCTCTCGCAACGAGGTGCAGCGACCGCAGGTAACGCCAGCCCATCAGCGTTGCCGTTCGCGGGACGCCGTCGATTCAAGCTTTCCCAACCCCCCGGCGAGCTATTCATAACGGCTAATCATTTCCGCTGACCTCGCCGCCTGCGGCTTCGGCGGAGCCGTGATTTGAGCTGCAAGCCGTGCCGCAATTTTGGCGTGCGCCTCGGCGTTGAAATGAATACGGTCCCACTGGTAGGCCTCCGGCGGGATTGGATCCGGGTCATAGACAATGACACGAATACGGCGCGCCAGCAGCCGGTTCACCATCGCGGTGATATTGGCGGTGCGCTCCTCCCTGGTGCCGAAAAAGCGAAGATCGTTGCCGCCCGGTTGCAGGATGACAATATCGGTTCCTTCCGGGACGGCGGAATCAAGCCGGCGCAGCATCCCGCTCGTGCGGTCAAGGAGAATGCCTGAATTGGTGACGTTGGCGTCGATGCCTTGCTTGCGAAGGAGCCCCTCCAACACGGTGGGGTAGGAACTCCCCAAGCCGACGCCCCAGCCCGCAGTGTTGCTGGCGCCGATCGCAACAATGTTCAACGTCAGAGCCTCGACCGGAGTCGCGATCGCGAGGGCGGCTGCAACTGCCAAGGCGCGAAGCCCCTGTTCCACCGGCTCACCTTTTCCATAGCGCGTCGATCGATAGTACATCTGATGACGTGCCCGTTCCAACGACTAGGCCGTTCAAAGGGTGGCGTCGGGCGGCGACCGCCGGCGGAGGGCGATTCACCGCCTACCTCCCGAGACAAGTATTAGTCCACAGTCACCGCGACCTTTATGCAACACCTTCCGGAAAAGAGGCCACCGGACGGTACATCGAGCAACTTCCCACTGTGAGAGTTGCAGCTACGCGATTACAGTACGGACTCGGAATGATCACCATGGGGCGTGAAAGGAGCTCGTTATGACAAAGCTGGTGTTAGCTCTGGTTGCCACGTTCGCTTTGGCGAGCGTTGCATCGGCTGCCGACTTGCCGCGTAAGGAACCGCCGCCTCCGGCGCCGGTCGGCAAGGCACCGATCGGGAAGCTGCCGGGCAAATATCCGGTCGGAAAGTATCCGGTCACCGCGAGATACTGAGGCGAACAGCCAACTGAAAGGCGCGCAGTACGGCTTGGTGGTCGCAATTGGCCGCAAGCAATCTGCGTTAACTTTGGGGGGCGGGGGAACGACCATGCGGACCGGAATGAACCATCGCGGCGTTATCGTCGGGATCGTGGCGCTTGCAGCCGTTGCAAGCTGCCACGTTCCGGCGGCCACCGCACAAGAATCCGGTGTGAAGCAAGATACCGGTGGGAAAGCGATCTATTACGTCGACTTCCGAGCCAGGACCGCGGCCACCTACGGCCATGCGTTTGTCTGGTTCGGGCGCATGGACCGCAAGCAAGTCGAAGTTGCAGGCCTGCATCCAGCCTCGGACAGCCCGATTCCCTACATCATCGGTCAAATCTTCCCGGTGCCGTCCGAGACCGGCAAGAGCTATGGCGATCTCGACGAGGCATATCTGACCGGCAGCTACCGCGTCGTGATGACCGAAGCCCAAGCCAAGCCGGTCTTTGCCTACATCAAGCACCTGCAGGAATCGTCCCCGCTGTGGAATGCTACGGTCTACAACTGCGTTTCATTCATCCAAGACATCGCGCGCTACATGGGCTTGAAAGTGCCCGGCGAGCACGTGATCATGCCGGATGAGTGGGTGAACAAGCTGCGCCGGCTCAATGGCGGGCGCGAGAATCAGGTTATCGCTCTTTCACAGATCCTGGCGGGCTCGGCGCCCAAGGCTGCAGAGCCCAAGACCGCAGAGCCCAAGACCGCAGAGCCCAAGACCGCAGAGCCCAAGCCTGCTGTGCCCAGGACGGCCGCGCCCAAGCCTGCAGCGCCCAAGACTTCAGACACTCTTGTGGACCGGATGGCAGCCGTCTACTAGGTCAATCTCAATCGTTCGGAAGCCCTGGAGCGGGATGACGATTTTGGAATCGTCATCCCGCTCCAACTTTTTTTTGTCGGAGCATTATCCTTTCCGAACCGGTTCCCACCCTCTCGGATCAAATGCGGAGGCAGCTTTTGCACCCTGCTGCCCGGGCTCCGACGAAAATCGCACGACCTGATCGCTTTCAATAGATTCCTGGCACAACACGCGACGTTCGCGCCATGTATCGGCGATAATCCTCCCCGAACGTCTCGATCATCAGCTCTTCCTCGTGACGAACGCGCAGGAAGAATAAGATTCCGAACCCGACCAGCCCGGATAGACCGGCAATCCAATTCGGCAGCAGCAAAGCCTGCGCAAAGGCCCATAGCCAGAACGCGGAATACATGGGATGCCGCACGCGACGGTAAACTCCAGAGGTCACCAGCGTGTGCTGCTCACGAATCTCGAGCGTGACCGACCAGTTTCGACCGAGCTCCTTGTGCGTGCGATAGAACAGCCAGAGCGATAATGCGAAGACGACGGCGCCTGCCCAGGCAAGGGCTGGTTGGAAATGATAGTCCGCGAATTTAGGCTGACCAGTAAACACGTAGATCCCCGGGATCAAGCACATGCCGGTGAGCGGAAACGCCAGCAGTGCGCGATCCCGCGCCGGGTCACTACGGGTTACTTTTGGGGTGCGCCGCGAACGACGGGCGTGCCGATGGCGAATCGCAAACCAGCCAATCACGCCAAGGCCCCAGACGAGCTTTGCCCAGAACAAAGTCATCTTATTTGCTGCGAGGATTTGCTTCCATACTATCTCCGATCATAGGGGCTTCGTCCACTTCCCGGCTTCGCGCCCTTGGGGCCCCTGTCAGCGCGCTAATCGACCCGCTTCAAGCCACGCAAGCGCCTTTTCCTTTTCATCGAAGTCAAAATGCTTGATCTCGGCCTGAACGAAGTGATCAGCGATGCGAGGTACGATCTTGAGGAATTCGCTGTCGGTTACGGCTGCAATGCGCTTAATCTTTCGATGGTGATCGGCAACGAATTTGAGATGTGACACAAATGCTCCGAAGCTCTCCCAGCCGGGGAACGACTTCGTGTAGATCATAACGCCGGCCAGCATCCCGTTCGACGCAATGAACGGATCGACCTCTTTCGTGAGCCGCTCGAAGTCCGTTTTCTCGAGTGGGCCGTCGGGAGTAATAAGAAGGATATTTCGCTCACGCAACAGTTCAAAATGGATCATGCCGACTGCACTCCTGATCAAGGGGGCTTTCCCGCCTTTGCTAGGGCGCCCCCCTGGGCTTACAGATCAGAGCCCGCACCGCGCATCGAAAGCGGACAAATTGTCCGTAAGTTCCACACGACGCCACACAAGCTCGATCATCTGCGGGACCTGGACCCGTGCGCGATCATCAGCGGGTCCGGGCAGCCGTCGTGCGTCGGACATTGGCTTTGGGAAGCATATCAGAAACAGGGATACGCGCCGGGATAGCCTGCACTACAGGCGACAAAATATCGCGCGATCAATGGTTTAGAGCGCCAATGCGCGGAGCGCCAAGCCGCCGCTTCTGTCCACAGCCCCTGCCCGTCCCTGCTTCGGTAATCCGCACCGCGTGACCTCGATGGTACGATGTGTCCTAAATTGCCGGATCCGTTTGTCCCATCGGGACCAGCCGCCGCGAGACGATGCCGCGAGCCTCATTTCCGATTAACCTGACAGTGCCCTTGGAGATCATCATGCGCGCTCTTCTTGCGTTTGCTGCCTTTCTTTCCGTCGTGACCCTTGCGCACGCACAAGAGAGCTGGCCGCAGCGGCCGGTGACGATCGTGGTGCCGTTCGCTGCGGGCGGATCGGCCGACTTGCTCGCCCGAATTCTGCAGCAGCATATGCAGGCAAAGTTCGGCGTGCCGTTTACCGTCGAGAACAAGTCGGGCGCGGGCGGCAGCATCGGCACCGGCTTCGTCGCCAAAGCACCCCCCGACGGTTACACGCTCCTTGTCGGCACGGTCAGCTCAATCGCCATCAATGCCTTCCTCTATACCAAGCTGAACTTCGATGTCACCCGCGATATCCAGCCGGTCTCACTGCTGGTGCGGTTTCCGAACCTGCTGATCGTCAATCCCAAGATCCCCGCGAAAACGGTGCCGGAGCTGATCGCTTATCTCAAGGCCAACGAAGGCAAGATCAACTACGGGTCGTCAGGTAACGGCACCTCGTCGCACCTTTCCGCTGTCATGTTCGAGCTCGCGACCAAGACCAAGATGACGCACATTCCGTTCCGCAGCACTGCTGAGGTCGTGAACAGCATGCTTGGCGGCAACATCGACCTCGCCATCGACAGCATGACAACGGTCTGGCCGTTTGCAACGGCGGGGAACGTGCGCGCGCTCGCGGTGACCACCCCACAACGCAGTGCGACGGCCCCGGATTTGCCAACGATCAGCGAAACACTTGCCGGCTACGAGGCCACCGCGTGGCAGGGGCTGTTTGCCCCGGCGGGGACACCACGCCCGATCGTGGAGAAGATCGCCGCCGAGGTGAAACGGGTGTGGGAATTGCCGGACGTGATATCGCAGCTCAAGAATGTCGGCGCCGAGCCCACGCCTTCGACCCCCGATGAATTTACGGCCTACATCGCGGCCGAGCGCGGACGATGGGGCGAGGTGGTCAAGGCGTCGGGCGTGAAGATCGATTAGCCGCCGTGTTCCTTCGGACCATGGATGGTGACCCGGTTCTGGCGGCGCCGGTTCTGGCTTCACAAACATTGTTTTATGATCTGGCCAACGCCAATGCATGGAGGAACGTATGGTCGCCACCACTAGCGTCATAAGCTCGGCCGTCATCGCTGTCGCTCTCGCCTTTGGCGCCTGGACAAAGTCCGCCGACGCCAAGGACTGCTATGCACCCGACGCGCGCGCGCAGGAACGCGCCTTCTCGCGCGCCGTCGTAACCGAAGGCGGCAAGACCATCTGGCTCGGCGGCCAGACCGGATCGCCAAACTCCAATTTCGAGGGCCAGACCCGCGAAATCTTCGATGCGCTGGACAAGACCATCAAGGCGGTGGGCGGCAGCGGATTGAAGGACATGGTCACCATGACCGTGTTTATTAGCGATGTGCGCTACGGCGACCGGTTGACCGAGATCCGCAAGGAGACCTTTAAGGAGTGCTTTCCGGGTAGCGCCCTCATCACCGTCACCGGCTTCGCCCGCCCCGGAATCTTGATCGAGATTCAGGGCATGGCCGTGGTCGGCGGGAAATGACGCCGTTTCAGGGCAGCAAGCTCGGCGGCGGTCTGACATTTTTTTTTCGCTGTAAGCTGCGTGTAAGCGCCGGTTCGCAGGTCGCTAACCGTCTCCGGGGTATTTATCGCAGCACATCGGGGGCTGTCCTCCGATGCTCCCTCTTCCCCGACCGCTTGTGGGACACGCGGTCGGGGTTTTTTTGCCCGCGGTTTGGGCCCCCGATTGCGCCGTGAGCACTTTGATCCGATAGTACGAGGGGCGACGCCGCAATCGGAGGTGCGGCCATGGGCTTCGCAACGACCGCCGCCTATTTCGACGAACGGGCCAAGAGAGCGCGCGATGCCAACTCCAAAGCACTCTTCTCAGAGGCAGCCGGGTTCATCGCCAACTCGCCTGCATCGCACCGACCTTCCCTCCCGGATTTACGGTCAACAAGCCCTATTCGAAAACCGACCGCTTCCAGGCGCGGGCCGAGGAATGTCGGACCATGGCCGAGCATTTCACCGATCCGAATACGCGGGAGCAGATGCGGCGGCTGGCCGACACGTACGAACAGTTGGCGACAGCGGCAGAATAATCTGCTTCGCACCTACTCACTCCGCAGCGGACACAACAAGGCCGCAGGAATCAATCGCTGGACGTGCCGCAGCACCGCGGCTTCGCTTCGCCGGCACCGATAACACGAACAATTGCCCGTCCGCTTGCTTCTGGGCCGCCTCAGCCGCCCTCGGTCGTGCCCCACGCCTTATGGAATCTCTCCTTCGCGAGATCGGTCGGCTCGATCCAGAACTGCGCCGCACCCATGTCGCAGAACATGAATTGCTCATGCAACGAAGTGTCGCTGTCGATCTGCAACAGAAGGATGGTGCCGTCAGCCTGCAGCTCTGCCGCCGTTCCCTGGATATTTGTGGCGACGCCCAACATCTGATGGAGCGAGAGGTTGAGCTCCCGGTCATCATGCACCTCGTGAATGTATTCGCGAGGCTTTGCCGCCGCGATGGCCTTCCAGGAATCCGGGCCCGTGAAAACCGGGAGCGGGCCGATCGCCTTCTCGATCGATGCGACCAAGGCCGTGGCATCCGGATCGGCCGCTTCGTCAAACGTGTCGATCACGTGGGGCTCCAGCACCATCGGCGGGTATTCGATGATTCCGGTCTCGTACCCGCCGGCCCGCTCTCCAAATGCGTGCAAAATCTCGGGCGTGTCGTCCGGCGGCGCACGCTCGGGACCGGCTTGCTTGGCGAAGATGAC
>Ga0126377_10002302_pt1 | contig 13081 bp, 11 predicted proteins | sample PanSoiMetPlot_22_FD_92647 | JGI IMG/M metagenome (GOLD analysis project Ga0126377, IMG submission 92647) | Tropical forest soil microbial communities from Panama - MetaG Plot_22 | ecosystem: Environmental > Terrestrial > Soil > Tropical forest > Bulk soil | place: Panama | collected 2016-02-17
CCGAGCTCACCGGAAGCCTTCAGGTAGTTCATGGCTTCCTGCGTGGTCAGCGCCATGTCGATGTTCCGCAAATAGAGTACGTCCTCCACGTTCTGGACCGCGGCGCCGCCCTCCACCGACAGCACGCGGAGATTCTTTTCGTCGCTCACCACCACCGAAATGTCGTTGGCAAGCTGGTTGAAGGTGGCGCCGGGCTGACCGCCCATGAGAAACACCACGTTCTCATTCACCTTTTGCTTGAGCTGGTCATGGCTCGGCGTCTGAGCGACCGCGCGATCGACCAGAGCAAGTGACAATACGAAAGTGAGTAGAGGAAGGGATGCCCACCCCATCGTGCCCTCCTAAGCGTTTCGCCGCAAAAAGCCCCCACCGCGATGCTACCGGCGGGCGGGATGGGCGAGAAGTAAAATGCGCAGACGTCTGCGCAGAATCGCGATTTTCGCCGTGATCTAGCATGTCAGATCGCTTCCGTTCGGCGGTGCGCTGAACAACCACACGTCAGCGTGCTGCGGACGCAAAATCCATTGCGTGTGTGACGCGCGGGCAATCGAAACACCGAGCGCCGACAGCCGGGATCGCCGTTAGCCGAAGTTGACCGCGGTCGTATTGCCGCCACTGATGACGACGCCGATGCGACTTCCGGGCTCCGGCGTGTGCGCGCCGGACAACAGCGCCGCAAAGGCGGCGGCGCCGCCTGGCTCCGCAACCACCCGCAACGCCTGCCACAGAAGGTTCTGAGCCTTGACGATGGCCTCGTCGGCGACGAGGACGACGCGATGAACATAGTTCTTTGCGATCGGAAAGACGCGGTCGCCGACGCGCCGCGGCGCAAGCGAGTCCGCCGCCAGTCCTCCGGCTTCGGCGTCGACGGGGCGTCCGGCCTCCAACGCCCGCGTCAACGTCGGAGCGGCGAACGGCTCGACGCCGACCACCCTGATGCGACCGGCGTACCAGGCCGCGATCCCTGCAATCAGGCCGCCCCCGCCGACGGAGACGAGAAGCGTGTCGATCTCCGGGGCCTGGCCGTCGAGCTCGATCCCGATCGTGCCTTGCCCGAGCAAGGTTTCATCCTGATCGAACGCGTGGATCGGCAGCGCGCCGGTCCGTTGCGCCCAGGCTTCGCTCGCCGCCAGCGCGTCGGCGTAGCGATCGCCTTCGATCGTCAACTCGGCGCCATAGTCGCGGATGCGCTGGACCTTGGCCGCAGAAGAAACGCTCGGAACGAAGATCTTGGCCGGCACCTTCAACTTCATCGCCGCATAAGCAACGGCAGCGCCGTGATTGCCTCCCGAGGCCGCCACCACTCCCGCGGCGGGCACCTTGCGGGCGAGCAGATTCGCGAAAGCGCCCCGGGCCTTGAAGGAGCCGGAGTGCTGAAACAGCTCGAGCTTCAGAAACAGCCGGCCGGATGCGAGGCCGACCTCGGCCGCATCGATCTCGATGACCGGGGTGCGCCGGACGTGCGGACGAATGAGCTTCTCGCATTCGGCAATTCGCGCCGCGCTAACCGTATTGGACACGCCTGCCATCGGAGCACACCTCGGCCGTTATCGACCGTTCATGTGCCAGCCGCGGACAGCCTCGGCAAGTCTGTGACCGCACGTTCGCGCCGCGTGCGGCGGTGCCGGGTTTTCACGGCCGCGGCGCGGCGTCTGCGGACAGGTTCAGCGCCGACAAAATCCGCGCCGTGACCTCACGCGCGGTCGGCTCGATCGAGACGATGATGGGGTTTTCATCCGGTCCCGGCTCCTCGAGCGCTTCGAATTGGCTGTGCAGCAGGCTCTCCGGCATGAAATGCTCGTGTCGAGTCGCGATGCGGCGTGCGATCACCGCCTCGTCGCCCTTGAGGTAGACCAGGCGGACATCCGCGCGATCGCCGATCAATATGTCGCGGTAGCGGCGCTTGAGCGCCGAGCAGGCGACGATGCCGTGACCGCCGCGGCGCCGGGTCTGGTCGATCCACTCGGCAATCGCGTCCAGCCACGGCCAGCGGTCGTCGTCGGTGAGTGGAATGCCCTTGTGCATCTTCTCGACATTGGCCACCGGGTGGAACCAGTCGCCGTCCTCGAAGTCCCAATACAGTCGCAGCGCGAGCAACGAACCGACCGTCGACTTTCCCGACCCCGATACGCCCATGACGACCAGGATCGCGGGAGCGGCAGATGAGGTTTCGGACGGCGACCCGAGGCCCATCGATGTCACCTCCCCGCTCCGTGGACTGCCGTGCCCGCATTGGAGAATGTCGGGGCGTAACGCATCGCGACCTCGCCTATTTCTTTCTGAGGAACGAAGACCGATCGTGCTTGAGCAGCTCGCCGATCTCGGCGAGCTCGATATCGGCAGGCGGATATTTGGCGACCTCGCCGACATCGCACGCGTAGTGGCCCTGCCGGGGGAACACGGTGGTGACGGTCTCGCCCCAGATGCTCTTGACGGCGGACAGGATCCGCACCTTGTCGTCGATCAGGACATAGTGATCGGCCGGGTGGAAACGCCTGACATCGTCGAGCTCCTGCTCCTTGTGGACGTAGATCAGGACCTGGTCGTCGAATGCGCGCCAGAGGCCGGACCGTTCGACCTTGCGCGGCTGAAAGACGGCGTCACCGTCGGAGAGGATGACCACCTTTCCCCACTGCCGCGCGTGCCTCACCGCGTCCAGCGCGCCAGGATAAAGGCGGTCGGCGAAGGGGTAATCGACCAGCCAGTTCGACATCCGCAACAGCTCCGGGCGATGCAGATCCTCGATCCGATAGCGCTCCAGCGCGCCGAGATAGTCGGCGTATCCGAGCTCGCCTCTCAGGTCTTCGAAAATTTTCCAGTACCGGTCGCGCGTCGCCGCCCCGTAGGTCCGCTCCAGGTGCTCGCTGAGGTCGGCCTGCACGCGATCATTATCGAGCAGCGTGTTGTCGACGTCGAACAGAAAGACAAGGGTTGCCGTCACGGTTGGCGAACCTCAATTCGTCTTGCGCTTGCCGAGAAGCTCTCGCACGACCTCCGTCACCCGCTCCGGCGCAAAGCCGAATTTTCGCTGCAGCTCCTTGAGCGGGGCCGATGAACCGAATGTCCGCATGCCGATCACGCGGCCGGACCAGCCGACATAGCGCTCCCAGCCGAAAGTCGAGGCCTGCTCCACCGCAACCCGCGCCGTGATGTGGGGCGGCAGCACGCTGTCCCGGTAGGCCTGAGTCTGATGCTCGAAGATATCCCAGGACGGCATCGACACCACGCGCGAGCGGATGCCTTCGGCCGCGAGCTCCTCGTGGACCCCGACGCAGAGGCTGACCTCGCTGCCCGACGCGATGAGGATCACCTCGGGCTTGCCGTCCGGCGCGTCGGCGAGCACGTAGGCGCCGCGCGCGACCCCGGCTGCGGACGCGTACTTGTCGCGGTCCAATGTCGGCAGCGGCTGGCGCGACAGCGCCAGCATCGCCGGCTTGTGGCGCAGCTGTATGACATAGCGATAGGCCTCGACCACCTCGTTGGCATCGCATGGCCGCAACAGCACCAGGCCCGGCTCGGCGCGGAAGGACGCCAGTTGCTCCACCGGCTGGTGGGTCGGGCCGTCCTCGCCGTCGCCCATCGCATCGTGAGTGAACACGAAGATGGTCGGCAGCTCCATCATCGCCGCCAGCCTGATGGCCGGCCGCGCATAGTCGCTGAAGATGAAGAACGTGGCGCCGAAGGGGCGCAGCTTCGACAACGCGAGTCCGTTGACCGCGGCCATCATGGCATGCTCGCGCACGCCGAAGTGCACGTTCCGGCCGGTGGGCGTGCCAGGCTGGAAATCGCCGGCCCCCTCGAATGTCAGGGCTGCCTTGGTGGACGACGCCAGATCGGCCGACCCGCCGAGCAGCCAGGGAATGTTCTGCCCCAGCACATTGAGCGCCTTGGCCGACGCCTCCCTGCCCGCGACACCCTTGGGGTCGGCGGGAAACACCGGCAACCCGCGATCCCATCCGGCCGGCAGCTCACGCCGCTGCATCAGGTCGATCTCGGTGGCAAGGTCCGGATGTTTCGATCGGTAGGCCGCGAACAGCTCGGTCCAACGGCGGCGAAGCTGCTCGCCGCGGGCGCCGATCCCTTCGGCGAAGTGTTTCCGCACTGCCTCCGGCACCAGGAACTTGGCATCCTCAGGCCAGCCGTAGTCACGCTTGGCGAGGCGCACCTCCTCCTCGCCGAGCGGCTCGCCATGGGCCGCCGCGGTATCCTGCTTGTGTGGCGCGCCGTAGCCGATGTGGCTGTCCAGGATGATGAATGTCGGACGGCCCTTGGTCTTGTGGAAGATGTCCAGGGCGCTCTCGATGCGGGCGATGTCGTTGGCGTCGCCTACCCGCAGCACGTTCCAGCCATAGCCCAGGAACCTGGCGGCGATATCCTCCGTGAAGGTGATCCGCGTGTTGCCGTCGATCGAGATGTGGTTGTTGTCGTAGATCCAGCACAGGTTGTCGAGGGCGAGATGGCCGGCGAGCGACGCCGCTTCCGAGGCGACGCCTTCCATCATGCAGCCGTCGCCGCACACCGCATAGATGTTGTAGTCGAAGATCTTGAAGTCGGGACGATTGTAGCGCGCGGCGAGCCACGCCTCGGCAATGGCCATGCCGACGCTGTTCGCGACGCCCTGGCCCAGCGGACCGGTCGTGGCCTCGACACCGGAAACCCAATGGTACTCGGGATGGCCCGGCGCCTTGCTGTCGAGCTGGCGGAAGTGACGAATATCGTCGAGCGAGACCGAGGGGTGCCCCAGCCGCTCATACTCGGCGTTCACGGCGCGGGTCCCGGTGAGATGAAGCACCGACCACAGCAGCATCGAGGCGTGGCCGTTGGAGAGCACGAAGCGGTCGCGGTTCGGCCAGATCGGGTCCTGCGGATCGAAGCGCATGACCCGGTTCCACAGCGTATAGACGAGCGGGGCCAGCGCCATCGGGGTTCCGGGATGGCCGGACTTCGCCTGCTGGACGGCATCTATCGACAGGGTGCGAATGCAATTGATCGACAGCTCATCCAGTTGCGCGCCGGTCATCGGTCGAGGCGATTTCACCTTGGGACTGGCAGTTGCACTCATTTACGCCTCCAGTTCTTCGCCGGTACCGAGTCGTAGGGCTGCCGCGCGATCGGCAAGGATCAACGGGCGATCCCGACGCACGCGTGACGCCGGGATGGATCGATCGTCGTCGCGCAGGCGCATCAAGGTCTCGGCCTTCTCGCCCCCCGTCACCAGCCACAGGATCTGCCGGGACCGGTTGATGGCCGGAAACGTCAACGTCATCCGACGCCGCCCCTGGTAGGGCTCGGTCGTTGCGACATCCGCGTCGGCAACATCGACGGCCGCGTCCCCCGGCACCAGCGATGCGGTGTGGCCGTCGGGCCCGAGCCCGAGATGCACGAGGTCGAGCACCGCTGGAGCGCCGGCCACGTCCTGCAGCGTCCGGGCGTACTCTTCCGCCGCGCGACCGAGATCCGCCGCTTCGACCGGCATGGGGTGGATATGGTCGGAGCGCAGAGGCACCCGATCGAGCAGGTTTTCGCGCAGGTGAGCGAGATTTCGATCGGGATCGGCGGCCGGCGCGACCCTCTCGTCCACCTGGAAGACGTGGACGTCCGCCCAGGGAAGCTGCTCCTCGGCCAGCACACGCAGCATCCGCCACGGCGTGCGGCCGCCGCTGACCGCCATGATGAAACGCCCGCGCGACGCCACTGCCGCACGCAGGTCGGCGGCGATGACCGCCGCGCCCTTGCGGGCGACCGCATCGTCATCGGGATGGACCTCGATCTTCACACCACGAACCTCTCGCTCGAGTTCTCTCCGCTACCCCTCGGAAGACAACCGCCCCGGCCGGCTCTCTCAGATGGTCAACGCTTCAGCCCGCCGATTTCTCCACGTGGCCGCCGAACTCGTAGCGCATGGCCGACAGCAGCTTGTCGCCGAACGTCGCTTCGCCGCGCGAGCTGAAACGCTCGTAGAGGGCGGTCGAGAGCACCGGCACCGGAACTGCCGTGTCGATCGCAGCCTGGAGCGTCCAGCGGCCCTCGCCCGAGTCGGAGACGCGGCCGCCGAACTTCGTCAGTCCGGGATCCTTGGTCAGCGCCGTCGCGGTGAGATCCAGCAGCCATGACGCGATCACGCTGCCGCGCCGCCAGACCTCGGCGATGTCGCGCAGGTCGAGGTCGTATTGATAAAGCTCCGGGTCACGCAGCGGCGTCGTTTCGGCGTCGATCTCGTGCCGGTGCTTGCCGGCATTCGCATGGCGCAGAATGTTCATCCCCTCGGCGTAGGCCGCCATGAGGCCGTACTCGATGCCGTTGTGGACCATCTTGACGAAGTGACCGGCGCCGTTCGCCCCGCAGTGCAGGTACCCGAGCTCGGCGGTGCCTTTGAGACCCTCCCGTCCCGGTGTCCGTGGGACGTCGCCTGCCCCGGGCGCCAGCGTCTTGAAGATCGGATCGAGCTCGCGCACGGCCGCTTCGGGTCCGCCGATCATCATGCAATAGCCGCGCTCCAGGCCCCAGACGCCACCGCTGGTTCCGACATCCACGTAGTTGATCCCCTTTGACGCGAGCTCATGGGCGCGCCGGATGTCGTCCACGTAGTACGAATTGCCGCCATCGATGAGGATGTCCCCCTTCTCGAGGTGAGGCGCGAGGTCGGCAATGGCCTTGTCCACCACGGCCGCCGGAACCATCAGCCAGACCTTGCGCGGCTTCTTCAGCTTGCCGACGAGCTCGACCGGCGAGGACGCGCCGACCGCCTTGTCGCGCACCAGATCCGCAACCGCTTTCGGCGACATGTCGAAGACCACGCACTGATGGCCGCCCTTGATGAGCCGCCTGACCATATTGGCGCCCATTCTGCCCAATCCGATCATCGCGAGCTGCATGACATCTTTCTCCGTCAAAGCTGAACCGCGGCCTGCAGCCGCTTCATCGCGGTGGTGATGCTTTCGCCGTTGGCGAAGATCGCCGACCCGGCCACCAGCACGTCGGCCCCGGCGGCCACTGCCAGCGGCGCGGTCCGAGCGTCGATCCCGCCATCCACCTCGAGGCCGCACCCCGGCTTGATGCGATCGATCATCTCGCGCGCACGCCGCACCTTGGGAAGGGTCGCATCGAGGAAATGCTGATGCCCGAAGCCCGGGTTCACGGTCATGACCAGCACCTGGTCGAGGTCCTGCATCACCTCTTCGAGCACGGCCGCCGAAGTGGCCGGGTTGATCGCGACCCCGACCCGCTTACCCAACGCCTTGATGCGCTGCACGGTGCGCGACAGATCGTTGTTGCCTTCCCAATGGACCAGAAACGCATCGGTTCCCGCGGCCGCGAATTCATCGAGAAAAAGGTCGGGATTCGTGATCATCAGATGCGCTTCCAGCGGAAGCCGCGTGACGCCACGCAGCGATTTGACGACCGGCGCGCCCATGGAAAGGTTGGGCACGAAATGCCCGTCCATCACGTCGACGTGGATCCGGTCCGCTCCGGCACGCTCCGCCTCGGCGACCTGTTCGCCCAGGCGGGCGAAATCGGCCGAGAGGATCGACGGAGCAAGCTTGATGGCCTCACGCGTCACGTCATGCCTTTGAGCCTGCGATACCAGCGGATCAGATTATTGGTCGAGCTGTCATGGCCGAGCGCCGGCGCGGCCTTGCTCTCGAGCTCCGCAATGATGCGCTGGGCCAGGACCTTGCCGAGCTCGACGCCCCACTGATCGAACGAGTCGATGTCCCAGATGACGCCCTGGGTGAAGACGCTGTGCTCGTAAAGCGCGACCAGCTTTCCCAGCGCGGCCGGGGTCAAGCGATCCATCACGATGGTGTTGGACGGACGGTTGCCGGCGAAGACGCGGTGCGCGACCAGCCGATCGGGTGTGCCTTCCGCCTTGACCTGCTCGCGCGTCTTGCCGAATGCGAGCGCCTCGGTCTGCGCAAAGACGTTCGCCAGCAGCATGTCGTGGTGCCGGCCGAGGCGGTTGAGCGGCTGCGCGAAGGCGATGAAATCGCACGGGATGAGCCGGGTGCCCTGATGGATCAACTGATAGAACGAGTGCTGCCCGTTGGTGCCGGGCTCGCCCCAATAGACCGGGCCGGTCTGTTCGGCCACCGGTGTCCCGGCGAGCGTGACGTGCTTCCCGTTGCTCTCCATCGTCAGCTGCTGAAGATAGGCTGGAAAGCGCTTGAGGTACTGCTCGTAGGGCAGCACCGCGACGGTCTGGGCATCGAAGAAGTCGTTGTACCAGACGCTGAGAAGCGCCATGAGCACCGGCAGGTTGCGCCCGAACGGCGCCGTGCGGAAATGCTCGTCGATCGCGTGAAAGCCGTCCAGCATGGCACGGAAGTGGTCGGGGCCGATCGCCAGCATGGTCGAGAGGCCGATCGCCGAATCCATCGAGTAGCGGCCGCCCACCCAGTCCCAGAACTCGAACATGTTGGCCACATCGATGCCGAATTCCGCGACCTGCTCGGCATTGGTCGACACCGCGACGAAGTGCCGTGCGACGGCCTTGGCGTCGCCGCCCAGACCATGCATCAACCAGTCGCGCGCGCTGTGCGCGTTGGTCATCGTCTCCAGCGTCGTGAAGGTCTTCGAGGAGACGATGAACAGCGTTTCCGCCGCATCCAGATCGCGCGTCGCCTCGACGAAATCGGTGCCGTCCACGTTGGACACGAAGCGGAACGTCATCGCGCGGTCGCTGTAATACCTGAGCGCTTCATACGCCATTACCGGGCCGAGGTCGGACCCACCGATCCCGATGTTGACGACGTTGCGGATGCGTTTCCCGGTATGGCCTTTCCAGTCGCCAGCACGCACGCGATTGGCGAATGCGGCCATCTTGTCGAGCACGGAATGAACGTCGGGCACGACGTTCCTGCCGTCGACGACGATCGACACGCCTTTCGGCGCCCGCAGCGCCACGTGCAGGACCGCGCGACCTTCCGTTATGTTGATCTTCTCGCCGCGAAACATCGCGTCGATTCTGGCGCGCAATCCGGATTGCTCGGCGAGCGCCAGCAGCAAGCCGAGCGTCTCGTCGGTGATGCGATTCTTCGAATAGTCGAGCAACACGCCCGCGGCCTCGGCGGTCAGCCGCTCGCCGCGCTTCGGGTCGGCGGCGAACAGGTCGCGCAAGTGCATGCTTCGCACTGCGGCGTGGTGCTGTTTGAGCGCCTGCCAGGCTGCGGGGCGGCCCGCCGGCCGTGTGCCTGGTGTCTCCGTTTGCGCTGCCATCTGCGGCATCTCTTTTCCAGATCGTAGTCTCGAAGTCGTTACTTCGAAGTCGCTACTTCGAACGATTCGTGCCGCGCTTGTCATCCCACAGGCGGAAGCCGCCGCGAAACGCATTGGAGTTGTCGCCCTGCCGGCAATTTGGCGGCAACTCCTTAAGCTTGCTGACGTTGCCTCCCCCGATCACCGTGTCGTCGGGCTCGAGCGCGGCGACCAGGCGTTTCACGACGTCGGCAACATGGTGGCGCCACTTCTTCTTTCCATAACGTTTAAGTCCGGCCAAGCCAACGTAGTCCTCGTACGTATGCTTCTTGTAAGGCAGGTGACCGAGCTCCATGGGCTCGACGATGCCATCGACGATCATGGCCGTTCCGAGTCCGGTGCCAAGGCCGAGAAACAGCATCTTGCCGCCCTCATAGCTGCCCAAGGCTTGCATGGCGGCATCATTGATGACCTTCACGGGGTGACCGAACGCGCCGGCGAAATCGAACCCGACCCAGCCGCGTCCGAGGTTGTAGGGCTCAGCGACCGGCCGGCCGCGGAGAACCGGGCCGGGATAGCCGATCGAGATCACATCATAGGTCCAATCCGCCGCGAGCTTCTTCACCTGCGAGACCATCAGCCCGGGCGTAAGCTCGGGCCCGGATGGAACCGAACGGCGCTCGCCCTGCCCGGTCGCCAGGATCTTGACCGAGGTGCCGCCGACGTCGACAACCAGCACTTTCCTGGCCGACGAGCTTTCGTCGATATCGGCTCCATCTCGCGCCGACGTCTTGCGCTTCGCGCCCATGCCACGCCGCTAGCTCGCACGCTTGAGAACCGCGGACTTGGAGCTGATCACGCCCAGGAGGTCGCTCCACGACTTGACGAACGCTTTGGCGCCGTCCTCCTGAAGCTGACGCGCGAGCGCGCCGACATCGACCTTCGCGTCGGCGAACCGCGCCAGCTCCTCTTCGGCATTGCCGCCGTCGGTGGGCATCGTCTTGCCCACATTGCCATGGTCGACGAAAGCTTTCAGCGTGGCCTCCGGTATGGTGTTCACCGTGAACGGCGCCGCCAGGGCCTCGACGTACAGGACATCCGACGCCTTCGGGTTCTTGGTCCCGGTGCTGGCCCACAGCAGACGTTGCGGACGCGCGCCTTCATTGTAGGCGCGCATCCAGCGCGGCGAATTCAGCAGGCCGAGATAGTTCCGGTAGGCCTGCCTGGCGACGGCGATGCCGAGCCTGTCGTTGAGCGCCGCGGGCACCTTGCCGTTGACTGCGGCATCCCACCGGCTGATGAAGATCGATGCCACCGAGGGGACCTCGGCCTTCAGTCCCGCCGCGATACGGCGTTCGATGCCGCGCATATATGCGTCGGCGGAGGCGACGTACTGCTCGGTCGAGAACAGCAGCGTGACGTTGATCGGAACCCCGGCGAATATCGACTCTTCGATGGCCTGAACGCCTTGCGGCGTACCCGGGATCTTGATCATGACATTGGGGCGCCGCACCTGCGCGTGCAGGTCCTTGGCCGCCGCAATCGTCGCCGCGGTGTCGTGCGCCAGCAGCGGCGAGACTTCGAGCGAGACCCAACCGTCCAGTCCGCCTGTTCGGTCGTAGACCGGCCGAAACAGGTCCGCGGCCTGCGTCAGGTCTTCGATCGCAAGCTCGAAGAACAGCTTCTCCCCCGATTTGCCTTGCGCGACCTTGCTTCTGATCGAGTCATCGTAGTCGTTGCCGTTCTTGATCGCGTGGTCGAAGATCGTCGGATTGGACGTCAGGCCGGTCACCGAGAACGCGTCGAAGTACCGGCGCAGCCCGCCGGTGCTCAGCAAATTCCGCGTGATGTTGTCGAGCCAGATGCTCTGGCCGAGATCGTGCAGGGTCTGCGTGGCTTTCATGTTGCTACCCTCATTCGCTCGTGTTGCGGAAGGCCGCTCATGCGTCCCCATTCCGGTGTCGATGACTGCCCCCGAGCGGCCGCCACGCGCGTCCGTCGCGCGCGATCAGGCGGTCGGCAGCCTCGGGACCGGCACCGCCGGCGGCGTAATTGGGGAAATCACCGGCCGGCGCACGCGCCCAGGCATCGAGCAGACCCTGCACGGCGCACCAGGCGGCCTCGACGGTATCGGCCCGCTGAAACAACGTGGCGTCGCCGATCAGGCAATCGTAGATCAGCGTCTCGTATCCGACCGACGCGATCGGCGCGAAATAGTCGCGGTAGGCAAAATCCATTTCCACGCCGTCGATCTCGATCTCCGCGCCGGGTCGCTTGGCGCTGAAGCTGACCGACAGTCCCTCATCCGGCTGAATGCGAAGCGTGAGGACATTGGCGGGCAGTTTCTCGACCGGGGTGTCGCGAAACAGCGAATAAGGCGCCTGCCGGAATTGTACCGAGATCTCCGTCGTGCGGGTGGAAAGCGCCTTGCCGGTGCGGAGATAGAACGGCACGCCGGCCCAGCGCCAATTGTCGACGCCGAGCTTGAGCGCCACATAGGTCTCCGTTGCGGAATTCGCCGCCACGTTGGGCTCGCGCCGGTAGTTCTCAACTTTCTTCCCGAGCACGCTGCCCGCGCCGTACTGACCGCGTACCGCGTCGCCGGCCCCAATGGGGTGGATCGCCTGCAGCAGCTCCGTCTTCTTGGCGCGCACCGCGTCCGCATTGAATGAGATCGGCGGCTCCATTGCGATCATGGCGAGCAGCTGAAACAGGTGGTTCGGCACCATGTCGCGCAGAGCGCCGGTCTGTTCGTAAAAGCGCCCGCGGCCCTCGACGCCCACGGTCTCGGCGGCCGTGATCTGAACATGGTCGATGTGATCGCGATTCCACAGCGGCTCGAAGATGCCGTTGGCGAAGCGCAGCACCAGGATGTTCTGGACCGTTTCCTTGCCGAGGAAATGGTCGATCCGATAGATCTGATCTTCGGACAGCACCTTGAGGATCCGGGCGTTGAGCGCCTTCGCCGAGGCGAAGTCGTGACCGAAAGGCTTCTCGATGATCACCCGCCGCCAGGCGTTCTCCGACTGGCACGCAAGCCCGGCACGCCCCAGCTGGTCGATGATCGGACCGAAGAACCGGTCGCCGACCGCCAGGTAGAACAGCACGTTTCCGCCACCGCTCTGCCCAGGCTGCTGATCGCTCAGCAGCTTGCCGAGCCGGCTGAAGGTATCTGGCTCGGTGAAGTCGCCGCGCATGTAGTGCATGCGCTGAACCAGCCATGACCAGACGTCCTCATCGATCCCCGCGTCGCGCCGGGAGCCCTGCACGATCTCGGTCAGCCTCTGGCGCCACTGCTCGGTGGTTCCGTCGTTGTGATCGATGCCGATGACGGCAAATGAGTCGGGAAGCTCCTTGACGCGCACCAGGTGGCCGAGGGCCGGGACAATGAGGCGGCTGGTCAGGTCGCCGCCGGCGCCGAAGATCGTCAGGGTGGCGGGCGCCAGCGGTCGCCCGGACGGGCGCTTTGCTGCGGTCGTCCTCTCCCCGGCCGTCGCGGCCGGGTCGCTCCCACGCGTCAGGGGCTTGCCGGGCGTCGGTTGCGAGGGGGTGCGCCCTTGTGTGCCGTCTCGATCCATGTCGACCACACGTGGCTCAATGTCGACCGCAATGTCGGCTGCCCTACCCCCCAGTCTAGTGTAACGCGCCAGGCGGCCATTTTGTTCGTTTTGGCACAGAGGTCGGCGCAAGCCCGAACCGGCCTGCCTACCACGCGTTGGCGATATGGGGCCCCGTTACCGTGCGCGCATGAACAGGCAGAATCTCTTTCACCTGGGATATTGGATCGCGGCCATTCTCGCCCTGATCGCGGTTCAATATTTCTTCGCCGTCAGCCAGCGCGTTGCTGCGATCCCCTACAGCCAGTTCGTACAGCTCCTCCATGACC
>Ga0126377_10002304_pt1 | contig 13079 bp, 13 predicted proteins | sample PanSoiMetPlot_22_FD_92647 | JGI IMG/M metagenome (GOLD analysis project Ga0126377, IMG submission 92647) | Tropical forest soil microbial communities from Panama - MetaG Plot_22 | ecosystem: Environmental > Terrestrial > Soil > Tropical forest > Bulk soil | place: Panama | collected 2016-02-17
CGCGAAGTCCCAGCGTGAAAAGGCACCGCCCGCGACCGTGAATACCAGTTGTGTGCTTGCTGCGTGCGATGTGGCACCCCTGAACACAACGCCACTCATCGGCGTCTCGCAGCGGAACGCGAAATCGACGCGCGTGAAAAACTTCTCGAAGTATTCATCAAAGCCCAGATACGAACAGCGCACGATATGCCGGATCGGCTGCGTGCCTTCGATGAATCCGTCATTCCACACCTGCTCGCTGGGAATGCCGTAGATCACACCGTGATCGTACACACAGCCATCATCGGTCAGATGCACCATGACCGGCTTGCCCCGGTCGTTCTTGAGCATATCGATGCTGGTGAAGCTGAAACCGCGAATCACGCAACTCGCTTCCTGCTTTCCGCGCGGTGCCAGACCAAACATCATCGACGGCGAATCCGAGCTATGTTCGACTGCGCCCAGAAACACGCGCTTGGTGAGCGGATCATAAACGCTGACCGCTTCCGCTTTGCGCTCGTAATTCAGTCCCAAGATGGTTTCGATGAAGTCACCGAATTCCGGAACAATCCCGGCACCAGGCACCCAGACGTGCGGACGAAGATCAGCGTCAAGGAAGTAGGCGCGATCAGCGAGAAACACAGCGCTGGCGGGCGACTCCGTGCCAATCGTGTCGGACAGCGCTTCGCGTGTGCCCGTGCTCTTGAAATCTTCCGTGACTGCGCCGCCAATCGCGGTCGAGCTACGTGCGCGAAACACACCAAGCTGTTCGTTGCTGGGAACCAGCAGGAAAATCGGCTCCTGATCGGTCTGCCCGAGCGTCCACACATTGAGGAAGCCGCCCGTTTCGTATCCCACGTTCGGCTGGTTTTCTTCGCTCCACTCAATCGTGTTGCGCTGATCTGCGGCAGCCCGAATCCCGAACTGTTTGCCGTAGTAAACGACAGGCGGGCCGAACCAGCCGCCGATGTGCGCGGCGGTCAGCAGCGTGAGTCCGCCGCCTGGAGTGCCATCCCACTGGAACGGCTGATGAGTGCCGTCGCTGATCGTGACTGCATCAGCAAACGTGACGCAGTAAACCAGTCCGGTCGTGTTGAGCAGGATGCCCGCTGCGGTGAGATCCGCCGTGCTGATGCGTTTGGTCAGCGTGCGGGTGATCCAGTTCATCTGGTAAATCTCGCCCGCGATGATGCACAGGCTGATTTCCGTGCCATCGAGCTTTGTAAGCTGGTAAGAGCGCTGGCCGAAACTCGTACCCGTGCCCACGCGCGCACCGAACAGGCGGAAGCCGGGACGACCGATCACGGCAGCGTGCCGGTCTGCATCAATCGGGAAGCAGTTTTCCAGCAGCGTGGCGAGTTCGGAATCGCTGGTTGTGGGATCGAGCGAATCACGCATGCCGGTAATCGGACCGACCATCAGCGGAGCAATCCGCCGCCCGCGCGGGCGCACAGTCCGGGGAGCGAAGCGCAGTGCCATCAGCCCTCCGGCATGTACCAGCGCCGCGATGGCGACTGGAGGAAGCCCGCCATACCGTGCGCGGTGTTCTGCAGCTTGAGCGAGCCCATGAGTCCGACATCGCCCGGGATGTCCGGATCACCCATCCACGCCTTCTGCTCCAGCGCGCGATAAAAGGACGGGTCCTGGAAGCCACCACGCGATGCCCAATTGTAGAGCGCGCGGTAGACATCGAGCAGGCGCAGCGGCTCCGGACGAATCGTGCTCTCTTTCGGCGGGATCGCGGGGATGACCGTGTTGTCGCCGCCATGAATCTCCCCCGGTGGCGTCACGTAGCGCGCCCACGGCGCACCATCCGGAAATGACATCGTGCGGCCGGCCGTGATGCGGATCGCGCCACCCTCCATCACGTAATCCGCACCTGCGTCCCAATAAGCACCCGGGAGCATCAGCCGACCGCGCGGTGACGTGTAAACTTCCACTTGGCCGAGCGGCACAATGGGAGTGATCCCATCAGCAGGATCGACGAACACCCACACCTGATCCCGATCCGGCGATGTAGATGCCATCGGCAGAAGTCGCGTGGGCGGTTCGTACATCGCCTGTGCGTAATGCGCTGCGATGATTGGTTTCCAGTGCGCTTCCGCTTCAGTAAGAAACGCAAACCAATCGTCATCAGTCGTGATCTGACTGATGTCGGGCTCCATCGCCTGACGCTTGCAGCGTGCGAGCAGATCAGCAGCATCCCAAAGCATCAGTCAAGCAGAGCCTTCTCGATGCGTTCAATGCGTTGCGCCATTTCCGTTTTGGAAAGCGCCCTGTCCAGCCACGCAGCGATTTCCTTCTCCAGCAAGCCGATGATGCGACCGCGCATCTTCCACGCGATTCCCGCGATGATGGCCGGTCCGCCCAACGTCCCCATGAGCCCGCCGAAAAAGGAAAGCAGCGAATCCAGCAAGCTGTGTGGCATGGGTCATCCTTTGCGGATGTCCTCGATGATCGTGAGCCAGACTTTTTCACGTTTCTTGAGCGCAGCATCGATCTTCGGGAACAGCGCACCGTAAGCGACCTTGCTGTTCCCGATCCGGTCATCGAATGCATCGCCCGCATCCGCACCCACCAGAATGCAGCCATGTGTGTCTGCATCGGTGTTGCCGGTGTGAATGCGCACACCTTCAAAGCCAGGCACGTTCAACAGCAGTGGCATCTGCTGCTGAAAGCGATTCGACAGATTCACGGTGACTTCATAGCGGCCAGCCGGGATCGCCGTTTCGCCCGGGATCTTCGGCCCATCGCGCACGACATCTTCCAGCGTGAAGCATTCATGCTTGCCATCCACGTACAGCCGCCCTTCCGTGGCTTTTGCAGACAAATGCTTGCGTACCAGAATCAATTCCATATCAGGCTTCGCGCGCTGCGCGACCGCCACGGCGCGGCGCACGTCCACCATTGTTTGGAGCGCGCTCCGTGCGCACTTCACCGCGTTCTTCTGCTGCGGTTGCGAAGTGCTTTTTGCGCGGCGCTTCGGTTTCGGGGAAATACGGCGCAAGTGATTCCGGCTTCTCATCGTCCAGGCCAAGCACCCACGGATGCCCTTCCTCATAGGCCTGCACCTGCTCGATAGGCAGCGGCGGATGTCCGATGCGGAACATCAGTGCCTTGTCGCCGCGCTCGATTGCGGCAGCCGCGCCATCGCCAAAGAGCGCGGTTGCCCACTGATGCTTGAGCAAGTCGTAGGTCGTGTGCGCTTCGATACGATCTTCCAGCCACGCTTCGGTGTCGGTCCGGATCTCGCCTGCAGCCAAGTCCGTGATCCGGAGGAACTTGTCAGGCGGATAAATCGGTGCGGTGAACAACGGCGTGAACGGGCTCACCGGATAACCAGCGTGAACGCCCAGGTTGTTCACGGTCACGCGCCATTTGCGGCCCCACTCATCAGTGAACACCCGCACGGTGCGCACATCGCGCTGACTGCGGACGGGTGACGTGTTTGCAGGAATTGCCATTGTCATCCTTCTGCGTGAATGAATTCGTCCCGTACCTGATCCAGATCTGCGACATCGGCAGCAGTGGGCTTCTCTTTGGTGTTCTTCCCAATGCGCCGCCATGAGTCGCGGATGTGCTCACGTTCTGCGTGCGTGAACTGCAGTGTTTCCATCACCTGATCGGTCTGCATGTCCCAGAGCTTCTGCCTGAATTCGCGCTCGCGGTGTAGCTCCTCCTGATCGAGCATGTCCGCAGCTTTGTCGATGAACATCCCGCGCAGCGTGAAGCGGCGAATCAGTTCGTGCTCACGTAGCCGCTCCAGCACAGCGAAACTCATTGGCTGAAACTCGGCATCACCCGGAGCGGGCGGCTGTTCTGGACCACCAGCCACCTGCGACAAGCGTGACTCGCGATCATCCCAGCGTCGGCGGTGTCCACCTGGTGGGCCCTGCACGATCCAGTAGAGTTTCCCCCAGCAGCCCGTTTCGCGGTACAACTCCCACTGCTCGCGGTTGATGAGGAATTCGCGTTCGCGGATGAAGCGGCGGGAAACACGGTCCCAATGGAGAAACCAGCGGGGATTGGGACCGCGCAGTTCGTGCATGATGTGGAAGGGAGCGCGCCAAGCGGGCACCATCTGGTAGATGCCCCAGCGCTGCACGCGGTGATCAGGCGTGAACTGATCACCAGCGAGCCAGACCAGCTTGAGCCATGACGGACCCCGCTCCGTGCGTGGCGCGATCCGATCCAGTTCGCGCTGCCAGCGCTGTACATCACTCGGCGCGTCCCAACGAAACATCACGGGTATTCCGTGAGGTTTGCCCAATACGCGAACAGTTTCCGATTCGTTGTGCAGAGGAAGCCCGCCCAATCAATCGGGAAGGTCCAGAACGCATCATCGATCTGCTCGCGGCCATCGGCCCAGCCCGGAGCTTCCACATCATCGTGAACAGTCTTTTTGCGGATTGCGCCCCGGTTGGAGTCGTACATGAACACCATGCCGGGAGGCACGCGCTTGCTGGTCTGGAACAGCCGCCCACGGCCCTTCAACGTGCCGTCGATTTCGAGATCGAACGGATCGTTGTAGCGAATGCCCGCCTGATACTGCGCGAGCACATCGCGGTACACGCCCTGCGCCATGAGCGTCAGCGGATTCGCGTCATCCGCTCCATCGTTCTGCATTTCATCGACGCCCTGACGCCAGCGCTGGCCGTTGTAGCGGCCACCCGCCGTGTCGCCCAGCGCAACGTCCCAATTCGGCTCCAGCGTTTTGCTGATGCCGTGTACGCTGTCGGCGGTCGTGAATTCAAGCAGGCCGGTCAGCGTGAGTTGATAGGACGTGTGTGCGATGGTGGATGCATTCGCACCGTTGGCGAACGTGATCTCGTCATTGGCTGCCGGTGCGCCTGCCGCACCCAGCCATGAGATTTCAAACGTGCCATCGTTGGCGGGATCGCTGCTGATCTCCGCAAAGCCGTTCGCGATGAGTGCGCCTGCGCGAATGAACGCGATGCGGTCACCCTTCTTGAACAACCGCGCCAGATACTTTTTCTGCGGGTTGGTCGCACCGGAAATCAGCGCTGAACCGAATGCATTCTTGAGTGTGACTTTGGCGGGCGGGCCCGCAGCAAAAGCGCTCACCAGCGCCGTGACACCCGTGCTGAATCCGTAATACTGATCGGACAGCACGCGCGTCATTGCTTCAACCTTCTTCCTGCCCTGGAAGGTGATCTGGCGCTCGATCTCACCCGCGCCCCGATCATCCTGCGAAACCCAGCGCGTCAGGAAGCCAGCCGAGAAGCGACCATTCGCGTGAACAAACTGCACCGTCGCATCAACGGCGTTCACGCTGGACGGATGCGCCATGCGGCCCGATTCCGGCAGCATGGTGATGTTGCGGTCCTCGTTCAGATCGACCGGAAACGTCATTTCGCGCAGTGACGCATCGATCTGGAGTTCCGTGAAAGCCCTGATCCACCCGAATTCCCGTGACGCGAAATTGAATCCGGGCATCAACCTTCCCTGACTTTTACGCCAGATCTTGTTGACGTGCTCGTTAATGGTGCCCGCGTATGCCATCACGCCCTGCCTTTACAGTTACGTGTTGAGGGATTCCACCCACGACTGGTAGCTGTTGACTTCGGGCTTTTTCTTCGCGGCAGGTGCGGGAGCTTCCTTCGTGGTAACAGCAGGCGGTGCAGCATTGCCGCCGTTCACTGCTGCAGCGTTCTGCGCGCGTGCAGCGGCAGTTGCGGCAGCCGAATCCTTGAGCCCCCTGACGAACGAAGCCTGTCGCGAGATCACCCGCTGTATCACATCACGGCGGAAGCCGATCTCACCCTGGCGGAGCCCATGTTCCGGCATATCGTGCGGCGCCTCGAAAAAAATCGTGTGCCGCATGTCCCAAAGCGTCTCGAAAAGTTCCTGCTCGTTCAGACCCAGCGGCTTGAAGTCCGGATGCTCCAGCATCTGGTTGACTTCAGAACGCAGGGTGCGCGGCAACTCACGCGCGTAGTGCTGAACGATTTCTTCCTGATGCGCATCGAGTCGGTCCTGCTCAATCTGCTTGCTGCGTGCTTCGGCAACTGATGCACGCGCGTTCGCTTCGAGCACCGGAGCGTTCGCCAAAAAATTCAGCGCCCACTCAACGACCTTCTCCGGACCCAGGCTGCGCAGCTTTTCGATTTCACCAACCAGCGATCTCGCCTGCTGCACAAGCGCGTTCTTTTCCGGATCGCGCTCCGCAAGCTGGCGGCGCAGTTCGTGACGCTCTCTTTGCCACGGTCGCCAATCAGCCAGATTCGGCTGCACGTGCGTGTTCCACGCTTGGCGGCTGATGACAATGAATCCGTCCTTCGTTTCGATTGCGTCCGGCACATCGATCTGTTGCCGGTCCACGCGATACGAAAACGGGCGGGACTCGATAGCTGTTTTGGGCTGTTTGTCCGGGGCGAGGGCGACCTTCTTGTCAGTCGCAGGTGCGGCTGGCGCAGGTGCTTCAGTGCCCGGGTCGGATGGTTCGCCTGCTTCAGAAGCTGGCGGTGCGTCCGGTTCCGGTGCCTCTGTCGGAGGCGGGGCCGGTGCAGCCGGTAGAGCTTCGGGCTCGTTCGCCGCAGGCGGTGCAACTTCCCCGACCGCAGGCGCGGCAACCAATGACGTGGACATGGATAAGACTCCGATCCTTGCGCGTCAAGACCTAACACTTGACGGCGTTGAGAGAAAAGGGTTAACGTCGCGATGCACGCGCGTTCCGCTTTTCCCCCCGGGAACGGAACAGGGTAGGATGCACGTCGGTTGGGACGGTAACGGGTAGCCCGAGCTACCCGTTGCTGCATCTAGTCAATGCATGGATCAGCTTCGCATTCCTCAAGCGGTCGTCCGCAGCACTCGCAGAGTCCCGCCAGCACTCGATCTTCCGTTTCCTGCTCGCCTTTCGTGAAAGCGGACGGAAACAGTTCGTCGACGCAGTGTGCACACACGTCCGCATCGCCGCGTACATCGCGCCCGCAGCTTAGGCAGATGAAGGGGACGAAGATCACGCGGCCGGCTGCTCCGGCACGTTACGAATGCCCGCCTGTCGCAGCGTTTCTGCCTGCTGCTCCATTGGCGTGGGCGCAGGCCTGCCCGACTGCCCGGGCATCCCCATGATTCCAGGTCGTCCCGGCTGTCCCGGCTGCGGCGGCTGATTCGGCTGCGGCTGCGGCGGCTGCTGCGCGATCAGCATGCGGTCGTATTCCGCATCGACGGCTGCGCGCCATTCCGTGGGCCAGCGGCTGTACTTCGTGCTCGCCATGAGCTTCGCCAGTTCCGCAACGCGAATCGCTGCGATGTTGGGCAGCGTGTCGCAGCGGATCGGCTCCCAGATGGACTTGAGCACAGGATCGAGAATGATCGGCTGTCCAGTCATCGGATCTTGCTGCACGACAGGTGGCGGTCCTGGCGGCACGGGTGGAGCGGGCACACCACCCATCACGGCCATCGTCGGCGGCGGCTGCATCTGCGCCTGCATGGCCTGCTGCTGGCGCTGCTCCATCCAGCCCTGCGGCGGTCCTTTTGACCAAGCTGCGATCTGGCGGCGGATGCGCATGCGGAAGGGATCATCCTCCAGCCCGAGCACGCCACTCAGGTTGGTCGCCATCATTTCCTTGGCTTCCTGCGGCGACAGCAGCTTGAGATTGAGATACATGTGTTCGGTGAGTTGCGCCTTTACCGGCGCGGCCAGCATCGAAAGCGATCCCGGTCGCAGGTGGATGTCCGCTGTGGTCAGGAGATCGGACGTGCTCCACTCCACTTCCTTGTAGCCGGAATCATCACCCACCATGTGCCAGCGCTGCGGCTGCGGCAGGAAGGCGCGCGCCATCTGCAATTCGATCCGGCAGCAGCGCAGGTATCCGGACTCGATGAACTGGCGCGGCTCCGAAAGCGCGGCATGCACCTGCGCCAGAATCGTCATCGCCTGCCGACCGCTGTTCACGCTCGCGGATTCCAGACCCGAGCCGGTTTCCTGCAGCCCGATGGCGTTGCGCATTTCGCCCGTCATCGTGTCGCGCATTTCGATGCTTTCGCGCGGATACGGTGGCAGGTTCTGATACTGCGGCTCGCCGCCCGGGTTGATGTAGAGCACGGTGGCGCGGCTGAACTGCAACTGCTTGGGATCGAGCACGGAATGGATCGGCAGGAAGATTTTCTGGTTGTTCATCTTGTCGAGCCAATCCAGTTGCGTAGCGAGTTGCGCGCTGCGCACTTCGTTGGGCCCGCCCAGAATTTCCATCGAGCCAACTTTGAAAAAGCCGTCGCGGCCTTCCTCCCACTGCGCAACCTGCGCAATCGGAAGGATCAGCTTTTCCTTCATCCGCTTGCCCGCAAACGACCAGGAGCCGCGATATGCCACAACGCAATCGCCAAGCGTGATCAGGAACAGTCCATCCTCATAATCGGGGCACTGCTCATAGATCGTTGTGGTCACCCAGACGGGCCGCGAATCCTTGTCATCCTGCTCCAGCCGCGACGTGCGCCGCTCGTTGTCGTTGCGGAGCATTTCCCAATTTTCCGGCTTGAATTGAAACAGCTTCTTTTCTTCATCTTCCGGATAGTTCTCCAGCACCTGGAAGCGCTTGCGCAGCACGCCATACGGTGTGAACACACCGATCTGGATACCGTGGCACTCATCAATCGAGTCGGCAGTGTACGGGATCGGTCGCACGTTCCTGCCGGTCACGACTTCGCTCCGGATGTCCGGGGCCCACTTGGTGGCTGCTTCGCCTTCGTTATCGGTGAGCGAACCATCGGCGCGCACATAGCGCGTCACGTAGGGGCCTTCCTCAAAGTCGGTCGCGGGATTCACCAGCGCAGTTTCAAACGTCTGCGCATCGGCGCGCGCGATGACGCGAATGGGCTGCCGACCGCCGCCCTTATCATCGACGAAGTAGTAGATGAAGCCGCTGCCGTAATCGCTGGCCTTGTCGAAAGCCTGACGACACTTGTGCACGGTCTTGAGGCGCGATTCGCCCTGGAGATCCACCAGCGCGCGCGTGCTGAATTCCGCCGCGTCCTCATCCGCGTTGTCACCACTCGGCGGCTCCACCTGCGGTGCGGGCGGATCGTTGAACATGATTGACGGAAACTTGCGGCACAGGTTGGCCGCTTCATTTGCGTCGGGCACCATGTCGGGTGACGCATCAGGCGGGAACCAGACATCGTACACATCGTCACCCGTGTCGTATGTCAGCTTGCCGCTGGTGATGCCCTTCCGGCGCGCAACGTTCAGCTTCCACTGCGCGAGCAACTGCTGCATGTAAGCTGCGCGCGATTCCCAGAGCTTGAGCACGGCCTTGGCGACTTTCTTCTGGCCTTCCGGCGTCGTGATGTCGCCCATGAGATTGCCCTGCTCACCGACATCATCCCCGTAGGTGATGGGCGGTTCGCCTTCGGCGTAGATCTGCGCACTGCCTGCGTTTGGTAGCGCCATTAGAGCAGGAACGGGTTGATGTTAGAGCCCTTCTTGATTTCAGCCGCCACATCTTCCGGCGTGGCCCCGGACTCAAGCCGCGAAGCCGCGAGCCGCATCAGCTTGGTCATCAGCACGGGATCATCGCCCGCGCGTCTGCTGATCATGTCCTCCACCACACTCGGAAATTCATGCTGCGGTGGCGGTGGCGCATTTGTCGGCGGCGGATTGAACCCGTCGCGTTTCAGAGTCACCAGCGTTTCAAACAAGCCCTTCACCTGGTCAGCGGATCGTTCCGCGATTACGCGCCAGCGGTTACGATCATCATCGACTTCATCGAGCAGTCGCTGCAGCGATTCCACGCGCAGTTCCAACTCAAGGATTTTGTTCTGCGCGCGGCGGTACACGTCGCTCGAAACAAACCACATCAGTGGCGACCGACATTCTTGTACGGTGTCCAGCGCGGCCCTTGGCGGCGCGATCTCAGCGCGTCCGCCAGCGTTTGCGCGCGCTGATTCTCCTCGCCCCGGGCATTCCAGCCGGGATGGCGGTCGGGATCGGGCTTCTCTTGTCGCTGGCGCTCCGAGTACGGAAGCCGCGCCATAAACCAGCCAGCCAGCGCGTCATACGGGTGATCTTCCGCATTAGTGTCCACATCTTCTCCACCCTTCGGATCTTTCGGGATCTTCTGCATCACGCGAATGATGTTCGGGCAGTCGGGATGGAACTGGACCTTGGGCAAGAGCCACGGCGGAATCTTGCCATCGGCGTTCCGCGTGTACTTGAGTTGCTGATGCGTGAGTTGCTTTTTGGTGACGCGCGAGCCTGCACCCTTGGGCGGCGGAATGAACACAGGTGGCCGCGCGGCGAGCCCGCCATACACATCCGTGATGCCGCGCTGCAGTTCTTCCGTGATCGTGGGTCCGCCGTCGCTCACCGCAGGTACGTCCACCACGATGTAGTCCGCGCGCGGGAAGGGCAGGATCATCTGGCCGAACGTGTAACCAGCGGTGTAGGGATCGGTTTCCTTGAAGTAATATTCCTTGCGAACCAGACTCCGCTCACTGCCGGTCCACGCCAGCCACAGCCCGCCTGGCTTCGTATAGCCCCAATCTCCGAAGCCGCTCCACGTGCCCTGAAAGGCAGGCGGCTCATAGCGCGCGATGTGCGCGTCATCACTCCATTCGGGGAACGCAACTCCGGCACCGCCCACGACCAGCTTGGCGAAGATTTCCTGCGCTAACGTGACCGAATCAGGCGGATACTCTGCCACCAACTTGTCAAACTCGGCGGGATCAATCAGCGGATTGTCGCGCGCGGTGCCGTAGAACTGCACGTAATCAGGATCGCGCGTACCATCCTGAATTTCCTGACACACGATGTTGAAGTAGGATGGCGTGCGCGCGCCGACTTCGTTCTGGTGACCATCCGTGCCCGCGTTGGTCGTGGACATGATGACAGCCCAGCCGCCGCAGTCCATGAGCGTCGGGCGCAGCACATCGAGCCACACATACTCCAGATCCATGTGCGCCGCTTCGTCGATCACGATTCCGCCCAGCTTGGCACCAATACCGCGGATCGAATGCGCAGCTTCCGCCGAGCGCACCCAGAGGATGGCGAAGGGAGTTCCATCGCCATTCAGGAAGGTGACCGTCTTATCGTTTTCGTTCAGCTTGCAGAGCGGGCGATTCTTGAAGCGGGGCACCACATCGCGGTGCCACATGATGTTGGTCTGCGGAATGGTCGGGCCCATCCACACGATGTCGAGCCCAGCCAAAAGTCCCTTCCAGAGCGGCCGGCCGCGATGATCGAGCGGGCCGTGTCCGATGACGCTGATATGCTCCGCGAACGCAGTCTTGCCCCAGCGGCGCCCGCAGCGCAGGAATTTGAAGCGCGCGGGGTCAGCCCCAGGTTCTTCCTGATGCGAAAGCAGATCATGGAGCAGGATTTCGGTCATCGGCCAGCCGCTGCTGCTTGATGGTGCGCAGTTCCTTCACCACGCGCACGGTCAACGTCTGATTCGTGGTGCGCTCATGCTGAATGCGCTCGCCGTACCGCTGCGGGCGCATCTTGGATAGCATCCACTTCCGGGTGTCGATCTTGAGCTTGCGCTGATACACGCTGGCATAGTCAATATCGCCGCTGGTGTCATCTGCAATGGCGATCAGTTGATCAAACAGCGCATCTGCGCGCATCGCGGTTGCGTCATCAAAGCGGCGAGTGAAGCCGTGGAAATTCTTGTACGCCCACTGCCGGATCGCGGATTCGTCAGGCATATGCGCGTCTTTGCAGATGTTGCACACGGATTCGCCAGCCGCGATGCGCCTGCAGATTTCCTCCGCAAGTTCCTCCGTGTACTTCGTGGGGCGCGGCTTTTTGGGCCGCTTCCCTTTCCCGTTGCCACGCGGGCGATCCGGCTCGCGCGGCGCGGGAAGTGGCGCGCTTCCATACGGAACGAGATCCGTACCCACTTAGCTGTGCGCCTGGTTGAACGTGAGCGGGTTCAGCGGCATCCCGTTGACGCGCACGGTTTCCAGCGGCCCGACCTTGGGGTCGGCAATATCCGCAGGTGCAGCGTTCACGGCTGCCTGAATCACCGCGATAGCACCCAGCAGGTTGTCGTTGGGCACTTCGATCTGCAGCGTGATTTCTTTCGACATGCGACTCTCCTATGCTGGGAAAGCGTTAACGCGCGTTTGCCGAATCACTTCATCGGGACCAAGCCTAGCGTGTATATCGTTCAGAAATTGTTTCATGCGTGCCTTCTGATCGAACGGATCGACGCGAACAAATGTGATGTCATCGAGCCAAAGCGTGCCGATGATCTGCGTGGCGATACCGACGAACGCTACCACCCTGATGAAGCTTCCATTGGTGACATCAGTGACTAGAAATCTGATGCGGCCCCATTGCCACGTATTGGTGACAGCGGTAACGCGGATAGCTGTGTAGCCGCCATCAACCAGGATGTTGCCTTCCGTTTCCAGCACACTAACGAGAGCACCACCCTGTGATGCTGGTGGCGTCGGAATTCCAACACCGAGCCGCGTCCCGGTAGCGCCTGGAGCGAAACGAACCCAAGCTTGCAACTCGTAGGTGCCGCCGAGCACGACTGGCGCGGCTTGCTGCCATCTGCTATCGCCAACCGTGACATTCTCGATCTTCCCCGAAAACGAACCGCTGTGTACCTGATCGTTCGCGACCAGAAGCGGGAACGTGCGTGGCCCGGGCCCGGGCAACCAATACGGTGCGGCCTGTCCCGGCACGGCACCCGTTTCAAAATCCCCGTTCGTGAGCAGCGATGGCGCAGCTTCCGAGAGTTGCAGTGTGAACGTGAAATCACGCTCGAAGTAACTGCGCACCTGACTCGCAACCTGCTGGAAGCCACCACGCGAATCGTCGATCAGCGGCGGCGCAGGAATCGGTGTCCAGGCAATGCCGCCAACACGGGACTGCAGCAGCCGCTCAAACGGTGGCGGCAGCAATGCCCGTTTCGCGTCCGTGATGAATTGCGCGATGCGGATGTCAACTTCACGCGCACTCCCGTCCGGAATCGCCGCGAGTTTCGCGGTGACAGTGACATCGCTCCGGAAACTGAACACTAGAACACTTCCTGCGATGCGCCCCGCTGTTCATCGGGCTTCGGCGGTGTCACAGCAGGTGCCCACGGAATTCCGTTGACGCGCACGTTCCGGATTTCCTCACCAGC
>Ga0126377_10002305_pt1 | contig 13076 bp, 11 predicted proteins | sample PanSoiMetPlot_22_FD_92647 | JGI IMG/M metagenome (GOLD analysis project Ga0126377, IMG submission 92647) | Tropical forest soil microbial communities from Panama - MetaG Plot_22 | ecosystem: Environmental > Terrestrial > Soil > Tropical forest > Bulk soil | place: Panama | collected 2016-02-17
GACCACGGAGCCAGCCCGACGAGCGAGCCGAAGAGAAGCCCGGGCGCGACGCCGAGCAGCACGCATCCGCCTGCCAGCGCGACAACCCCCGCCCGCATCGCTCCGGGCGCCTCTTCGGCGTGCGCGACCGCGTCGCGGCGCGCGGGCCCGAGCAGCACGAGGCCGACGACCTTGACGAAGCAGAGCGCGGCGAGCGCCGCCGTCGCAGCGAGCGCGGCCAGCGCGATCGCCCCCGCCGTCCCATCGGCCACGCCGCCGTACGCCGGTACGTGCAGGAGGGACTGCAGCGTCGTCCACTCGGACGCGAACCCGTTGAGCGGCGGCAGCCCGGCGATCGCGACGGCGCCGACGAAGAACGCGCCGCCCGTCCACGGCATCCGCCGGACGAGCCCGCCGAGACCGTCGAGCTCGAGCGACCCCACCGCCTTTTCGAACGACCCCGCGCCGAGGAACAGCAGCGACTTGAACAGCGCGTGGTTGACGGTGTGGAGCAGCGCCGCCGCGAGCGCGAACGCCGCCCACTCGTCGGCCCCGCGGGCACGGAGCAGGAGGCAGGCGCCGAGGCCGAGGACGATGATCCCGACGTTCTCGATTGAGTGGAACGCGAGCAGCCGCTTCAGCTCGTGCTGGAACAGCGCGTAGACCACTCCCGCGACCGACGAGAGCGCGCCGAGCGCCAGCACCAGCACTCCGAGCCACTGCGGCAGGACGCCCAGCCACTCGACGAGGACGCGGACGAGCGCGTAGATCGCGATCTTGATCATCACCCCGCTCATCAGCGCCGAGACGTGCGCCGGCGCGATCGGATGGGCGAGCGGCAACCACACGTGGAGCGGCATGAGGCCCGCCTTCGCCCCCATCCCGACGAGGGCCGCCAGGGCGATCGCGACCTGCACGCCCGAGCCGGACGCGATCGCGCTCGGGTCGCCGATCGCCCCCTCGTTTGCGAGCAGCAGGATCGCGATCCACGTCCCCGCCCCGGCCAGATGGGTCAGCGCGACGTAGAAGAACACCGCGCGCCGCGCCGGCTCGTCCGCCCGGGAGACCAGGATCACCGCCGCCGGGACGAGCGTCATCGTCTCCCAGGCGACGAGGAACGTCAGCGGGTCGCGCGCGACGAGAACGAGCACCTGCACCGAGACGAACAACGCCGTCAGCGCCCCGATCGCGCGTCCCTTGCCGGACGGCGCGAGATAACGGATCGCGTAGGTCAGCGACGCGGCGCCGACCACGCCGAGAACGCCGAGAAACAGGCCCGTGAGACCGTCGACCCCCACCCGCGGGGTGAACGCGCTCGTGAACGGCTCGCCCGCCGTCGCGTCGTCGACGAGCGCCCAGAGCCCGCCGACGGCGAACAGCAGGCATCCGGCCGCCTGCGCGGCGAGCCCGACCGCGAACGAGCGCCCTGGGATCGTCAACAGTCCACCGACGCCGACCGCACCGACGCCGGCAAGGACGAGCGCGGCAAAGCTCACGTCTCGGTGAGCTCGCGCAACATCGACTGCTGGCCTTCGAGCTGCCGCGTGACGAGCGCGCGGCCCGCGTCCAGCAGGTCGAACACCTTGTCGTCCGCCGCGCGATAGAAGACGCTCGTCCCGTCGCGCCGCGACTCGACCAGCCCCACGCGGCGCAGCGCAGCCAGGTGCTGCGACGTCGCCCCTGACTCGAGGCCAAGCTCCACCTGGAGCGCGCCCACCGAGCGCTCACCGGCGCGGAGCAGCTCGATGATCCGCACGCGGGCGGGATGCCCGAGGATCCGGAAGAGACCTGCCTTCACCTCGTAGACGGGGCGCACCTGCTGCGGCACATCGGCAATCTACACAAATCTCAAGAGATAATGAGAAAGAGAGGAGTCGCAGGAGCTCCGGCTCCGGGCGGCGGTTTCGGCATACGCTCGACTGCGCACCCCCGACGAGGAGGAGACCGTGCCGGCCACCGAGCCAGAGCAGATCCACCGCATCTTCGAGCACGCCTTCAATGGCGCTGACCTCGACGCCCTCATGGCGCTCTACGAGCCGGAGGCAACACTCATCCCGCAGCCCGGGGCAGTCGTCGAAGGCAGCGCCGCAATCAAGGAGTCGCTCCGTTGGTTCCTCGACCGGAAGGGCCAGATCACGCTCGACACGAAGCTCGTGCTCCGCGTCGGCGACCTCGCCTACCTCTCGAACCGCTGGGTGCTGAGCGGCGGGACGATGCCCGACGGGAGCCCGGCCGAGCTCGGGGCCACGACCGCCGAGGTCGCCCGCCGGCAGCCGGACGGGACCTGGCTCTACGTGGTCGACAACGCCTGGGGCGACCTGGCGATCGTCGACTGACGATCGCGCGTCATCTCCCGGCGCCGATCAGCGGGACGACGCGCTCGCGGAACGTCTCCAGCTGAGCCCGCTCGTCGGCGAGCGGCCAGAGAAAGACGCGTTGCGCGCCCGCGCGTTCGTACGCCAGCAGCTTCGCGGCGCACTCTTCCGCAGAGCCGATGGGAAGGATCGAGCGGAGCGGCTCCACCGGACGATTCAGCAACGGCGCCAGGACGTCCACGAGCATCGCTTCGGCGCGGGCCCGGTCCTCGGTGACGTAGCACCACATCGTCGCGATGCCGTTCGGGAACCGCACCGCATCGCGCCCGCGTGCCGCCAGCTCCGCCTGAACGTCCAGCCAGGCCTGCGCGAACAGCTCCGGCGTCGTGTTGTAGCCGGACGCCAGCCAGCCGTCGGCAAGCCGCGCCACGCGTCTCAGCCCCGCCGGGGATCCCCAGCTTCCGATCCAGATCGGCGGGCCCGGACGTTGAGCCGGTGTCGGCTCCAGCCTGAAGCCCGCGCTCGAGTAGAAGCTGCCCTCGAACGCGAGATCGTCGGCTCGCCAGTAGGCACGGAGGGCCTGCACCGCCTCGTCCAGCCGCTTCCAGCGCTCCTCGAAGCTCACGCCGACCAGCTCGTAGTCCCGGGCCGACGAGCCGGGGCCGAGCCCGACCAGCAGCCGCCCGCCCGACAGCAGATCGATCGCCGCGAGGATCTTGGCGGTTGCGGCCGGCCCACGGAGCACCGGGACGGCGACCGTCGTCGCGAGCGTCATCCCGCCACTGTGCGCCAGCACGGCGGCCAGCGCCGTCGGCCCGTCGAGCCACGGGCGCGAGAACACGAGATGGTCGTTCGCGCAGACGTGGGTGTAACCGAGATCGTTCGCAGCCTTCGTGACCTCGAGCAGGTCGTCGAGCGAGCGCTGCTCGCCCGTGAACGAGATCAGCGGAAGGTGGACACCGAATTCCATCTGCGCCTCGTGACACGCGAGGGTAATCGGCCCGCTCGCGACGCGCTCGGTCGTCACAATGGCAACGAGGTATGGCGACGAGTGGGATCGTTGGGCGCGCGGCGGAGCTCGTCTCGATCGAGTCGTTCCTCGCGGGCGTCGAGCGTGCTCCGGCGGCGCTCATCCTCACCGGCGAGGCGGGTATCGGCAAGACCGCCCTCTGGGAGTGGGGCGTCGAGGAAGCCGAGCGGCGGTTCGGGCGCGTTCTGAGCTGTCGCGGGGTCGAGGCCGAGACAGGGCTCTCCTTCGCCGGTCTTTCCGATCTCCTCACGGAGGCTCTCGACGAGGTGGCAGACGGGCTCATTCCCGTGCGCCGCCGCGCGCTCGAGGTCGCGCTGCTGCTCGCCGAGCCCGGAGAGGAGCCGCCGGATGCCCGGGCGATCGGGATCGCGGTCCTCGACGTGCTGCAGCTCTCGGCCGAGACGCGGCCGGTCGTGATTGCCGTCGACGACCTGCAGTGGCTCGACGCGGCCTCGGTGGGAGCGCTGCAGCTCGCGCTCCGAAGGCTCCGCAACGAGCGGGTCGGTCTTCTGGCGACCGTTCTCGACGCGCCCACCGTCCGCATGCCCTTCGAGCTGGAGCGCTCCCTTCCGGGGGCCACCGAGCTCTCGCTCGGCCCTCTCGGTGCCGGAGAGCTGCACCAGCTGCTCAAGGACCGGCTCGAGCTGGAGCTGTCGCGACCCGAGCTCGCCCGAATCCGGGAGGCGACCGCCGGCAATCCGTTCTTCGTGCTGGAGCTCGGTCGTGAACTCGCGCGGGACGGGAGCCGACCGGGGCCGGGGTCGCTGCACATTCCCGACGGCCTGCGCACGCTGCTCGGTCGACGGCTCGACCTCCTGCCGCCAGACACGCGAGACACGCTGCTCGTGGTCGCGGCCGCGGGCTCGCCGACCGCCGACGTGGTGGCAACGGCGCACGGGAACGCGGAGCAAGCCCTCGAGGCGCTCGAGGTCGCGGCGCGCGAGGGGGTCGTCGTGCTCGACGGCTCTCGCGTGCGCTTCGCGCATCCACTGCTCTCGTCCCTCACGTACGCGGCGGCCCCCGAGTGGCGACGACGGGCGGTTCATCGTGCGCTGGCCCAGGTCGTCGCAGACATCGAGGAGCGTTCGCGCCACCTCGCTCTGGCAACCGACGGCCCCGATGCGGCCGTGGCGTCGACGCTCGACGAGGCGGCCGCGCATGCGGCTGCCCGTGGAGCGACGGCTGCTGCAGCCGAGCTGGCGGAGATGGCCGCCGCCCTCACCCCGGCGGGGCACGAGGCCGACGGACGCCGCCGGCGTCTCGTCGCGGGGTGGTTCCACCGGCTCGCAGGTGACTTCGACCGCGCCTCCGCGACGCTGGAGGAGCTGCTGGACGACATCCCCGACGGCGTCGAGCGCTCGGATGTGCTCTATGCACTCGCCACGACGGGGAGGGCGGACATCCCGACCCGGATCCGGTTGTGCGAGGAGGCGTTGCAGGAGGCGCCCGGGGATGACGTCCGAGAGGCGAAGATCCTCGGGTTCCTCGCGATCAACCGCTGGCATCACGGCGACGTGCCCCGAGCGCTGCGAGACGCGCGAGCCGGTGCGGAGCGGGCGGAGCAGGTCGGCGACCCCGGACTGCTGGCGACGGCTCTCGGGCGGGTGGGCCTGGTCGAGACGTACGCGCTCGAGATGACGCCGGGCCTGCTCGAGCGGGCCGTCGCGCTCGAGGACACCCTCGCCCGCGTCCGCGTCTTCCACGACAGCGCGACCGTCATGCTCGCGATTCGGCTGGCGCTGACCGACGAGCTCGACCGCGGCCGCGCGATCCTCGAGGCCGCCGATCGAGACGCCGAATCGCGCGGTGACGAGCACAGCCATGCGTTCGCCGCCCGGATCCTCATCTACTTCGAGTGGTTTGCGGGCCGCTGGCAGCGCGCGCTCGAGCACGCCGCAGTGGCCGCCGAGTTCGCCGAGCAGACGCACGATCCGCAGTTCGCGGGCGCGGCCGCGGCGGCGCGGGCACGACTGGAGACCGACCTCGGGCTCGTCGATCGGGCCCGAGCGTCGGCCGAAGCGGGGCTCGCGTGGTCCCGAGAGGCGGGCGATGAGATCTACGTCATCTTCAACCTCGCCGCGCTCGGTTGCGTCGAGGTCGCGCTGGACAACCTGCGCGGAGCCGCCGACCATTTCCGCGATCTCCCCGAACGGTTGATCGCCGCCGGCCATCGAATGCCGGGGCCCTTGGACTTCTGGCCGGACGCGATCGAGACGCTGATCGCGCTCGGCGACTTGGGCGCCGCCCGGGAGCGCCTCGACGCGTACGAGGGATTGGCGCAGCTCGCCAGCCGACGTGCCGTCGGGTGCGCGGCGCGCTGCCGCGGCATGCTCGCCGCGGCCGACGGCGACCCCCCCGCCGCGCTCGCTGCGTTCGAGGAGGCGCTGGCCCGGCCGGACGCGTTGCACCCGCTCGACCGGGGCAGGACGCTGCTCGCCCTCGGCTCGGCCCGCCGCCAGGCGCGTCAGAAGCGCCCCGCCCGGGAGGCGCTCGAGCAGGCGCTCGGGATCTTCGAGCAGCTCGGCGCACCGGTGTGGGCGGAGAGGGCGCGGCAGGAGCTGGGGCGGATCAGCGGTCGACGACCCGCGTCCGGCGAGCTGAGCGAGACGGAGCAGCGGGTCGCCGCTCTCGTCGCCGAGGGCCGCTCGAACAAGGAGGTCGCGGCCGAGCTCTACATGAGCGTGCGCACGGTCGAGGCGCACCTCTCCCGGGTCTACGCGAAGCTCGACATTCGCTCGCGCGCCGCGCTCACGCGACGTGTCCTCTCTCCGGCGGAAAGCGAAGCGAACACGGCGGACAACGCCTCCAACGTGCCGTAGTTCCTCGGTTTCCTCATCTGGCGCCCGGCCGTAGCTTCGAGACATGGCCACGAGCAGAAGGAGAGGGAACGTCATGGCAGCCACAGAGGTCCCCTGCGGGTCGCCCCCGGGAGTCACCCTCGATCGTCGAGCGCGAAGGCTCACGAGCGACGTCCGGCACGCGCTGAGGCGCGTGGCCGGGTCGCTGCACGCCGTCTGGGACGGCGGCAGGTCGGCGCCGGGGCGCGACTGGCTGACGCGGGTCGAGGACTGGGATCATCCGCAGGCGCCGCGGTAGTCCGATGCTGCGGGCGCTCGCGATCGTGGCGGCGGCGGCGCTCGCGTGCTCCAGCGCAGCTGGATCGGCGCCACGATCGGCGCGCCCCGATCATGCGACGCACGGGCCGAGTTGCCGGTCCGGCGCCGTGCTCACCGCGTCGGCCGCACGCAACAGCCCGCGGGTGAGGCTTCATCCGAGTGTCGTGGCGCGAGGTCGGCATTCGACGATCACGGTCTCGGCGCTCGAGGCTCCGTCACTCGAGGCGCTCGTCGTCGGCGCCACCGTGCGTCCGGGCAGGGCAGTTTCCTGGACGCGGCTTCACCGCTCGCCGGGCGGCGACTGGCGCGGCGTCCTGCCCGCCTCGGAGCTCCGTGGCGTGTACCGCCTCGAGCTGCGAATTCGGCGCGGCTCGCCCGTGATGCGCTCGGACGACTGGCTGGTGCGCGTGTTTGCTCGAGGGACGGTGTGCCGGCCGTCGTTTGCCACGCCCGAGGCCGTCGCCCGGTGGTGGGTCGGGACGCTGCCGTCGAACGCGGTCCTGGTGGCGACGAAACGGTGGCCGCTGGCTGCCGGCGACCACCGTGATCCACGCTTCCACCGAAAGCTCGTCATCGCCTATTCGCGGGCCGGGCACCGTGCGATCGACGACCGCCTGGGCATGTTCGTCACCGCAGTCCGAGACCCCTCGGACGGCCGGTGGCGGCTGCTCGAGGCGACGGTCGCACCCTGAGGTCGCCGGAGGGCGCGCGCCCCTAGCTCCGGCCGCGCGTCACGGCGCCTCGACCGCCCACGTCGTGGGCACGTCGGAGCCTCCCTCCTCCGAGACGCGGGGCCCGAAGCGGACGAACGCGGGATGCGAGGCGATCTTCCCGGCGACGAGCGACTCGCCCATGCGGAAGGACGTCGCCTCGCGGAGGAGCGCGGGCGGTGCGAAAGAGAGGGTGTCGCCGACGTAACCGAGGTCGCCGACCGACGTCATCCGCATGAGCACGAGGTTGTCGCACTGGGACACCACGAGCTCGTTGACGCGGTGCGGGCGCTGGGTCGAGACGAGAAGGTAGAGGCCGAACTTGCGCCCCTCCGCGGCGATCCGCGCGGCGTGCTCGGTCGCGAGCGCGGTGACCTCGTCGCCGGGTTCCCGCGGGCACACGTTGTGCGCCTCGTCGATGACGATCAGGACCGGATCTCGCTCCGCGCGACGCCGCCAGAGCGCCGCCAGCACGGCCTCGGCCGCGATCGCCTTCTCGGCTCCCGTGTCGAGCGATCCCAGGTCCACGACGAGGGCGCGCGGCCCTCCCGGCGCGACCAGGTCCTGGAGCGAGTCGCCGTCACGGAGCGACCAGATCGGCCACCGGTGAAGTCCGAGGTTGCGCATCCGCGCGCCGAGGGCGCGGATCTCGGGGTCCGTCCCGGCGCTCAGCCGGTCGGCCAGGCTCGTCGCGCTCGTGTCGCCCGCCTGGAGCCCACCCTCGATGACCTCCACCAGCGCGGCGTACTCGTCGCGGTTCCGGATGGGGTCCAGGCGAAGAACCGCTGCCTGCTCGACGGGGTCGAAGTCCACGAAGCGCACGTGCAGGCGGTCGGGGCCGTTGTCCCCTCGCCGTCGCACGACGACGTCGCGGGTCGCCTCGCGGTAGCGAGCGGCAGCCGTCTCGTCGACGCCGTCGCGAACGGCCGCGAGTCGGACGAAGTCGGAGTTCGGGTCGAGAATGACCACGCGGAGCGACGTCTCGAGGAGGAGCTGCTCGAGAACCGTCCCGAGCGCATAGGTCTTCCCCGAGCCGGACTGACCGCAGAAGAACGTGTGCCGGTCGAACCCGCCCGCGTCGAGCGCGAAACGGACGCCGGGCACCAGGCAGAGGTCGCCGACGTCGAGCGCGGCCCGCGGCGGCCGCACACCCTCGAGCCAGGACGCGACCTCGCCCGCGTCCGCCTGGGCGACCTGCGCCTCGTGGAAGGGACGCGCATGGTCGTCGAGGACGATCCCGTGCCCACGAGCGAGCGCGATCCGCAGCCGCGACGGGTCGGGCACCTCGACCGTGACTGCGGCTGCGAGCTCGGGCCCCTCGACCCAGGCGGCCTCGACGGCGTGGACCTGTCCCAGCCGACCGTCGATCGAGACGTATCCGCCCGGCCGGAGCGCGAGATCGTGGATCGAGCACTGGAACGAGAAGCGACGCCCGTCCACCGACGAGGCGACCGCGGAGACCGCGGTCTCGAGCTCCCTGCGGCCTGGGGTTCGGTCGGACGTCACGGGGGCGATTCTTCCCGAGTTCCCGGCGACGGCGCGGGGTCGTGGGTGGGCGACGGGTCGATCCGAGCGTCGACATAGGCGGTGAGGGCGAGGCTCGCGAGGTAGGCGACGACGACCGCGACGATCACGAGCGGCGCCACGGCGAGGCCGGCGCCGACGGTGAGGAGGAGCGCGATCATCACCGACGAGAGCGGCAACCGCAGGACGGAGACGCAGCTCGCGCCGACGAGCGCCGCGATGGCAGGTGTCTCGCTGTAGCCCGGCAGGTCCCCGGCGAGGAGGCCCGCCACGACGCCGAGGAAGATCGCCGGAAACGTCGGGCCGCCCCGAAAGCTGCCCAGCGAGATCGCCCACGCCGCCGCCTTGAGCACGAGCAGGAGCGCCAGCGTGGAGCGGGCGACCGGAGAGTCGAAGAGGTCGCCGAACGCGTCCTGGCCCGAGAACAGCACCGCGTTGGCCGGCCCGTCGGTCGTCTCCGCGAACACGATCGCGAGCACGCCGACCGCCAGCCCGGCCGCGACGGTGAGCGCGAAGCGCCTGACATGGACGATCCGGGCCGACCAGCGGGCCGCCTCCATCACCACGAACGCGCCGAGGGCGGTCGCGAGCGCGAGCGCGATCGTCCAGCCGAAGTCGCCCCAGCCCGGGCCTCCGTACTCCGGGAGGGCGAAGGGGCTGAGCTGCCAGGCGCTCGTGCTGAACCCGGTCCACGACCCGAGACCGATGAACACGAGTGAGCCGATCCCCGCGGCGAGAAGACCCGGGAGCAGGACGAGCGGCAGCATCGCGCCACTCAGGCCGGCCGCCTCGATGATCAGCACGGCGCCGATGACGGGCGAGCCGAAGATCGTCGAGACGGCGGCGAAGCTCCCGGCCGCGGCCATCAGCCCGACCGCCTGGTCGGGTGCGTCCTTCCGGAGCGTCCGCATGGCGACGATCCCGAGGCCCATCCCCAGGGCGATCAGCGGCGCCTCGGGGCCGAGCACCAGGCCGAGCGCCAGCGTTGCCGTCGCCGCCAGCAGGACGCCGGGGAGCTCGACCGGCTGGGTCGGGGCTCCGCCGGTCTGCAGCCCGTGCGCGGGCTCATGGCCACCACGCCCGGGAAGCCGCTCGATGGAGTACGCCGTCACGAGGCCCGCGAGCGCGAGCCAGGGAAGAGGCCACCACCACGGCGCCCCGTCGAAGCCGAGACGACCCGGCAGGTCTTCGTAGACCTCGTCCTGGAGCTCGTGCACGACCTCGAGGAAGCACCACGAGGCGATCGAGACGACGATGCCGATGACCGCCGCGACGAGCAGCAGGACCCGGTACGGCCGGCTCCTGATGAGCGCGCCGGGATCGACCGGTAGCGGTCCGCCGCTGACCAAGGCCCCACCCTACAGCTGGCCTGCGTGATCGTCAGCAGCTGTAGCCGTACTCGCGGGCCTTCTTGCAGAACTCCTGGTCGTCGGCCGTGAAGAAGTGGTGGATCTTGTCCGGCTTGCGAACGTAGTAGAGGTAGTCCACTGCGGCCGGGTTCGCGGCTGCCCTGATGGAGGCGAGACCCGGGTTGCCGATCGGCGTCGGCGGGAGGCCGCGGAAGCGGCGCGTGTTGTACGGCGTGGTGCTCGCGAGATGGGCCTTCGTCAGCGGCCTCGTGCCCGGGATCCCGAGGCCGTACCGCAGCGTCGCGTCGATCCCGAGAGGCATGTCGCGCTCGAGCCGGTTGTAGATCACCGCGGCGACGAGGCGGCGCTCCTCGGGTGCAACGGTCTCCCGCTCCACCATCGAGGCGATCGTGAGAACCTCGTACGGCGTGCGTCCGCGGCGGAGCGCGGGTCGAAGGTCGACCGTGCGCCACCGCTGCTCGAAAGCGGCGAGCTGATTCGCGACCAGTGTGTCCGCGCTCGTGTGCCCCTCGAACTGGTAGAGCGCGGGGAAGAGGAACCCCTCGACGTCGCCGCCCGCCTCTGCACGGAACGCGCGCGGCGGCCGTGCTTGCCGCACAGCCCGCGCGTACGCGGCGCCGGTCAGGCGCGGCGTGACGCCGCGACGCTCGATCGCGATGTGCCGCACCTCTGCGACGCGATCCGCCATCTGGCGTGCGCTCCACCCTTCCGGGAAGACGATCCGGAGAACGACCGGCGTCGCGTCTGCCCGGGTTGCCGCGGCCGAGACACCGACCCAGGTCAGACAGCCGACCACCACCAAGGTGACGGCACGGAGCACCACGTGGCCAGGGTAGCGGCGGCGCCGACGAAGGGCCGTGGCGCCGCTCCTCGCAATCCGGGGGTCGAGGTGCCACCATTCGCCCGTGACGGCGGCAGTCGCGGAGGACGCTCTCGCCCGGGGGCACGAGGCGCTCGCGTCCGGCAGGTGGGACGAGGCCCGCGGCGCGTTCCGGGACGCGCTCGACGTGACCGACTCTCCGGAGGGGCTCGACGGCCTCGGTCGGGCGCTCTGGTGGCTTCGGGAGGAGCGCGAGGCCGTCGTGTGCCGGGAGCGCGCGTATGCGGGGTTCCGCCGTGACGGGGAGCTTGCGCGAGCGGCACGGATCGCGCTCTGGCTCTCGCGGGAGTACGGGCTCGCGTTCGACAACGACGCCGCCTCCCGCGGCTGGCTCCAGCGCGCGGAACGGCTCCTGCGCGACGTCGCACCCGGGGCCGAGAAGGGCTGGCTCGATCTCACGCGCTCGGAAGCGGAACGTGATGCGGCGACGGCAGCGTCCCTGGCAGCGGACGCTCTCGAGGTCGCGCTCGCCGCAGGCGACCCGGACCTCGAGCTGCGGGCGCTGGCGCAGCTCGGTCTCGCCGAGGTCACCATGGGGGAGGCCGAGCGGGGCCTGACCCGGCTCGACGAGGCGATGGCGGCGGTGACGAGTGGCGAGCCCGCGACGCTCGAGACGTTCGCGGACATCTGCTGCACCCTGATGCTCGCGTGCGAGCGAGCCGGAGACAGCGAGCGCCCGCAGCAGTGGAGCGCGGTCCTGGAGGACTTCGTCCGGGCGCACGACCACGTCACGCTGCTCGCGTTCTGCCGGACGTGCTGTGCCGACGTGTACGCCGCGAACGGACGCATCGACGCGGCGGAGGCCGAGCTCGAGCGGGCGGTGAGCGAGCTCACCGTCGCCGGTCAGCGGTCTCGCTGCATCCCTCCCTCCGCGCGCCTCGCGGAGATCCGCGTGCTGCAGGGCCGCTACGACGAAGCCGAGCAGCTGCTCGCCGGCCTGGAGGACGAGCCCGAGGCGCTGCAGGCACGCGTCGCGGTCCGGATCGCGCGAGGCGAGGCTGCCGCCGCGGCGGCGCTCTTGACGCGGAGGCTCGACGAGCTCGGGTGGACGAGCCTGCCCGCCGCTCCGTTGCTCGGGCAGCTGGTCGAGGTACGGCTGCTCGAGGGCTACCTCGACGCCGCCACGGCGGCTGCGTCGGCGCTCGACGAGATCGCGGCGACGCGAGGCCGGGACCGGGTCGAGGCGCTCGCGACGGCGGCCCGGGGTCGCATCGCGGTCGCCGAGGGTCGGGAAGACGCGGCCGAGACCCTCCTCGAGGGCGTGAACCGCTTCGCCGCCCTCGGCGCCAGGCTCGACGCGGCCCGGACGCGGCTCGAGCTCGCGCGCTCTCTCTCCGCGACGTCGCCCGAGGTCGCGATCGACGCTGCGCGGCACGCGCGCACCGAGCTCGAGGCGCTCGGCGCCCTCCGGGACGCCGACGCCGCCGCGGCGCTCATGCGCTCGCTCGGCGCCAAAGGCCGGTCCGGGCCGAGGGCGAGTGAGCTCCTCACCCGGCGCGAGACCGAGGTGCTCCGGCTCCTGGCCGAAGGGCTCACGAACCGCGAGGTCGCGGAGCGCCTGTTCATCAGTCCGAAGACGGCCGAGCACCACGCAGGCCGCATCTACGCGAAGCTCGGAGTGCGCACCCGCGCCGAGGCGGCTGCCTACGCCGCGCGAAATCTCGGGAGCGAATAGGGGGAATGCCCCTACCGACGGCGGCGCCGGCGCGCGACAGTCGACGGGTCAAGCGACGAAGGGAGGCTGTGATGTCCGAGGAGAGCAAGGACGTCGTCCGCGAGTACTACGCACGTGTGATCAACGGTCGCGAGCTCGAGGCGGTCGGCGAGTTCTTCGTCGACGAGCGCATGGTCGAGGGCGTGAAGTCGGGATGCTTCCGGTACTTCGAGGCGTTTCCCGACATGCACGTCTCGCTCGACGACCTGATCGCGGAGGGCGACCGGGTCTTCCTCCGCTCGACCCTGACCGGCACCCACGACGGCGAGTACAAGGGCATCCCACCGACCGGGCGTCACGTCGCGACCGAGTGCGCGGAGGTCTTCCGCATCGTCGACGGGAAGTTCGTCGGCTACTGGTGCCTGACCAACGTCGCCGGGCTCACGCGCCAGCTCACCGACGAGCCTGCGGTCGTCAACGCGTAGTCCATCTCGATCC
>Ga0126377_10002306_pt1 | contig 13076 bp, 11 predicted proteins | sample PanSoiMetPlot_22_FD_92647 | JGI IMG/M metagenome (GOLD analysis project Ga0126377, IMG submission 92647) | Tropical forest soil microbial communities from Panama - MetaG Plot_22 | ecosystem: Environmental > Terrestrial > Soil > Tropical forest > Bulk soil | place: Panama | collected 2016-02-17
CTCACGATCGAGGACCACTGGATCGAGGGCGGGCTCGGCGACGCGGTACTCGCCGCCCTCGCCGCGAGGCGCGATCCGAGCGGCACGGTGGTCAAGATCGCCGTGACCGAGATGCCGGGTTCGGGGTCGCCGGAGGAGCTCCGCGAATGGGCCGGGATATCGGCCGGCCGGATCGCCGACCGCGTGCGATCGCTCTTGGGATGAACCCCTTCTAGACCTCGAGCGGGACCAGCTCGAAGCGGTTCACGTCCACCAGGCCGCGGTCGGTGAGCTTGAGCTCCGGGATCACCGATAGCGACAGGAACGACATCGCCGCGAACGGCGAGGGCAGCGAGGTCCCCAGCTGCTCGGCCGCCCGCCCGACCGCGTGCGTCCGCGCGGCGACCTCCTCCACGGGCAGGTCCGAGAGCAGGCCGCCGAACGGGCACGGCACCTCGGCGACGACCTCGCCCCCGGCGATCGCGACCTGCCCGCCTCCGGTTTCCCGCAGGCGGTTCGCGGCCGCCGCCATGTCCGCGTCCTCGACGCCAACCACGACCAGGTTGTGCGCGTCGTGGGCAAGGCTCGTGGCCAACGCGCCTTGGCGCGTGCCGAACCCACGGACGAAGCCGAGACCGATCCGCCCGGTGTTTCGATGCCGTTCGATGACGGCGATCTTGGCGAGACCGCTCTCGGGTGCCGCGACGGCGTGTCCATCGCGTATCGGCGGGGTCTCGACCAAGGCGCGCGTGACGATCTGGCCCGGAGCGACCCCGATGACGCGGACGCTCCCGTTGGCCACGATCGCGAAGTCCTGCGGCACGAGCTCTCGGACCCGCATGCTGTCGCGCATCCAATCGGGCAGATCGGAGGCCGCGATCTCGACCGAGGCCTCACCCTCGGAGACCCGCCGCCCGTGCTTCCACACACCGACCGGCCGGAAGGAGACCAGGTCGGGGACGGCCACGATGTCGGCGAGGTAGCCGGGGGCGACCGCACCGTGCTCGGGGAGCCGGTGGTACCGCGCCGCGTTCAGCGTCCCCATCATGACGGCGTCGCTCGGCGGACAACCGAGAGCGACGGCCTTGCGGATCACGTCGTTCACGTGTCCCTGCTCCAGGAGGTGATCGGGCTCCAGATCGTCCGTGCACAGCAGGCAGTTGGTCGGTCCGAACTCCAGGACCATCGGCAGGAGCGCTTCGAGGTTCCGCGCGGCCGAGCCCTCGCGGATCATGATCCACATACCGAGCCGGCGCTTCTCGACCGCTTCCTCGTACGTCGTGCACTCGTGGTCGCTCATCACCCCCGCGGCTAGGTATGCGTTCAGCGCGCGACCGGACAGCCCGGGCGCGTGACCGTCGACGTGACGCCCCGCGACCGCGCCGAGCTTGGCCAGGGCGTGCTCTTCGCCGGCAACCACCGCGGGGAAATCCATCATCTCGGCCAGCCCGATCGCCTTCGGCTCCTCGTGCAGGAACGCGGCGATGTCATCCGCGGTCACCGTCGCACCATTGGATTCGAACGGCGAAGCCGGCACGCAGCTCGACATCATGACGAAGACGTCCAGGGGGACCTCGTCGGCGCTGCGGAGCATCGCGCGCACGCCGTCGACGCCGAACACGTTGGCGATCTCGTGCGGATCCAACACCACCGTCGTGGTGCCCCACGGGACCGCGGCGCGCGCGAACTGGTCGATCGTGAGCTTGGTCGATTCGAGATGCATGTGGCCCTCGACGAACCCCGGCAACAGCATCAGATCCGAGACATCGATGCGATCGATGCCGTCGTAGCCGGGGCCAACGCCGGCGACGTGACGGCCCGCGATCGCGACGTCGGCCTCGAGGAGCTCGCCGGTGAACACCGAGAGCACGCGTCCCCCCGTCAGGACCACATCTGCCGGCTCGTCGCCGCGCGCGACAGCCAGCCGACGGGCGAGATCGTGCGTCATCCCGGAAGGGTAGCCCATGGCCTCGCGATAGGATGCGGCGCCGTGCACGCCACCGATACGCTGCCGAAGCCGCGACTCCGCGGCCGGATCCACCAGGTCGCCTTCTTCGTGTCGATCCCCGCCGGCGTGATCCTCGTGCTCCTCGCCAGCGGACCCGCGGCCACGGCGGTGGCCGCCGTGTACGCGGCGAGTCTGGCCGCGGTCTTCGGTTCGAGCGCGGCCTATCACCGCGGCCGGTGGACCGAGCGCTCGCGCCGGTGGATGAAGCGCCTGGACCACTCGATGATCTTCGTGCTGATCGCCGCGAGCTACACGCCAGTCGCCGTGCTGGTGCTGGGCGGGACCTGGGAGGCGGTGTTGCTCTCTCTCGCCTGGGCGGGCGCCGTCGTCGGGGTCACCCTGAAGCTGGCCCAGCCCGACGGGCACCACGTGATCGGCGGGATCCTGTACATGGCGCTCGGCTGGCTGGCCGTGATCGCGCTCCCCCAGCTGTTCGCCCAGCTGACCACGCCGGAGGCGGTGCTCATGGTGACCGGCGGCCTCCTGTACACGGCCGGCGCGATCGTGTTCGCCACGAAGCGGCCCGATCCCGCGCCGTCCACCTTCGGCTACCACGAGATCTGGCACGCGTTCATGGTCGCGGCCGCCGGCTGCCACTACGTGATGATCCTGCTGATCCTGCGTCCGCCGTAACCGGCTGCTGGTATGGTGTTGGGCGAGGACGGCGATCGCCGTCCGTGAGGTTTGTTCTTCGTTCCTCCTTCGAATCGGTTGGCCGGTCGACGGCCGCGCGGTCTCGGGAGCAAAGGCCGAACCTCCCCACGACCTGTGAGGCCGTGCGGCGCAGCGCGCCGAGACGGCTTCCGAGACGCGGTGCGATCGGCGCGCCGCACGAAGGAGAGAGCATGACCAGCACGTTCACCGATCTCGGCGTGTCCGGCCGCGTCCGCGGCACGCTCGCGCGTCGAGGCGTCACCGAACCGTTCGCCGTCCAGGCACTGGTCCTGGAGGACGCGATCGCGGGGCGGGACGTCCTGGCCCGGTCCGCGACCGGCTCGGGCAAGACCCTGGCCTTCGCAATCCCGATCGTCGAGACCGTTCGGCCTCACGACGCGGCGCCCTCGGCGCTCGTCCTGGTGCCCACGCGCGAACTTGCACAACAGGTTGCCGACGAGTTCGACGACATCGCCAAGGCTCAGGGACTCAGGGTCGGCGTCGCCTACGGAGGAGTCAGCATCCGCGAGCAGGCCAAGCGCAACCAGAAGGCGCACGTCCTGATCGCGACGCCCGGGAGACTCCAGGACCTGGTCGAGCGCGGGAGCGTTCGCCTGGACGGCGTTCGGATCTTGGTGCTGGACGAGGCCGACCGGATGCTCGACATGGGCTTTCAACCACAGGTCGACCGGTTGGTCCGGCGCATCCCCAAGGATCGACAGACGATGTTCTTCTCGGCCACGCTGGACGGCGCGGTCGGCAACCTCGCGCGCGCGTATACCCGCGACGCGATCCTGCACGAGGTCGAGTCCTCGACCGAGACGGTGGACGGTCTCGACCACCGGTTCGTTCAGGTTGATGCGCGCAACAAGGTCGATGCGCTCATCGATCTGCTCGCGCACGATGGCGAGCTCACGCTCGTGTTCGTGCGAACCAAGCGCGGCGCCGACCGCCTGATGTACAAACTCCGCCAGAAGGGGGTGCAGGCCGAGGCGCTCCATGGTGACATGCCGCAGCGCGCACGCCAGCGGGCGCTGGACCGGTTCGAGCGCGGATCGGTGCGCGTGCTCATCGCGACGGACGTGGCCGCACGCGGGCTCGACCTCGAGCGCATCAGCCACGTCGTGAACTACGATCCGCCCCAGGACGACAAGGGCTACGTACACCGCGTCGGCCGCACGGCGCGCGCCGGCCGAACCGGCATCGGGATCACGCTCGTGACGGCCGACCAGCAGGGCGATGTTGGACGGATGGCCGCCCGCCTCGAGCTCCACGAGGAGTTCGAGGAGGAGGGGATGAAGGTCGCACCGCCCCGGGTGGTGTTCTCCGCAAGCGCCTCCGGACGTCGCTCGGGCCTTCGGCCCCCGCGCCGCCGCGTCCTATAGGCGCTCGTTAGGTGACCGTGAGGGCAGCCCGCATTCCCTGCTGGTAGTGGGAGACGGTTTCGCCACCCTTCTTGTTGACGATGTTGCAGATCAGCACGTAGTTCCCCGCGTCGAGGCTCACGGTCAGCGTTTGCGTTGCCCCGACCGCGATGTCCTCGATCTCATCGATCGGCGTGATCCCCTGGCCCTCTTCGTTCGCGGACCCGTCCGACTTCGTGGGCAGGGCATCGACGGCGAGATCGGTCTTGAGGACGACGAACTCGTGGACCTCCTGCGGTCCTGCGTTCGTCACGTGGAAGGAGACCTCGCCGGCTTTGACCGAGGCCGGAGACGGGATGATGGCGAACTCCTCGAGCGTCACGTCGACCCCTGTCGCGCCGCTCGTCGCACTTCCGCTCCCGGTCGCGCTCGCCGTCGGGCCGGACCCTCCGCCCGACCCCCCGTCATCACCCGAGCACGCGGTCGCGAGGACGAGCACCGAGATCACTGCGAGACAGATCGTTGCATGACGTCGCGTGAATCCCCAGAACGACTCCTTGGCCGGTCCCATCTGGCCCCCTTTCAGGTCCGATCGGCTCGAGCCTAGGCAGGAACGTCGTCGTTTCGAGGGCCGCCGGTCCCGGCGCAGACGGGCCGTTCGGCCTGGAGTCGGTCACCGCCCTGGGACCCCACGAAGATCCGTCAGGTCCGTATCGGAGTCAGCAACCGTGCTCGTCGGGCAGCAGTGGCCGCAGGATCAGCTGGTACTTCTCGCCGTCGCTCATCCACGGCGTGAGCTGGTTCGCCGACTGCGCGGCCGCGTACACCCGCTCGAACTCGTCACCGGCGACGACGCCGCACCTGGTCTGCGCATCGCCTGACAGCGTCGCGGCGAAGGCCGACAGCGGGGTGTCGACCGGCCAGTCGATCGCCTCCTGCGGCAGCTGGGGATCGCGCTGGTAGGGGAGCACGTACACACGCATCTCGGTCGGGTCGAACGGCGTCTCCTGGCCGACCGAGCCTGGGGGCAGCCAGCTCGTGAGATCGCCGAGCTTCGCCTGGAACCCGACGAGCGCGGCCCTGGCCTTCGCGTCCTGCGTGCTGCCGCAGGTCCCGCCGGGCTCGCCCATATCGAGCGCGTACGCGGAGACGACGGACCTCGATCCGTTCGCGTACGTGGTGAACACCGTCGTGGCGGCGTCGGCGATGCACTGGTCGCCGTAATTCGCGTCATCCATGAGTCCGGCGTCCTGGGCCGCCTGCAGGATCGCCTGCACGCCGTCCTCGGTGATCGGCGTGCGGATCAGGCTCGGCAGGGCGGGTGGTGGGTAGATCTCGATCTGGGGGCCCTGTGTGATCAGCGTCCCGTCACCGAACAGCGACCACGCGGGCATGTTGGACAGCGTGAACCCGTAGGGGACGAAGCCGCCCTCGTATTCGACCCGCAGGACGAGGTCGTCGGCCCCGGTCGGGTGGGAGATGGCGCCGGCTCCGCTTGCGCCCGAGCCGCCGGAGCCGCCGGCATCATCCGGCCCATCGTTCAGGCGGCCACACCCGGCCGCAAGGACAGCCAAGGCCGCGATCGTGACGACGACCCGCTTCGCGTTCATGCGTCCTCCGTCGGTCGGGGTCGTGCTTCGACGCCCCACTCGGGGGAGAGGGTTCCCTCTCGGGGAGGTTCTCGCCCGCGTTAGGCTGTTCCCGATGCGGGCCCTGCGCAAGACGGCGCCCACCCCGGGCGCCGAACTCGAGGACGTTGCGATCCCCGAACCGGGCGAGGCCGAGGTGCTCGTGCGCGTACACGCCGCCTCGATCTGCGGCACCGACCTGCACATCTACGACTGGAACGAGTGGGCCGAGGGGCGGATCCGAACCCCGATGACGTTCGGCCACGAGCTGGCCGGGACGGTCGAGGAGGTCGGGCCCGAGGTCCATCACGTCAACCCCGGGGCGTTCGTCGCGGCCGAGACCCACATCGCCTGCGGCGTGTGTTCGACCTGCCGAACCGGCCGAGCACACATCTGCCGAAACCTCAAGATCCTCGGGGTCGACACGGACGGGGCGTTCGCCGAGTACGTCGTCGTGCCGGCCGAGAACGCCTGGATCGTCGGGGAGGGGATCCAGCCGGATCACGCGTCGGTGATGGAGCCCTTCGGCAACGCCGTGCACGCGACGTTCGGAACCGAGGGAGGCGAGGACCTGCTCACGAACCCCGTCGCCGTGATCGGATGCGGGCCGATCGGCCTGTTCTCCGTGGGGATCGCCCGGGCGCTGGGCGCCTGGAAGGTGATCGCGATCGAGCCGAACGACGAGCGGCGTGCGCTCGCCGCCAAGATGGGCGCCGACCTGCTGGTCGACCCCAAGGCCGACGACCCGGTCGAGGTGGTCATGGACGCGACCGAGGGCAACGGCGCCGAGGTCGTCCTGGAGATGTCGGGGAACGCCACCGCGATCGGCCAGGGGACGCGCATGCTCGCACCGGGCGGGCGGATGTCGCTCCTGGGGCTCCCGGACCGGCCCGTCACGTTGGACCTGAGCGACCAGGTGATCTTCAAGGAGGCCCGGATCCTGGGCATCACCGGACGCCAGATGTTCCGGACGTGGCAGCAGACGACGACGCTGCTCTCGACCGGCCGGGTGGACATCTCCCCGGTCATCACCCACCGGCTGCCGCTCGAGCGCTTCGCGGAGGCGTTCGAGACGGCGGCGTCGGGGCACGCCGCCAAGGTCATCGTCTTCCCGGACGGCCGTCGGCCGTAGCGTTCGAGTCAGAGGTAGCCGGCCGTCCCCGTTGCTGGCGGCTGCTCCCGGTTCGCGATCGGCGGCTGTTCGTTCCCGAGCTCGGGGAGGGCTACCACCGTGAACGCGAGGGTTTTCGCGTCCTCACCTTGGATCGCGATCACCACCCGGTACGCGCCAGTGGCCGGGAGGGCGAGGGCGTTCAGGTTCAGCGCGATCGGCACGATCTGCTCCTCGTCGCCGCCGGCCGTGAACTCGCCGCCGATGCGGCTGATCGGCCCATCCGGTCCCGTCCCGAGTGTCAACTCCCGGCCGTCCGGTCCGATGAGCCGGAGCTCGAAGCGGCGCGGCTCGGCGCTCGCGCCCGCCGGCATCCGGAACAGCAGCCCGATTCCGACACGGTCGTGTCGGGCCGGGAACTGCGCGACGCCGATACGGTTCCATCCGGCGCCGAGCGCGTACAGCTTGCCCTGCACGGCGGCCACCGAATCCGCGAGGAACCCGTCGAGCTCGATCTCCATCCGTCCCCCAGTCCGTGCGCCTGCGCCCCCGGCCGGGACAGCCTAATGCGATAGCGTGGGTTCTCGATGCCGGGCGCGCTCGACTATCTGAAGGAAGAGCTCGCGAAGCTGGATGCGCAGGGCCTCCTGCTCCACACCAGGACCCTCGAGGGTCCCACCGGGGCCCGCGCGCGCTTCGATGGGCGCGAGGTGATCAACCTCGCGTCGAACAACTACCTGGGCCTGGCCAACCACCCACGGATGAACGGTGCCGCGGCCAGGGCGGCGACCGAGCTCGGAGCCGGGAGCGGCGCCGTGCGCACGATCGCCGGCACGATGACGATGCACCGTGAGCTCGAGCGACGATTCGCCGCGTTCAAGCACGCCGAGGACGCCCTCATGTTCCAGTCCGGGTTCACCGCGAACGCAGGAACGGTCGCCGCGATCCTGGACAAGCAGGACGTGATCGTCAGCGATCGCCTGAACCACGCATCGATCATCGACGGGGCCCGCCTGTCGCGCGCCGAGATCAAGGTGTTCGAACACAAGGACACCGAACACGCCGATCGACTCCTGCAGGAGACCAAGGCGCCCGACCGCCGACAGCTCCTGATCACGGACGGGGTGTTCTCCATGGATGGCGACATCGCGCCTCTGCCGGCGCTCGTCGAGGTGGCCGAGCGCCACGGCGCGATCATGATGGTCGACGACGCTCACGCCTCCGGTGTCCTGGGCGCGGGGGGAGCGGGCACCGTCGACCACTTCGGGCTGCACGGTCGCGTCGACGTCCAGGTCGGCACGCTGTCCAAGGCGATCGGCGTCCTGGGCGGGTTCATCGCTGGTCCGCATCAGCTGATCGAGTGGCTGCAGAACCGCGGGCGGCCGTTCCTGTTCTCGACGAGCGCGCCGCCGGCCGCCGTGGCAGCGTGCATCGAGGCGCTCGACATCATCCGGGACGAGCCCGACCGTCTCGAGCGCCTGTGGTCGAACACGAGGGCGTTCAAGGACGGGCTCCACGAGCTCGGGTTCGACACCGGGATGAGCGAGACGCCGATCACCCCGGTGATCACCGGGAACGAGGACACGACGCAGACGTTCGCGCGCCGGCTGTTCGAGGAGGGGGTGTTCTGCCCGGCGATCGTGTTCCCGACCGTGGCCCGCGGGCAGGCCCGCGTCCGGACGATCGTGACCGCGGACCACGCCGAGGACGACCTCGCGCAGGCGCTCGAGGTGTTCGGGCGGGTCGGGGGCGAGCTGGGTCTGCGCTAGGCCGAACCCGCGACGCCGGCGCGGATCCCGCGGAAGATCAGGTCGAGCCCGAAGTCGAACTGCTGGTCCGTGTTGCAGTCGGCGAAGTGCGGCAGGCACGCCACCACGTTGTCCAGGCCCGAGCCTTGGAGGAAGTCCATCGCCAGGTCGTGCTGCCTCGCATGGTCCTCGTCGTTGCCGAGCATCAACCCCTGCTCCATGGTCACGTAGCCGAGGATGTAGCTGCCCAGCGCGTTGAACGCCTGCGCGGCGTCGCGGTCGGACAGGCCTGCGCTCCGCAACAGCCCCAGGGCGGCGTCCATCGCCCGGAACGACGCCAAGCCCTCGAGGGGCTTGTGGCGTTCGGCGAGCAGCTGGCACACGCTGGGATGCAGGCCGAGGAGCCGTCTCCACTCGCGCGCCATCGCCCACACGTCGCGGTCCCAGTCGCCGGTGAACGGCGGGTAATCGAACTCCGCGAACACGCGCTCGGTGACCGCGTTGAGGATGTCGTCCTTGTCCTCGACGTGGTTGTAGAGCGACATGGCCTCGACGCCGAGCTCGCGCCCGATCCGGCGCATCGTCACGGCATCCAGGCCGTCGTCGTCCATCACCCGTAGCGCGGCCCCCACGATCCGTTCCTTGGTGAGCGGCTCGCGCCGCGATGTCTGTTCGGTCTGCGATGCTTCGGTCTTCACGTTCATCCACCGTCCATGTTCGTTCGAGAATCTTTCCCACATCGGGAGGAAGGAAGTCCCTCCCTCCGGGGTTGACACCTTACATCGTACGCCTATACTCCGTACACCGTAAGCATATGGTGTAAGTTCATCGGGTGCAAACGCTCGGACCAAGAACCGAGCAGGAAGCGAAAGGGGACGAGATGAGGCTGAACCCCGAGTCGATCGCGCGAGCGAGCAGCCATCACCCGTGGCGTACCGTCGCGATCTGGGCGGTGATCCTGGTCCTGGGCTTCGGAGCGTCTGGGGTCCTGTTGAGCGATGCGCTCACGACGGACTTCGACTTCACGAACAACCCCGAGGCGGTCCAGGCGCAGAAGCTCCTCGAGCAGAAGAAGCTCGAGCAGGACGTCACGCCGGAGACGTTCGTGATGACGGGTCCCGCGGGCGCCACGACCGATCCGGCCTTCGCCCAGAAGGTGAACGCGGCCCTGAACGACATCCGCGGCCTGGACCCGAAGGTGGTGCTCCAGGTTCCGTCCACGTTCCCGCTCCCGGAGCAGGAGGCCTCGAACCCACAGGTCGCCGCGCTCGGACCGATCCCGTCGAAGGACGGCACCGCCGTGCTGTTCAACGTGATCCTCGTGGGCGACAGCGATCAGACCGCCACGATCGTGAACGGCCTGAACGAGATCCGTGATCGCTATTCGACCGGGGACACGCGGCTGTACTTGCTGGGCGAACCGACCTCGACCGATGACTTCAAGAAGATCTCCGAGGAAGACCTTCGCAAGGGAGAGTTCGTCGGGATCGCCGTGGCGATCGTCGTCCTGTTGGTCGTGTTCGGATCGCTCATCGCGGGCGTCACCCCGATCATCATGGGGATCTTCGCCATCGGCGTCGCCATGGGCCTGGTCGGCGTGATCGGACAGGTCTGGCGGTTCAGCTTCTTCGTCCCGAACCTGATCTCGATGATGGGGCTGGCCGTCGGGATCGACTACTCCCTGTTCATCGTCTCCCGATACCGCGAGGAGCGCCAGCACGGGCGTGACAACCTCGAGGCGGTCGGACGGTCCGGCGCCACGGCAAACCGAGCCGTGTTCTTCAGCGGCATGACCGTGGTGCTCGCGCTTGCCGGGATGCTGCTGGTCCCGACCACGATCTTCCGGGGCCTCGCGGGCGGCGCGATCATGGTAGTGCTGATCTCGGTCGCCCTGTCGATGACGCTCCTCCCGGCGCTGATGGCCCTGTTCGCAGACCATCTCGTCAAGCCGGGCTGGCTCTTCGGCCGGGGTCGCACCCTCGAGCACGGGCGGGCCGGTGGCTTTTGGGATCGGATCACGCGCACGGTCATGGCTCGGCCGTGGGTGTGGCTGATCGTGACCGCGTCGTTCATGATCCTGCTCTCGGTTCCGTACTGGGCGCAGTCGAACCCGCACGACAGCGGCCGAGGGATAAGGACGGGCTTCTCGGGGATCTCGACGATCCCGAAGGACATCCCGACACGAGAGGCGTTCGACGTCCTGATCGCGAAGTTCCCGACCACCGGCCAGCAGTCGACCGCGGATGTCGTCATCCCGGGGGACCCGTCGGACCCCGCCGTCCAGCAGGGGATCCAGGATCTCGAGGCCGCGGCCGCGAAGAATCCGTCTTTCGGTGAGCCCCAGCCGCCGCAGACGAGCGCGGACGGAACGGTGACGCTCATCCGGTTCCCGTTCGCGGGCCAGGCGTCGGACGCGTCGAGCGAGGCGGCGGTCGATGCCGTCACGGCGATGCGTGACGACTACGTGCCCCAGGCGTTCGGCGCGGACTCGGGCGTCCTCGTCGGAGGGGACACCGCCCTCACGAAGGACTTCTTGGATGTCTCGTCCTTCTACACGCCGATCATCCTCGCGCTCGTGCTCGGGCTCTCGTTCATCCTGTTGACGGTGGTCTTCCGCTCGATCGTCGTGCCGGCGAAGGCGATCGTCATGAACCTCCTGTCTGTGGGTGCCGCTTACGGCCTGATCGTGCTGATCTTCCAGAAGGGGGGCCCGGCCTTCGCGAAGTCGATCGCCGATGCCCTGAACTTCATCCAGGTCGACGCGATCGAGGCGTGGCTCCCGTTGTTCCTGTTCTCGATCCTGTTCGGCTTGTCGATGGACTACCAGGTGTTCCTGATCAGCCGGATCCGAGAGGAATACGACAAGTCGGGCAACAACTCGGAGGCGGTCGCGTTCGGCCTGCGGACCACGGGCGGCATCATCACCGGCGCCGCGATCATCATGGTTGCGGTGTTCGCCGCCTTCGCGACCGGACGGATCGCGGGGCTCCAGCAGATGGGCTTCGGTCTGGCGGTCGCGGTCTTCCTGGACGCGACGATCGTGCGGTCGATCCTGGTGCCCTCGGCGATGAAGCTGCTGGACTACCGCAACTGGTACCTGCCGAAGTGGCTCCAGTGGCTGCCGAAGCTGGATGTGGAAGGCCACGCCGCGGAGAAGGAGCCGGAGATGCTCATCCCCGAGCTCGAGCCGGTCCCCGGGTCGGCGGGTGGAGGTGCTCCCGAACGGCGATGACTCGGGACGTCGTCAGCGCCCGCCGGGACGCCTGACCGAGGACGGGATCGCAGCGAGGAAGGGGCCACCGATGCGGAGGCCCCTTCCTCGTTGATAGGGTCCGGCGCCATGGAGGAGGCGGATCCGTCCGACGGCGCGCCGGAGCCGGAGGCACCGTCGGCCAACGACCTGCAGGACCTCGAGCTGCGCCGGGAGCGGGACGCCCTACGCGACGCGCTCGGGCGGATCGGGGCCTGGAGCTTCGCGCTTGAGACGATGCCGGCGGTCGAGGAACGCGACGCCGCGGCCGAGATCGAGTCGCTCGGCTACCGCGCGATCTGGATCCCGGAGGCGGTCGACAGCCGCGAGGCGTTCGCCCACGGCGGCTGGCTCCTCGAGAGCACCGAGCGCGCGATCGTCGCCACGGGGATCGCGAACATCTGGGCTCGGGACCCGACCGCGATGGCCAACGGCTGGAGGATGCTCTCGGATGCCTACCCGGGGCGGTTCCTGCTCGGGATCGGGGTGAGCCACCAGGGCTCGGTCGAGCGCCGCGGGGCCGTGTACGAGCGCCCGCTCTCCGCGATGCGCGAGTACCTGGACGCGATGGACCGCGCCCCGTCCACGGCTCCCGAACCCGAGGTGGCCCAGCGCCTGGTGCTGGCCGCGCTCGGGCCCCGGATGCTCGAGCTCGGGGCCGAGCGAGCGCACGGCGTACACCCCTACTTCGTGCCGGTCGAGCACACGGCGTTCGCGCGCCAGCGGCTGGGCCCGGGCCCGGTCCTGGCCGTCGAACAGACCGTGGTGCTCGAGAGCGATCCCTCTGATGCGCGCGACGTCGCGCGCGCGTTCGCCCTTGACTACCTGCAGACCGAGAACTACGCGCGGAACCTGAGGCGTATGGGGTGGACCGACGCCGACCTTCGCGGACAGGGGAGCGACGCCCTGATCGACGCGGTCGTGGCCTGGGGCGACGTGGACCGCATCGCGGTGCGTGTGCGCCAGCACCTGGACGCGGGGGCCGACCATGTGTGCGTCCAGGTCGTGGGGGAGGACGACCTCGACCCCGGTCTGCCAGCACTCCGGGAGCTCGCGCCGGCACTGCTCGAGCTCTAGGTGGTCAGCGGGTCTCCTGGCGCGCCCGCACGCGGTCGCTCCGCAACCCGAGGAGCGCGTCGCGTGCGACCCATCTCGAGCTCCTGTCGTCGATCCGCCCGATCTGCTCCGCCGTCCGGATCGCCTTCGTGTTCAGGCCGGGGCTGCGCTTGCCGATCTGCCTCAGTGCCCACGAGACCGACTTCTTGACGTAGGCGCGGCCGTCCGTGGAGCCGTCGCGGATCGTGGGCAGCAACGCCGCGAACGCCGCGTCGGGC
>Ga0126377_10002307_pt1 | contig 13071 bp, 11 predicted proteins | sample PanSoiMetPlot_22_FD_92647 | JGI IMG/M metagenome (GOLD analysis project Ga0126377, IMG submission 92647) | Tropical forest soil microbial communities from Panama - MetaG Plot_22 | ecosystem: Environmental > Terrestrial > Soil > Tropical forest > Bulk soil | place: Panama | collected 2016-02-17
CATGCAGCGCAGGGTCCCACGAACGGAATGCGATGAAGATGCAGCCGAGTAGCGGTACCGTCATGAACAAAGCGACCACGAACGTGCGGCGGGCGGTGGACGGGACGTAGACCGCGTAGACGAGCAGCATGAAGGAGATCGCCGTGCGCACCATCATGTCGGGCGAGGCCGTCAGATCCATGACCAGCGCCATCGTCGAGAACGCGGCCGTGGCGACGAACAGCGCCGCCAGCTCGACGGCGCGGACGAAGCGAGGCGATCTGGGGCGGCCGCGCAGGAGCAGCCACAGCGCCACGAACGCGATGCCAGCCACCAGGACCGGAACGCTTCCGATGTTGAACGAGAACCGACCCAGCCAGATCGACGCGCCCATGGTCAAGCTGACGAAGGTCAGGGCCACGAGCGCGAACACACGACCGAACCTGGACAGCCGGGCCTGACGCAGCTCGGGATCGACGGCTCCGACGGCGGAGTCCATGAGGCATTATAGACTCGCCCTCGCGCGCCACCGGTGAAAGTCCCCCTGCGGGGTCACTGAACCGGCCGCGATCGAGCGGCAGGTCGAGCGGCGGCGGCCGGCGCGTCGAGCGCCACGCCGCGCCCGGGCGGTGGCATGATGCCGCCACATGCGTTGGCCAGACGGTTTCCTGTGGGGCACGGGCGCGTCGTCGACGCAGTGCGAGGGCGCCGCGCCGGCGTCGGACTGGTGGGACTGGGAGCGCGCCGGCCGCGCGCCGATCTCGGGCGACGGGAACGGCTTCGCGAGGCGCCACGCCGAGGACTTCGCGATCCTCGCGGGCCTCGGCCTCGTCCACCACCGCCTCTCGATCGAGTGGGCGCGCGTCGAGCCGGCCGCCGGCGTCCACGACCCGGCCGCCGTGGCGCACTACCGCGATGTGCTCACGGCCGCGCGCGAGGCCGGGATCCAGCCCTGGGTCTGCCTGCACCACTTCACGCTGCCGCGCTGGTTTGCCGACCGCGGCGGCTTCCTGGTCGAGCGCAACCGCGCCGAGACCTGGGCGCGCCACGTCGACTGGATGGCCGGGACGTTCGGCGACCTCGTCGCGGGGTGGCAGCCGGTCAACGAGACCAACATCCACGCGCGGATCGCCTACGAGGGCGCGTCGTACCCGCCCGGCCTCGGGGATCCCACGGCATGGGCGCCGGCCACGATCGCCATCCACCTCGCGACCGGCGAGGCCGCCGCCAGGCTGAGGCAGACCGGAGCGCCGGTCGCCTCGATCTTCGCGCTCTCGGACGTCGTGGCTCACGACGACACGCCGCGGACGCGCGCGTTCGTCGAGCGCTTCGACGCCACGGACTGGGCGCCGTGGATCGGGCTCGTGCGCGACGGCGTCCTGCGCGTCCCGGGCCACCCGCCCATCGAGCGGCCCGATCTCGCCGGCTCCTTCGACATCGTCGGCTTCTCGTACTACTCGACGCTCGGCGTGCGCGACGGGCAGATCGCGGTGCATCCGCCGGGCGCACCGGTCTCGCCGCTCGGCCACGGCATCTGGGCCGACGGACTGCGCCTGGTCATCGACCGGCTGCACCGCGAGCTGCCTGGCACGCCGCTCCTGGTCGCCGAGTACGGCATCGGCACCTCCGACGACGCCGTGCGTGCCGACTATCTCGCTCGCGGGCTCGCCATCGCGAACGACGCGATCGCCCGCGGCGTCCCGCTGCGCGGCTTCTTTCACTGGACCGCGGTCGACAACTACGAGTGGAACCACGGCTACGACGTCGCCTTCGGGATCATCGACCGCGAGCGCAACGTGCGGCCGAGCGCCCTCGTGCTCGAGCGCGAGGCGCGCCCGGCCTGACCGTGGCGTCGGCGCCGGACCTGCCCCCGGCGCGTCAGGCCCTCACCACCACTGGACCAGCCACCCGACGGTCTCGCCGGTGCAGGACGGCGAGGTGCACGCGGTCGTCGATTGCACCGGCGCCGACACGAAGGCGTTGCCGCTCGACAGGTCGGCGAGGCGGACCAGGCTCGTGCCGGTCCGGTCCAGCGCGAAGGCCTGCACCAGGCTGTTGTCCTGGACGAACGCGATCCGGTAGCGCCCCTCCGCCTCGGACCAGACCACGCTGGGCGTGTCGAACTGGTCGAGGTCGGCGCTGCGGATCGCTCCCTCGACCACGTACCCGGTGGCCCTGTCCACCTGCGCCTCGACCCAGCGCAGCGACCCGTGCAGCGAGCGGTCCTGGTAGAACACCCGGCAGCCGAGCTTGTCGTCGCGACACGCGATCGACGGTGCGTTGAAGGAGCGCCGGTCGGTCGCGAGGAGGGTGAAGCGCTGCGGCGTCGTGCTGCCGGCCACCGGCAGGGCCTGGATGAAGAGGCGCGGGTTCGGCTCGTCGTCGACCACGCCCCACTCGACGATCGCGCCGATGAGAAACGCCCTGGAGAAGGGATCGTAGGCCGCGGTCACGGTGTCGCGGTGGGTCGTGAGGTAGTTATCGGCCGCGTCCCGGAGACAGGTCTCGCCCCCGAACGTGATGCCGTCCGACGACGTGCGATAGCAGATGCGGCGCAGCCCGGTGACGAGGTCCTCGCGGGCGGCGTAGGCCATGACGGAGGCGCCCGCGGGTGTGGACGCCACCGCCACCGGCGAGAGGATGGTGGACGAGATGCTCTGTCCGGGGTTGAGAGCGCCCGCGCTCGCGATCTCGGTCCGGATCGCGTTGCCCGGATTGAGCCGGTTGCCCTGCTGGAGCCACCCGAGCAGCGCCTTGTCGTCGGTGCGCCCCTGGCTGGACGAGGCCATCCGGTAGAGCGCGCTGCGCGAGAACGTGCGCGGCGATGCCCAGCTGCCGCTGCCGAGCCCACCGCTCCACTTGCGGTGGACGATCTGCGAGGTGCTGCCGCGCCCACCGAGACGACCCTGCGCCTGCAGCTTGTCCCACGCGCGCAGCGATCGGTACGGCCAGGTCGGCTGGCCGTACGGTAATGCGCTCATGACCGTGGCCTGGCCCAGGTCGGTGCACTGCACTGCGGCGCCGTTCTGACTGCCGTCGTCGACCCGCCCCTGCTCGCCCGGGTGCACGATCTGGTAGGCGGCGTGACCGAGCTCGTGGACCATGATCGGCAGGAAGCGGAGCGTCTGGTACCAGGGGAACGTGGTCCACCTCTCATAGTCCGAGCCGCCGCCGTGCTCCCAGGTGTAGCCCTGGTAGAGGGCGATGATGCCGTTCGTGATCTGGGTCGGCGCCGACTGGCTGCGAAAGAGCCAGGTGCGGCCGGCCGCGTTGCCGAACGGATCGCGGGTCGCGAAGAAGGTCACGGTCAGCGCGCCGCCGATGGCCTGCACGTCGGTCTGCCCCCGGTAGCGGAGCCGCAGCGAACCGCCCGATTGCTCGTTCCAGATCGAGATCGCCTGGCGCAGGGCGTGATCGGCGTCGGCCATGCTGATCCCGAGGTTCTGGAGTCCGTTGGTGGCGCTGTTGTTCGCCCACACGTCGATCGTCGTGCGGGCCGGCCCCCACTTGCCGATCGTGAAGTAGCAGTCGGTCGTCGAGTTGGCGCGCGCCGGCGGTCCGGCCAGCGCCAGGACGACGAAAGCGACGAAGACGAGGAGTGCGACCGCGCCGCGCGACGCTCTCATCGCTCGAGCTCCTGCGCGAGGAGCGCGGCCATCTCGCCCGGCGCCACGGTGCGGCCGTCCATGATGACCTCGCCGGCCGTCGTGGCCGGCAGCGCCGCCGTCAGCGCCGGCGCGCCCGACGGGACACTGTCGAACAGGGCGATGTAGTGCCGCCCGGGCTCGAGATGCGGCGCGCCGAACGCCTCCGCGATCACACCGCCCGCCGCCCCGCCCGGGACCGTCACCGTCGCCGGCGGCGGATCGCCGAGGAGGACGCTCCGCGCCTCGAGCTCGCAATCGATGACGACGCCGGGAAACTCGGCCACCACGCGCGAGCGGGCAGCGGTGACGACCACGTGGGCAGCCGATCGCCCGCGCAGCGATGCGAGGCGCGACTCCGGCGATCGCACCCCGCGCTCGGCCGGCGCCGGAGCCAGCGCCGGCGAGGCCGTGTCCTCGTCCTCGGCGATCGCGCCCTGCTCCGGCTCGACCGCGCATCCCGCTGCGCCCAGCACCGCGAGCAGCCCCGCGGCCGCGGCGATCGCGGCGCGCCGCGCTCCCTCCATGGATCTCCGTCCTTCCATTCCCACCTCCTGCGGGTGCTCCACCGCAATGCGCAGGCCAGCGGCGGCAGACGCGAACACGCCCACTTCGCCGGCGAAGAGCGCGCTGTCCCTGAGACTGTCTCCCGGGGACTGTCCCAGGGTGGACGCTCCTTCCATGGCGCGGCCCGCTCCTGCACGGTCGGCGACCTCCCGCCTCGCCGACGGATCTCGTGCTACTTCTACCGGAGTTTCGAGCTCTTGCGAAAAGAAGGGCGACCGCGTCGATCGGGCCAGCGAGTCGATCGTCGCGTCCGTGAAGAGCCGGCGAGCTGCCGGTCCTCCACTCACCTCACGGTCAGGAGTCGACCATGCGCTTCATGATGATGCACAAGAATGATCCGAACACCGAGGCGGGGAAGCCGCCCCCCATCGAGATCGTCCACAAGATGGGCGAGTTCATCGGCGAGTACGCCCGGACGGGTCGATTCATCGACGGCGCCGGCCTCGGCGCGAGCAAGACGCGAACCCGCATGACCTTCCGCAACGGGCAGTGCACGACCAAGCACGGCCCCTATCGCGGCGAGCACGAGCTGCCCGCCGCCACCCTGCTGCTCAAGGTCCGCACGCGCGAGGAGGCCATCGGCTGGGCGGAGCGCTACGGCAAGATCCTCGGCGACGGCGAGCTCGAGCTCGGCAAGGTCAACGAGCCATGGGACATCGGCCTCATGCCGGCGCCCGAGAATCCCCCGCTGCAGATCCTCCTCATCGAGAAGGCCGACCAGGCCACCGAGTCCGTCGGCCGCACCCCGCAGCAGAAGGGCGCCCTCTCGCGCCTCAAGACCGAGATGACCAAGGCCGGCGTGCTCGTCAAGTCGGTCCAGCTGCAGCCCAGCTCGAAGGGCAAGCGCCTCGTCTTCACCGGCAATCAACTGCGCGCGATGGACGGCCCGTTCCTCGAGTCCAAGGAGCTCATCGGCGGCTTCGCGATCCTCGAGCTCACCGGGATGGACGAGGCGGTCGAGCTCTCCCGGCGCTACGCCGAGATCCTCGGCGGCACCCTGGAGCTGGACGTCCGCGTCGTCGAGCCGGACGACGACGCCGCGTAGATCCGACGCTCTTCGGCGCACCGCGACGGACAGGCCTCACTCGCCGTCGCGATCGGTCTTCTTCGTGAGGGATTCGAGGTAGGCCACGACGGCGGCGCGGTCCTGCCGCCTGGCCCACTCGAGGGCCGTGTCACCGAATCGCTCGTCCCGGGCGGTCACGTCGGCGCCGGCCTCGGCCAGGTGGCGGACGCGGTCGAGGTCGCCGCGGTGGGCAGCCAGGTGCAGGGCGGTGGCGGGCCACTGCGGGAGCTCGAGGGCCCGCTCGAATGCGGCGCGCGAGTGCACGGGCTCGCCATGCGAGATGATCACGCGCTCGACGGGAAGGGCGAGCATCGCGCGGAGATCGGGGAGCGCGCGCTCGTCGTGAGTCGGGGACATCCAGACGCGCAGCGCTCCGGCTCGCTCGGTCAGGACGTCGGCGAAGACGAGGGTGCTTTGCTCGGGCAGCCAGAGGGGCGTCTCGCTCCAGCCGCGCGGGTCTCTGAAGGGGAGCAGGCCGCCGGGGAGCTGCTCGCCCGGCACGATGGTCTCGACGTCGGATTCGGGCGGCCCATCGTCGGGATCGAAGACGCCGGGGCCGAATGCCCGGCATCCATAGCGCCTGACCAGGGCGTCCACGCTGCGGGTCCTCCGATCGCTCCAGGTCGAGCGCAGATGATCGGGGCCGAGGATCGCGATGGCCGTGGGCGGCCGCCCGGCGAGGCGGCTCCAGAACTGGACCGCGTCTTCCGGCGGCAGTAGCGGATCGATCAGCCACCGCTCGCCGCCCGCGTCGACGCAGACGCAGGTCACCACCTCCTGCCAGTCCGTGTCGGGGCGCCAGGCGGGATGCTCGAGCCTCCAGATCCACAGGCCCGGCGCGACGTCGATGACCTCCACGTTCGGCGAGGCTCGCTCCGGCATGACGGGATGATCCCACGCCACGCGTGTCGAGGTGGACTCGGCATCCGATGCGATCGGGTCCTCGCTACTCGGTGCGCAGCGCCTCGGTCGGCTGGACCCGGAGGACGCGGCGGGCCGGGATGTAGCAGGCCGCGAGCGCCACCGCCGCGAGGAGGAGCGCGACCGCGATGAAGGTGGCCGGATCGGTCGGGCTGATCCCGTAGAGCAGCCGGTGCAGGATGCGGGTGAGGAGGAACGAGGCGGCGAGGCCCAGCGCGATTCCGGCGGTGGCCTGCACCATCCCGTCGCGCAGGATCGCCGCCAGGAGCTGGGCCGGGCGCGCACCGAGCGCGAGGCGAATGCCGAGCTCGCGGGTGCGGCGCGCGACCGCGTAGGAGGTGACGCCGTGGATGCCGATCGCGGACAGGAGCAACGCCAGCGCGGCGAAGGCCGCGAGCATGGCCAGCGAGAGTCGCCGCCCCGCGACCGTCGCGGTGACGAGGTCGCCGAGGGCGGCCACCGCGGAGACCGCCTGGGCGGGATCGACCGATCGCACCGTCCTGGCTGCGGCCGCCGCCAGCTCGAGCGGAGGTCCCGCCGTGCGCAGGGTGACGATCATCTGCGTGTCGGCGCCCCACTGCCAGTGGCGGACCCCGTGCGGGACGTAGAACTGCGGCGGCGACGGTTCGTCGAGCTTCGAGTGGTGGACGTCGCCCACCACACCGACCACGGTCCACCACGGCCCGTCCATCCCGCCCAGCTTGACCCGCCTGCCGATCGGATCCTCCCCCTGCCAGATGTGCGCGGCGGCCTCGTTGATGAGGATCACCGGCGGCCCGCCCTGGACGTCGCTGGCTGCCAGGCCTCGGCCGCGCAGGAGCGGGATACCCATCACGTGCAGATAGTCGGGCGTGATGCTGTAGCGCTGCGCGCTCGGGTCGTTCTCCGGGTTGGCCGCCAGCCTGCCCTCTGGGTGCAAGCCACTTCCGTCGTAGTTGCCGCCGAGCGGGACCTGGCTGGTCAGGGCTGCCGCCTCGACCCCGGGCAGCGCGCGCAGCCGCGCCAGCACCTCCTCGTGGTAGCGGAGGATCGCGCCGTCGCTGTCGTAGCGCGGCCCGGCCAGCGAGACCTGCATCGTCAGCACGCGGTCCGGCTCGAACCCGGGCGGCACATCGAGCAGGCGCTGCAGGCTGCGCACCATCAGGCCGGCCCCGACCAGGAGCGTGAGGCAGAGCGCGACCTCGGCGATCACCATCAGGCCACGCAGCCGCCGGCCGGCGGAGCTCGTCGCGGTGCGGGCCCCGTCGTGCAGCGCGCGCGGCAGGTCGCTCGCGGTGAGGCGGAGCGCCGGCGCCAGGCCGGTCAGGACTCCGGTCGCGAGCGCGAGCCCGAACGCGAACAGGAGCCCGTCGCGGCCGATGTGGACGTCGGCGAGGCGCGGCAGGATGCGCGGGCCGAACACGGCGAGCGCGCGCGGCAGGAGCCAGGCCGGCAGCAGCCCGGCGGCGGCGCCGAGCAGCGCGAGCACGCAACTCTCGCACAGGAGCTGCCGCAGAAGGCGGGCGCGCCCGGCTCCCAGCGCCATCCGCACCGCGACCTCGTGCTCGCGATGAGTGGCGCGCGCGAGCAGGAGCAGAGTCAGGTTGGCGCACGCGATGAGCCACACGAAGCCGACCGCGCCGAGAAGGACGAGCAGGACCGGCCGGGCCGAGCCGACCAGCTGATCGGCGAGCGGGATCACCGCGATCCGCGCGTCGGGATAGTCCTGGGGGTGCTCCTTCCACAGCGCGGAGGTGATCGCGGCCAGCTCGGCCGCCGCCCCCTCGCGCGAGGTGCCGGGGCGCAGCCGCCCGACCGCGTTCACGTTGCGGCACGTGCGACAGGCCCACGGGGCGTCGCTGGCGTATCCGAGCGGGGCCCACAGCTCGGCGCGCGCGCCCAGCACTGCCTCGCTCACGGTCGGCTCGAAGTCGGCGCCGAGCACGCCGACCACCGTGAAGCTGGCGCCTCCCAGCGTGATCGGCCTGCCGACGATCGCCGGGTCGGCGGCGAAGCGCCGGCGCCAGAGGTCGTGGCCGAGAATGACCACGCGGCTGGCCGCGGGCGCGTCGTCGGCCGGCTCGAAGTCGCGGCCGAGGGCCGGCGCTGCTTGTAACATGCGGAAGAAGTTCGCGCTCACCCGCCCGCCAGCGACCAGCGCGGCGTCGGCCTGCGCGCCGGAGCCGCCGCTCAGGGTCGGCTGCCACTGGCGGAGAAGCGCCAGCTCCTGGAAGCTGCGGCTGCGAGCCCGCCAGTCGACCCAGGTCGCGTACGAGGTGTTCGCGCCCAGCGCCGAGGCCTCTCCCTCGCCCGCCAGCACGAGCTCGGCCGGATGCGGGTAGGGCAGCGGGCGCCACAGGACCGCATCGACGAGGTTGAAGATGCTCACGTTGGCGCCGATGCCGAGCGCGAGCGTCAGGATGGCGACCGCCGAGAAGCCCGGGTACCTGCGCAGGAGGCGCATCGCGAAGCGCAGGTCGGCGAGGAGCGAGGCCAGCGCGGGCAGCCGGCTCCGCTCGCGCATGCTCTCCTGGGTCTGGGCCAGCCCGCCGAGACGGAGCCGGGCCTCCCGGCGCGCCTCTTCCGGGCTCATGCCCCGGCGCACGCAGTCGTCGACGTGCATGGCGAGGTGGCTCTCCAGCTCCTCGTCGAGCTCGCGCTCGCGCGACGACGGACGCAGGGTGCCGGCGAGCCGTATCAGCCACGCGCGCAGCACCCTCATGTCGGGTCCCGCCGCGGCCCGAGGAAGCGGGCGACGATCGCGGTCGCCTCTTCCCAGGCGCCGGCCTCCTTCGCGACCTGCCGCCGCCCGGCGCGGGTGAGGCGATAGAACCTGGCGCGCCGGTTGTTCTCCGACTTGCCCCACGACGAGGCGATGTACCCCTCCTGCTCCAGCTTGAGCAGCGCCGGGTAGAGCGTGCCGTAGTTCACGATCAGCCGGTCGCCGCTCGTCTGCTCGATGCGCCGCGCAATGCCGTAGCCGTGCAGCGGCCCCATCGTCTCCAGCGTGCGCATCACCATCAGCGCGAGCGTGCCCTGCCAGACCTCGGTGCCGGGACTCATGCAGCCTCCTATGGGCGCCCCATAGGGAACGAGTCTGCGCCAGCTCCTATTGGGAAGCAATAGGTATCGCCGCCGGCCCGCCTCCCCCGCGCTCCGTCCTCCGCCTCCGGTCGCCCCGCCGAGCCCGGCCCGGGTGGGCCCGCGAACTTTCAGGCCCGACCGGCTATGTGTCGGCCCCGAGCCGACCTGTCCCCCGACCGTCGCCGACACCCTGGCCGCCAGCGGTGGGCCGGTGTGCCCGGCTGCCAGCCGTTGCTCGGCGACCGGTCCGCCGGATGCTAGACTGGCCGAGATGGTCGCCGCGTCGCAGATACCGCTCGGCGAGTACGTGCCTACCGCCGATCAGCGGATCGTGATGTACGGCGTCCCCTGGGCGCACTACGAGGCGCAGCTCGCCCTGCGAGGCGATGCCTCCGTGCCCCGGATCTCGTACCTCGACGGAGCCATGGAGCTGATGAGCCCCTCGAAGCACCATGAGCGCGTCAAGTCCTACATCGGCAGGCTGGTCGAGGCGTTTGCCCTGGTGCGCGGCATTGACCTCTCCCCCTACGGCGCCTGGACAGTCCGCGAGGCTCCCAAGCGGGCGGGGGTCGAGCCGGACGAGTGCTACCTCATCGGCTCGGACCAGGGCCGCGACATCCCCGATCTCGTCATCGAGGTGATCTGGACAAGCGGCGGCATCGACAAGCTCGAGGCCTACCGACGCCTCGCCGTGCCCGAGGTGTGGTTCTGGAGAGACGACCTCATCCAGGTCCACCGCCTCGGTGAAAGCGGCTACCAGCTGGCCACGAGCAGCGCATGCCTTCCCGGCCTGGACCTCGGCCTGCTCTGCTCGTTCCTGGACTACCCGACGGTGACGCAGGCGATCAAGGCGTTCCGCGCCGCTCTCGAGTCCTGATCGCGTCCAGGAAGGGGCAGAGGCTTCGTGGGCGACGCGCTCGGCGGAGCGCTCCTCTTCGGCATCCACTGGGGAGGCTGCTGAGTGCGTGGAGGTCGCGGGGGCACGAGGCGTCGTACCTCGTGGCTGGCGGCGCCGCGGCCCATACTTCGACGATGGCGCCATCGACCCCACCGCTCCTTGCGCCAAAGACGATCGAGCAGGCGGTCTCGATCATCATCCAGTACCTGGCGCTGGACGATCGGCGGACTCTCGGCAGGACACCTCGAGATCAGCTGTTCCAGTACCATCACGGCCTGGGCACGTGGATTCGCAACACGTTCCTCGCCGGGAACCAGCCGCTCACCGACGAATGTGTGGCCATTCTGGACGCGGCGCGCCGGGAACGGGCGAGATATCGCACCATTATCTCTCGTTGTGATCCGCGCTTCGAGGAGCTGCGCACGTCCATCGGGCGCGACGAGTGCTCGATGCTCCTCATCGAGCGGCTCTGGGAAGCGCTGCAGGTCCGCCAGCTGGAATGATGGGCGGTGGTCGGCGCGCCCGCCCCGGTTCTAGCCGACTCGCCGCCAGACGAGCCGCCAGACAGCGAACCGCCGCGACAGGAGGCATGAAAGTTGTAGGGCGGGCGGCTGCGTGTCTGCCCAAGCTCGTTCCCTTTTCGAAACCAGCGCTTTCCGCCGACCCGGTCCGCTCGCGGTGTGCGTTTTCGTCGCATGCCTGGCTGGTTGTCTATCCGGGCCTGACGACGACGGGCGGGAGTCGCCGTCGCCGTCGCAGTCGACCGGCGACAAGGCGGACGACCCGGCGACGGCGAGCGGCCCCTGTCCCTCGGGAGCGGACGGGCTCGGGTGCCTGTTCGCGCTCCACGATGAGGTGATGGCGGGCTGCGACCCGGCCCGGTTCGACGATCTCTTCGCGAGCCTCGAGGCTCGCGTGGGCGCCCTGCCCGCCTGGCACGAGGGACGCGCGCTGTTCGTCAGCATCGGCGACCCGGTGGCGCCGGCGGGAACCTGGAACGGATGGAGCCCGGACCAGGCCACCGAGCCGGTGTGCGGAACGGATCTCCACACCGCGGCGATCGCGGTGCCGTCCGGATTTCACGAGTACAAGCTGGTCGGCCCGGGCGGCTGGCAGCTCGACCCGTTCAACTGGGCCTTCGCCTACGACGACTTCGCCGGAAACCCGGACGGTCGCAACTCGGTGCTCGACACCTACGACTCCGGCGTCGGCCACCTGGTCCAGCCGCCCGAGCCGCTCTGCTCCGACGCGCTCGGCAACTGCCGAGCGATGATCGCCTACCTGCCGCCGCGCTACGATTCGCCCGAGAACGCCGGACGCAGCTATCCGACCGCGTTCGCGCACGACGCCCAGAACGTGTTCGACGACGCGACTTGTTGCTTCGGCCATGGCGGCTGGGAGCTGAACCGCACCGTCGATCGCGAGATCGCCGCCGGCAGCGCGGCCGAGCTCATCGTGGTCGCGGCCGAGCACGGCGGGGCCCAGCGCCTGGCCGAGTACGGCGGCGAGCTGACCGACGCCTTCATGGACTTCCAGATCGGCACCGTCCAGCCGACCGCGGCGTCGCTGTGGCGGATCGATCCGGCGCGCGTCTTCACGGCCGGCTCGTCACTGGGCGGCCTCATCTCGCTCCGCCTCGCGTTCGCCCACCCGGACGTCTACGCCGGCGCGGCCTCGCTGTCGGGCTCCTTCTTCATCGGCGAGGAGGAGGGAGACGAGGACGGTCGGTCGATGAGCGAGATCGCCCTCGAGACCGGCCTCCTGCCGCTCGCCCTGTACGTCGACCACGGCGGCACCGAGGAGGACGGCACCGACAACCTGCCCTCCAACCAGCGCCTGATCGACGCGCTCGTCTCCGCCGGCTGGAGCCGCGCCGTCTCCCCCGATTGCACGGGCGGACCCGGTCGGCTCTGCACGTTTCACGACGTCGGCGCCACGCACGACGAGCTCGCCTGGCGCGAGCGCAGCTGGCGCTTCGTCCGCTTCCTGTTCCCGCCCCCCTGACACGCGGCCGGTCGAACGCGGGCGCCGGGCGAGTCAGGCGAGGCTTGCGCGCCGGCGATCGGGTCGGGATCGCTCTTCCGGGCGCTGCGGAGGCGCTGCGCGCCGCAGGCGCTGACCGAGCCCGGAGCGAGAGTTTCAACCTCGGGGAGCTGGCAACACCGAGAGCTCGGTCACCTGGGCATCGGCCGGCACATCGAGGACGTTGAGCACCAGCCACGCGAGGGACTCGGGCTTGATGCACTCCGCGGCGTCGTATGGGCGGCCGAACTTCCCGCGGAGACGCCGCAGCAACTCGGTCGCGGTTCCCCCGGGGTAGATGGTGGTGACCCGCACCCCGTGCCGCGCCTCCTCTACGCGCAGCGAATCGGCCAGCTCACGCAGGGCGGCCTTGCTCGCCATGAACGCGGACCATCGCGGCACCGCGCGCATGCCCTGGGTGGCGTTGATGAACACCACGCTCCCGGCAGCCGCGCGCAGCGCGGGAAGCAAGACCCGAGTCAGCTCGGCCGCCGCGATGACGTGCACCGTCAGTGTCTCCTGCCACAGCGCCAGCGATGTGTCCTCGACAGAGGCGACCTCCGCGATGCCGGCGTTGTGCACGAGCACGTCCAGGCTCTGCACGTCCCCGAGCTTCCTCGCCACGTCGGTGGGATCGCAGAGGTCGAGCAGCACGGGGACGGCGCCGGGCACTTCGCGGCAGAGGTCGTCGAGCCTCGCCGGGTCGCGACCGGCCGCCAGGACCCGGTAGCCGCGCTGGCCCGCGACGCGCACCAGCGCCGCACCGATACCACCGGTCGCGCCGGTGACTAGAACATCGAACGGTTTGAAAGTCGTGTCATCACGATGCCCTCCGATACTTCGCGTCGGCGGCGTTGAGCCGACGGTCAATCGTCTCCAGGTTCTGGACCGCACTCGTGCGGCGCAGGTCG
>Ga0126377_10002308_pt1 | contig 13071 bp, 14 predicted proteins | sample PanSoiMetPlot_22_FD_92647 | JGI IMG/M metagenome (GOLD analysis project Ga0126377, IMG submission 92647) | Tropical forest soil microbial communities from Panama - MetaG Plot_22 | ecosystem: Environmental > Terrestrial > Soil > Tropical forest > Bulk soil | place: Panama | collected 2016-02-17
CGATCGCCGAATGGTGGCTGGTGCTGTCGAAACGGAAGGCCGCCGTCCTGCACGAGGCACCCTATGTGGAGAGTGCGTATGCGACGGGAGACTGACGGCGGTCGAGGGCGGGCAGAGGCGGTCGAGGGCGGGCGAGGTTGGCTGCGCGTGCTCAAGCAGATCATTGGCGCGCCGGACTACGGCGCGTATCTCGAGCATTGCCGCCGTGCGGGACATGAGCCGCGCTTGAGCGAGCGGGAGTACGTGCAGGAGTTCTTCGAGCGGAAGGGGCGGACGCCGCGCTGTTGCTAGGAAAGAATCTGTGTCACCGAGGTCTTGAACCCCGGCAGCACATCCCCGCCGTCGAGCAGGTCATCCCCATACAGGACCGATAGGCTCCCATCCTGGCGGCACACACGAACCTCGCGCCGCTCCGGGTCCACGATCCAGACAAGTCTCGCACCAGCCGCAAGCCAGTCGGCCACCTTGGCGAGAACCTCGGCAGGGCGGTCGTCAGGCGACACGACCTCGGCAAGGAGATCGGGCGCGAGCTCGGCGTACCCGCGAAGGGGAATCTTGCCCAACCGCTCTCGCGCCACGAATGCCACGTCTGGCGCCCGGACGGTGTCTGGATCCGCAGCGATCTTGAAGCCTGTGTCCTGCGCGTAGACCGCTCCGAGATTGCCACGGCGCACGAAGTCCGAGAGGAGATACGCGAGCGTCGCGGCCACGGCACCGTGCCGAGTGCCCGGCGGCTCGCGGACAACGAGCCGTCCGTGGATCAGCTCCGTCACTTTTCCCGGTATCGAGATCCGCTCGACGTCCTGGGCTGTCAGTAGCTGCGAGGCGCTCACGTTGGATAACATAGCAAGAATGCTGGGCAAGACGCGTCAACTCCTTGTCAACCAGCCGCCCTAACGCAAGGAATTGATGACAGCGTGTCGCCGAGCGTATGATATGCTATCGCCGTAATCGACCTGGGGTCTCCATGCCGGTCACGGCGAAACTGTCTCGCAAGTTCTATGACAAGTTCGGCGACGAGCTGACGAACGAGCTCGTGGAGTGGTTCAATCAGGTGGATCTCACCTATCGCGGCCAGCTACGCGACTTGAACGAGCTCAACTTTGCGCGATTTGACGCAAAGTTGGAGCAACGTGCCGCCGAGCTCGAAGCGAAGATCGAGCAACGCACGGCGGCGCTCGAAGCAAAGATCGAGACGGGACTCGCCCAGCTTGAAGCACGCGTCGAGATTCGACTGGCCGCTCTCGAGGCCCGCATCGAGAAGCGCATGGCCGCACTCGAGGCCAGCCTTGAGACGCGGATGGCTGGGCTCGAGACCCGCGTCCTGAAATGGATGTTCCTCTTCTGGATCGGCCAGGCCGCGACGACTGTCGCGTTGGTGTTCGGCGTAGTCCGGCTCGTGGGCCGCTAAGACCCCACCGTCGCCGTACACTCGATCTCGACCCGCGCGCCGAGCGCGAGGCCGTTCGTCGCAACGGTCGAGCGCGCCGGCGGGTCCTTCGGGAAGTAGCTCGCGTACACCGCGTTCATCTTGGCGTAGTCGCGCATGTCCACCAGGTAGACCGTGCACCGCACCACCCGCTCGAGTGAACTGCCCGCGTAGCTCAACACTGCCTTGATGTTCTCCAGGGTCTGTTTCGTCTGCCCTGCGATCCCCGTATCGGCGAGCTGCGTCGAGCCCGGCACGATGCCGATTTGCCCGGAGAGATACAGCATGTTGCCGACGCGGACCGCTGACGATAACGGCAAGCCGGCCGGCCGCCCGGGCGACTGGATGATCTGACGGTCCTGCGCCACGAGCGGCGATCCAAAGGCCATTATCGCGAGGAGCAACTCACGCATTCAGTCCCAACCCCCACCGGATGAGCGTCACCGGTAACCCTCCGTAACGCAGCACGGCGTCATGAAAACGGCGCAGCGTGAAGTCGCCGCGGTGCGCCGCCCGGTAGGCGTCGCGCAGCCCGAGCAGCTCCCGCCGGCCCACCGCGTAACACAGCTGGTAGCCAGGCTCCGAGCAATAGCGCCGCACTTCGGCTTCCGCGTTCCCGCGCTCGACATGCAGGCCGTCCATCAGCTGGCTGACCGCTTGCTGGAACGTCATGCCACGCGTGTGTAAGCCGACATCGAGCAGGATCCGCAGCGCGCGCCACAGGAGATGCACGCGCTGGAAGAGGCGCTCCTCTTCGGTCTGGTAGAACCCCTCCTCGCCCATCATGTCCTCGCAGTACAACGCCCAACCTTCCACGGTGAGAGGAGTCCACACGTTCTTGCGAACGTGAGACGGCTGCGCCTGCGCCTGCAGCAGCTGGAGGTGGTGGCCGGGATATCCCTCGTGCAAGGCCGTCACCGCGACTTCGAAGCGGCAATGGTCACGCAGGATCCGCTCCTGCTGCTCCGGGGTGCGCCGTGGGTCCGGCGCGGTGACATAGAACCACCCGGTGCGATCCGTGGAATACGGCCCGGGGCTGTCATAGGCCGCGAAGGGGATGATCGGCCGCATGAACGCCGGCGTGGCGACCACGTCGAGCGGCGCGTCGGGAATCGGGGCAAGCTCGCGCGCCGCCACGAAGTCCCGCGCCCGCGCCATCTCGCTCGCGTACTCCCCGACGAGCGCGTCAGCCGAGGGATGATCGGCACGCAACCGATCCACGACCTCATGCCAGGGCGCATGCCCGTCGAGGCGGCGGGCGCGGGCGGTGATATCCGCCTCGACCTCCTCTTTCAAGTGATGCCCGTACCGCCACAGCTCGGGCGCCGTGTCGCGCAGCGCGTGCTCGAAGTGGAGATGAAAGTTGAAATTGTCCTCCCCCAGCGCGAACGCCTCGGACCCGACGTCGAGCCAGCGCTCGACATCCGTGCGGAATCCCCGCAGCGCCGCCACCGCCGCTTCCGCCACTGCCTCGAGGCCCGGCTCCCGCCCGATCGTCTGCACCAGCTCGATCCCGCCGTCGCACACCTGGATCCCCGTGTCGGCGAAGACGCGAACCGGCTCGGTCAGGGTGGAGCGCGCGTCGTCGAGAAACGCCGGCACGTCCTTCAGGCGGCCGAGCAGGGCACGCGAGCGGGCGGCGGGCGTGCGATCGCGGCGATTCATGAGAAAGTGCAGGCCACCGAGCAGGTGGGAGAGCCAAAAGGCGGGATTCTTCGCCTGCGGGCGCTCGCGCTCGAAGCGCCGCAGCATGACGCGCACGTCGTTCAACAACGCGGTGCGGTCGATTTCATCGTCGAGCGCGTCCGTGTCCGCTTCCTCGAGCGCGGACGCGAGCGCCTTCATGGCCGCGAGGTGCGGGGCGAGCGCCGACGGGCTGTAACGCCCAAAGCGATCGTCGTAGCTCGTGATGCCCGCCTGCGTTGCCGCAACGGGATCGAAGTGCCAGCGCAGGTCGAGATACGACTGCTCGAGGGCCTGCAGCGCCCCTACCGCCATGCGGCCTGCTTCAGCAGACGATGGCACTCGTCGTCGGTGAGGACATGGTCGGACGCCTTCGCCGCCTCGAGCAGCGCCCGGCACGCCGCCTCATCCCCCGCGTCGTACCCGTGCACCTCGAGCCAGTACTTCACGTTCGAGAGCCCGGACAGCGGCGAGATCTCGATCGTCTGGGTCAGCCCGAACTCCTCGGCCGGAATCGCGCTGTACACACGGTTGGCGAGCCAGTCGCCGCCCTTGCGCTTCGCCTTGATGATCGCCGCGGCGTGCACCCCCGTCCCGGTGCGAAACGCGTCCGCACCCATGACGGGATAGTTCGCAGGGATAGGCAATCCCACCGCCTCCGCCGCCAGGCGGCAGTACTCGGGCAGGCGCGTGAGATCGCGCTTGTGCGCGCCGAGCAGATTGAGGTTCACGAGCAACAAGTCCATCTCGGCGTTGCCGACCCGCTCCCCCACCCCGAGCGCAGTCGCGTGCACGCGGTCCACTCCGGCCTCGATGGCGGCGAGGCAATTGATCAACCCCATCCCGCGGTCGCGGTGCCCATGCCAGTCGATCTTGACCGCCTGGCCCTTCACGATGTGCTGCCGGACGAAGGTCACGAGTGCCCGTACCCCGTGCGGGGTCGCATGACCAACCGTATCCGCGAGGCAAATGCGCGTCGCGCCAGCCTCGATCGCCGCGCCGTACAGCGCGCGCAGCGTGTCGGGACGTGCGCGCGTCGTGTCTTCCGTGACGTACATGACGGGGAGGCCATGCTCGACTGCATAGCACACGGCGTCGGACGTCGCGCGCACCATCCGCTCGAGCGTCCAGTCCTCTGCGTACTGGCGGATAGCGGACGATCCGATGAACGCCGCCACCTCGAGCCGCATCCCCAGCTCATCCGCGACCCGCACGATCGGCTCGATATCGGCGACGACCGTGCGCGCGGCGCAGTTCGGTGCGATAGGGATGTGCTCGTCGCGGATGGTGCGCGCCAGCGCCCGGACCTGCTCCACGGCGCGCGGTCCCGCACCGGGCAGGCCGATGTCGGCGGCGGCGATGCCGAGGTCGGCCATCAGGCGGAGGAGGCCCTGCTTGACGTCGAGAGAGGGATCGCGCGCGGAGGGCGACTGCAGGCCATCGCGCAGCGTTTCGTCGTTCAACTCGACGCGCGCGGCCGACCAGTCGAAGCCCGGGGCGGCCCGGTTCCAATCGTGGATCAAGTCGCGCTCGTCGCTCATCAACTAGTGTCGCTTGCCGCGGCACCGAGGTCAAGCGACCTTGTTCGTAATGATGAACGATATGGTCGCGAAACTCCTCGCTCACGAGCGCGTGCGCGCTGCCCGCCAGCACATCGAGCGGACCGATGAAGTCACGCTTGCCCGCCAGGCCGCTCTCTCCGCGATTCCAGCGCCGACTGGTGCGGAGACGCAACGGGGCGCACGCACTGCGGATCTCTTCCGCGAGGTGGGACTGCGCGACGTATTCGTCGACGAAGTTGGGAACGTGCACGGCTGGTATCGGGGAGATGACGGGCGGGAAAACGGGGATGGCTCTGCGCCGGTCGTGCTCGCGGCGCACCTCGACACGGTGTTCGGTCCTGAGGTACGTGTTGCTGTCGAGCGACGCGGTGAGCGGCTCGAGGGCCCGGGGATCGCCGACAACGCGCGCGGGCTCGCCGCGCTCATCGCCGTCGCCGACGCGCTGGTGCGCGCGCGCGTGCCGACGGCGCGCCCCATCCTCTTCGCCGCCACCGTCGGCGAGGAGGGCTCGGGGGATTTGCGGGGGGTGAAACACCTGTTCGCGCGCGATGGCTTGAAGCCCGTCGCGTTGATCGCGCTCGACGGCGCCGGCCTCGAGCGCGTGGTGCACCGCGCGCTCGGCTCCCGCCGCTATCGCGTCACCTTCCGCGGCCCGGGTGGCCATTCCTGGGCGGCGTTCGGCGTGGCCAACCCCGCGAATGCCGTCGGCCGCGCGGTGGCCCTGCTCGCGGATCTCCCAATGAAGCGCGAGCCCCGCACCACCTGCGCCGTCGTGCGTCTGGGCGGCGGGACCGGGCTCAACTCCATCCCGCAGGAGGCCTGGCTCGACCTCGATCTCCGCAGCGAGGACCCGAAGGCGCTCAGCCAGCTCGACGTCACCGTGCGCACCGCCCTCGAGCGCGCCGCCGACGACGAGAACCGCCGGCGCACAGGGGGCTCACCGGCCCTATCGGTAGATGTTCAGTTGATCGGCGACAGGCCCTCGGGCGTCACGCCCCGCACGCATCCGCTGGTCCGCACGGCGGTCGCGGTGAATCGCGCGCTGGGACGCGAGGCCGAGCTGGCGAGCGCGTCGACCGACGCGAACGTGGCGATCGCCCTCGGGGTCCCCGCCATCGCTCTGGGCGCCGGCGGGCGCGCGGGAGACGCGCACCTGACGACGGAGTGGTACGAGAATACGGAAGGCTCGCTCGGACTGGTGCGCGCGCTGCTTGTGACGGCGGCGACAGCGGAGGTGGACTAGGCTTTGACCGCTTGCTGAAAGAGCTTTGACACCCGCACCGCGATCCCCCGTGGCGAGAGTCTGATCATCAATGGCGTGAGGCGGTTCATGAGACCAGGCACGACCATCCGCTTTCCTGCCATCATCCCACGATAGCCCGCTCGTGCTACCGGCTCGGCGTCCATTACGACAAACGACTTGAAGAGCCGCGCGCGTCCCATGCCCGCCACTTCCTGGAATTCGGTACGCGTGGGACCGGGGCACAAGACGGTGGACGTGACGCCGCTGCCTCGCAGCTCCTCCCCCAGCGCTTCGGAGAACGAGACGACATACGCCTTTGTCGCATAGTACACGGCCATGAATGGCCCCGGCGCGAAGGCCGCGGTTGAAGCAACGTTGAGAATTCGGCCGTGGCCGCGCGCCAGCATGCCCGGCAGAAGCAAGCGGGTCAATTCCGTCAGTGCGGTCACATTGAGCTGAATCATGCTCCTCGCGCGTTCGACATCGCTCTGCGCGAAGCGCCCCAGCACACCGAATCCCGCGTTGTTGACCAGGACGTCCACGGCCAGCGGCCGCTGTTCGAGCTGGCGTACCAGATTCACCGCGGCACCCGGCGCACCAAGATCCGCCGCAATGGTGTCGCACCGCACACCCTGGCGCGCGGTGAGATCCTTTGCGAGTGTGTCGAGTTGTTCCTGCCGGCGAGCCACCAGTACGACGTCGTACCCATCTGCCGCACACAGCCTCGCCAGCTCGAGCCCGATACCGCTCGAAGCGCCTGTGACGAGGGCGCGCCCTTTCACGGGGTGGGATCGGGACGAGGCTGGGGGGTCAGTGCGACGAGAGCCTCGAGTGCTTCATGGCTGTGGCGCGCGGGTTGGATCTGCGAGGAGTAAATGCGCCGCACAACGCCCTCGGCGTCGAGGACAAAGGTCACGCGTCCCGGCCAGATACCCAGAGTCTTGTCGACGCCGTAGCCCTCCCGCACCTCCCCCTTGCGATCTGACAACAGCCGGAAGGCGAGGTGTTCTTTGGCCGCAAACCGCCTGTGGGACGCCACCGAGTCCGCACTGATGCCAATAATCACGGCTCCCGCATCGGTGAACCGGTCAAAGCTCGTCTGAAACGCGCGGGCCTCGATGGTGCAGCCCGGCGTTGAATCCTTGGGATAGAAGTAGATCACGACCGGCCCGTGGCCCAAGAGTTCGGTCAGGTGCACGGGCGTGCCCGATTGATCCGGGAGTGTGAAGTCCGGCGCGACGTCTCCGACTTTCAGTTTGCTGGTCTGCGCCATGAATCCCTCCTAGTGCGCCGCTCCACTCCCCCCGGGCGCTCCCTTGCTCCTGTGCATGAGGAGCAAGAGCGGCAGCGACAGCACGAAACAGGCTCCGAACAGGAGAAACAGCTGCTCGAACGAGAGCATCATCGCCTGACGCGTGACCTGGATATCAATGATACGCAGGGCCTTGGCCTCGGCGAGCGGCGCGGGCGTGCCGTTGGCAACGAGCATCGCCACGAGCCCCGACAGCCGGGCGCGCGCCACGTCGGAATACTGCGTGATATTCGCGATCAGGTCCGCGCGGTGGATCTGGCCGAAGCGCTGCACCAGGGTCGCCGAGATCGCGATCCCCACGCTGCCGCCCAGCTGACGCATCAGGTTGAAGAGGCCCGTGCCGTTCGGAATCTTGCTCATCGGCAGATCCGCGAGCGCCAGGTTCGTGAGCGGCACGAAGATCAACCCGAGTCCCACGCCACGGAAGATGAGCGGCCAGAGGAAATCGGACATGCCGCTCTGCGTGGTGAAATGCGCGTGCTTCCACATCGACAGGGCGAACAGGGCGACGCCGGCAACGATCGAGAGCCGGGCGTCGAATTTCCCCTGCAATCGGCCCATGAACGCCATGGTGAACGCGCTCGCGAGGGCGCCCGGCAGAATCACGAACCCTGTCTGCTCGGCCGTGAAGTTCTGCAGGTTCTGCAGGTACACCGGGAGCACGAACACCGTCGCATACAGGCAGACGCCGAGAACGCCGCCGAATATCACGCCTACCGCGAGCTGGCGGCTCCGGAGAATCCGCAGATCGACGACCGGGTGCTCGGTCACCAATTCCTGCCAGACGAACGCGACCAGGGATGCCGCGCTGATGAGACCGTAGAGGATCACCTCGCGCGACTCGAACCAGTCCAGCCGCTCGCCCCGCTCGAGCATCGTCTGGAGCGTGCCGATCCCCACGGCGAGCAACAGCAGCCCGACGTAGTCCACCCGCTCGGCGCGCTGCTGGTAGCGCGAGTCCATGATGAAGCTGAGCGAGAGGCCAAGCGCCAGCATGCCGATCGGGATGTTGATATAGAAGATCCACGGCCACCCGAACGCATCGGTGATGTACCCGCCGAGCGTGGGGCCGAGCGTCGGGCCGACCATGACGCCCATGCCGAAGATCGCCATCGCCGTGCCGTACTCCTCGCGCGGAAACTCCTCATACAGGATGGCCTGCGAGGTCGAGAGCAGCGCCCCGCCACCCAGCCCCTGCATGATCCGCCAGAACACGAGCGCGCCGAGGGTGTGCGCGTTGCCGCAGAAGAACGACGCGACCACGAACAGCACGATTGACCCGGCGAAGTAGCGCCGTCGCCCGAAGTAGGCCGAGAGCCACCCCGTGATCGGCAGCACGATGACGTTCGCCACGATGTAGCCGGTGGACACCCACGCGATCTCATCGAGCGTGGCGCCCAGATTCCCCATCATGTGAGGAATCGCGACGTTCACGATGCTGGTGTCGAGCAGCTCGAGCACCGACGCGAGCGAGACCGTGATCGCAATGATGTAGCGATTGCGATAGCGGTCGGCGTCGGCGCCGGCGAGTGCGGGAAGTGCCGCGGTCGCCACGTGGTTACCGCGTGGTGATGGTCGCGACCACGCTCATCCCCGGCCGGAGCGGCTGGAGCGAGTCGTTCGGCGCATCGAGCCGGATGCGCACCGGGATCCGCTGCACGACCTTCGTGAAGTTGCCGGTCGCGTTGTCCGGCGGCAGCAGCGAGAACCGCGCGCCCGTCGCGGGCGCGATGCTCTCGACGTGCCCGGCGAAATGCCGGCCGGGATACGCGTCCACGGTGATGTCGGCGACTGCGCCCGGCCGGATGTGCTCGGTCTGGGTCTCTTTCAGGTTCGCCGTTACCCAAATGTCATCGAGCGGTACGACGCTCATCAGCGGCTGGCCCGGTGCCACCAGCTGCCCGACCTCCACCGTCTTCTTGCTCACCACGCCCCCCGACGGCGCGGTGATCAGCGTGTAGGACAGGTTCAGATCGGCCTGATCCCGCGAGGCGCGCGCCGCACCGACTCGCGCGTCGGCCCCGACGAGTGCCGCCTGGGCAGCGGCCAGCGCCGCGTCGGCAGCCCGTGAGGCTCCCTCGGCGGCATCGAGCTGTTGCTGGCTCACGATGTCTTCCGCCGCGAGCGGCCGGAGGCGATCGAGGTCCGCGCGGGCCTTCAGAGCGGTCGCCTGCGCCTGGGCGACCTGCGCTTCCGCCTGCCCGACGCGCAGCCGGTTGCTCACCCCCGCGAGCGCGACTGCCAGATCACCGTCCGATTGCGCGAGCTTGGCGCGATAGTCCCGGTCGTCGAGCACCACCAGGGTATCGCCCTGACGCACGTGCCCGTTCTCGATCACCCGCACCTGAGTGACGAACCCCCCCACCTTTGGCAGGACGGGAATGATGTGACCGTCCACCTGCGCGTCGTCCGTCGAGACGTGCGTGCGGCCGATCCACCAGCGCCGGGCGCCGAGGGCCACGAGCGCGACGAGGATCAGCGCCATGACCAGGAACGCGGTCTGGCGGCGCCCGCCGGGTTTGGCAGACGCGACCGGGCCGCGCCGCGCGGGTGCGGAGGACTGGGGCTCAGCTTCGGGCTTCATTGTCGTCGCCATGGCTCTCTCAGGAATTCGGGGTTTAGTGCTAGTGCCCTAGTGGAGTGTACGGGCGACGCCGACGGCGCCGGCGAGCGCCACTCGCGCCGCTGCGGCGCTGTAGCGGGCATCGATATCAGCATCGCGGGCCTGGACCAGCGACGATTGCGCGGTGATCACTTCAATGTTGCCGGCCACGCCGGCGCGGAAGCGCTGGCGGGCCTGCGCCAGCTCGTCTTCCGCCAGGCGCAGCCGCTCGGCGGCGATGGATTGCTGAGCTTGCGCCGACTGGGCGTCGAGAAATGCGCCGCGCACTTCGGCGCCGATCTGATTGCGGAGATCGCGGGCGCGAAGGTCCGACTCCTCGGCGATCGCGTGCTGCTCCGAGATGCGGGCCTCACGGCGCAAACCGTCGAGAATCGGGATCGTGACTTGAACGGCGATCTGTCCGGTCCCGAGCGAGTTGGGCACCGTGGGACCGTTCATGCCGATGTCCCCGGTAAGGTCCAGGCGCGGCAGCCGCTCGTTGGAGAAGGCCGTGCTGGTACGCCGGGCCGTCTCCCCGTGCGCGAGCTCCGCGACGAGATCGGGACGAGTCGCCGTCGCCGCAGTCACCGCCGCATCAACGTCGGTTGGAACGTTCGCCCGAGCGAGCGCGCTCGTCAGCGTGTCGGTCACCTCGAGAGGCTGAGCGGGATCGAGCCCCAGGATGCGGGCGAGGTCGAGGCGGGCTCGATCGCTCTCGTTGCGCGCCAGCACGAGCTGCCCCTGGGCGACCGCCAGCTGAGTGCGGGCGCGCGTCACGTCGATCGCCGCGCTCACCCCTGCCGCGCGCTGCTCCTCGGCGAGCTTCACGAGCTCGGCGGCGATTCCCGAGTCCGCCTGGCGGGCCGCGATCGACGCGCTCGCGCGCGCCGCGCGCAGGTAGGCAAGTGCCGCGCTCTGCGTCGCGCTCTCCAACACGAGACTCTGGTCCGCGCCGCTGCCGCGCACCGCCGCCTGCGCCGCCTTCACGCGCGAAATGCTCGACAGGTCGAACAGCGTCTGCGTGCCGCTAATGCGCCCATCGTAGTTGTTGAAGGGGCCAATGACCGTGCCTGAAGGAATGCTCGGGATAGTGAACCCGAACGATTCGGGGTTGTACGAACGCCGCACATACAGACCAGCCACCTTGAGGCTCGGGAGGAGCGCGCTGCGCGCCTCGCGCACGTTGGCGCTCGCCTGGTCTACTCGCAGGCCGGCGATCCCCACAACCGGTGCGTTGGCCGCGCGCTGAATGGCGTCGGCGAACGAGAGCCGCAAAGGTGCCGGGCTCTGGGCCGCGAGCGGCGCGGCGAGCGCCGCCCAGCCTGCCAAGACAACACTGTGCCGTAGCCGCATCAGTTAGTCCTGTGCGGGATGCTTCGCGATCCCGCGGAGGAAGATGTCTACGTGATGATCCAGGTAGCGGGGGATGTCGAACCCTTCACGCGTGCACAAGGCCCACGAATGCTGCCAGTTCACCGCCTGCAGCAGGGGCGCCAGCGCCAACCGCACGCCAACGTCCAGGTCGATCGCCCGAAATTCCCCGCTCGCGATCCCGCGCTCGAGCACGCTGGCCACCAGCCGGTGCCCGCGCTTGATGACCTCGTCGTAGTAAAAGCGCGCCAGCTCGGGGAAGTTTCCGGCCTCGGCCATCATCAGTTTGGGAATACCGGAGGCGTGCGTCTCGCCGACCCGCTGCCACCACCCGTGGGTGATCTGCTTGAAAAGGTCGGCCGCGGTCCCGGTGTGCGCCGAGACCATTTGCTCACCCAGGGCGAGCGCGGGCACGATCGTCTGCCGCACCATTTCCTTGAACAGGGCTTCCTTGCTTGCGAAGTAGAGATAGAGGGTGCCCTTCGTCACGCCTGCCCGCCGGGCCACCTCGGTGAGCTTCGCGGCCGCGAACCCCCGCTCCACGAACACCTGCAGGGCCGCCGCCACGATCTCCCCGGGCCGGGCTTCTTTGCGCCGCTGCCAGCGGGGGCGTGCCCGCCGAGGAGACCGAACCACTGTACGAGTCATTACGTCAACACTCCCGTATTAGTTACTGAACGGTAAGTAATTAATTCAACGGCAAGAAAGTCGCAAGGCCCTCGTGCCCCCGCTTCGGGCACTCTGGGCTATCGCCCTACACGACAATGAGTTACTTGCGTTCCCGGTAGAACCCGATGAGCCCGGCACTGGGCGGCTTCACCCCGAGCTGCCGCAGCATCGTGATGATCTGCCCGCGATGGTAGGACGAATGGTCCACAGCATGAAGAAACATCTCGCGAAACGAGTGCTGGAATGCTCCCCCGCTCGACGTCTGGACCGTCACGGTGTCGCTCATCCGCGCCTCGGGGAAGCCCGCCAGAAACGCCGCCCGCTCGGCTTCCATCGCGTCCCACCGCGCCCGTGCCTCAGACAGACCTGGAAGGTCCTTCCCCTGCGCCACCGCGGGCGCGGGCTTGCCGAGCCAACGGCTGAGCCAGAGCTGCTCGGCCCACACGATGTGACACACCGTGCCGTGGATGCTGCCGAAGCTGCTCTTCAGATCCTGGTGGTACTGCTCCGTGGGAAGGGCGGCGAGCGCGGCGAACACCCGCGCGTTCGCCCACGCGTTGTAGGTAAACGACTCCTTCACGTCAGCGACGTTCATTCACTCCTCCGAAAGGCTTCTGGAATGGCTACCGCGCGGCTCCCAGCTCTCCCCCGGCCAGCACGCTGGCCGTGATCGACCGGCCCTCGACCACCTGCTCGTCACCTATCACCGAATCCTGCACCGTGGCCCCGACGACGCGGACCTTTCGCCCGAGAATGCTGTTCGCGATCGTGCTGTCGCGCACTTCGCTCCCGGCCTCGATGGTCACGTTCGGCCCGATCGTGGACCCGTGGATCACCACCCCCGGCTCGATGCGCACCGGTGGGATGAAACGAGATCCCGCGGGTGTGTCAGGCATGCGGGCCCGCCCGTTCTCCAACAGATAATGATTGGTCTCGAGCAGCGTGCCTACCTTGCCGCAGTCGAACCAGTGCCTCACCTCGGCAACGCGCACCTTGCGCCCCCGGTCCACCAGGTATTGAAAGGCGTCCGTCAAATAGAACTCCCCGCCCTTCCCCGGCGGCCGTCGTTTCACATCCGCAATCCCGTCGAATAGCGTGCGCCAGTCGCGGACGTAGTAGAACCCGATATTGGCGAGGCGCGAGATCGGCGTATCGGGCTTCTCGACGATGCGCACCATGTGACCGGTCGCATCGGTCACG
>Ga0126377_10002309_pt1 | contig 13068 bp, 11 predicted proteins | sample PanSoiMetPlot_22_FD_92647 | JGI IMG/M metagenome (GOLD analysis project Ga0126377, IMG submission 92647) | Tropical forest soil microbial communities from Panama - MetaG Plot_22 | ecosystem: Environmental > Terrestrial > Soil > Tropical forest > Bulk soil | place: Panama | collected 2016-02-17
CAGCGAGGGGGAAGCGCGGACCCGAACCGGCTAACCGGCAGCAGCCGGATTGGCGAGAGACCCGGTGTTCGCATTCAGCGTCATGCACAGCAGCGTTTGCGTCGTCGAGCGCGGCCTTGCCGAGGCCGCCAGGATCTGCTGCTCGGAAGCCCGCCATGGGACTCGGCCATGAGCACGCCGATCGCACCAGCCCCGCGCAACCCATCCGACAACTCGCCGGCAGTGGATGCTGTCAGCGCCGATGTGTCCGAGTTCATCAGCTTCGCCATCGGTGACGATCAGTACGGCGTCGACATCATGGCGGTGCGGGAAATCAAGGAATGGTCGAACGTCACGGCACTCCCGAATCAGCCCGACTACATGCGCGGCGTGCTCAACCTGCGCGGCGCCATCGTGCCGATTCTCGACCTGCGCTGCCGCTTCGGCCAGGGCGTCACTGAAGCGACCCCGACGCACATCGTGCTGATCGTGCAGATCGCCGGCCGGCCGATCGGTCTCCTCGCCGACCGCGTGCTCGACATCGTGTCGTTTGAGAAGAGCCAGGTTCAGCCGGTGCCGAAGGTGGAGGAATCCGAGCGCGCCGAGTTTCTCTCTGGCCTGGCCGTCATCGACAGCGAGATGCTGGCGCTGATCAATCTCGACCATCTGCTGCCCGAAATGCCCGCCGACCAAGCCGCGCCCGTGCAACAGGTGCAGTGACCTCTTTCACCTTCTTCGCAACAAGCTTCTGCTAATCGACCGGAGATTCCCATGTCGTTCCTGGCCCGCTTCCGAGCGCTTACCAAAATCCTTGCAGTCGTGCTGCTCTTGGCAGCGCTTGCTGTTGGCATAACGTGGCTTGGAGTGAGTGCGATGAGTTCGCTCAACGCCGGCAGTGCAAGCATGGCCTCCGCCGCGAAGCGGGCTCTGGTAGCCACCAGAGCAGCGCAGGCCATCCTGGTGCTGAACCGTAGCGAATACGCTGCGGCCTTGGACCCGAGCGAGCAGAACCGGGCGGAAATGAAGAAGGCCATCGAGGCGCAGCTGAAAAATTTCCAGGAGCGAATCGAGGTGACTGCCAAGACTCGCGACGAGAAGGCGCGAAGCATGATGCCTGGAGTCATGGAAGCGTTTGCGGCCTACAAAAAGGATCTCGACAATACGCTACGCGTTGTGGATTCCATCCACACCGTCGATATGACCGAGCAGAGCCGGCGCTTGCGCGATGCGGCGAATGCGAGTCGAATAGCGGCGGGTAAGCTGAACGCGAGCATTCGTGAGGTCTCGGATCGCCTTGATGAGCGGGTCGAACAATTCAGCAAAGACGCGGCGCAGGAGTATGAATCGGTATCGCGCCTGATGATTACCATGTCGGTTGTCGGGATAACGCTCGGCCTGATACTCGGCTTCGTGATTGGTCAATACGGCATCGCCAAGCCGATGCGCTCTCTCGTCGATGGACTTCAGCGCATGGCGAAGGGCGAGGACATCGAGATCACCGGCACCGAGCGCAAGGATGAGGTCGGCGAGACCGCGCGCGCCGTCAATGACATCAAGGTGATGCTCGCGGAAAAGGCTCGCCAGGAAGCAGAGGAGAAGAGCGAGCAAGACAGGCAGACGAACGCCCAGCGCCAGAAAGCGGAACGTGAGAAGTCAGAGCAGGAGCGCCGCACCGCTCAGGAGAAGGCCGAGAACGATCGGTTAGCCAGCGAAGAAAAGCTCAAGCGCGAGCAGGCGGCCGCCGCCGAGAAAGCCGAGGCCGAACAGCGAAGCGCAGCCGAGCGCGAGGCTGCGACTGCGCGCGTCATGAGCGAGTTCGACGAAGCGGTCGGGGGCATTGTGCGGGCCGCGATGGCGGGCGACTTCTCCCAGCGCGTTCCGCTCGATGACAAGGACGGCGTCATGCGCAATCTCGCGTCCTCGCTCAACACCATGTGCGACACCCTCGGCAAGGCCTTCGACGATGTCGTGCGCGTGTTGAGCGCCCTGTCGGAGGGCGATCTCTCCCAACGGATCACGGCGGAGTATCAGGGCAATTTCGGTATCCTGAAAGACAACGCCAACAAGACAGTGGAACGGATCGGCGCAGCGGTTGGCGACGTCAAGGCCGCGACGCGCGAAGTCACGAATGCATCGGCGGAAATCTCCACCAGCACCACCGACCTCTCGCAACGCACCGAGGAGCAGGCCGCGAGCCTCGAGCAGACCTCCGCCTCAATGGAGGAGATGGCCGCGACCGTGAAGAAGAACGCCGAGAATGCGCAGCACGCCAATGAGTCGGCCGCGAGCGCGCGCGAGGTCGCCAACCGTGGCGGTGAGGTGGTCGCCAAGGCGGTCGAGGCCATGGGTGAGATCGAAGGTTCATCGCGCAAGATCTCCGACATCATCGGGGTAATCGACGAGATCGCGCGGCAGACCAACCTGCTGGCGCTCAATGCCGCGGTCGAGGCGGCGCGCGCGGGCGAGGCTGGCCGCGGCTTTGCGGTGGTGGCTTCCGAAGTGCGCAATCTGGCGCAGCGCTCCTCACAGGCCGCCAAGGACATCAAGGACCTGATCACCAACAGCAACGGCCAGGTGCAGGGCGGCGTCGAGCTCGTCAACAAAGCCGGCGGCGCGCTCGCCGAGATCGTCGAGTCGATCAACAAGGTCGCCCACATCGTGGCTGATATCGCGACAGCGAGCTCGGAACAGGCGACCGGCATCGAGCAGGTTAACAAGGCGTTAACGCAAATGGACGAGGTGACGCAGCAGAACTCGGCCCTGGTCGAGGAGAATGCCGCCACTGCCAAGACGCTCGATCAGCAGGCCCAAGCCATGAGCGAGCGCCTTTCGTTCTTCCGCCTCGGCGACGAGACGGAAGCTGGTATCTCTGGTGCCGCCAAGCTCGGACAGCGGTCGCAAGCGGCCAAGCCGCAGCCCAGCGCGAAACCCCAGGCCGCGAACGTCGCAAAAGCACCGCAGGCCATGCCAGCGCGTCAGCGCGTGGCGGCCAATGGCGGGCCGGTGGGCCGCATGCAGGCGTCGCTCGCTGCCGCCGTCAACGCCGATCAGGAATGGAAGGAATTCTAACCGCGGCTGTGCTTCAGGGGTGGCAGACAAACCAGGGCTGAAGGCGCCGCCGGGCGTCGTGGCGAGCGAGACAAAGCAGGACATCGGCTCCGATGTGCTGCTTGAGGGCGACGCTGCGCTTGATCTCTATCTGGCCGAGCTGGCCTGCAGCGTTGCCGCCATCAGCAGGCAATCCATGCTGCTGGTCCAGGTACTGGCCGAGCATGCCGAGCTGTTGCAGGAGCTGAAGCGGCCAGGCGCGCCCACAAGTGGCGAACAGCCTGCCGCACCTGACGACATGCCGCCTGGCAAAGGCTAACCGACACCTGTCGCGGGTGGCGTTATGCCCCCCGCCGAACCTCGCCCAGCTGGCCAACGGGTTGGCTGCCACTGCTCGCGGTGTCGCCAGTCGTGGTGGCGAGGCGTCGCCAAGGCGGTCGAAGCGATTGGCCAGATCGAGGCCTCATCGCGCAAGATCTCCGACATCATCGGGGTGATCGACGAGATCGCCCGCCAGACAATCTGCTGGCGCTGAATACGGCGGTCGAAGCGGCACGCGCCGGCGAAGCTGGTTGCGGGTTCGTGGTGGTGGGGGGGGTCAGAAGTGCGCAATCTGGCGCAGCCCTCGTCGTGGGCCGCCAAGGACATCAAGGGTTTGATCACCAATAGTAACACACGGGTTCAAGACGGAGTCGGAGTCGAGCTCGTCAACAAAGCCGGGACTGCGCTCTCGGAGATCATTGAGCCGATCTATCAGGTGGCCACGATTTGTGGCCGTGCCAACGGTGGGCCGGTTGGGCCCACGCAGGTTGTACTGGGGGTCAACACTGATCCTGACTGGACGGAATTTTAAGCTGGGTGAAGTCTGGTCGCCGCCGCTCGGACGACGCTTCAAAAGGCAGGATGGGCTTTGCCGGGTGGCGTCGTCACGCCACCCGTTTTTCTTTGCCGGAACTCTTCAACAAGGCCCACCGTGATTGAGCCAAAAATGGCCGATCGGCCCGAGGAGGCGGATCGCGTGGATGCGCCGCAGCGCTCCGCGGCCCTCATGGGAAAATTCCACTTTTTCAAGCATATGGCGCGAGTTTCGAGCGCGTGGCGCGAGGCTGTTCGACACCGGCCCGCCCGCCTCCAGCCGACATACACCATGGGTCAACGTCGATACACCCTGGGTCAAGAGAAATACACCAGGGGTCAAGCGTATTCTTAGTAATTTTTTACCGTCTTGGGGGAATTATGGCGAACACAACTTCAGCTGGTTATTCCACCAAGGGTGTTTCCATGAACCTCCTCTCTCGACTTGGATCCAATCTCAAGATTGGCACCCGCGTTGGCGCGGGCTTTGTGCTTATTCTGGCCTTGCTCGGGGCCGTGGCCGGGCTTGGCTACTTGGCTCTGTCCAAGGCTGAGCAGAGCACGGCGCAACTCGGGACCATCGCGCAGAACATGGCGCGCGTGGGCACCATCAATGCCAGCTTTGCACAGCTTCGCCGCCGCGTCTTGATGGTCGCCAATACCGGGTCGGAGGACGCGGAGAAGCAGGCGCGCAATATCTTGCGCAACATCGATGAGGCGGGAGCCCAGGCGATCAGTAGCTTCCTGGTGGAGGACCAGCGCCAGCGCACGCAAGCCGTTCTCGCCAAGATCAAGGAATACGCTGCCGTCTTCGAGGAGATCGTCAAGAAGCGAGCCGAGCAGAAGCGGACGGTGGAGACTGTCTTGCGTCCGCTCGGTAACCGGTTCCAGACTGCGCTGTCCGATCTCGTTGCAGCTGCCGTGGCGCAGAATGACGACACCGTTGCCGCATATGCGGGGGTTGCAGAAGCTAATTTTCTGAAGACCCGATTAAACATGACCCAGTTCGTGGCTGCGCCAAGCCAGACCGGCCTCGCAAAGGCAGCGGAGGAGTACGACGCCAAAGTGGTCCCGTCCCTCAATCGCTTGAAAGAGGTGGTGAGGACGCCTGAGCTGCAGGCGCGGGTCCAGGAGCTGATCAGTCTGGCGCAACAATACTCCGCAGCACGGCCGATTTCTGCGACCGCAGTTGTCGAGGTCAGCCGATTGTACGAGGTCGTCGGCGATGGCGTCGCAAACCAAGTGCGCGAACAGCTTGACGCATTGAGCAAGAAGCAGCACGAGACGCTCGAGGCTATCCGCGGGGACAGCGTGGCCTCGATCGATTCGGCTTTGCGGAATTCAACCTGGGTTGCTGGAATTGCTGCCATCGTGGGGACTCTGCTGGCCTGGTTGATCGGCCGCGGCATCTCCAAGCCGCTCGGCGGTTTGGTCCAGGGGCTGCAGCGCATGGCCAAGGGTGAGGACATTGAGATCACCGGCACCGAGCGCAAGGATGAGGTCGGTGCGACCGCCCGTGCAGTCAATGACATCAAGGTGATGCTCGCTGAAAAGGCTCGCCAGGAGGCAGAGGAGAAGAGCGAGCAAGAGCGCAAGGCGAACGCCGAGCGCCAGAAAGCGGAGCGTGAGAAGGCGGAGCAGGAGCGCCGTGCCGCGGAGGAGAAGGCGGAGAACGAGCGGATCGCCAGCGAAGAAAAGCATAAGCGCGAGCAAGCGGCCGCTGCCGAGAAAGCCGAAGCCGAGCAGCGGAGCCAGGCCGAGCGGGAGGCTGCGACCGCCCGTGTCATGAGCGAGTTCGACGAAGCGGTCGGGGGTATCGTGCGCGCCGCGATGGCGGGCGACTTCTCGCAGCGCGTTCCGCTCGAGGGCAAGGACGGCGTGATGCGCAATCTCGCGTCCTCGCTCAACACCATGTGCGACACACTGGGCAAGGCTTTCGACGATGTCGTGCGCGTGTTGAGTGCGCTGTCGGAGGGCGACCTCACCCAGCGGATCACCGCGGAGTATGAAGGCAACTTCGGTGTCCTGAAAGACAACGCCAACAAGACAGCGGAGCGGATCGGCTCGACTGTCTCCGATATCAAGGCAGCGACGCGCGAGGTCACAAACGCGTCGGCGGAGATCTCCACCAGCACCACAGATCTGTCGCAGCGCACTGAGGAGCAGGCGGCGAGCCTTGAGGAGACCTCCGCCTCGATGGAAGAGATCGCCGCGACCGTGAAGAAGAACGCCGAGAACGCCCAGCAGGCCAACGGGTCCGCTGCCAATGCCCGCGATGTCGCCAGTCGTGGCGGCGAGGTCGTCGCTAAGGCAGTCCAAGCCATGGGGGAGATCGAGAGCTCCTCGCGCAAGATCTCCGACATCATCGGGGTGATCGACGAGATCGCGCGGCAGACAAACCTGCTGGCGCTCAATGCGGCAGTCGAGGCCGCGCGGGCGGGCGAAGCCGGGCGCGGCTTCGCTGTGGTGGCATCGGAGGTGCGCAATCTCGCGCAACGCTCCTCGCAGGCCGCCAAGGACATCAAGGACTTGATCACCAACAGCAACAGTCAGGTTCAGGACGGAGTCGAGCTCGTCAATAAAGCCGGGACTGCGCTTTCGGAGATCGTCGAGTCGATCAATCAGGTGGCGTCGATCGTGGCCGACATCGCCAATGCCAGTGGCGAGCAGGCGACTGGCATCGAGCAGGTCAACAAAGCATTGACGCAGATGGATGAGGTGACGCAGCAGAACTCGGCCCTGGTCGAGGAGAATGCCGCCACTGCCAAGACGCTCGATCAGCAGGCTCACACCATGAGCGAGCGCGTCGCGTTCTTCCACATCGGCGACGAGGCCCCGCAAGGGACGCACGCCGCCGCCAAGGGGCGCGCCACGCAACCGCCGCAGAAGGCAGCACCCCGGCCGCAGAGCGCTCCCGCCGCCAAGGCAGCCCCACGGCAGCGTGCAGTCGCCAACGGTGGGCCGGTCGGGCGCATGCAAGCGGCGCTAGCCACCGCGGTCAGCGCCGATCCGGACTGGAAGGAGTTTTAGTAACGCAGGCGCCGCGTGGGCGGCGCCTGCAATGCTGCCGATTAGCTTTAGACTTTGATCCGATTAGATCGAATCGGATCAAAGTCTAATTTTTTGTTTGAACATGATCTTTTCCGAAAACCGGTTCCCATCCCGGGTCAAGCCCGGGACAGGCTTTTCGGGGATGCTCTAGTCTAGCGGAGGGCGTTACGCCACCCGCCGCGCCTCGCCCCAGCTCTTGAGCGAGGACCACAGACCACGATCGAGCCGGAAGCGATCGATGGGCGCCGAAGAGGCAATCGCGTGGATGCGCAGCAGCGTCACGCCACTCCACTGGAAGCCGCACTTTTCAAGCACGCGACGCGAGGCCGGGTTCGATACCCGTGCACCGGCCTCGAGCCGCTCGAGGCCGAGATCCTCGAAGGCGTGGTCGATCACGGCGCGCGCCGCTTCGGTGGCATAGCCGTGGCCCCAAAAAGGTACGCCCAGCCAATAACCGATCTCGGGTGTCTTGCGCGGCTTCATCAGCAGGCCGCAGAGTCCGATCAGCGCATCATCCGCAAGCGTGATCGCGAATGTGGTCTCGCTCTCGCTCTCCTCGAGATAACGAAGGAAGCCCTCGGCGTCTGCGAGTGTGTAGGGATGCGGGATGCGCGCCGTATTCTCGGCGATGCGCCGGTCGTTGGCGAGCGCCGCAATGGCGGGCGCGTCCTCGCGCTGTGGTGCGCGCAGGCGCAGCCGTGCGGTGGCCAGCACGGGGGCGGGGAGGACCGGGGCGCTTGGCAGCCTCTCTATGAGCGTCATCGCGGGCTCCTGTCGTGGGACGCCTGTCCTTCGCATGCGTCCCGAAAGCGAAGAGGGGAGCCGGCATCCCGTCTCCCCTCTTGGAAACCCGCCTGGGTTCCGCCGGATCGACTGATGCCGGCGGACCCGATTTAGTCCACCGTCTATTCGGCCGCTGCCTGCGTCATCGGTTGTACCGAGACGAAGATGCGGCCCTTGGCTTTGGTACGGAACTCAACATGGCCGTCGATCAACGCGAACAGGGTGTGGTCCTTGCCAAGGCCGACATTCGGGCCCGGATGCCACTTGGTCCCACGCTGACGTGCAATAATGTTGCCAGCGATGACCTGCTCCCCGCCGAACAGCTTGAGGCCCAGCCGCTGGCTGTTCGAGTCGCGGCCGTTACGCGAGGAGCCGCCTGCTTTCTTATGTGCCATGGCATCGAATCCTTCAGTCGGGAGCTATCTAGCTCAATTTTGTGACGAAATCATCACTTTCTTTGGCGATTTTCCGGGGTCCACGGCATTTTTCCGGGGCGCCGAAGCTCAGCCTCTACGGGCCAATATGGTCGCGGCGCTCGGCGCCGCAACCTGCTTGCCCAGCCTAAGCCCGGACTATTCCGCGGTGGCAGCCTGCTCCTCGGCGGCTTTTGGCTTGCGCGCCCGCTTGGGCTTGGCCGCCGCCTTGCTCGGCTTGGCCCCGTCGGTGAGGATCTCGGTGATCCGCACCAGGGTAAACTCCTGGCGGTGGCCGCGCTTCCTTCGCGAGTTCTTGCGGCGCCGCTTCTTGAAGGCGATCACCTTGGGCCCACGGCCTTGCTCGACCACCTCGGCTGCGACCGAGGCGCCCGCCACGGTGGGGGTCCCGATCGTGGCGGAATCGCCGCCAACCACCAGCACCTCGCCGAACTGGACGATCTCGCCCGGCTCGCCTTTGATCTTCTCGACTTTCAGCAAGTCCTCGGCGGCGACGCGGTATTGCTTCCCGCCGGTCTTGATGACTGCGAACATCGTTCTTGTCCTCGTGTTCGAATTCCCGGAGCTCGGAGGGTCCGGCTTCTTTCAGTCGGTTAAGGGTTTAGACGGCGCCTAATGGCAACCGCGGGATGCTTATGAGGGCCCTGCGGCGCTGTGTCAACGTGGCAAGGGCCGCGGTCAAGGTCGCGAACCCTTACCGCACCCAGCCCGGTAGGATAGGTTGCGGAAACGTTCGCGAGAGAACACGCCCAGAGGATTCGCCCAAAGTGGATTCGCCTATGCTTCGCCTTGCCGCCGCGCTCGTCGCTGCCTCGATGCTGGCGCCGGCCGCGCAGGCGCAGACCTATCCGAGCAAGACCGTCACCCTGGTGGTGCCGTTTCCGGCTGGAGGCTCGACCGACTGGCTCTCGCGCCTGCTGGGCCAGAAGCTCGAGCAGCGGCTCAAGCAGCCCTTCATTGTCGAGAACCGCGCCGGGGGCGCCAATGTGATCGCGGCGACCGCGGTCGCCAAGGCCGAGCCCGACGGCCATACCCTATTGATGACGACCTCGACTACGATGGCGATCAATGTCAGCGTGTTCAAGAACCTGCCCTATGATCCCGATCGGGACTTCGCGCCGGTCGGCCTCGTCTCGGGCGTGCCGTTCGTCCTGATCGTGAATGCGGCTCTGCCGGTGCGGGCGGTCGGCGATTTGGTGCAACTCGCAAAGACCAAGCCCGGCGGGCTCGACTACGTGTCGACCGGTCCGGGCTCGGCCGCCAACCTGTTTGCGGTATTGCTCAAGAACGCGCTCGGCGGCATCGCCATGACACCAATCCCCTACAAGGGCAATGCGCCCGGGTTGCAGGATGTCGCGGCCGGGCACGTCTCGGTGATGTTTTCCGACCTGCTCGGTGCGCTCCCGCTGATCGAGAGCGGCAAAGTGCGCGCACTCGGCGTGTCGACCTCCAGGCGCAGCGCTGCCGCGCCGGAGATCGCAACCCTCGCCGAAGCGGGTGTGCCCGGTTTTGATGCGTCTGCCTGGCAGATGATCGTCGCGCCGGCGAAGACGCCGGCGGCGATCGTCGACAAGCTCAACAGCGAGCTCCGTGCGATCGTGAGTGACGACGCCGTCAACCGCGACATCAACGGCCGCGGCCACATCGCGATCGTCACACCGCCGCCTGCCGAGCTGAAAAATTTCGTGCGCTCTGAGACCGCGCGCTGGGGCCAAGTGGTGGACCAGGCGGGTGCCAGGGGTACGGAGTAGGGTGCGGTCCCGTTCCATGGTAGGCGCTGCCTGCCACCGACCCGGAACCGGTTTCGTTTGAGCTCAGTCTAGCCTGCTGCTGTTCAACGAGCAGGCTCATTCGGCAGGTCGGCGGGTCCACAACCACAACCCGCATCGTGCTCCGCATGTGACTGTGAAGGCCGTGCTTCTGGCCGCCACTCTATAATAAAGGGCTTGCCCTGTTCTCGTGCTTCGCTCAGGACGGCACTGAATTTATTAGCCAATTGATCTGAATTGATCGACAAAATCTCCTCCTTCAAAAAAGGTATTTCAAGGCTACTAGTTGGACGATAGCGGCTTCTCCTGACTGCGTAAAGTGAGCTTGGTCGCGTATAAGCAACCGCGCCTAAGTACAAAGCGAGTTCAATTTAGTATATATGGCGTGTTCGGATTGGAACACTTTTTATTCGGCCACCGAGAGTGGCCATCCAAATGTACCAAGCGTCGAAGTTGGACTCCAACCCTATTCGGCCTTAGATATCCCGTGCTATATCTTGGTGTAGTTACAGCGATACCTCATTGGCTTACGTCAACTCACAAATGCTTTTCTGCGGGAGGCAGATATGAAGGTCATTGGACTATTTATGAATTTGTCGGAGCACGATTTGGACGTCGCGCATCGTAAAGCGGCGTTCAAGAGAGGACTCAAAGGGTTTACGGAAGGTCAGGATGTTCGGCTCGAATATCGCTACGGTGGTGGTGACTTCCCGAACTATCCTAATTTGGCGAAAGAGTTGGTTGCACTCAGGCCGGATGTTATTTTCGCTGGCTGCGGGCCGAGCTTCCGTGCCCTTACCGCCGAGATGCATAACGCGAATGTCGACATACCGCTCGTCTTCGCCGGGGTGATCGATCCAACCCCGGAGGCGAATCTTGTGCCGACCGCACGCCATATCGTCACCGGTTTCATCTCCTATCGGGCAGATCTCTGCACAAAATGGCCGGGTTACCTGAAGCGGATGGCCGGGCACCTCACGCATGCTGCAATTCTGTTCGATCCCGGATCGCCGCTCAGAACGAACGATCCGGATCGAAAACTCGGGGGGACGCAGCGGGATGCCATTACGAAGGCAGCGCGCCAAGTCGGGCTCGACATCAGCGCGGTGATCGACGTCACAGCATCCAGACGTGAAGTCGAGAGGGACATCGCCAATTTCGCGAAAACGAATACCGGCAAAGGCGGCCTGATCGTGCCGGGCGCCACTTTGGCGGCGACGTCCCGCGAATTCATTGCCAGGCTGGCGATTGAATACCGGCTGCCGGCGATCTACCCCAATCGCATGTATACGCAGAGCGGTGGTCTCATGTCCTATGGGGCGAAAACGCTGAAAATCTATGAGAGCAGCGCGGAGCGCGCCGCCAAGATTCTCAATCATGAACAAGTTGAAGGACCAACACACAGACAGGACTTCGAACTGGTGATCAACCGCCGCGCAGCCGATGCGATCGGCCTCACAGTTCCGGCGGATCTGCTGAGTGAGGCGGAATGACGCAAATGACGTAAGAAGAAGCAGCCAGCCAATCGGGCGTGCGATGAGCGGCAAGTATGCGTGGCTCCGGGACGTTGTTGTCGTCCTCTGCGGTATTGTAGTTGTGTGGTCGTTTTCGGCGCTTGCGCAGCCCAACGCGAGTATTCGGCGCGTTGCGGTCATCATGAACGCCAGCGAGGATGACCCGGACTCGCCAACGCGTGTTGCGACGCTCCGGAATGCATTGCAAAATTTGGGCTGGTACGAAAACAGCAATATCCGGGTCGACTTTCGATGGGGCTCGGGCGAGCTCAAGCTCTATCGCCAATACGCGGCGGAGCTGGTGGCGCTTGGTCCCGATGTCATCGTCGCTACTGCCGGCCCGATCTTGGGGGCGTTGCAGCAGGAAACCCGCACAATACCGATCGTGTTCACAACAACCATCGACCCGGTCGGGCTGGGTTATGTGGCAAGCACGGCCCGGCCGGGCGGCAACGTCACCGGCGTTTCTTACATCGCACAGGGCTTCAGCGAAAAATACCTGGAATTGCTCAAGGAGATCGCCCCCAAAGTGACGCGGGTTGGCGTTCTGAATGATCTCACGGTGAACGCCGGTAATTTTCAATATGAAGCGGTTCAAGCGGGCGCGAATCGTTTCGGCTTAATGCTATCGTCAATCGATGTGCGCAACACCAAAGATCGTGAACGCGCCGCCGTCGACCTGTCACGCGAAGGGAACGGCGGCCTGATCGTGACAGCAGGAGCGTTCGGCAACGCTCATCGCAAGGACATCATAGATCTTGCCGCCCAATACCGGCTACCGACCGTGTACCCAAACCGGTTTTACGTCGCCCACGGTGGCCTCTTGTCCTATGGACCGGCGTTCTTGGACCAGTACCGGCTCGCTGCGGGCTATGTTGACCGCATCCTCAAGGGCGCAAAGCCCGGTGACCTCCCTGTGCAATCGCCAACGAAATACGAGACCTTACTGAACATGAAGGTCGCGAAGGCGCTTGGCCTCAGGGTGCCACGAATTATGTTGGCGCGCGTCGACGAGATTATCGAGTGAGGGGACATTCGACTGCACAGCAGCTTACCCTCTCCGCACAATCTTCTCCAGCGTGCTTCCAAGAAGCCTTACGGGACCACAATGTGTTTTAGATATTTCGCCCGTGCGGCCACCTTCATCCTTGCAACACTCGCCGCCGTGCCAGTTGCGGCCCAGGACTACCCGGCGCGCCCGGTGACCATCGTGGTGCCGTTTGCGGCCGGCGGGGGCACCGACATCATCGCCCGCCTGCTGGCGCAGAAGCTCGAGCAGCGGCTCGGCAAGTCGTTCCTCATCGACAACAAGCCGGGCGCCGGCAGCACCATCGGTGCGACAGCCGCAGCACGCGCGACACCGGACGGCTACACACTCCTGATGGCGCCGAGCCCGGCGATGGCGATGAGCGTCTCGATCTACAAGAACCTGCCCTACGATCCGGCGACCGATTTCATTCCGATCGCGCTCGCGGCGCAGACGCCGTTCGTCTTGATCGTCAATCCGTCACTGCCGATCCATTCGGTCGCCGACCTGATCAAGCTCGCCAAGGAGAAGCCCGGGCAGCTCTCTTATGGTTCCGCCGGCCCGGGCACGCCGCATCATCTCTACGCCGAGCTGTTTCGCAGCATGAC
>Ga0126377_10002310_pt1 | contig 13068 bp, 2 predicted proteins | sample PanSoiMetPlot_22_FD_92647 | JGI IMG/M metagenome (GOLD analysis project Ga0126377, IMG submission 92647) | Tropical forest soil microbial communities from Panama - MetaG Plot_22 | ecosystem: Environmental > Terrestrial > Soil > Tropical forest > Bulk soil | place: Panama | collected 2016-02-17
ACCGTCGCCACCCAGGGCATGAAGCGGCGTCCCACCACCGGCGAATTGAGCGTGACGCTTCTGGCGGCGGGCCAGTTCACTCCGCCGTCGGTCGAATCCCGCACGATGACATTTTCATTGCCCACGCCTGTTCTCGTCGCAAACGCCGCGTAGACGTGGTTGGCGTTGCGATCATCAACCGCCACAGTATGGCTGGAGAGTATATTGCCGTTGTTGCAGCGATCCAATCCGGGCACTGGGCAAGTCACATCCGTCACCGTCGCAATCGTCCTGGGAAAACCAGCCTGCAAAGTCAGTCCGTTTGCGCAAGAGCTGTATTTTTCCAGGTTGATGTTGCCGCCGCTGCGATAGACGACATAAACGAACCCGTCCTGTCCTACTGTGATGCGCGAGACATCGCCGCCTGCCAGCGTTCTGGTGATAGGCCAGGTGTTGGCGCTGTCCCTCGAACAGGTCAGCCTTTGAGTGACGAAACCGCTGCCGATGTTGTTGCAGTTCGGCGTGCCCGTCGCCGGGGTAAAGTTGCGCCAGGTCGAGTAGACCTGATCTCCGCCGCCCGGCCCGGGACCTGCGGCGTTGAAGCGGTCAGCCGCGATGTGCTCCTGGTCGGGGAAGCAGACCCCCGCGCCGCTCTGCGGACAGAGCGTCGCGTTGCTGCGCCAGGGGAAGCTGGTTCCGCCATTGGTCGAAACGCTGATGCCGGTCGAGCAGCCGGTTTGATTGTTCCAGGCCGGCGTTCCGTCAGGGAAGCCGATGAAGCCATAGTAAAACGCCCCACTCGCGCCGACAGCCAGAGAAGGATCGCCGTCGCGTGAAGCGTTCGGCCCTGGCGTCCCACCGCGGAAGGTGAAGGTCTGTCCCCCATTCGTCGAGTTTGAAAAGCCGCTGTTGGCGGCGATGACGATGTTTTGCCCGTTGGTGGAGATGGCGACTTCAAGTTCGCCAAAGCCACGGTGAACAAAACGGTTGAGGCCGGTTTCGGGTAACTCCTGCGAAAGCCCTCGCGCGCCGGCGGCTGGTGTGGCGGTCGTCAATGGCGCGGCGGTCGTCAATGGTTGGCCTTTAGGCGACCCTTTGGGGAGCGATTTTGGAGTCATCGCTATTTTCGACCTCCTCGTTGTCGCGCTCTTTTTGTTGGACGCCTTGACTGTATTTGTTGCGCTCGGATTAGGAGCGCCCTTGTCGCCGACGCCGGCGCTATTCGGCGGGACGAAAGGCGAAGATCGCATCGGCGGGCTGGCCCGCAAGACCCGCACATCCTCCAGCGTCTGGCGCTCATCGCCGGTTTCAACAAAGCTTGCGGATCGGCCAATCAGCTCGACCTGGGACGCCAGGTCTTCGCTAGCTCCTGGCGGAAGGTAAGTCTCGATACGAATCACCTGGTCGCCGGCGGCGATCGCCGTCGTCACGCAGATAATCATTTCGACTGGCCGCGCGGCGTCACGACTTTTCTTGGCCAAAGGGGCTAAATAACGGCGCTGATAGGCGGGCCAGCCGCCGATGTCGAGATAAGCTTCCGAACCGCTGTATTCCGCCGCGATATAACGTAGTCGTTCGAGCGCGTCCGCGTGGTCGAGGCGCGGCTCGACGTTGATTTGCATTCGCGCCGTTCCCTCGGATTCGGAGACGGGTTCATCGGCGGCTCGATTGCTCAGCGGCGCCTGCGTCTGCAACTCGCGCACGGTCGGGTCGGGGCTTTGAATAAGGTTCCAACCCTCCGGGTAACGAAGCGTCATGCCTTTGGCTTCGATCTGCAGGCTTTTCGTGAATTGCTGCGCCTGAGAGTCCTGAGCCATCGCTGAGACCAGGGCGCCGGCGAGCAATATCAAGATAGTTACTACTTTAGATAGCGCTACCATCGATTGTTTTAATAGTCGCGCCTGTGAATTGGGCATCGGGTTCTCCTCGTAACAAGGGCATGGAGTTCAAGTTTTAGCTTGAGGCTTTGGCTTGCTTGAAGATGGAGGCGATAAGCTTAAGCTTGAACTCCATGCCCTATATAAGTTGTTATTGTTTTTCCTGTTATTTTTCAGATTTGATGTTTTGGCCGCGCGATTCGGCTCGTCTCAATTCATCTTCAATCACACAGCCAATCGGTTGACTTACCCTCTTGCGCCTTTATTTGCCCACACCTTTGAGCGGGAAGGACTGCGTCAACAAAATGCTCGATGTCGCCGGATCAAAGCCGAAGACCAGCAGCGTGGCGGTCCTCGGCCCTTTAGCCATCGGCTTGAAGCGGATTATCACCGGCAGCGTTCCCCCTCCGGGGATCAGTTTCGGCGTCACCGCAGGGCTGATCACGTTGAACTCCGTCGACGGAAACTTGACCGGGCCATTCTGCACTTCGCAGATCAACGTGATCAGCAGGTCGCAAGGCGCAGTGTTGGTGATGTTCAGAACCTGATCCCTGACACCGCCTACCTTGACATCGCCGAAATCCATTGAACCGCTGACGGCTATGGCGCTGACCGGCGCGACTCCTTTCAATGTAACCACCTTCAACGGAGTAACAGGATCGTCGCTGTTGATGGTCATCGTCTCCATCCGCGGCCCTGTCGCGCCGACCGGCATAAAGCTGACCATCACTGTTCGCGATCCACCGGGCAGGATGACGAACGGGAACGCCGGCGGCGAAATGAGCTTGAACTCGGTCGAGCTGAACGTGATCCCAGAGACTGTCAGATTGCACTCGCCGGAGTTACTGATGACGAGCGGCAGAACTTTCGATGTGTTTAGACAGACTTCGCCGAAGTCGAGCGGATCGGGCGCGACCTGAATCACGGGCGGCGGCACTGTACCGATGACTTTGACGTCTTTCATCCCCATGTCAGGATCGTTGCTCATGATAGTCAGCGTAGCCATTCGCATCGGGTCAATAGTGAACCCTATCGGCATAAACTGAATCGCTATGTCGCGCGAGCTGCCGGGCGGAACGATCAGCGGGAATGCGACCGAGGGAGCTACCTTGAACTCCAGCGGGTTGGAAGAAGTGATGCTTTTGACGACCAGATCGCAGAACCCGGTGTTGCTAATGGTCAGCGTCTTGTTGTTGGTATTGCCCGGGCAGGTCTTGTCGAAAACGATCGGATCGTTGACGGTGATGGACGGCGCAAGAGCGTTACCGGAGATCGCGACGGTTTTATCCGGAGTGGTTGGATCATTGCTAAAGATCCTGACCGTCGCTGATTTGTTTCCTTTGCTCGCCGGTTGGAATCGAATCGGCGCTTCTATCGAATCACCGGCATGGATGACCAGCGGGAACGAGAGCGCGCTCGGAACCAGAAAATCAGTGGCCGGCGCGATGGTGATGCTGGTTACCGTTAAATCGCAAAACCCGCTGTTGCTGATCGTCAAACCCAAATCCTTGAAGGAACCGAGGCAAACGTCGCCGAAATTGCCGCTGTCGGCGATCAAAGTCGCGATTCTCCGTGTCACCCCTGCGCCGCTGACCATTAGTTGTTTGGATGGCTCGAACGGATCGTCGCTGTTGATTTGGAAAATCGCCGTCTCGTCGCCGACTCCGGTTGGCTTGAAGCGGATTGTGAAGTCCAGATGCTCCCCGGGACGAATCGTTACCGGTGTGGACGGGCCGGAGATCAGTTGGAAGTCGGCGTTCCCGGAAAGACGGATGAAGGATGAGATGTGGAGGTCGCTCGAACCGACATTGAAAAGTTCGACCTTCCGCACTGTGTTTTGCCCGTCACAAGTGGACCCGAAAGCCAAATCGGCGTTGACCCCCAACAACGGCCCGGAGGCCGCGCTCAGCTCGAAGGAGCTTCGCCCGTAGGTGCCGACGCGCAACAATGACGGGGATGCGCTCGAATCAAGCGCCAACGCATTGCACAACACCGTCGGCAAACCCAGTCCTAAAACCTCCCAGGTCGCGCCTAAATTCGCCGAACGCAACACGCCGGCGTCACTGGCTACGATGATCGTGTGCGGGTTTGTGCCAGGATCAACCACCACGTCGTGCAGCGGCAGATCAGGCAGATTCTGCGTCGGATCCCCGCCGTCTACGCCGCTGATGTCGGCCCATGTCGCCCCATTGTCCGTAGTAAGAAAGACATGTTTGGTGCGATTGGAAGGGTTGATGTTAGTAAAACCGGCGTAGACGACCACGGCCATACTCGTGTTGCCAGGATCAATGGCGATGGCCGATATCCTACGGCCTGCCAGAGCGCCAGTCACCGTCACAGTCGTCCACGTCGCCGCGGCGCCCATCTGCACATTCGCCGTCCGCTGCAGCGTGCCGTCGCCCAGCGCGACCCAGAGCGTATTTGAATCCAATTTACTCGTCCCAATGGCCGTGATCCCGGCGGTGAACGTGCGAATGGGCGAGAAGGTAGCCGCGTTGTCCGTGCTTTGGAAGAGCCGAAGGATAGACGGCATCATCATTGGCTGCGTGGTGACTGCGCCGGCATAAGCCTTGCCGCAGTTCGGATCGAAGGCCAGAACTCCCACACTGGTACTGGCGGGAAAACCGCCGCCGCCCGACCAGTTGTTACCGCCGTCAGATGTTGACTGAAACCCGCCGTTATCGGCGCCTATGGCGTGCATTGGATTGCACGGGTCCACGGCAATTCGCCCGCCATCGCCGTCAATGCCCAGATGCCATTCAGCGCCGGGGAAACCAGGTTGATGCTCGATAGTTCCGGTGTCCTGGGTGCCGCCGTAGGTGTACATATTGTTCGTCGCGCTGCCGCGACCGATGTCAAGTGAGAAGAAGAGATTGGTTCCGATTCCATCGTTGAGGTTGGCCCAGGCGCCGCCTGCATTGGTAGAACTATGCACGCCGCCGTCAGTCCCGACCCAGACGCGCGTGGGCGGGCCGCCCGAGATGTGAGCGGGCGGACTAAAGACGATGGCGTGATGGTCGAAATGAATCTTGTTGGCGCTGACGTTGGAGAACGATCCGCCGCCGTCACTCGACATGTGGAGTTCCTGAAAGCCGATATAAACGCGGCTGGCGTCCTGCGGGTCTACGCCGATGGTCTGATCGTAGCCGCACTGGCAGCCATTGCCCGAACTGTCAGCCCCTGCCATACGCGTCCATGTGCCGCCGCCATTCGTCGACTTGAAAAGTCCGAGGAATGGAAACGGCGAGGGACGAGGCGGCATAGTCTGCGCTCTCGAATCCTTCACTGACGCGTAGATCGTTTGATTGTCGGGTTGCGTAGATTGCGAGAAAGAGATGAAAGAGAAATTTGCTGTCGGCGCGCCGTTGGTTGCGGTAAAGAGATTGGAGGTGGCGGGGAATGTCGCTCCGCCATCGGTGGACCTGAGGATGCCGGTCCCGTTGACCGCCGCCAGCACTGTCGTCGTCGGAGACGCCGTGTCGAGATGCAGATCGGTGATGAAACCGCCCAGCACCGGACTTCCATTATTGAAGTTAGGCATGTTGTTACCGAAATTCATGCCCCCATCAATCGAACGAAACAGTCCGGTGGTAGTGGCGACAAGCAAAACCCCTGGAGTCGGCAGCGCGATGCGGACAATCGATCTGTTATTCAGAACCGATGCGCCGGCGCCTGTCCAGGTCTCGCCAGAGTCAATTGACTTGTATAGGCCGACTCCTTTCGAGAAGACACCCCCGCCGTCGAAGGGATTGCCCGTGCCGGCGTAGACGATGGATGGGTTACCCGGATCGAGCGCCACGGCGCCCATTGAGAGCGATGGCATAAAGTCTGTCTTCGGCGCCCAGCTCGCGCCGCCATCGGTGGATTTCCAGATGCCGCCGTCGTTAGTGGCGATGTAGATTGTCCGGTCAGTGGTGTTGCGCGGGTCAATCGCGATGTCCACCACCTCGCCGGAGTCGGGGCCTTCGCCCTGAAAATTCTGCTCCTTGTCAATCAGCAGCGGCGCCGGGCCGACCTGTTTCCATTGTACGCCAGCCACTCCGCCGAGCGCTTCGCCGCGGGACAGTCTTACGCCCGCCGCAATCTTCATTCGTCTGTAATCTAAAATGCCTTTCCGCCAGAGGTCTGGCCGTACCCTGCCGGAGGCGTCGGTGTGATCCTTCATGAATTCCCGCTCGTGTTCTTCGCGCCGCTCCCGTTCATTTTCGAGGCCGCGGGACTTCTCTTTATCCTGCGCGAACGCGGCGACCATTGCCCATCCGGGTCGCCATTGTGTGGTCGCGGCGGCCAATCCTCCGAGCAACAACGCGCTCAACATCAAGATCGTCTTTACTGAAAGTAAACGTCGCATAGTTTTCTCCTTATAGGGCTGAAAGCGAGATTTGTGGTTAACCGCTAGTTAAGGCTCTTGACATCAGCGCCGTTGCCGTTGTCTTTCTACGCCGATTTTTCCAGTGCGCTGACGCGCCGCGAGAATGGCGCCGAGGATTATTCGGCAAGTTGAGAAGGGCGCGCTCTAGCATCGAAGCGCGCCCTTTGACTTTTACTTCCTATCCCGCTATTTGCCCACGCCTTTGAGCGGGAATGACTTCATCAACAAAAGGTTCGAGGTCGCCGGATCATAGCCGAAGACTATAAGCGTCGCGTTCCTCGGCCCTTTAGCCATCGGCTTGAAGCGGATTATCACCGGCAGCGTCCCCCCTCCGGGGATCAGTTTCGGCGTCACCGCAGGGCTGATCACATTGAATTCGGTCGATGGGAACTTGACCGGGCCATTCTGCACTTCGCAGATCAAGGTGATCAGCAAATCGCATGGCTCCGTGTTGGTGATGTTCAGAACCTGATCCCTGACACTGCCTACCTTGACCTCGCCGAAGTTCATCGAACCGCTGACGGCTATGTCGCTGACCGGCGCGACTCCTTTCAATGTCACCACCTTCATCGGCGTTACCGGATCGTCGCTGTTGATGGTCATCGTCTCCATCCGCGGCCCGGTCGCTCCCACCGGCATAAAGCTGACCATTACTGTTCGCGAGCCTCCGGGCGGAATGACGAACGGGAACGCCGGCGGCGAGACGAGCTTGAACTCCGTCGAGCTGAACGTGATCGCTGAGACCGTCAGATTGCACTCGCCCGTGTTACTGATGACGAGCGGCAGAACTTTCGATGTGTTCAGACACACTTTGTCGAAGTCTAGCGGATCGGGCGCGGCCTGAATCACCGGCGGCGGAACCGTGCCGACCACTTTGACATTCCTGTTCGGCGTGACAGGGTCATTGCTCATAATGGTCAGCGTGGCCATTCGCATCGGGTCCGCGGTGAAGCCCATCGGCATGAACTGGATGGTCACGTCGCGCGTCGAGCCTGGCGGGATGACCAGTGGGAACGGGACGACGCCGATGACTTTGAACTCCGCCGAACTCGAAGTGATGCTTTTGACAATCAGATCACATTCCCCGGTGTTGCCGATGGTCAACGTCTTGTTGTTTGTCTGGCCTGGGCATGTCTTGTCGAAGATGATCGGATCGTTGACGGCAATGGCGCCTGAGCCTGACACGCCGTTCACGGTCAGATCGAAGAACGGGGCGGCCGGATCGTTACTGGTGATGCGGATCGTCGCCACATGCGGCCCATTGGATGTGGGCGTGTAGCGAATCGTGAAATCCACTTCGGCGTTCGGACCAATGATCAATGGCGCGGCCGGATTAGAAAGCACGGTGAAGTCACTTGATCCGAACAGGCGGCGCACGTTATTGATCACCAGATCCTTGCTGCCGACGTTAAAGACCTGCAGCGTCAAAGTCGCCGAGCTGCCACGACACACTCTGTCGAACTGCAATCCGTTCTCGGCGTTGATGGCGATGACCGGGGCATCCGGCTTGACCAGTTCGAACGCGCCGCGCCCGAATGTGGCCGCGCGCAGAATGCCCGCCTGTTGATTGAAGGCAAGATCGGTCACCACCACATTGGGGAAGTGTATGTCGTCGAGCGCCGTCCAATTCAGCCCTCCATCGACCGAACGGATCACACCCAGGTCCGTTCCGACATAAATCGTGGTCGGCGTAGTCTCTCCGTCAAGCGCAATCGCGTTGAAAGGCGCGTTGAGCGCGGGTGAAATGTCCGTCCACGTCGCGCCTCCGATCGTCGTACGGAATATGTGACCGCCGCCGAAGCCGGACAGCGTGGCGTAGATCACCGAAGGATCGTTCGGATCGAAGGCTACACGCGTCACTGCGCGATTCGGCAGGTTGCGAGTGATGTTGGTAAAGGTGACGCCGGATGGCGGGCCGACGGTCGCCGCCAGCGCGTTGGCGCTGACAAATACCATGGGACCGGCCGCCATAACTACATTGTTTGAATTTGCGCGAGCGACATCAATCGGACCTGGGCCGCCGGAGTTGGAGATGATTCGCCAAGTCGTCCCCCCATCGCGGGTCTGCCAAAGATTCTGAGAGCCGCTGACATAGAGCGTGCCATTGTTGTTAGTATCGATTTTGAGCGGCGCCAGATAGCAGCCTTGATCTGATGTCGTACCCCACGGGGTGATATCGTTGGACGAAGGCACACCAGATGGGAATGTCGCTCCGCTGTCTGTCGACCGGAACACCCGCGTACATGGGGCAGGCCAGAATCCACTGGAGTTATAAGCGTTGGTGAGAGTTACGGCGTCGAAAGCGATATCCCATCCATCACCTCCCTGACTGTCTCTCCAGGCAAGGCTACCAGTTGTTTGAGGAGTCCCGTTGTCTTGCAAGGTCCCTACCGTGACCATAGAAGCGGCGTCCTGAGAGATGTCCAGGTTATAGAACAGGGCCGTCTGAAAACCACCGCCATTGATCGTTGGAGGAGCGCCGGGCATTCCCGTGCCCGACCAGGTTGCGCCATTGTCAGTCGAACGCCAAATGCCGCCGTCGTTGCCCGTGAATACAATCGATGGCATGGCAGGGCGTTGAACGAAGACCCAGTCGGCGTGGGTATCCACATGAATGCCATTGCCGATATTCGTAAGGTTGGCGCCGGCGTCCGTCGACCGGAATATGCCAACCGCTCCGTAATAAAGGATGTCATTCACTCCGTCGCCGGGAGATGACGGATCAACTCCCAGAGTGAGGTTGAATCCACCTTGCGTGTCGCGGCGGCCTGGCGCGAACACTCCCGGTCGCTGCGTCCAGGTAGCGCCTTGATCAACGCTCTGAAAGACTCCGAGCGGGTCCGGCGCGGGAATGGTATTGCCCATCGAGTCGAGAATCGGATTTCCGGCGGAATCGCGCGCAATCCCGGCGCCCTGCATCGTCGCATAGATTACCTGTACGCCGTTGGCGTTAGGCGGCGAGGCCGGAGGCGCCAACGCAACCGCTACTTTACCAAGTCCCCATCCGTTCATCGTCAACACGGCGGCCACCGCAGGTGTGGTGTTGTTTAACACCTGCGTCCATGTTTGCCCTCCGTCATTTGATCGGCGCACCCCAGACCCTCTCACACCGGCAAACAGAACACGCGCATTGGCGGGCGAACTGGCGTCCAGCGCCAGTGTCTCCGCGTCAGCAAATCCGTTGGCGCCCGGTGTCCAGTTCAGTCCCCCGTCAGTCGAGCGGAAGAGTCCATTGCTGGCGCCGAGATAAAGGACATTGCTATTTGCCGGGTCAACAATGATGCGGTTGATACTGGCGCCTCTGAAGAAAGCGTCGGCGTTGCCACTGTTACCGTCCGGATAATCGCTTCCCAAAACAACCCAGCTTCCGCCGCCGTCAGTGGACTTGAGCAATCCCTGCGACAGCGACTGGCTGAGAAATCGCGAACTGGTGCCGACGTAAATGACGTTGGTATTGTTCGGATCAATGGCGAGCGCATTCGATTCGCCCACGCCCAGTGATGGTTGCTGGTCGAATAGCGGCGTCCAGTTCGCGCCGCCGTTAATACTCCGCCACACTCCACCACCAGCCGCCCCTATGAAGATCACATTGGGGTTGCTCGGATTGACCGCAATCGCGTTGACGCGACCGTTGACGTTGCTCGTCCCCTGTAAGATCGGGCTCGGGCCAATCGGTTTCCACACTGTTCCGGCCAGACTACCGATCGCCGTTAGTATTTTAGGGTGTTGTTCTTGCAAGTTGTTTGTCGTACGACCCTCGAATGCGATACCGGAGAGCCGCAACCATTGCTCCATCGCGCGCTCATAGGCGTTTGGCGGAATTTCTCCGTCGGGATAGGCGCGTTGAGCGAAGAAATCCCGCTCGACTCTGGTATCTTCATCGTCAAGCTCCCGCAGTTGCTGAGCTGCGGGCGGGACCGTACGCGCGGTTGTAGTTTTTATCTTTTTCGCTGACCTGGCCGACGCCGCCGGCTTTTTCTTCGGCGTCTTCTTCGCCTGTGACGAACTCCTCCTCTGTGACGAACCGAAAGGAATATGAGGTAGCATCGAGCTAATTAAAAATACGAGGGTGATGAGTAACAGTTTTCGCATGAGTGGTCTCCTTTGTTGGTTGATTAAGATGGCTGCGCAATCGGAAGCATGCTGAGAAACTGGTTTCGCTAAATGCTTTGCGCTAGAGGCACAGGGCTACAGAGGTAGAGAGACCGCAGGGACAGAGAGACGGAGAGAGGGGGAGATGGAGAGGTTCTTAGCCTTCTGTCTCTCTGTCTCTCCGTCTCCCTGTCCCTCTCTCTCCGTCCCTACATCACTTTCAGTTACTTGCCTATGCCTTTGAGCGGGAATGACTTCTTCAGCAAAATGTTCGAGGTCGCCGGATCAAAGCCGAAGACTATAAGCGTAGCGTTCCTTGGCCCTTTACCCATTGGCTTGAAGCGGATAATCACCGGCAGCGTCCCGCCTCCGGGAATCAGCTTCGGCGTCACCGCAGGGCTGATCACATTGAATTCAGTCGATGGAAATTGGACGGGGCCATTCTGAATTTCGCAGATCAATGTAATCAGCAGGTCGCATGGCTCCGTGTTGGTGATGTTCAGAACCTGATCCTTCACCATGCCGACCTTGACCTCGCCGAAGTTCATCGAACCGCTGACGGCTATGGCGCTGACCGGCGCGACTCCTTTCAATGTCACCACCTTCATCGGCGTCACCGGATCGTCGCTGTTGATGGTCATCGTCTCCATCCGCGGCCCGGTCGCTCCCACCGGCATAAAGCTGACCATCACGGTTCGCGAGCCTCCGGGCGGAATGACGAACGGGAACGCCGGCGGCGAGACGAGCTTGAACTCGGTCGAACTGAACGTGATCGCTGAGACAGTCAGATCGCACCCGCCGGTGTTCCTGATCACGAGCGGCAGCTCTTTCGACGTGTTCAGACACACTTTGCCGAAGTCGAGCGGGTCGGGCGCGGCCTGAATCACCGGCGGCGGAACCGTGCCGACAACTTTGACATTCTTGTTGGGCGTGACCGGGTCGTTGCTCATTATGGTCAGCGTGGCCATATGCATCGGGTCCACGGTGAAGCCCATCGGCATGAACTGGATGGTCACGTCGCGCGTCGAGCCTGGCGGAATGACCAGCGGGAAGGGGACGACGCCGATGACTTTGAACTCCGCCGAACTCGAAGTGATGCCGTTGACGATCAGATCACAGCTGCCGCTGTTGCCGATGGTCAACGTCTTATTGTTCGTCCGGCCAGGGCAGGTGTTGTCGAATGTGATCGGGTCGTTGACGACGATGACCGGTTGTCCGCCTTGCGCGCTGAACGTCCGCATGACCGCCGGGTTGACGGGGTCGTTGGAGTTGATTGTCAGCGTGGTGGTCTTGCTTCCCGCGCTGGTCGGCGTGAAGCGCGCTTCGAACGGGAAGCAGAAATCAGGACTGATGACCACCGGAAAACCGGCTGACGGAGTGGTCACTGAAAACTGCGCGTTGGACGAAGTGATTGAATTGACTTCCAGATCGGCCTTGCCGGTGTTGCAGACGTTGAGCGTGGCGACGCTCGAACTGCCTACGCAGGTTGTGGGGAAATTGGGGTTGGACGGGATCTGGATTTGCGGAACGCAGCAGACGATGTCAACTGATGTGTAGACGTTGATCCCGGCCGGAGGCGCCGGCGTCAATCCCGGCGGTGGCGTGGCGGACGCCCATGCCGTAATCACTCGTCCCGCCCCCGCGGCGATGCCGTTGTAATCGCCGTACTTGGGACAGCCGCCGCCGCCCTGGCAGACTTCGCCAGGATTGCAGGGGCACATCGGTCCCGGACAATTACTGAAATCGCAGCGGCGATTGGACGAAGTGTCGGGCATCGGAATCGGGTTGAGTTTGCAGACGCCGGCGTTCTGCGGCTGAACCGAACAACTCTCCGAATCGTTCATCGAGCGAGGCGCGCAAGGCCAGCCCGAAGCGCACTGCGGGTCGGCGGCCTGCGTGATCTTGATCTCCGGTCCGGCGACCAGATTGCCCGCGCCGTCCAGAAACGCGCTGCCGCGGAAGAAATCGGTCAGATCGTTGGTCGCGCCCCCGACGCCCGCGCGCCGGTCATACCACGAAACGTGCGCCGCGCCGCCGACCGTCCCCACCCAGGGCATGAAGCGGCGTCCCACCACCGGCGAATTGAGGGTGACGTTTCTGGCGCCTGGCCAGCTCATCCCGCCGTTGGTCGAATCTCGCACAACGACATTTTCGTTGCCCGCGGCGGTATTCGTCGCATACGCAGCGTAAACGTGGTTGGCGTTTTGATCATCCACCGCCACCATATGGCTGGATAGCAGATTGCCATCGTTGCAGCGATCCAAACCCGGTACCGGGCAGGTGACGTCCGTCACCGCCGCAATCGTCTGCGGAAAGCCCGCCTGCAGCGTCAGCCCATTGGCGCACGAGCTGTATTTTTCGAGATTGATGTTGCCGCCGGTGCGGTAGACGACATAAACGAATCCGTCCTGTCCGACCGACACGCGCGGAAAATCCCCGCCACCGCCCAGCGTTCTGGTGATCGGCCAGGTGGCTGCGCTATCCCTCGAGCAGGTTAGCATCGGAGTGACAGAGCCGCTGCCGATAGTGCGGCAAGTCGGCATGCCCGATGAGGGCGTGAAGTTGCGCCAGGCTGAGTAAATTTGGTCGCCGCCACCCGGGCCGGGCCCGGCGGGGTTGAAACGGTCGGCCGCGATGTGCTCCTGGTCGGGGAAGCAAACCCCCGCGCCCATCTGCGGACACAGCGTCGCATTGCTGCGCCAGGGGAAGCTTGTACCGCCATTGGTCGAGACGCTGATGCCGGTCGAG
>Ga0126377_10002311_pt1 | contig 13068 bp, 7 predicted proteins | sample PanSoiMetPlot_22_FD_92647 | JGI IMG/M metagenome (GOLD analysis project Ga0126377, IMG submission 92647) | Tropical forest soil microbial communities from Panama - MetaG Plot_22 | ecosystem: Environmental > Terrestrial > Soil > Tropical forest > Bulk soil | place: Panama | collected 2016-02-17
CGCCACAGGCGCAGCGCCGGCCAGATCGCATCCGCGCTCGTGATGTAGCCGTCGTCATTGCCGCCCAGCGCCGGCGAATCGTATTGGGCAAGGCCCACGAAGCCGTTCGGCGCCTCTCTGCTCTCGAACACCATGGGAGTACCAGCGCCGAAGAGCTCACCACCGTTGTCCACGACGCCGTTGCCGTTGCGATCGACGGCCAGGAATGCTTCATCGCCACCCGGCTTGACCCACTGCACGTGGTTCGCAATGCCGTTGTTATCGACGTCGAACCAGACGCCGACACCGGCAGCGCCGAGTTCGATGCCGTCACGCCCGATATCCACGATGATCGGACTGCAGGCTGCTCGTACCGCGCCGGTGTACAGACCGAAGAGAGCGAAAATCAGAATCGGAGCGCGAGCAAATGTTCTGTTCATGGCTGACCCTCCCTGGCCAAGTCAAGGATTGCAAGTGCTGCAGAATGGCTCACAGTTCACCGGCGGCGGCGGCACCTTTTGCATGGGAAACACGACGCTGTTGCCGTCACTGACCTCGTCACCGCCCAAGGTGACGTTGATGCCGAAGCCTGCAAGGCTGACCCATGCGTCCTTCGCACGGCCTGTATATGAGAACGTGCAGTAGTGCGTGGAAGGCCTCGACCAGCCGTACCAGCCCGACACCAGGTACTCGGCAGGAATGACTTCCGGAACGAAGACCGTCGTCGTATATCCCGGCAGCAACCGCACGAACTGTAGAGCGCGCTGCGCTGTGAGCGGCGCGGTGTCCGGGCACGACAGCGTGTAACCGCCTCCCGCAGTCAGGTAGAACGCATCGGCCCGAGCAAACACACTCAGGCCTACCTGGGCACGTTCGGTCGCACCAACTTGCCGAGGTAAGTACAAACTTGACTGGACAAAGGCTGCGCGCGCCGGACTTATCGAAACCAACAGTGTCAGCACCATCCATGTGCTTGCGTATCTCATTGCCAGGCCTCCTTGCGCTGCTCGCGCGAGTTTCTATCGAACTCGCCTGAAGCGATGTTATCGATTGCAAACTTCAACTCGCCCTCGATGTCATCCGGAGTGATCGTCACCTGCCCGCTCTGTTCCCGGAAGTACGATTCCAGGATTCGTTGGCGCTGTGGATCGAGGGCATCGAGGAGTCCGGCCGCCCAGCGCCGGTCCTGTTCCGAATGGATACGACCTGCCTGGTATACGTATGCGAGCAAGAGCGACACGCCGGCCTTCTGGCGCACAGCCGTGAGCGCCTTGACCTTGGCGCTGAAGCCATCAGCGAGATTTAGCTCCTGCACGCTCGCCTGCGCTCGCGCGGGTGTTCTTGCAATATAGGCCCGCAGTGCGCCGACATCCTCCTCACGAAAACCGCGCGCCTCGAGCGCATCCACGTGCAGCTCCAGAACCTGCGGCTCGCGAAGCTGACCGAGTTGCTCGGGTAGTGGGTTCCATTGCGGATACTGCGCGGGATCCACCGAGTAAGAACCGTCATTGTTCGGGGTTAGGCCAAACTCGTTGAGGCCCGGGAGAGGCTGCCGGGTATCGATCGCACGCTGCAGGCGCCATTTCGTCTCGAAGTACTGCTGGTAGGCCGCCTTGTCGCGTGCGATGCCAGCCGCCGACTCCGCATTGACGCGAGCGTAGGTTGCAAAGTAGTCGCGAATCACGACTGGAAGCTGCGCGTTGCTGGGCGCCGCCGGTGCCTGCAACTTCTCATCGAATTTCGCAGCCGGCGCCGGCCCGGCAAACGCGCCGATCTGTGACGATGCAACGAGCGCGAGTGCTGCGAAACGCAATTTCCGACGCAGTGTGAGACTGGAGCGCACACGTTCTGCCGAGGAGCGTGATGTAAGTTCGGTTGTCATCGAATGCTTGCCTCCCTTCGCTGATCGTCCCGGGATCGCCCGTCGGCCGGGCCGATGCTGCAGCAAGGGCCCTGTCCGAGGACGGCGGCGTGCTTCCTGCACCCGACACGGACATTCACTGTCCTGCCGCGTCGGAAAGTGTCGCGCGCACGGCCGGCCGCAACCACGACCTTATGGAGTGAGTTTCGAAAGATTTGCGGGCGGCCCGGAGTGAGCCACCCGGATGATCAGCCGGTGCCGCCGACCGTGAGCGCGTCGATCTTCAGCGTCGGCTGGCCGACGCCCACCGGAACGCTCTGCCCTTCCTTGCCGCACACGCCCACGCCCTCGTCGAGCTCGAGGTCGTCGCCGACCATGCTCACCCGAGTGAGCACGTCAGGACCGTTGCCGATGAGCGTTGCGCCCTTGACCGGGGCGGTCACTTTGCCGTCCTCGATCAGATACGCCTCGCTCGCCGAGAACACGAACTTGCCGGACGTGATATCCACCTGTCCGCCGCCGAAGTTGACCGCGTAGAGTCCCTTGCGCACCGAGCGGATGATTTCATCCGGATCGTGCGGCCCGGCGAGCATGTAGGTGTTGGTCATGCGCGGCATCACCACGTGCGCGAACGATTCGCGCCGGCCGTTACCCGTCGGCTTCATACCCATGAGGCGCGAGTTGAGCTTGTCCTGCAGGTAGCCCTTGAGCACGCCCTTCTCTATGAGCGTCGTGCACTGCGTGGGCGTGCCCTCGTCATCGATGTTGAGCGAGCCGCGCCGTGCCGCGAGCGTGCCGTCATCGACGACGGTGCAGAGCTCCGAAGCCACGCGCTGGCCGATGCGGTTGGTGAATGCCGAAGTGCCCTTGCGATTGAAATCGCCTTCGAGGCCGTGGCCGATCGCCTCGTGCAGCAGCACGCCCGGCCAGCCCGGGCCGAGCACCACGGGCATCGTGCCGGCCGGCGCGGGGATCGCTTCCAGGTTGATGAGCGCCTGGCGCACGGCTTCACGCGCGTGACCGATGCAACGCTCGAGCGTGATCTCGTTGAGACCGAAGCGCCCGCCGCCGCCGCTGAATCCCTGTTCGCGCCGTCCGTTCTGCTCGGCGATCACCGAGACGTTGATGCGCACCAGCGGCCGCACGTCCGCCGCCATCACGCCGTCGCTCGTCATCACCAGCACCACTTCATGCAGGCCGCTGAGGGAGGCCATCACCTGCACGATGCGCGGATCGAGGCGGCGCGTTTCCGCATCGATGCGCCCGAGCAGGTCGACCTTGTCGGCATCCGTCATCGTGACCAGAGGATCCATCGGCAGGTACAGCCGATGCCCGGTGCGCGGCTTCCAGGCCTGCAATGCCGCCGGGCCGCCCTGGCGCGCGATCGCACGCGCGGCGCGCGAGGCTTCCTCGAGCGCGGGCAGGATGATCTCATCCGAGTACGCGAAACCGGTTTTCTCGCCGCTGATGGCGCGCACGCCGACGCCCTGCTCGATGCTGTGGCTGCCGTCCTTGACGATGCCGTCTTCCAGCGCCCACGACTCTTCGCGCGACAGCTGGAAATACAGATCCGCGTTGTCGATCGTGCTGCCCATGAGGGAGCCGAGCACACTGGTGATTCGACTCTCGTCGAGCCCCGAGGGCGTCAACAACGCGTTGCGCGCGATGGTGAGCGGGTTTTCAGCGGTGGGCTTCATCAGGCGTCAGTTCTTGAAGATCCGGTGATCGAGCGCGGGGAACGAGCGGCGCACATCCATCTGGCGCTCTCTCTCGACCGGCGCAGTGACGACGCCCGCGCCGCGCGGCAGGCGTGACAGCACGCGGCCCCAGTAATCGACGATCATCGTGTCTCCATAAGTCTCGCGACCGTTGGCGTGCATGCCGGCCTGCGCCGGCGCCATCAGGTAGCACAGGTTCTCGATGGCGCGCGCACGCAGCAGCGTTTCCCAGTGCGCACGGCCCGTGGGCGCGGTGAACGCTGATGGCAGGCTGAAAATCTCCGCACCGGCTGCCGACATCTTTCTGAACAGTTCCGGGAAGCGCACATCGTAACAGACGGCGAGTCCCAGCTTGCCCGCCGGCGTATCGAGGACGACCGGCTCGCGGCCGTGAACGATCGTCGCGGACTCGCGATACTCCTCGGCCTTGTCCGGGACCTTCACGTCGAACAGGTGGATCTTGTCGTAGCGCGCACGCCGCTTGCCTTCCGCGTCGTACACGAGCGAAGCCGCCGCGACTCGTCCGTCGGCTCCGGCACGGACCGGAATCGTGCCGCCGATGATCCAGAGCTTGAGCCGGCGCGCGGTCGCCGCGAGGAATTCCTGGATCGGGCCTTCGCCGTCCGGTTCGGAGACCGCGAGCTTGTCGGCCTCGCTCCGTCCCATGATGGCGAAGTTCTCGGGCAAGCCTGCGAGCACTGCGCCCTGCCCCACGGCCTCCTCGAGCAGCCGGCCGGCAGCCGCGAGATTGCCCGCGACTTCAGGCCCCGACGTCATCTGGATCGATGCGATCCGGCTCATCCTTTCTCCTTCTTCTTTTCAACGACGTGCAGGGCATTCTCGGTCTTCTTGGCGTCGGAGGACTCGATCTTGTGCACATCCGGGCTCTCCCACGGCCCGGTAATCCGATAGTAGCCGCGCGCGAGACCCTTGAGCGGCTCCTTGAAGATCTGGGAGAAGAGCAGCATCGCGGCACCGATCGCCGGCCCGCCGGCGAGGAGCCCTGCGGCCGGGAGCGAATTGCCGAAGCTCCCGGTCACCACGACGGTCTGGTCGTAATCGTGCCGTGCGAGACCCGTGCGCCCCACCATGCCGATCTCCGCGGCGGGACCCTTGAGCAGGAGGTTCTTGGTGTAGGCATCGCCCGATTCGAGCGTGAAGTCGCCATGGATGCTGTCGAACGCGAACCCCTTGTCGGTCAGGTCGGAGAAATCGAGCGACAGACGTCGGGGCAGCGTCGCAATACTCAACAGGCCGAACACGCGCCCGGCGCCCGGCTGAATCTTGAGCAGCTGTCCGTCCTCCACATCAACCTTGATCGTGCCGTTGAGCCGCCCGAGGAGCGTTGAGGTCGGCGCGCCGGGCCAGCTCAGATCGCCCTCGAGCAGCGCGTGCTTGGCGGCGATCGCCGGGCCATAGCCCAGGTCCACCATCGTCTGCTTGAGATCCGTGCTGTCGAGCTTCGCCTGCAGCGTGCCGCGCTGGCCGTTCGGCGGATTGGTCCAGGTGCCGGTGGCGGTGAGCTCGTGCGCCGGCGTCTTCGCCGAGAACGACTCCAGGCTCAGGCCGTCGGGGATGCGCTTGAACTCGGCGTGCGTGGTTCCCAGCTGCTTGCCGAGCGCCGCGAACTCACCGACCGAAACGCGGACGTTCGGCCATTGCTTCGGATCGGGCTGACTCTCGGTGCCTTCTTCCGGCGCCGGAGTGGATTCGTCGATCGGATCGAGCGCCATACGCGTCATGTCGATCACGAGCGGATCGGACCCGGTGAGATCGAAGGGCACGACGACGCTGCCTTGCGCCTTGGGTCCATCCACGTTCGCAGTCCACGCATTCTCGCCCGCCGTGAGAGTGCCGTTGACCTGCGGGAACGCCATGCCGAAGACGCGAAAGTCGCCGATCGTGAGCTCGACGTTGCGCAGGTAATCCGAGAGCGGCCGCTCCGAGGTATTCGCCGTGCCGTTGCCTTGCGTATGCAGCGCCAGCCATTCGCCGAGATCGAGACGCGCGACGTTGCCGCGCACGTCGAGACCGCGATCCGACGGCAAGCGCGCCTCACCCTCTCCGAAGCGCACGCCACCGCGATCGAACGCCCAGCCGAAATCGTCGCGACGGAAGCTCAGCTGCGATCGCACTTCGCCGCCGTACGCCGCGCGCACGAGCGCCGTGGAGGAATCCGGCCACTGCACATCGACCCTGATCGGCCGCATGTCCGCCGCGCTCTTGGTGAGCGGCTCCGGCAGGTTGATGGCCGCACCACGCATCGCGGAATTGATGCGCAATGTCAGCGGGCGGCGCGCTGCATCGTCATCCGTCGCGGAATCGGAGGGAATGCGCATCACCGCACGCCAGTCGAGCGTGCCATCGACATCGACGACGTCGGGGATGTCGAAGTCGCGACGCAGCGCCGGGAGCGGCGTCTGTGCGCGTACGTGGATCACGTTGTCGAGTTGTTTGCGCCCGGGTCCGGTTTCCGGCGCCAGGTCGACGTGCACCGGGCCGCCGAGGTACTTTGCGGTGAGGTCGGTCGCGCTCACCGAGCGGTCCTTGACCTCGAGCGTGCCCTGCAGCTCCTCGAGCGTGTGCTTCGTGTTCACGAGCTGCAGCGTGCCGCGGTCGATCTGCGTGCTGACCAGCACCTTGCGCTGGTCCATGTCCTTCACCGGCAACAGCAGGTCGACCCTGGCGCTCACCGGGCCCTTGCCGCGCAGGTCCGCGAACAGGCTCCCGAGGCTGTCGACCACCGGCGTCTTCTGCAGGTAGCCGAGCGCATCGCCGAGATCGCCGTTCGCGTGCGCATCGATCGTGAGCTCACCGTTCCTGAAGTCGACGAATTGCGCTTTGCCACCCGTCACCTTGAGACCGTTGAGCTGCGCGCTGCGCACGATGCCGGTGAGCCCGGCATTCTTGAACTCGATGTCGGCCGCGAGATTCTCGATATCCGGCCAGCCGGGCGCGTAGTGCATCCGCATCCCTTCGACCGGGAAGCTGATGCGAAACTCACCGCTCCCGTCGCGGAACGGGAAGTTGCGCGTCGCCCCGTCGAACACGAACTCACCCGACGGCGCGCGCCCGGCGAGCGGCATCGCGTCGAGCCAAGCGAGCACTTTTTCCGGCAGCTTGTCGGTCGGCAGGTAACGCCACGCCTCGGTGAGCACCGCATCGTGAAACTGGCTGTGCAGCTTCAGGACGGGCGAGCTTTGATCGGCGGGCAAGATGAGGTCGAGATCGGTCTCGGCGTTGGCGTGCGCATTGCGCACGGCAAACTTCTGCGTGGAGATGCGCCAGCCGTCCGGCGAGTGCGTCCAGCGGACTTCGCCGCGTGCCACATCGGCGCTCAGCGGCGCGCGGAACTTGTGCGGCATCGAGAAGACCACGGCACGCGAATCGAGCGTGGCGCGGCCCGAAGCCTCCGAAAGCTCCACCTGACCGCGCACTCCGCGCAGACCCGGAGCCTGTCCCACCGGCGCGAACCCGACGTCGGCGAACTGCGCGCTCGCCTGGTAGCGCAGGTGCGCCGCGTCGCCGGCGGTATAACTCGCCTTGATGGAACGCACCTCACCTTCCGGAGCGAGCTCCGTCAGGCGGCTGCGCCACTCGCTTTCCGGCGCGAGCGCGGCCAGCGGCGCAAGGTTCTCGAGGCGCAGATACGACACCTGCGCCGTCAGGCCCGCGACTCCACTCTCGCGGCGGGTCCACGACGCGGAGAAGCGCGTGGGTTCCCAGCCCTGCGAAGGCGTGACCAGCCGGATGTTGCGCCCCGTGAGGTTCCACACACCCTGCTTGCGATCCAGGCGCAGATCGCCCGCGAGCGTCGTATAGCGCGTCTCGGTGGGCCAGGCGCTCGAGGCAGGAATGCGCACGTCCGCGAGCTGCAATTGCAGCGAGCCCGCCGAGATCTGCGTCCCATCGAGGTTCGCGGAGATGCGCACCTGTCCGCGACCCGCATTCGGCATGGCGAGCGTGCTGCCAAAGAATTCGTGCCAGCCCCGCAGGTCCACATCGCTCGACCCCACATCGAAGCGCCAGTTGAGCGTTTCAGGCAGCGCCAGGTCGCCGTGCGCGTCGGCCACGAACGCCAGGCGCGAGCCCATGCGCTCGGGAAGATCCAGTTCCCCGTCGAGCTCGATATCGTCGCGATCGCGCCGCAGCCCGGCTTCGACACCGCGCAGGATGAGATCGCGCAATTTTCCCTGCTGGTCGGTGAAGGTGATCTTGGCATCCTCTACCTTCACGAGGCCGGTGGGCAGGTCCTCGATCCTGAAGCGATGCTCACGATCCTCGAGCGCCGCCTGCCCTTCGAGCTCGATGCGTCCATCCGGTGTGCGCACCACCCCGATCTCCGGCTGGATCAGCGTGATGCGGGCGGGCAGCATTTCGGCGTGCAACAGCGCACGCCACATGTCGAAGCCAATGCTGGCGGCGTGCGCCTTCGCAAGCAGCGGACCCTTGGGAGCGAGCACCTGCACATCCGTCACGAACAGCTCCGGCCCAAAGATGCGCCAGCGCGCATCCATGTTCTTGAAGCGCACGTCGAGGTGCGAGGTGTTGTTCACCCAGGCCTGCAGCTGATCGCGATACTCGGGCAGGTGAGTCATCGCGACGCGCATCGCGCCGACGAGCAACGCGAGCAGGATGACGAGCACGGCGCCGATGCCGGCGAGCCAGCGCAACCAGCGACGGCGGGTGGGCCGGCGCGGGGATTCCGCCGTCCCGGGAGGCGATTGCGGCGCGCTCTCGTTCACATCAGCACTACGTCGAACTGGTCGACGGAATAGAGCGCCTCGGTCTGCAGCCGGATCGGCTTGCCCGCGAGCGTTTCGAGCTCGGCGAGCGCGCCCGATTCCTCGTCGAGCAGCAGGTCGATGACGTCCTGGTGCGCGAGCACCATCAGCTGCTGGAACTCGAACTGGCGGTTCTGGCGCAGGATCTCGCGGAAGATCTCGTAGCACACGGTCTCGGGCGTCTTGACGAAGCCGCGGCCTTCGCAGGTCGGGCACGGCTGACACAGCAGGTGCTCGAGGCTCTCGCGCGTGCGCTTGCGCGTCATCTCGACCAGGCCGAGCGGCGAGACGCTCGAAATCGTGGTGCGCGCGTGATCGTCATCGAGCGCCTTCTCGAGCGCCGTGATCACCTGGCGGCGGTGCTCCTCTTCCTGCATGTCGATGAAGTCGATGATGATGATGCCGCCGAGGTTGCGCAGTCTCAGCTGGCGCGCGATCGCGAGCGCGGCCTCGAGGTTGGTGCGGAAGATGGTCTCTTCGAGATTGCGATGCCCGACGTACGCGCCGGTGTTGACGTCGATCGTGGTCATCGCTTCGGTCTGATCGAAAATGAGGTGGCCGCCCGACTTCAGCACCACCTTGCGATCAAGCGCCTTCTCGATCTCCTCTTCTATGCCGTGCAGATCGAAGATGGCGCGCGGCTGCGAATAGAGCTCGATCTTGGCGGCGCTCTCGGGCATGAACATGCGCGCGAAATCGAGCATGCGCTGGTGTGCCGGGGAGCTGTCGACGCTCACCCGCCCCACCCCTTCGTTGAGCAGGTCGCGCAGCACGCGTACCGGGAGCGGCAGGTCCTCGTGCACCAGTTCGCCCGCGGAGGCCTTGAGCCCTTTTTCACGAATGGCCTCCCACAGGCGCCTGAGAAACAGCATGTCGGCGCGCATCGCCTCGAGCGCCGCGCCTTCCGCCGCCGTCCGCACGATGTAGCCGCCCGTCTCTTCCGGCGCTGCGAACAGGGTCACGGCTTCGCGCAAGCGCCGGCGTTCCTCTTCGGCCTCGATGCGTGCCGAGACACCGACGCCGCGACCCTTGGGCATGTACACGAGGTAGCGCGAGGGAATCGACACGAAGGTCGTGAGCCGCGCACCCTTGCTGCCCATCGGGTCCTTCACCACCTGCACCAGGATCTCGTCGCCTTCGCTCACCAGCTCGCGCACGTTCTCGGTGCGCGGGGTGTCGACCTCGTCCGCGTCCGGGTTGCGGGCCGCGATATCCGAGGCATGCAGGAAGGCGGTGCGGGCGAGGCCGATCTCGATGAAGGCCGCCTGCATTCCCGGCAGGACACGTGACACCCGGCCCTTGTAGATGTTGCCGGTGAGCCCGCGGCGGCTCGCGCGCTCGATGAACACTTCCTGCAGAACGCCATTCTCGAGCACGGCCGCACGCGACTCGCGCGGAGTCGCGTTCACGAGGATTTCGGCGGTCATGACCGGCGAGGCGTTTGCATCCATAGATCGAATCCAGCGCGCTGCAATAGATCAGCGGTCTCGAACAACGGCAGGCCCATGACGCCGGAGTAGCTGCCGCTCAGGTGCGTGATGAACACCGCTCCATGGCCCTGCACAGCATACGCGCCCGCTTTGTCGGCCGGCTCTCCGCTGTGCCAGTAGCGTTCAGACTCGTCAGGGCGCAGCGCTCTGAAGGTCACCTGGCTCACGCTCAGCCGATCGTCCAGTCCTTCAGCCGTGCGCAGCGCCACCGCGGTCATGACTTCGTGGGTTCGGCCCGAGAGGCGCGACAGCATCATCGAACCTTCGGTTGGATCGCGCGGCTTGCCAAAGATTTCGCCCTCGACGACGACCGCCGTATCGGCCGCGAGCACCGCTCCGCCGGCCTCCTGGCCATAGCGCGACCAGCCGGCTTGCGCCTTGTCGCGTGCCAGTCTCAAGACGTAATCGCGGGGAGCCTCGCCGGGTTGACGGGCCTCATCGACATCCACCGGCCGCACCGTGCAGGTCACGCCGATCTGGTCGAGGAGCGCGCGACGGCGCGGCGATGAGGAAGCGAGATAAAGAGGGCCGGCGGACATGGGGCCGGGGAGATCCTATTGCCTTGCCACCCAAGCGCTTGGGCGAACATTCCTGAAACTGCGGGAGATGCGCGCAGGATAGCATCCTGAACGCGTGTCAATGAACGAGATATGAATGCCGGCGCGGAGGAACGCCGGCAGGAAATCCCCGCGGGGGCGTCAGCCTAGCCCTTCTGACCGAAGAGCTTGGACCAGAGCGAGGCGTTCTTCGGCAGCCGGCGGATCGCACTCTGCGAGAGCACCACCTGGCGCGCTTCATCGTAGAGCTGCTCGCCCAGGCTCTTGTGACGCCCGGTGGGCGAACTGTCGGTCGAGCGTTTGTTGCGCACCGGCGCCTTGGAGCTGCTCTCGGCGGAGCCGTTGCCCGTCGGCTTCGTTGCAGCCTCGGGCCTGGCGGCAGTGCCCTTCGGAGCGGGCTCGGCCTCGGGCTTCGGCGCCTTGGCCCTGCGCTCCGAGAAGCGCTCGTGCTCGGCGATGCTGACCCGCTTCACCACCGCGCCATCGAAGAACGTGCGCAGGTAACCGGCGACGGCTTCCGCCGAGCTCTCCGCCGAGAAGAATCCCATGCGCAGGCTGTGCATGAACTTCGCCTGGTCGATGCCCGAGATCGAGTACAGGCGGTACTCGTCGAAGATATCGATGTGCGGGAGCGATTCGATCTTGGTCGGTTCTTCCGACAGCACCAGCTGCACGGCGAACCACTTCGATTGATTGTCGTCGGTAAGCTCGAGCGGCGTGAGCGCACGCAACGTCTGCGTACTGTCCACGTCCTCGACCGGAGTGTCGAAGACCACCACCGGGCGCTTGACCTCCGGTGCGGCCGGCGCCGCAGGCTTCGGCGCTTCGGCAGGCCGTGACTTCACCTTGAAGATGCTGTCGGTGGACTCTGTGGAATTCCTGGCTGCTGCATTGGCCGGCGCCTTCGCAACGGGCCGATCCACGGGCGCCTTGCGCGACGGGGCAGCGGCAGCCACTGGAGGCGGAACCATCGGAACGGGAGCGGCAGCTTTCGGCGCCACCGGTTCCACGCGTGGCGCAAGCACCTGGGCGACGATCACTTCCTCGACGATCACTTCCTCGACGATCGTTTCCTCGATGATGTCGACGAGCACGGGAACCGGCGCTGGATCCGCCGCGAGCTCGAGCTCGATCATGGGCTCTGCCGGCGCAGGCTCCGCGGCAGGCGGCGCCGCGGGCGGGGCGGACGGAGTGCGATCCCGCTCGGGCGCGCTCTTGCGCGTGGCCGGCTGCATGATGGCTTCGAGGTCGGATTCGATACGCGCGCTGATCGCGCCCACCGATGAATCGGGTTCCGCGGTCGCCACTTTCGCCTGCGGCGCCGCTGCGGGCGAGGGCGGCACAGACGATTCCTGCTTCGCTTCTACCGCAGGCGCAACGGCCGCCTCGCGCTTCGCTTCCGCCGGGGGCGGAACGGGCAATTCGCGCTTCGCTTCCACCACGGGCGGCGCGGTCAAATCGCGCTTCGCCTCTACCACGGGCGGTGCGGGCGGCTTCACTTCCGGCGCCGGAGCCGACGCTACAGGCTCGACGCTGAGCGGTGCGCTCGGTGGCGCGGACTCGCGCTTCGGTGCATCCGCCTTGGATTCCTTCGGACGGTAAACAGGAACCGGCTGCGTGAGCAGGGCGATGATGTCCTGCGGAGACATCGCCGGTGTCTCCATCTCCACGTCGTCGTCGGGCTCGGAAGCGTCGACCTGCGCTTGCGGGTTCTTGAACTTCTCCCAGGCCGCGTCGACGAGCCGCTCCTTGGGCGCCTCGACCTTTGCCTTGGGCGCCTCGACTCTCTCCTTGGGCGCTTCGAGCTTTTCCTTGAGGGCCTCGAGCTTTTGCGTGAAGGCGTCGGGTACTTGTTCCTTGGGGGCTTCGACGAACCGCTCCTTCGCTGATTCTACGAGCCGTTCTTTCGGCACCTCGACCGGCAGCTCCGTGGACGCCTCAGCCTTCGCGGGCACCGTCGCGGGCGTCTGCGGTTCCGGCGCGACTTCGGGCGACTGGAGCGCCAGCACTTCAACGGTCGGCGTGTCGTCGTCCGCGGACTTGTCGTCTTGCGCGGGCTTGTCGTCTTCGAAGATGCGATCGATGAAGTGCAGGTCGATCGGGATATCCGTGGCGGCGCTATCCGTGTCGGGCACTTCGTCGATCCGCGGATGTGTCACGGCGTGTGCATCGTCGTCCGGCGCTTTCGCGACCGGCACCTCGGCCGGCATCGCAGCCGGCGCGATCGGTGCCACCGGCTTCACGGCAGCGGCTGTTTGCACCTCGGGTGCCGGTTTGCGCGCGGGCTCGAGCGCTACGGAGTAGGTGATCGTCGGCATCGCCACGGTGGGTGGCGCAACTGAGCTCTCGCGGGCTTGCGGACTCGGCGGTATCGAAACGCTGACCGATTGCGCTGCGCTGACGGGTGGCAGCGTGCTGACCGGTGGCAGCGTGCTGATGGGTTGAGCAGTGCTGACCGGTTGCGGAGTACTGACCGGTGACGCAGTACTGACGGGTTGCGCAGTGCTCACCGGCGTGGGTTTGGCAGGCGGCGGACTCGCAGGCTGCGACTTGTTCACGGCTGGCACGCTGGCCTTGTGGGCCGACGGCGCCGGAGCGTGCTTCGCCTCGTGCTTCGAATGGCGCTGATGCTTGTGACCGCCGCCATGCTTGTGCGGATGCGCGGCCTTGTGCGGATGC
>Ga0126377_10002312_pt1 | contig 13065 bp, 2 predicted proteins | sample PanSoiMetPlot_22_FD_92647 | JGI IMG/M metagenome (GOLD analysis project Ga0126377, IMG submission 92647) | Tropical forest soil microbial communities from Panama - MetaG Plot_22 | ecosystem: Environmental > Terrestrial > Soil > Tropical forest > Bulk soil | place: Panama | collected 2016-02-17
GCCGGCGAGGAGTGGCCTGCGCCGCCCGATACCGACAATGACGACTATACTGACCATTGGATGTTTGAAGTGGTCTTCGATTACGAAGAAGGCCATTACACGCCACGGCAAAGGGACGCGGACGGTCACGAGATTGTAGATGCGACGACAACCCCCTCGAAGAAGTGGGCCGTTCGGAATGACCCATTCTCTTCATATCGAGCCGGCTTCGAGGCGCGCACGTATCGCCTCTGTCACCGCGCGCTCATATTTCACCACTTTCCGGGGGAGGCGGAGGTCGGCGCGAATTGTCTGGTTCGATCCACAGACTTCAATTATTCCTATGAACAGAATTCGGCCGATCCCCGCAATCCGATTTTTTCGTTCCTGCGCTCGGTCACACAATCCGGTTACAAACGGCAAGGCGGCGCCTATCTCCGGCGATCATTGCCGCCGCTGGAATTCGAATACACGGCCGCAAACATCGACGAGACCATCCACGAAATAGACTCTGAAAGTTTGGAGAACCTGCCCTATGGGATCGACGGCGGGAACTATCAATGGATCGACCTCGATGGAGAAGGCCTTTCCGGCATCCTCACGGAACAGGCTGACGGCTGGTTCTACAAGCGCAACCTCGCTCCCATCCACCTGATGAAAGATAACGGTGTTGAGCGCGCGCAGGCGAAATTCGCGCCGGTCGAGCTTGTGGGCGCCAAACCGAATGCATCAATATCAGGAGGCGCAGGCGGGCAGGCCCAGTTCATGGACCTGGCGGGCGACGGACAACCTGATCTCGTCCTGCTCGACGCTCCGACGCCGGGTTTCTACGAACACGATGAGGGCGCGGGCTGGAACACCTTCCGTGCCCTCATCGCGCGGCTGAATCGAAACACACGCGATCCCAACCTGAAATTCATAGACCTCGACGGCGACGGCCATGCCGATGTGCTCATCACGGAGGATGAAGCATTCACCTGGCATCCCTCGCTTGGCGAAGAGGGCTTCGGTCCGGCCGAGCGCGTCTCGAAACCGTGGGACGAAGAGAAAGGGCCGGCCATCGTCTTCGCGGACGCCACGCAATCGATCTATCTCGCGGATCTGTCGGGCGACGGCCTCACCGACCTGGTGCGTATCCGTAACGGCGCCGTCTGTTATTGGCCCAACCTGGGCTACGGTCGTTTCGGCGCCAAGGTGGCCATGGACAACTCGCCCTTGTTCGACCGCCCCGACAAGTTCGACCAGAAGCGCATTCGGCTTGCGGACATCGATGGTTCGGGCGTGACCGACATCATCTATCTACACGATGACGGGATTCGCTTCTACTTCAACCAGTCGGGCAATAGTTGGAGCGATGCGCGAAAGCTCGAACTCTGCCCCCGAACAGATAATATTTCGTCAGTCGCCGTAGTCGATCTGCTCGGCAATGGAACGGCCTGTTTGGTCTGGTCATCGCCGCTGCCTGAGCATTCGCGGCGGCAAATGCGATACGTCGACCTGATGGGCGGACAAAAGCCGCACCTGCTCGTCAAGACCAGGAACAACCTCGGCGCCGAAACCGAGGTTCAGTACGCGCCATCCACCAGGTTCTACCTGCGGGATAAATTCGATGGGAAGCCATGGATCACGCGGCTGCCGTTCCCGGTCCACTGCGTCGAGAAGGTGACGGTATTCGACAAGTGGCGAAACGCTCGCTTCACGACCACCTACAGCTACCACCACGGATATTTCGACGGTACCGAGCGCGAATTCCGCGGTTTCGGTCGCGTCGAACAGGTGGACACTGACAAGTTTGGAACGTTTACCAAGGGCGCCACTGCCAGTCCTTACATTACGAACGACCATACGCTTTACCAACCGCCTGTCAAGACTGTTACCTGGTTCCACACGGGAGCTTTTCTCGACAGAGACCGAATCCTCTCCCATTTCAAGCATGAGTATTTCCCGAACTGGTTCGAGGAACTCCGGCCCGGCGAAACAAACATCCTCGGAGAATTCGAGGAAAATGATTTACCCGAACCTGATCTGAACGCCCAGGACCTCACGACAGAGGAGTGGCGAGAAGCGCTCCGGGCCTGTAAGGGAATGCCGCTCCGTCAGGAGATCTACGAACTCGACGCCGACGCGCTGGAGAAGGATGAAGAGCGCCCGGTCAAACTCTTCTCCACCGCATATCACAATTGCCACATTGAGCGCCTGCAGCCGAAGGATACGAACCGGCATGCGGTGTTTCTGGCGACCGAGAGCGAGGCGATCACTTACCACTATGAACTCGATTTGACCGGCGAGGACGTGACGCCCGACCCGAGGATTGCACACACGCTCAATCTCAAACTTGACGAATTGGGCAACATCCTCCAATCGGTGGCCGTGGCGTATCCGCGCATTGAACAGGAGCCGAATTTCATGGCGCGAGTGTTGGCGGACAGGCCGATCGCCTATTATCGCTTCGGCGAGGCCGCGGGCTCCACGCGCGTAAGTGATCTGTCGGGCAATGACAACAGCGGCGACGTGTCTGTGGTTGGCGTCACGTTGGGGGCGCCGGGCCTCGGGTCTGGCGACTCGGCTGCCCTGTTCGACGGCCAGGAGGGACGAATTATTGTTCCGAACAGTGATTCCCTCAATCCTCCTCATATTACGATGGAAGCGAAGGTCCGATGAGACGGGCCGCATCCCCTGGCGCCATCCGTCTATCAGCGCATTCTCGAGAAATCGAGCTTTCCGGAGCTGGCGCAGTACGGCTTCGGGATACTACCCGACGGGCATGTGCGAGTGGAGCTCCGTACGAGTTCGGCGCCAACCAGCGTCGACGCCACCAGCGTCGCCACGGTCGCGCAAGGCGCAGAGACCCATATAGCGGCCACGTACGATGGTAAAGTCATTCAGATTTATCTCAACGGCCTTCTGGACAGCGAGACCAGCGCGCCTGGCGGCATCTCCCCCAAGCCACCCACCCCATTCAACCTAATTGAGAGCGGCCTCGGCATTGGCAACCAGACACAGAGGTCTCGTCCATTCAACGGCATAATCGATGAGTTGGCGCTCTATGACACGGCGCTTTCGGCCGGGCGCATCCGCGCTCACATCATTCGTGATGTGGTCGATCAGCGCAGCCTCGATCTCATAATGGAAGCGCAGAAGCAGCCGCATCTAGCGTACACCGAGACCCGCTATACCAACGATGTCATCGATGATCCGGACAGCCATCGTTTGCGTGCGCCGTGCGAGATAAAGACCTACGAGCTGACCGGTTTTTCCCCGGCCCAGGGGTTCTATTTTGATCTGTCAGAGTTGCGCGGTTACCGATTGAGCGACTCTCTTCCCGATCAGGGCGCAACGCCCGTGGGGAAAAAACCGTATCACGAAATTCCGCAGGATGCTGCGGCGACAAAGCGTTTGGTCGAGCACGTGCGCACGCTGTTCTTCGATGACGACGCCACAGGGGCTGACGCCGCCGACCGGTTTCTCAAAGAGCCGCTGCCGTTCGGCAAGCTCGGCAAGCTCGGTCTCACCTACGAGCAATACAAGCTCGCATTGACCAAGAGTTTGTTGGACGCCGTGTTTGGCGACAAGCTTGAGGACGTCGCTCATACGAGTACAGTGCGCGGCGTTCTCGGCAATGCGCAAATTAGCGGTTACTTGAGCGGCGAGGCGCTCGCAGACCGATTCGACCCGGAACCGACAAATGACGAGTACTGGATGCGCTCGGGCGTCGCCGGATTCAATGCCGACGCCGATCAACATTTCTACCTGCCTGAGCGATACACCGATCCGTTCGGCAATACCACGAGGCTCACATACGATGATCGAGACCTGTACGTTGTTAGCAGCGTAGACCAGCTGGGTAACACGGTTACCGTCACTCAGTTCGACTTTCGAGTATTGGCGCCAAGCGAGATCATAGATCCGAATGACAACTACAGCGCCGTCGCGTTCGACGCCCTCGGCATGCCGGTCGCGTCGGCGATTATGGGGAAAACTCGCATCGAGTCCGGGGACGTACTCGATGCGATACGGCCGGATATCCCACCGCAAGAGATCGGACAATTCTTCAGTGAAGCGTATAACGAATCATCACCCAAAGATTGGCTGGCCAGAGCGACCGCGCGTTTCGTCTATAGCTTCGGCGAGCGCATTGAGGACAACGGTAAAGTGACCTACGGTCATCATCCTGCCGGGGCCTGCGCGATCGTACGCGAGCAGCATGTCGTCGCCGGAGGCGATGCCAAGATTCAAGTCACGATCGAATATTCCGACGGCGGCGGCTCCGTACTGGTGAAGAAATCCCAAGCCGAGCCTGATCCGGCGCTGAACAACGTCTTGCTGCGGTGGATCGCCAGTGGCAAGACCATCCTCAATAACAAAGGCAAGCCTGTCAAACAGTACGAACCGTATTTCAGCAATACCGAGCACAGTTTTAACGAGGAAGAAGCGGCGAGTGAAGTGGGCGTTACGCCCATTATGTATTACGACGCGCCCGGGCGGCACGTGCGTACGGAACTGCCAGACGGTTCGTTTAGCCGAGTGGAATTTTCGCCATGGTATGTGACCACCTACGACCAGAACGACACGGCTTACGATCCCTCAGGGGATAACCACAGCGACTGGTACAAGCGCAGAACAGACCCTGCCCATCCGCGATTCGCCGAATACGATAATGCAGAAGACCGCCGGGCCGCCGATCTGGTCAAAGTACATGCCGACACCCCCTCGCGTGTCTTTCTCGATAGCTTGGGCCGCGAAGTTATCTCCGTCGCTCACAACAAGTTTGCCTATCCAAACGGGGGCGCCACGGGCGACGAGAAGTACGTCACCTTCACCAAGCTCGATGCCGAAGGGAAGCCGTTGTGGATTCGTGACGCGCGCGGCAATCTCGTCATGCAGTACATCTCGCCACCCAAGTCCAACAACGATCCCAATGATGATCTGCCCTACCGTTTGGACCCGGCTACCAGAGAGCGCATCTACGGCGTTCCCTGCTACGACATCGCCGGCAATCTGCTGTTCCAGCACAGCATGGACGCTGGCGACCATTGGATGCTGATGGACGCTGCCGGCAAACCCATGCTGGCATGGGATCTGAACGACAAGGGCCCGGGTTCCGCGGTTCAGACGCGTATGTTCCACACGGAATACGACGAACTCCATCGGCCGACCAAGCAGTGGCTCAAGATCGATACCGCCGCGGCAGCGCTGGTCGAGGCGTTCGACTATTGCGACACCGATCGGCCAGCCGGAGCCGCGAACCTGACAGACGCGAAGCAGCGCAACCTGATCGGCCAGACGGCCAGGCGCTGGGACCCGAGCGGCTTCTTGACGGTCGAGAATATCGATCTCTCCGGCGAGCCTGCCCACGTCACGCGCACACTGATCAAGCCGGATGCCGACGACGCCACGGGCTTGTTGAACTGGAATATCGCGAACCGCAGCAGCCTGCTCGAAGCCGAGACATTCCGTCAGATCACCGAATACGATGCCCTGGGGCGCGTGACGCGGCTCTACAATTGGCATCGCGACATCACTTTCGGCGCAAACGGCGCGCAGCAGCCGACACCGGGCGCCACTAACCGTGTGGCCGTCTACGAGCCCGAGTACAACGAGCGCGGCGCGCTATTTTCGGAGTGGTTGCACATTCGCGCCACAAAGACGACCGCGCAGAACGGCCGTGTCAGCTTCAGCGAGGATACGCAGCGCAGCCGACAGGCGATCAAGCGGATCGCCTATGACGCGAAGGGGCAGAAGCTCAGCCTCGAACTTGGCAATGGCACGACGACGCGCTACACCTATGACACGGAAACCTTCCGCCTGATTCATCTCTATACTCGGCGGAGCGGCGCCGTATCCGCGGGCGACTGCGCCAGCAACACTGTCGATGCTCCGCGCCCGCAGCGGCCCTGTGGCATGCAAAACCTGCACTACACCTATGACCCTGTAGGCAACATCACCCACATCCAGGACGATGCGCAACACAGCCGCTACTTTGCCAACAGTCTTGTCGAGCCGAGCAACGACTACACCTACGACGCGCTCTACCGGCTGATCGAAGCAACCGGGCGCGAGAACGCGGCTGCCCTTGCGCCGCCGCGCAACCGAGAAGGTCCATGGCCCACGAGCGGCTTTCCGTCAGCCGACGCGCTGCGCAATTACAGGCAGCGCTATCGCTACGACGCGGTCGGCAATTTCGTCGAGATGGCGCACCTGCCCGGCGGCGGCGGCGGCTGGACGCGACACTACACGACCAGGGCTGACAGCAACCGGCTAGATCGAACATGGTACGGCAGTAACACGCTAAAGGCGGTCATCTATCGCCACGACGCCCACGGCAACATGCTAAACCTCAATCGGACCGAGACACCGCCGCCGCTCGATCCAGAAGAGCAATGGGGTCTGGATATTCGCTGGGACTGGCGCGACATGATCCTGGGCTTCGATATGGGGGGCGGTGGGCTGGCGCGTTATCAGTATGGCATCGATAAGCAGCGTACTCGAAAGCACATAAAGCGCCTGGGCGCCGTCGTGGAGGACCGCATCTACCTTGGTGGTTACGAGCTCTATCGGCGTTACAAGGCCAACGGCGCGCCGCCAGTCGAAGAAATCGAATCGCAGCATCTGTTCGAAGGCGAGCAACGCGTCCTGCTGGTCGACGATGTAATCAGAAAAGGCGGCACAGCGGATCCACGGCCGGACGGATTGTCGGTCAAGGAACAAACACTGTTCCGCTATCAGTACAGCAACCATCTCGGTTCGGCGTGCCTTGAGCTCAGTCATCAAGCCGAGATCATTTCATACGAAGAGTATCACCCGTATGGTGCGAGCGCGTATCGATTGATGGAGAGTGAAGTCGAAGCCCCCCCGAAGCGGTACCGTTATACGGGGATGGAAGGAGATGAGGAAAGCGGGCTCGAATATCACACTGCCAGATTCTTCGCGCCGTGGATTGGAAGATGGCTGAGTCCCGATCCCGTTGGCATCGAGGACTCAGTGAACCTGTATCTGTTTTGCCGCGCGAGGCCCACATCGATGACGGATCGCACCGGCAACGACAGCAAGGAAACTGACATTGTCGTACCGGAGATTGAGAAGATATTCAAGGAAAAAAATATCCCTTACGCGCGCGAGGTGACTTTCGTCTTAGAAACCCCCGAAGGGAATGTTCCCGGCCGCTTCGACTTCGTGTATGTCGATCCCGAAACCGGGAAGCTGGCTGCTCTCGAAGCGAAGGGCGCCGATGTGACTAAGTTGCACGCGAATCAGCCGATTTACTCGCCGATTTTCCTATCCGAGGAAGGCGGAAAAATCACTTTCACCACACGCAAAGGCGGCACTCTCAATCTGAAGGCGGGCAGCGTTGAGTTTTTCAACGCCAAGAACTATCGCATTAAAGGCTTCGCGGATCTCAAGGCGATTGCGAGCGAGGTGAGTGAGGCGACCGGCGGTAAGGCAATTAAGCATTTCTGGGCAGACGCGAAGGGCTACAAGTTCTTCTACAGCTCGAAGGAATACAAGGAGTTCCTCAAGAAAGAAAAGAACATGGACTTCGAGCGCCAGATCGCAAAGAAAAAAGGATTCCTCTACGGGATACTTACTGCGGCTGGACTGACCGGCATCATTCTGGTTGGGGAAAGAGCGTACGCAGCGAAGGGCAGCGACGGAGAGACGGACTTCAAGGACGTCAGCATCGACTGGAAAGAAGCGACTAAGCCCCAGTCTATCTTTGACAATATTCTAGATAAATCGATTTTGGACATCTTCGGATCGGCGCCAAGCATGAACAGCGAAGAGGAACAGGGGCGGCAAATGGCGACTGATCGTGCATCCGATTCAGTTACGCCCCAGACTCAATCCACGATGGATGTCTGGAGAAAAGCCAATAAAAGTCTCGAGGCGAAAGGGGATTCGGTGACCACCCCGCCAAAGAATAAGTCCGCCAACAGATCCTTGAAGCCCTACCCAGCGCGGTAGTTGAGGAATAGAAGATGAAGACCTTGATGGATTGCCTCTGGAAGCCATGTTGATAGGAGGCAAGACGATTTTCGGCGATAAGGCGATAAGCGCCGCGAGCCTTTCCCTGGCGATTTGAGCCGATCAGTATATGGAGGTGAACTTATGTTGTTTGCAAAATCAGCCGATTCAAAAGAGGCCGGAACGGAGACTGTCAATGAAAAGAGCCTTCCCACTGCCTACCAGCAGATCTGTACGAATTATCATGCAATCGATGACTTTCGCGCGAAGCTGCTGGCTTTGCTGCCATTTGCAACCGGCGCGGGAATATTTCTTCTGCTCAATAAGGACATGGCGACGGCTGAGTTGAAGCTCTTCTTTGGACCGCTCGGCCTTTTCGGGTTTGCCATTACACTCGGGTTATTCGCCTATGAGATCTATGGGATCAAGAAATGCCATGCCTTGATCGTGGGTGGAAAGAAGATTGAAGGCTGGCTCCACATCGACGGGCCATTTACAGCCCGCCCTCGCGAAGCGCTCGGCCTTATCAATGAACCGTTCGCCGCCGGGATCATCTATCCGGCCGTGATGGCGGCCTGGACGTTCACAGGTTTAGTCTTCGCCTGGTCTCAACATGCCTGGTGGATTGCGCTTGTCGTCTTCTCAATGGGCCTTGGTTTCTCACTGTTATATAACCGTCAATTGAAGTCGGAAGGAGAAAAAACCATAGCCTTAAACAAATTGAACCGGCGCATCCTGCAGGCGGAAGAAAGCGGCGATCAAGCCTGCCTCGCCTCCCTTTTGCACAACGACTTTACCATCGTACGCGCCGGCGGCGAGAAGCAGGACCGGCAAATGTACCTCGACGCCGTTGAGGCAAATAAGAGCCGCGGCCGCTCGGCGGACCAGAGCGAGGTTCGCTTTTATGGGGACTGCGCGGTCTTCACCTGCCGGGTAACTACCACACGCGATAAGGACGGCGCCGCGGCCTTGGGTCACTTCTGGAATACACGGATGTTCCTGCGGCAGGACAAGGGATGGCTCTGTGTTAGCTGGCAGGTAATGAAGATATGCGAAGACTGACTTGAGCCGCGTATTGCCATTTATGGTAGCCGGCAGTAGAGGGCCTCGATCTCGGAACTAACGAACAATAAACGCCGGCGAGAGAAGTTTGAGAGGTATCAGCTAATTTAACAGCCAATTCGAAAGGAAGCCATATCATGCTGCGCAAGATCACATCACCACTGAAGCTGAATGACACCGGCGACGCGATCGTCAACCTCCAGGACGCGCTCAGCCTCTTGGTAGATAAAGAGAGACTGAAGATCGATGACCGGGAGGTCAGGGAGAAACTCTTGCGCGCGCTGGCCGGCGAGCGCGAGCGCCAGATCTTCGGCGACAACGGCACGTTCCCTCTGGTCAAACTCTTCCAAACCCAACAGCATTTGGAACCCTTCGGCCAGGTGGACGCGGCGACTGCCGACGCCCTCAATAAATTACTCCTGGAACTGGGCAAGCTTGATGACCCGTCGCAGGCGCAATTCCTGGTGCAAGGGCAGGTGCAGTATGCGGACGGAAGGCTCGCAACCGGAGTGCTGGTGCGCGCGTTCGACAAGGACCTGCGCAGCGAGGAATTCCTCGGCGACGATACGACCGATGAACATGCGCTGTACCTGATCAAATACGCGGCGGATAAGTTCATCCGCGCCGAAAATGGCAATGCTGATTTGCGCGTCGCGGTGTATGAACAGGGTGGTCGTGAGTTAGTCACGTCCAACATCCAATTCAACGCGGCGCCCGAAATCACAATCAATCTAACCCTGCCGTCCGCCGAACGCGCGCCGTCCGAATACGAGCGCTATCTGGCGGCGCTTAGGCCGCTGCTGCAAGGTTTGTATCTCAGGGACCTCAGGGAAGACGATAAATATCAGGACTTCACCTTCCTCGCGGGCGACACCGGAATCGCTCGCGAGCGCATCGCCTGGATGGTTCAGAGCGCGAAGCTCAGCGCGCAGACCGAGCGGATCGATTTGCGTATGAAGGCGCGTGTCAGTATCAGCGGCATTCCGTCAGAGGCTTTCTACGGGTTGCTTCGACAAGGACTGCCCCAGTCGCTCGAAGAGTTGGCGACCCTCGACGACCAGGCGCTGCGCGACGCGTTCGACAAGAGCGTGCGCGAGGAGATCATTCCGGCCCTGAGCAGCGACGTTGTCGAGGCGATACTGGCGCGGATGCATGACATCGCGGTCGGGAGCGCATTGCGTCCGGCCGGCGACCGCGCGACCGCGTCGCTCGGCGATCTGTTGACCCCAATACTTCCGGCAGACAAGCAGGTCGCCGTGACCTCAGCCTTTCTGCAACGCGTCGGCGATATTTACGAGGCGCGTCGAGCCGCCGAAGCCCCGTCGAGCGTGGCGATCGTCGAAAACGCGGCGGCCCTGGACTCCTTGTGGAGCGACCTCGCGGACGGAGGTTTCTCCGACGACGACATCGGACGCACGCAGCATGCGTTCGCGCTCGATCGCCTTACGAGCAGCCACGTCCCGTTGATTCATGAACTGATGCGTGAGGCGGAGCTGGAACGGTCACTAGGAGACCCTGCGGCGTTGGCGCGCTTCGACGAAGAAGATTGGGTCGAGATTCTGAAACGGCCGCGCAATCCCGAGGATCCGTCCGGCCCGAGCATCGGCGCGCCGGCCGGGTACGAGAGCATTCATTCATATGCGGGCGCGCTGGCGGATCTGATTCAAACCGCATTCCCTACGCGGGCGCTGGCGGAACGCGTCGCGCGAGATGACGACAGCGCGGGCCCGTTTCAGGCTGTGAAGGCGGACCTGGCCACGTTCTTCGCCCGCAACCCGGATTTCGCGCTCGGGGTCCATCCCGTCAACGACTATCTCGGCGCGAACGCCGACGAGAAGCTGCGGGGCGTGATCCGCGCGGGGGAAACTCGGGCGATGCTCAAGCGCATGGAGCGAGTCGCGAAATTCGCGCCACGTTTCGACGCGATGCGCGCCATGCTTGACCACAAGGTCGATTCGTCGTTTGCGGCGCTGAAGATGGGGAGGTCTGCGTTCAGAGATCGCTTCAAGGATGCGTTAGGCGGGGACGGGGCGGCCGGCGACGCATACGACAAGGCAAGCGACGTCGTTCTGCGTACGCTGAGCCTGCATCTGAAATTCGGATTCCTCGCGAACTCCCCCTCGCCGTATGTGCTCAAGGCGGCCGACGACAACGTCGTGGACGTGTCCCGGCTCTCCGCGGCGGAGCAGGCGACCTGGCGAACGATGTTCGGCTCGCTCGAATCCTGCGCCTGCGAACACTGTCAATCGCTCAACAGCCCTGCGGCCTACCTTGTCGATCTGCTAGTCTTCCTGCGCCAACATACTGCGGGCGACGGCCGAAAGCCGCTGGACGTCCTGCTCGAGCGACGGCCGGACCTCGCCCAGTTGGAACTCACTTGCGACAACACGAATTTGCAACTGCCATATGTGGATCTCGCGAACGAGATCCTGGAGCGCGCGCTCGCAGGCCCTCTGGAAATCATCGCAGATCTGACCCCCGCCGACCTCGACGCCGGCGTCCTCATCGGCGAAATCAAGGACGGCCTTGCGCTCACGGCCAAAGCGGAACTCGCCACGGAGCGGGCGGGGCAGGCGTGGACGATTCGCGATGTCGGCTCGCGATACACACTCGAGATGAATGAGCGCCGCAACGGAGTTCTGGTCCGCTCGTTCCCGCAGACCGTAGGACCTCAGGCCGAGCTTGCGGCGAACCCCCAACATACGCACGCCCCCGCGTACGAGACACTGGCGAAGGCCGTCTATCCGTGGAGTCTGCCCTTTCATCTGCCCGTCGAGCAGGCGCGCAGTTATTTGCATCAGCTCGGGGTGGAGCGCCATCAGGCGATGGCGGCGATGGCGCCACCGGACACGGTATTTTCGGACGCCGCCATCGCGATAGAGCTGCTCGGACTGACCTCGACGGAGGCCGGCATCATCGATCCGGCGATGGGTAACGTTCCGTCGAATTCGCCGTGGAAGTTCTGGGGGTTCGAGCAACAGTATATCTTCGTGCCGGCCCGCGGCGACGAAAGCCCGGCTATGACAGTCGCCTGGGACGTCCTGTTGAAGCGCGTCGGAACGCTGCTGGCGCAATCGGGGATGAAATACGTTGATCTGCTCGGAGTTCTTTCCACTTATTTCGTGAATCCGAAGAGCGGCTCCGGTCGAGCGCTGAGCGTGACGTCGATGGACTCTGCCGATCCCGCGACGTGCGACCCGAACAAGCTCCAGATTCCCGAGATCGACGCCGAGGCGTTGCAGAGGATGCATCGATTCGTGCGCCTGCAGCGCAAGCTCGGGTGGACGGCTCGCGATCTCGACCGCGCCATAACGGCGCGGGGCGTGGTCGACTTGACCACGGCGTTTCTAATACAGCTCGCCAACATGCGCAGGTTGCAAGAGCTGTTGCGATGTCCGCTCGTTGACCTGCTCGCGTTCTGGCACGACATCGACGCGGCCGAATATTGGAGTGTCGTCGCGACCGGCGGCGCCCCGGCGCGGCTACCGTCGAAGTACGACGAGTTGTTCCGCAACAAGTCGGTCGCAAATCCGTTGGACCCGGCATTCACCGAAAACCCCGACGAACTCGCCGGCGCGCTCACCGAGCACATGCCGGCAATCCTGAGCGCGCTGCGAATCAGCGCGGCCGAGTTCGCGTTGTTGACGACCGGACCGTCAGCGGTCGTTCCGAACGGAACGTTGAATCTGGCGAATCTCTCCGCGCTTTTCCGCCATGCTACGCTCGCGCGCCGGCTGCGTCTCTCGATCGCGGATCTGCTCAGGGCCAAGGCCCTCATTAATATGGATCCGTTTGCCGGCCCCGCGAACTCGGTTCATTTCGTCGAGAGAGTAAACCGTATCCGCGCGTCGGGGTTCGACGTGCGGACACTTGCCTACCTGTTGAGGCACGATCTTCCCGATACTCTCACACAGACGAGCGAGGACGAGCAGATCGCCCCGATTCTTGCGCAATTGCGGGACGGTCTGCGCAAGATCGATCAAGAGACGGCCGCCGGAGACGACCCGGACGGCGGCGTCACGCGCAGCAAGCTCACGCTCCTCAAGTGGAACGAGGCTCATA
>Ga0126377_10002313_pt1 | contig 13059 bp, 10 predicted proteins | sample PanSoiMetPlot_22_FD_92647 | JGI IMG/M metagenome (GOLD analysis project Ga0126377, IMG submission 92647) | Tropical forest soil microbial communities from Panama - MetaG Plot_22 | ecosystem: Environmental > Terrestrial > Soil > Tropical forest > Bulk soil | place: Panama | collected 2016-02-17
CAGCGTCGCGCGCAGGTCGCGCTCGACGCCGTGGCGGAAGCGCAGCAGGCTGGTGATCGACTGCGGGTGAAGGCGGCTCGCGGTCCACGCCGCACCGACGATCACGATGAGGATCGCCGCTGCCCAGGCCACGCGCGCCCGGCCGCCCTTTGGCAGGCGCAGCAGCCGCGAGAGCAGGTACCCGGCGAACAGCAGCAGGCCGACCGCCGCGATCGACGCGTAGCGCGGCACCTGGCCCGACACGCCGCCGAGGACGATGAGCGTGAACGTGAGCACGCCGAGGACGACGAGCGCGAGCGGGATGCGCAGGCGCAGGTTGCGGCGGTCGCGCAGGGCGAGCGCGATGCCGAGCACCGCGAGCACGAGCACGGGCCACTTCAGGAGCTCGTCGAGCGCCGAGTACACCGCGTGTGGCACTTCGCCCGGAGTGCGCTGGCGGCCCAGGATCTCGGCCTCGCCGGTCGTGTACGTCCACGAGAACAGCGGACGGCCGGTCACGATCAGGTCGGTGAGCATCCACAGCAGCGGCGCGGCGGCGACCCACGCGACGATTGTCCAGCGGCGGCCGCCGCGCAGCCACATCCACGCGCCGTACGCGGCCGCGTAGACCCAGCCCTCCGGTCGCAGCAGCCCGGCGAGCACGAGCAGGACCCAGACCGCGCGCCCCCGCAGCGGCTGCTCGGCCTCGAGCGCGGCCGCCCACACGATGAGCGCCGCGAAGGTGACGTCAAGGAACGCGAACGCCGCGTAGAAGCCGAAGTCCAGGCGCGTGAGGAGCAGCGCGGCGGCAAGCGCGCCGGCGAGCGGGCCGAACGCGGTGCGGCCGAGCCGGTACGCGGCGACGACGAGCGCGACGAGCGACGCGACCGTCAGCAGCGTCATCGCGCGCGCGCCCGCGTCGCCCAGGATGGCCAGGACCGTGCCGACCGCCAGCCACAGCGGGTGCTCGGTGGGCGCCGCGTAGCCGTCGAACTCAGGCAGGTGCCCGTCGAGGATGTCGCGGCCCCAGACGAGGTGGGTGAGCGAGTCGTACGTCGGCAGGACCGGGAACGCGAGCCACGCCACGACCCCGGCGGCGGCGAGCGCGACGATCGCCGCGCGCTCGCCGCGCGTCAGCGCGTCGCGACGAGCGCCAGCGTCCACGGGAGCGGGCTGCGGACGGCGACGACCTCCCCGTGCGTCGCGAGTAGACGGACGAGGCCGCGGCGCGACCAGTGGTGCACGTGGCCCGGCGTGTCGCCGAGCCTGCGCAGGTACGCGCCGCGGGCGACGTTGAGCGCGCGCCACAGCGGCTCGCGGGGGACGGTGACGAGCACGCGGCCGCGCGCGACGCGGGCCGCTTCGGCCAGCGCCCGGTCCGCGTCGTCGATGAGCTGCAGGCTCTCGATCAGCGCGACCGTGTCGAACGCGCCGTCGTCGAACGGCAGTGCGCGCGCGTCGCCGGCGACGAACTCGATGCCCTCGCGTGCATCCCACGCAGTGCGGAGCGCGGGGATGTCGAGATCGAGCCCGGTGACCCGCGGCACGCGCGCGGCCAGCCGCTGGGTCACGACGCCTTCGCCGCAGCCGACCTCGAGCAACTCGGCGGGCGCGGCCTGCGCCACCAGGTCATCGAGCGCGGCGAAGAAGCCACGCATGAGGCGGCGCACGACGGGGTTGCCGGTCCCGTACTTGTCGTAGACGTTGCCGGCGACCCGCTCCGAGACGGCGGACACCGCGGCGATTTTGGCAGCATGCCCGGCGCGTGCGACGCGCTCTGCTCATCGGCGGTGCCGGCTTCATCGGCGCGCACCTCGCGCATGAGCTCCTCGCGCGGGGCGACGAGGTCGTCGTGCTCGACGCCGATCGCAGCTATCTGCCGGGCGGGACGAGCATGCGGGCGTGGCGCCGGCGGACTCTCCTGACGGGCGCGACGCTGCGGCCCGGCGGCCCCGACGACCCCGCGCGCCTGCGCCGCGACATCGCCGAGGTCGGGCCCGATGCCGTCGTGCATCTCGCGAATCTCCCCGTCGTCGGCGTGGCCGCGCGCGACCAGGCGGAGGCGCGGCGCTCGATCGTCGACGGGACCGCCAACGTGATCGCCGCGACGACGGCGGCCGCGCCCGGCGCGCGCCTCGTCTACGTCTCGTCGAGCATGGTCTACGGCGACTTCACCGCCGAGCCGCAGCCCGAGTCCGCGCCGCTGCGCCCGCGCGAGCCCTACGGCGCGTGCAAGCTCGAGGCCGAGGAGCGGGTCCGCGCCTCGGGCCTCGACTGGACGATCGTGCGCCCGTCCGCGGTCTACGGCCCCGGCGACGCCAACGCCCGCTTCGTCCAGCGCCTCGTCGAAGCGGCGACGCTCGGCTGCGCCCTCGAACTGACCGCCGACGACGCCACGCGGCTGGACTTCACCTGGGTCGGCGACCTCGCCACCGGGCTCGCCCAGGCCGCGACGAGCCCCGCCGCATCGCGGCGCGTCTTCAACATGACCGCGGGCCGCGCGCGGTCGCTGCGGGAGGCGATCGAGATCGTGCGCGCCGAGGGCTACGACGTCGAGGTGCGCGCCCGCCCGGCGCGCACGCTGCGCCCGCGGCGCGGCACGCTCGACATCGCCAGCGCGCGCACGGCGCTTGGCTACGACCCGCGCTGGTCGCTGGAGCGGGGCATCGCGGCCTACCTCGACACGGTCGCGCTCGCCGCGTGACCGACATCCCGTTCTTCGCCGCCGAGCGCACCTGGGCCGAGCACGGCGCGCGCTACCTCGAGCTGATCGCGGGCGCGCTGGCCGGCGGCCGCGCACTGCAGGGCGAGCCGGTGGCCGCGTTCGAGGCGGCACTCGCCGAGCGGTGCGGGCGCCGCCACGCGGTCGCGCTCGGCTCGGGGACCGACGCGCTCTGCTTCGCCCTGCTCGCCGCCGGCGTCGGGCCCGGCGACGAGGTGATCGTCCCGGCGCTGTCCTTCATCGCGTCCGCGTCGTGCGTGGTGCGCGCCGGGGCGACGCCGGTCTTCGCCGACGTCGACGAGCACCTCCTGCTCGACCTCGACGCCGCGCGGTCACTGGTGACACCGCGCACGCGCATGCTGATCGCGGTCGACCTCTACGGCCAGATGGTCGACCCGAGCGCCGCCGAGGCGGTCGCCCGCGCCCACGACCTCGTGCTCGTCGAGGACGCTGCGCAGGCGCTCGGGGCACGGGCGGATGGGCGCCCCGCGGGAGCGACGGGGGCGCTGAGCTGCTGCTCGTTTGACCCGACGAAGACGATCGCGGCGCCAGGGAGCGGCGGCGCGGCGCTGTGCGACGACGACGCCCTCGCCGACCGGCTGCGGCGCCTGCGCTGGCACGGCCGCGACGCGGCAGGCGCGTACGTCGAGCCGGGGTTCAACTCGCAGCTGCCGTCGGCGTCGGCGGCGATCCTCTCGGACAAGCTGCGCCACGACGCGGGCTGGACCGAGCGCCGCCGGGCGATCGCCGCCCGCTACGACGAGGCGCTTGCCAACAGCGACCACCGCCCGCTCGGCGTGGCACCCGGCCGCACGCACGTGTTCCAGAAGTACGTGATCCGCGCCCGCCGCCGGGGCGCGCTGCGCGCGGCGCTCCAGGCCGCCGGAGTCCCGACCCTCGTGCATTACCCCGTGCCGCTCACGCGCCAGCCGCTGTTCGCGGGCGCGGCGCCGTGTCCGAGGGCCGACGCGGCGTGCGCCGAGGTCGTCTCGCTGCCGATCCATGCCTATCTCGGCGACGCCGAGGTGGACCGGATCTGCGCTGCCCTGGCGCGCTCCTGAGCAGGGCCGCGGGCTTCGAGGTCGAACAGGGCGGTCAGCACGATGCCCCCTGCCCGCAAGCAGACCAAGAAGGCCCGCGCCCGCCGTTCGAGCCTGCCATGGCCGCCGCGCTGGCCGGTCCTGGAGCAGCGCCACCTCGACCTCCTCGGCCTCGGCCTTGTCGCCGTTGGCGTGTTTCTCGCCTTCCCGCTCTACATGGGCTGGGAGGGCGGAGAGGCCGGTCAGGGCATCGTCGACGGCCTCACCTGGGCGGTGGGCCGCGTCGCGTGGGCGACGCCGGTCGCGCTCGTGGCGGCGGGCGTGCTGCTCGTCATGCGCCCGGTGCTCCCGGCGGGCGTCCGGCCCTTCCGCGCGGGCGCGCTCTGCCTGCTCGCCTCCGCCTGCCTCGGTCTCGCGGTCGGCACGCTCGGCCTCGGCGCGGGCGACGGGTCGCCGGTCGACGACCGCGGCGGCCACCTCGGCCAGGTCATGGCCGACGCCGCGACGCGCCTGTTCTCCGGCGTCGGCGCGCACATCATCGCGATCTTCCTGTTCTGCGCCGCGGTGCTGCTGCTCACCGGGGCGACGGTCGCCGGCATCCTGCGCGCCACCGGCGAGCAGGTCGTCGAGACGACCCGGGCGCTGCGGCCGCCGCCGCGCAGGCGGCCCGATCCCGATCCCGAGCCACTGGCGCCGCCGGACCTCGACGACGAGGAGGTGGTCATCCGCCCGGCGACGCGCGGCGTCGAGCTCGACGGCGCGCTGCGCTACCCGGACCTCTTCGAGGCCGCCGTCGCGCCGCCGCCCGAACCGGAGCCCGAGCCGGAGCCGGAACCGGCGCCCGAGCCCGAGCCGGAGGCCGCCGAGCACGAGCCGGAGCCCGAAGACGAGCCCGTCCTCGAGCGCCTCGAGCCCGGCGACGTCGACTACCGGCTCCCCGACAACCGCATCCTCAAGCGCTCGAGCCCCGAACAGGCCCGCCCCGATACGGCCGGCCAGGAGAAGACCGCGGCCCGCCTGGTCGAGGCACTCGGCCATCTCGGCGTCGACGCCCAGGTCATCGGCGCAGTCGCCGGCCCGCACATCACCCGCTACGAGCTGCAGCTCGCGCCCGGCGTGAAGATGTCGAAGGTCGCCAACCTCAAGAACGACCTCGCCTACGCGCTCGCTGCCACAGAGATCCGCATCCTCGCTCCGATCCCCGGCAAGCGCGCGGTCGGCGTCGAGGTCCCCAATCGCCACCGGCGCGTCGTCACCCTCGGCGACGTCTTCGCCGAGCCGCCCAAGGACTTCTCGCCGCTGTCGGTGTGGCTGGGCAAGGACGTCTCGGGCAAGGCCATCCCCGCCGACCTCGCGAAGATGCCGCACCTGCTCGTCGCCGGCACCACCGGCGCCGGCAAGTCCGGCGCCATCAACGCGATGCTGAGCTCGATCCTGCTGCGCGCCACGCCCGACGAAGTCCGCCTCGTGCTCGTCGACCCCAAGCAGGTCGAGCTCAACCACTACGAGGCGATCCCGCACCTGCTCACGCCGGTCATCACCTCGCCGCGCATGGCCGCCAACGCGCTGCAGAACCTCGTGCGCGAGATGGAGTGGCGCTACGGCGTCATGAGCGTCAAGCGCACCCGCTCGCTGGTCGAGCTCAACAAGCTGCGCGTGCGCGAGGGCGAGAAGGCGCTGCCGTACATCCTCTGCGTCATCGACGAGCTCGCCGACCTCATGATGGTCGCGCCGGCCGACGTCGAGGACTCGATCATCCGCCTGGCCCAGAAGGCGCGTGCAGTCGGGATCCACCTCGTGCTCGCGACGCAGTCCCCGCGCGTCGACGTCATCACGGGGATGATCAAGGCGAACGTCCCCTCGCGGATCGCGTTCGCGGTCAGCTCGCAGACCGATTCGCGCGTGATCCTCGACCAGAACGGCGCGGAGTCGCTGCTCGGCCAGGGCGACCTGCTCTTCTCGCCGGTCGGCTCGTCGCGCCTGCAGCGCATCCAGGGCGCGTACATCGACGAGCCGCAGATCGAGGCGCTGACCGGCTTCTGGGCGCGGCAGGGCGAGCCCGAGCTGCGCGAGGACCTGCTCGAGGAGGTCGAGCCCGAAGCCGTCGAGAAGGCCGAGGAGGAGGGCTTCGACCCCGACGAGGACCCGCTGCTTGGCGACGCCATCCAGCTCGTCGTCGAGATGGGGACCGCCTCGACGTCGATGCTCCAGCGCCGCCTGCGCCTCGGCTACACGCGGGCGGGCCGGCTGATCGACATGCTCGAGCGCCGGGGGATCATCTCGGGCTACGAGGGCTCAAAGCCACGCCAGGTCCTCGTCACCGAGGCCGACCTGCCGCGGGTGCTCGCGGCGCTCGAGCCCGACACCGAGACCGTCAGCGTCCCGCCGGACGTCTCGGACGACTGAAACCGCCCTGTGCGCAGGCTTTTCGTGGACCGCCGCTAGCCTTCGGTCGCGATGCCGGACATCGGCACCACGCTGCGCGAGGCGCGGATGCGCCAGCGGATCGACATCTCGGAGATCGAGTCCGAGACGAAGATCCGTGCCAAATACCTGCGCGCGCTCGAGAACGAGGAGTGGGACCTCCTGCCGGGCCCCACGTACGTCAAGAGCTTCCTGCGCACCTACGCCGACGCGCTCGGGCTCGACGGCAAGCTGCTCATCGAGGAGTACAAGCTCCGCCACGAGCGCCTGAGCGACGTCGAGCTGCAGCCGATCGCCCCGCCCGGCCAGCGCGACCGTCGCAGGCCGCGGGCCGGTATCCCGCGCGGCTGGCTGATCGCGTTCGTCATCGTCGGCCTGCTCGCCGCGCTGTACGCCATCGGCCGCAACAACGGCAACGACGGCGGCGGCGGCGACGCGTCGAACACCACCGTGCAGACCTCGACGTCCTCGTCGTCCGACGGCACGCCCGCAGCCAGCGGCACCCACAAGAAGAAGAAGAAGGCCAAGGCGAAGCCCAAGCACGCGACGCTCACGGTGGTCGCCACCGGCCAGGTTTACGTGTGCCTGAAGGCGGCGGGCCAGCGCACGCTCGTCAACGGGGTGATCCTCACCGGCGGCGCTCGCAAGGGCCCGTACAAGTCGTCGCGCTTCCGGGTCCGGCTGGGCAACGCGGAGGCGCGCCTCGTCGTCAACGGCAAGTCCCACAGCGTCCCGGCGGTGGCCAACGGCATCGGCTACGAGATCACGCCGACGAAGGTCCGCCGGGTGCAGAACCAGGCGCGCTGGCCCGTGTGCCGGTCGAGCACATGAGCGTCCGCGCCGGGATCGTCGTCACGGGCACCGAGGTCCTGACGGGCCGCGTCAGCGATCGCAACGGCCCGTGGTTGTCGGAGCAGCTGCGCGCGCTCGGCGTCGACCACGCGTTCACGCTCGTCGTGGGGGACCGCCGCGAGGACATGGAGGAGGCGCTGCGGTTCATGGCCGCGCGCGGCGTCGACCTGATCCTGACCAGCGGCGGGCTCGGGCCGACGGCGGACGACCTCACCGCCGAGGTCGTCGGCTGGTTCGCCCGCCGGCCGATGGTCCTCGACGATGCGCTGGAGGAGCAGATCGCCGAGATCCTGCGGCCACTGATGTCGCGCTGGCCGGACCTCGATCCCGAGGCGATCCGCGCGTCGAACCGCAAGCAGGCGGTGATCCCGGAGGGCGCGACGGTGCTCGATCCGGTCGGCACCGCTCCTGGGCTCGTCGTCGTGCCGCTCGACGGCGGGCCGACCGTCGTCGTCCTGCCGGGGCCGCCGCGCGAGCTGCACGCGATGTGGCCGGCGGCGGTCGCCACCGCCGACTTCCAGGCCGCGATCGCCGGCGCGCCCGAGCTGCGCCAGCGGACGCTGCGGCTGTTCGGCATCCCCGAGTCGGAGATCGCCGAGACGCTGCGGTTGGCCGAGGACGCGCACGGTCTCGAGGGGCTGGAGATCACGACGTGCCTGCGGCGCGGCGAGGTCGAGGTGGTCACGCGTTTCGGGCCGGACGCGGCGCCGGTCTACGACGAGTTCGTGCGGACGGTGCGCGATCGCCACGGCAAGACCTTGTTCTCGGAGGACGGCCGCACGGTCGACGAGCAGGTCGCCGACCTACTGCGTTCTCGCGGCCTGACGATCGCGACCGCCGAGTCCTGCACGGGCGGGATGCTCGCCGGGCGGCTCACCGACCTCGCGGGCTCGTCGGACTACGTGCTCGGCGGGCTCGTCGTCTACTCGAACGAGGCGAAGGTGGCGCTCGCGGGCGTCGATGGCGCGCTGATCGAGCGCGTCGGCGCCGTGTCGGTCGAGGTCGCCGAGGCGTTGGCGGACGGCGCGCGGGCGCGCCTGGGGGCCGACGTCGGTGTCGGGATCACCGGGATCGCCGGCCCGGGCGGCGGAACCCCCGAGAAGCCGGTGGGGCTCGTGTGCTTCAGCGTGGCCGGGCCCGACGGGCGTTTGACGCGTTCGACGCAGCTGCCGGGCGGGCGCGCGGACGTCCGTGACCGCTCGACGACGGTCGCGATGCACCTGGTTCGCCGGCTGCTCACGGGCGCAGCGGCGCGCGCCGCCGCATGAGCGCGCGGCTGTTCGCGGCGCTCGAGCTCCCTGGATCGGTGCGGACGCAACTCGCCGACTTCGGCCGCGCCGCCGCGGGCAACGACGAGGCACTGCGCCCCGTGGCGCAGGACTCGCTCCATCTCACGCTCGCGTTCCTCGGGCATCGGGCGCTCGAGGAGGTCGACCCGGCGCGCGAGGCGGTGCGCAGCGTGGAGGCGGTCGCGCCGCCCCTGGCGCTCGGCGGCGCGTTGTGGCTGGCGCCGCGCCGCCCGCACGTGCTGACCGTGGCGCTCGAGGAGGGCGACGGGACGCTGGCGGCGCTGCGCGCGGACGTGGTCGACCGGCTCGCCGCGGCGGTGCCGTGGCGGCCGGAGGAGCGTCCATTCCGGCCGCACGTCACGGTCGCCCGCGTCCGTCGCGGGTGGCGGCCGCGAGTGCGCGACCTGCCCGACCCGCCGCAGGCCTCGTTCAGCGGCGAGGCGGTCGTGCTCTTCCGCTCGCACCTCGGCGGCGGCCCGGCGCGCTACGAGGCGCTCGAACGAGTCGCACTCTCGCGTATCTCTGACTAAAGTCAGAGATATGGATTCCATACTGACGCAGCAGGTCCGGTCGTTCAACCGCACCGTCACGCAGCGCGTCGGCGCGCTCTCCGACGAGTACCTGGCCCGCGGTCGTCAGCTCGGCGCGTCCCGGGTGCTCTGGGAGATCGGCGACGCCGCAACCGACCTGCGGTCGCTGCGGGTCCGTCTCGACCTCGATTCCGGATACCTCAGCCGCCTCATTCGGTCGCTCGAACGCGACAGCCTGGTCGCGGTCGAGCCCGATCCCGACGACAAGCGCGTGCGGACCGTCCGCCTGACCGACGCCGGGCGCGCCGAGCGGGAGGTGCTGGATCAGCGCAGCGACGACCTCGCCGTGTCGCTCCTGGCGCCGCTGAGCGATCGGCAGCGCGCGCGCCTCGTCGACGCGATGGCGACGGTCGAGCGCCTCCTCACCGCCGGCCTTGTCGAGGTCGCCATCGAGGATCCGATGAGCCCGGCCGCACGCTTCTGCCTGGAGTCGTACTTCCGGGAGCTCGACGCCCGGTTCGACACGGGCTTCGACCCGAGCCGCGGCAGCTTCCTCGACGCGAGCGAGATCACGCCGCCTGCGGGCCTGCTCCTCGTCGCGCGGCTTCGCGGCGAGCCCGTCGGGTGCGGGGCGCTGCGGTTCCACGCGGCTGAGCCGGTCGCCGAGATCAAGCGCATGTGGGTGGCGCCCACGGCGCGCGGCCTCGGGCTCGGGCGGCGCCTCCTGACCGAGCTCGAGCAGCATGCGCGCCGACACGGGGCGCGCGTCGTGCGCCTGGACACCAACAAGGCGCTGCGCGAGGCGATCAGCCTCTACGGCTCCGCGGGCTACGTCGAGATCGAGCCGTTCAACGACGACCCGTATCCCGACCACTGGTTCGAGAAGCGCCTGGCCGCCTGACGCCCGGCGCCTTTTCCCGCCCGCGCGCCCGCCGCACATCCCCACGGCACACCCCCGGCGCGCTCTCTCGGCACACCGCCTCCGCACTTCTGTTGCAAACGCCGTCTGGAGCCGTGACACGAACACGCGTACGGTCCGGTTCCGTCCGATCCGACCCCGAGACTGCACTGCTCAAGAAGCGCCGACCAGAGAGGTTCGCAACCCCATGCCCACCGAAGAGGAGAAGGCCGCCAAGGCCCGCGACGCCGCCCTGCAGGGCGCGCTCAGCCAGATCGAGCGCGAGTTCGGCAAGGGCACGATCATGCGCATGGGCGACGAGGGCGCGAAGGTGCGCGTGCAGGCGGTGCCAACCGGCGCGCTGTCGCTCGACCTGGCGCTCGGCATCGGCGGCGTGCCACGCGGGCGCATCGTCGAGGTCTTCGGCCCGGAGTCCTCGGGCAAGACGACGCTGCTCTACCACGTCCTCGCCGAGGCGCAGAAGCTCGGCGGCGTGTGCGCGTTCATCGACGCCGAGCACGCCATGGACCCGCTGTACGCCCGCAGCATCGGCGTCGACATCGACGAGCTGCTCGTCTCCCAGCCCGACTACGGCGAGCAGGCGCTCGAGATCGCCGACATGCTCGTCCGCTCCGGCGCGGTCGACGTGGTCTCCGTGGACTCGGTCGCGGCGCTCACCCCGCGGGCGGAGCTCGAGGGCCAGATGGGCGACCAGACCGTCGGCCTGCAGGCGCGGATGATGAGCCAGGCGATGCGCAAGCTCGCGGGCAACCTCAACCGCACGTCGACCCTCTGCATCTTCACCAACCAGATCCGCGAGAAGGTCGGCGTGATGTTCGGCTCGCCGGAGACGCAGCCCGGCGGCCGCGCGCTGAAGTTCTACGCCTCCCAGCGTTTGGACATCCGCCGCATCGAGACCCTCAAGGAGGGCACCGAGGCGGTCGGCAACCGCGTCCGCGTCAAGGTGGTCAAGAACAAGGTCGCGCCGCCGTTCCGTCAGGCCGAGTTCGACATCGAGTTCGGCAAGGGCATCTCGACCGCCGGCTGCCTCATCGACCTCGGCATCGAGCACGGCGTGGTGACGAAGTCCGGCTCGTTCTTCTCCTACGGCGACGAGCGCCTGGGCCAGGGCCGCAACAACGCCAAGGCGTTCCTCGACGAGCACGTCGAGATCGCCAAGGAGATCGAGTCCAAGATCTACGCGGCGCTGGGCATCGACCACGACCTCGTCCAGCCGATCGACGCCGACGCCGACTCGCCGGCGGATGGCCAGGCCGCCGAGGCCGCGGCGGTGGCCGCCATCGATCAGGCGGCGTGACGGGCGAGGACCGCCTCCAGCACGCCTTCGACCTGGCCTATCGCTACCTCGGCCACCGCGACCGCACGGCGGCCGAGGTCCGCGCGCGGCTCGAGGCGAAGGGCGTCGAGCCGCCGGTCGTCGACGAGGTGGTGGAAGAGCTGTCGCGCCAGGGCTACGTCGACGACGCCCGCTATGCCAAGCGTTTCGCCGAGGACCGTCGCACGATCGACGCGTGGGGCGCCGAGCGCATCGAACGGCGCCTGCTGGCCGTCGGCATCGCGCCGGCGTTGGTCGCCTCGGCGCTGCAGGAGCGCGGCACCGGGGAGGAACTCGAGGCGGCCGTCGCGGTCCTGCGCCGCCGCTTCGCGCGGGCGCCGTCCGGCGACCGCGACCGCGAGCGCGCGCTCGGCCTGCTCGTCCGCAAGGGCTACGACCTCGAGCTCGCCTACGACGCCGTCCGGGCGTTCGAGCGCGACGCAGCCTGACTGCGCTGCCGCTCACCGGGCACGCGCCCGCCGCTCGGCGCCCAGAATTGCGCCAAGATCGCGGCAGTACTACGATCCATCCCAGCGAACGACCTGCCCTGAGGGCGGCGAAATACCAGCAAATCAGCCTTTTCTGTAACCGGCAGCTTCAGCTTCGACGCGATCATCATGAGAGCTTCAACCGGGCAAGCCCGCCCGACCACACCGACCACCGAACACTTCCAGCGCACCTGAAGCCGCGGCCACCACGGCCGCTCTGCCACATCCGTCAACCACCGCCGCACACGCGGCCGGTCGTCCGCTCCATGACCACGGAAGACCGTCTGGGCTGGGCGCCATCCCAGCTCGCGGGGAGAGGACACGGCAATGGAACTCGTCATCGCGGCGGCCGTTCTGGCACTCGGCCTTGTCGCGGCAGCCACGCTCTACGGGCGCGGTCGGCTGGCCACGGCCAATGGCGGCCACGCACAGGCGGCGCCGATCGACACGCGCCGCCGCGACGCCGCCGCGGCCGCCGCGGCCGCCGACGCAGCCGCCGACGCGCGCGCCTCCGAGCAGCGCGCGAAGGCGCTCGAGCACTCGCTCGACGAGCGGGCCGCCGACCTCGAGGAGCGCGAGCGCGGGCTCGAAGCGAGCGTGGCGCGCCTCGCGGTACAGGAGGAGGAGCTCGCGCATCTGCGCGAGGAGCACACCCGCGCGCTCGAGCGTGCCGCCAGCCTGAGCGCAGGCCAGGCCAAGCAGGCGCTGCTCAAGGAGATCGAGGACCAGGCACGGCACGACGCGGTGAAGGTCCTGCGCTCCGTGGAGGAGGAGACCAAACGCGACGCCGAGCGGCGCGTGCGCTCGATTCTGTCCGTCGCCATGCAGCGGCTCGCGGCAAGCCACGCCGCCGAGACGACCGTGTCGGTGGTCCAGCTGCCCAGCGACGACATGAAGGGCCGCATCATCGGCCGTGAGGGCCGCAACATCCGCGCCCTCGAGAACCTCACGGGCGTCGACTTCATCATCGATGACACGCCCAATGCCGTCGTCCTCAGCGCGTTCGACGGCGTCCGCCGCGAGATCGCGCGCATGACGCTCGAGAAGCTGCTGCAGGACGGGCGCATCCACCCGGCCCGCATCGAGGAGACCTACTACCAGGCCAAGTCCGAGCTCGAGTCGCACATCACCGAGCTGGGGGAGAAGGCCGTCTTCGAGGCCGACGTCCACGGCCTCGACCCCGAGCTCACCAAGCTCCTCGGGCGCCTGCGCTTCCGCACGTCCTACGGGCAGAACGTCCTCGCGCACTCGGTCGAATGCGCGCAGCTCGCGGCGATCATGGCCCACGAACTCGGCGCGAGCCCGAAGACCGCGCGCCGCGCCGCGCTGCTGCACGACATCGGCAAGGCCGTCTCGCACGAGATCGAGGGACCGCACGCGCTCGTCGGGGGCGACCTCGCACGCCGGTACGGGGAGCCCGAGGCCGTCGCACACGCGATGGAGGCCCACCACAACGAAGTCGAGCCCCAAACCGTCGAGGCCGTCATCGTCCAGGCCGCCG
>Ga0126377_10002314_pt1 | contig 13055 bp, 7 predicted proteins | sample PanSoiMetPlot_22_FD_92647 | JGI IMG/M metagenome (GOLD analysis project Ga0126377, IMG submission 92647) | Tropical forest soil microbial communities from Panama - MetaG Plot_22 | ecosystem: Environmental > Terrestrial > Soil > Tropical forest > Bulk soil | place: Panama | collected 2016-02-17
CGCTTCGCTTTCTCGAGATCGAACTTCCCGCTGGCGTCGACGAGTGTGTCGGCTTTCTGCTGCCAGACGCACATCATCTGCGCGGCCTTTTCCTCGAGCGTCATCCGCGAGAGGAGGTCGGCGGCGCGCTGTTCGGCGGTCAGGGTCGTCATCCTCGCGGCGCGAAGCGCCGGAGGATTCGTTGTGATATCAGACACTAGTCTCCACCCAACCGAGCCACCGGGTCAGGACAGTAGATCCCCCGCTCGCTTTCGCGAGCGGGGGATGACAGCTGACGGCCGACGGCCGACTCAATAGCCTGGGTTCTGCGGATACTTCGGCCCAGTGATCACGCCGTCGATCTGCGACTGGGGAATCGGACGAAGCGCATGCTTGAGGGCGACGTTTGGCGCAGCGCGCGGATTGAACTTCTTCACACGATCGACGAAGTATTGCGCACCCGGACGCACCATGTCGTACCACCGGCTGAATTCACCAGAAAGCTCGCGTTCACGCTCGTCCATGATGTAGTCGAGCGTCATCTGCGCCGCCGTCACGTTGTAATCGTTCTTGTGGGCGGGGCTCGCAGCACGCTGATGCAGTACGTTGACGAAATCCGCCGCCTCGCTCGTGTTGCCGAGGCCGACGTCCGCTTCCGCCGCGATCAGGTAGACCTCGCCGAGCCGGAAAAGGACCTGCACTTTGCCGCCTTCCTGCGCCGTGAGGTTTGCGCGGAGGTTGTCCTGGAACTTCTTGAGCGACGGATACCGCTGCCAGTTGAAGTAGCCGTCGTTCGCGTTGTTGCGATCACCGCAGTACGTCGTAGCGTCCGGCTGCGCGACCTGGTCGGTCGGACACGGCGTGAGGATCATGAACGGCTTGCTGGCGCGGTACTCGTCCGTCACGCCGTAGTTGTAGAAGACGGCCGCCGTGTCACCCGCGTTGATCACACCGTTGCTCGTGCAGTTGTGCGTCGTGCCGCTGCATGTGCCCAGCGGATTGCGGACGTTGCTGATCGTGGCGATCCACACGGTCTGGAACGAGGCATCGAAGCGCGTGTCCAGAACGTCGCTCTGGCCAGGCGTGCCGACCCACTGATTCCACAGGCTCAGGCCATAAGGCGTGGGCATCAGACGACGGAACGGACGACCGTTGTTCAAGTCGCGCGGCGTGCCCACCCAGACGGCGCCATTGTTGTCGTACTGACTCAGGTAGACCAGGTGCAGGTAGTTGTACTGGTCGCCACCGTCATACTGCGTGAGGTCGTACGAGAACTGCACCGTGAAGATGAATTCCTTCTTGTTGCCGTTGTATCCCGTGACGTCGCAGTAGCCGCGGCGCTGTGGGTCAGACGTACGCGCTTGACACCACAAATCGGCGAACACTGGCTCGAGGGTATACGTGCCCGAGTTGATGACCGCCTTCGCGTCGTCGAGCGCCGCCTGGAAATCCGCCTGCTTGTTGGGCGAGTAATCGCGATACGCCCGCGTGAGATACACCTTCGAGCGGAGCGTCTGCGCCGCGCCCTTCGTCGCACGGCCGAAGTCCGGCTGGGACACCGGCAGCAACTGAATGGCGCTGTCCAGATCGGCGATGATCAACTTGTACACGTCCGCCGCCGGGTTGCGCACCGCCGAAGTCTGCACGCCGCGGTTTTCGTGCACACTGAGCGTCAGATCGCCGAACTGCTGCACAATCGTGAAATAGTTGAGTGCACGTAGGAAGTGCGCCTCGCCGAGCAGGCTGTTTTTCACCGTCGCTGTTATCCCGACGGTGTTCGGCCCGCGATCGAGCGCCGCGTTGAGCGTGTTGATCGCTTGATACGCCGGGCCCCACGTATTGGCGAGCGGCGCGACGGTACTGTTCAAACCACCGTTGTACGAGTCGAATTCCTTGTTGTTCGAGCCCGCCTGGTCAGCCGCCATCCACGTGTCGGTCCCGGCCTGCGTCAGCGAGATGAGCTGCTCACGGCCGTAGTAGTTCCGTAGCTGCGCATAGCTTGCAATGACCGCCGAGTTCAATCCATCGGGCGTCTGGTAGTACTCGCTGCTCACACCAGTGACCAGCGTCTCGTCGAGGTTGGCACAGGCACCGCTTCCGGCGACGAGCCCGAGCGTGCAGAGGAGAAATCGCTTCATCCGTCGTCTCTCGTTGCAGAAAGTGATTTTTACCAACCGATGTTGGCGCCGAGGAGCAGCGTGCGGAGTGTCGGCACGGAACCGCCCACTTCCGGGTCGATGCCGACGTAGTCCGTGTAGACGTACGGATCCTGCGCGGTGGCATAGATGCGCAGGTTGTTCACGCCGTATTTGTTCACCATCCGTGGGTTGAACGTGTACCCCGCAGTGATATTGCGAATCCGCCAGTGCGAGCCATCGAGGAACAGGCGCGAATCGGCGTACAGGCGCGTGACTGCGCCCGTTGTCGGCGCGGGGTTCTTGTTCGTTGGATTGGTCGGCGTCCAGTAATCCATGTCGGCCACGTTGCCATACCGGCCGAAGTAGCTCCGAGGCGTTCCGTCCTGGATCGTGTACTTCCACTTCGCCGTGATCAGCGCCGAGAAGTCGAAGCCGCGATAGGTGACGCGGTTCGACAAGCTTCCGGTCCACGCCGGATAGCTCGTGCCAATGATCATGCGGTCATCAGCGTTGATCTTCCCGTCGTTGTTGACGTCCGCGACGCGCGGATCACCCGCCTTGAACGTGCTGCCGTTCGCGTTGAATGCCTTCATCGCGAGGGAGTCCGCGTACTGCCAAACGCCGATGTACTTGTAGTTGTAATAAACGCTCTGCCCGCCGCCGTTGATCGGTTGTCCGACGAACCAGACGTTGCCGACGTCAGACGTCGCGCCACTGGCAAGCGCCGTGATCTTGTTCGAGTTGTGCGCCCAATTGACGTCCATCGTCCAATTGATGCCGTGCCAGTTCTGCAGATTGACCGTCGACACCCCGATTTCCACGCCCTTATTCTCCGTCGATCCGACGTTCTGGAGTGTCTGCGTGAAGCCCGATGTCACGGGCAAGAGCTGCGTGAGTAGGAGATCGCTGGTCTTCATCTGGTACCAGTCGACCTGCCCAGACACGCGATTCTCGAGCACCGAGAAATCGGTGCCAACGTCGAGCTGCTTTGTTTTTTCCCAGCGAAGGTCCGGATTTGGAATGGAGCCTGGGCGGTAACCGCGGACGCGCGTCGTGCCGAATGTGTAGAGACGAGCGCTCAGTGTACCCTGTGTCTGATACGGGTCGATCGCCGTATTGCCCGTCGTCCCGTAGCTCCCGCGCAGCTTGAGCGAATTGAGGAACGTCAGACCCTGCATGAACGACTCGTCGCCGAGCTGCCACGCCGCGCCGTACGACGGGAAGACGGCCCATTTATGCCCTTCGGCCAGTCGGCTCGAACCGTCGGTTCGGCCGGTGACCGAAAGCGAGTATCGGTCGTGGAACGTGTAGTTCAAACGACCCATGTACGACTCGAGTGACCACTCGGAGATCAAGCTGCGGCTGTTGCCCGCCGTCCCGGAACCGAGGTCATACCAGAGCTGTGTCGTATAGGGAAGGTTGGTCGCGTAGAGCGAGTCCTTCACGAAACGATCATGCTGGATCGAGTACAGGCCCGTGAGGTCGAAGTGGTGCTGGGTGCCCAGCGTTCGATCGAGGTGCAGCAGGTTGTCGAGCGTGTACGCGAAATCCTGCTGATTGAACTGTCCCGCCTGCGGCGGTTGCCCTTGGTTCGAACTGTTCGCGCCGAGATTGGCGCAGGTGCCGTGTGTCCACGGCCCGTTGAAGCACCCGTTCGACAGCTGCGTGTAGTCGGGGCCGAAGTTCATCCGATACGTCAACCCGTCGAGAATGCGGAACTCGGCGTAGGCTGACCCGAAGACGCGATTCACGAGCTGTTGACGCGTCACGGACTGCGCCTCGAGCACGGGATTGATGTTCAGCTGATCATCATCCGGGCGCGGATCGAGAAGGCCGACCGAGTCCTTGTTCATGAAATTGGTCGGTTGCCCGAGCGGCGTCATCGCGAAGAGGTAGCCATAAGCGGCGCCACCTTCCCCCTGATCCGTGTCGATCCTCGAACCATTCACACTCAACCCGAGGCGAAGACGATCGGACGTGTGATCGATCGAGGCGAACGCCGCGCCGCGCGTATAGCCCTGTCCGGGAATCACGCCGCGCTGGCCGAAGTAGTTGCCGGAAAGCGAATACCGAGTGTCTTGCGTCGTCCCGGCGACGCCACCCTGGAAGCTCCGCTGCAAGCCATCGCGGAGCACTGCCTTCTGCCAGTCGGTCGTGATGTTGTTCTGGACCGCGAAGAGTTGCTTTGCGGTGAAGATCTTCGCGAGCGATGTGTCTTGTCCGTTCGCGGCCGCGCCGTCCTGCATGTACTTCACATACTGCTGCAAGTTCATCATCGGAATGAGCTGCACCGGGTCCTGTTTGCCGTAGTACAGGTCGGCGGTGTAGCTCACACGCAAGCCTCCAGGCGCGGTCTTCTTCGTCGTCACCAGGATGACGCCATTCGCGCCGCGGCTGCCGTAGATGGCCGTCGCTGCTGCGTCCTTGAGGACGTCGATCGACTCGATCATCTGCGGATTGAAATCCTGGATGCCCCCAGAGATCGGGATTCCGTCGACGACGTAGAGCGGATCGTTGCTGGCGCGCAGTGAACGAACGCCGCGGACGCGTACCTGCATCGACGATCCGGGCTCATTGCTGTTCGCGCGGATGTCGACACCGGGGATCCGACCCTGCAGGGCCTTCATCGGATCGCTCGTCGGGACGTCCTTGAGCTTCTCGGCAGTGACGGTGCCGACCGCGCCCGTGACACTGCGGCGCTCTTGCTCGCCGTAGCCTACCGTCACGACGGGATTGAGCATCGCCGGCGTCGACGTGAGGCTGAAGTCGGCCGTCGCGGTTTGGTTGGCGACGACGGTGACGGCTTGCGTGCCTTGCGCGAAGCCGATGCCGCGCGCAACGACCGTGCGCGCACCCGGCGCCACGTCATTGATCTGGAATCGACCTGCCGTGTCGGAGATCGCGCCGCGGCCTACGCCTACCACGGACACTTGAATACCGGGCAACGACCGGCCATCGGTTGAGCTCACCCGGCCTGCGATCCGTCCGCCAGTCTGCGCGGCGGCGGCCGTTGCGGACGCGATAAGGGTGAGAGTTGCAAAGAGAATCCGGCGTCCCATCAGTCGTTCCTCCGAAGGAGCGTTAGGTGCCAGCGACTTGGCTCTGTTGACGGCAATTGCACTGCAGGCGGACAAACTCGGACAACGAAACGCCATTAGGCGGGGATGGCGCATTGCAGCGGCGAGACATTCGCCGCACGACTTCTTGGAGCTATTGGAACCGCTGTAACAGGATCAGCCCGGCAAAGTCATAAGGTGACACGGTGACACGATTTTACGGGCACGTTTTCATATGGTCAAGGGGATTATTCCTGACCCTTCGCCTCATCAAACCCCGGTTGCGGCTGGCAAGTCACCTTATGAATTACTAGTGAAGACGGCGACTTACGGCTCAGCTCGTCAAAACCACCCCGGATCTGTGAGGCGCGCTCACGGGCGACGAGCGCTCGGATCCCCCGTCGGCGGTGGGGCATGATCGGTCGCCGCTGGCGGGCCGAGGATTCTGTGAAGATCGGCTTCAACGCGTCAGCCCAGATCTGATAACCCTTCACCGTCGGGTGAAGGCCCTCCATCGTCATGCCGTCATACAGCTTCCCCGTCGCATCCGCCCACTTGTCGTTGACGTTGAGGTAGCGGGATCCACTTGCCATCGGCCATACGCGCGAGATTGTCGTTGATCCGGTTGATCTCGGAAATCACCGAGAGCGGATTTGTCCGATTGTCGTTGCGCGGAAAGATGCCGGTGACCACGATGGTCGCGTTGGGCGCTTTCCGCTGACAGAGGTCGATCAGCGCGCGCAGCCCCCGCGTGATGTCGTCGATCTTCGCTTGATCGCCAGGCACGGAACCGACGTTGTTCGTCCCAGCGCCGATGACGATGATCTTGGGATTCACGCCATCGAGCTCACCGTTCTCGATACGCCACAACGTGTTCTCGATACGATCGGCGCCCGATCAACATTCCAACTTACACGGAGTGAAGCGCGCAGGAAGTTGCCCACCATCCCCGACATGGCGTTCACGTCACTTTGTCCAGATCAGGACGACGACGCACGATCCGTTCGTTGATTGAAACTGTGGCGGCGCATCGAACCCGTTGCGATACACCTCGATGCCCGCAATCTGAGCAGGCGACACCAAGTCATTCACCGCCACGCCGTCTTCTTTCACGGGTCGACCGGTAACGGGGTCCTTCGTCCCCAGGTCGTCTCCTCCCTCCAGCACGCGGATCCCGTCGATGAACACAACCGCCGGACAGGGTTTTTGTTGCTGTTCAATGTTCCTGGAGAGCCCGAACAGAGAATAGCGCTCGAACTGTGGGTGGACCTTTATAACCTTAATATACGGAATATCGAAAAAGAGTTGCGTGACCTGCGCTGGATTGCGCCGCTCGATCTGATCGGCGGTGATGAAGGTCCCGAAGGTGATCCCACGCGTGTTTCGCTGAAGCCGCTCCTCGAACCCGCGCAGGTTCGCGGACACCGGTGCGGCTGCCTTCACCTCGAGCGCTTCCAGTTGCTGCACCCTCGGAAGCAGCGTCAACGCGATCGCCGTGTCTTTCCCCGCGCTGAGCACGTAGCGCGCCGGCGCGAACCCCAGCCGCCGAAGCTCGATCACTGCGCGCTCGTGCGTCGCGAGCCGCAGCTGAAAGGCGCCCGAGGCGTCGGTAGTGGCACCCAGGCCTGATGCCGTGACATTCACGCGCGCGATCGGTCGCTGCGCGGTGTCGGTTACCATGCCGCGCACGATTCGCGTCGTTGGCCCAGACGTCGCCAGACGAAGTGTCGGCCGCCAGTCGAGTGGCGTGACCGCACTCAGGCCGATGTCGATCGTCGTGTCGGCTTCGAATCGGTCGGCCGAGAGACGCAGTGTCATGTCGGTGGCGGTCGACGGCGCACAGACGGTGAAGGCTCCAAGGTCGTCGATGGATACCGCGCTGGAGGCCCCAACGCGCACGCTGTCGGCTGACGGAACCGATGCGCGGATGCGCGCGGACCTTAGTGTGATGGGCACCTCTGCACCGGAGACGAGGAGGCGCCCCGCCACGAGCCGCATGTCGGTTGCTGCGCCAACGGCGCCCACCGCTGCCCGCCGCGATTTGCACGCCTCCGCGACCGCCCCGGTCGCCGAAGCCACGCGGGTCGTCATACGGACCAGTTGATCTCGACCGACTTCGATCTCCTGCGTCGTTCGTCGCATATCCGCAAACGCGTTCAAAGTCGTGTCGGCGATCTCGATCGTGTACCGCCCCGGAAGCAATGGTGCAATCATGAATTCGCCGTACCGGTTCGCGACGGTCGACGGTCCGCCGGCCACGCGCACTAGCGCGCCGGGCACTGGACTTTGCGCGCCGGATTCCAGCACCGTACCCGTCAGTCCGGTCAGCGCCGCGCGCCACGCCGTCCCATCTTTCCACTTGGCTTCCGTGACTACGCCTCCGGCCTCCTCGATTTCGGTGACACGGGCGCGGCGGTCTGCCATGCGCCTGGTTCGCCCCGGACCCACGGACGCGAGGTTATTCGGCTCAGCGCCCGCATTCGCAGTCAGCACGGGCAGTCGGAGCGTCCAGCGCTCGACGAAGGTGACACCGTTCGCGAGTGTGCGAAAACCGATCTGTCCGCCGACGGCCGCTCGCATCGCTGCCGGCTCGAGCGCCGTATATTGAAATTCGAGTTCGCTCAACGCGACCTTGATGCTGTCCGTGTCGAACCAAACCACGCCGCGCACGTCGACAACAGTGTCACGATCGGGCGTCGGTGAGAACGCGACGCCGATGCGCCGCGCTCTGCGACGACTGGGCGTGTTCGTGGGAGGAGCGTCCGCGGTGACTACGCCGAAACAATGCGTGCTAACGAATGAGGGATCGAGCAACACGTCGGCGTCGAGCCCATGAAATGTGCGACCAGTAGAGTCTTCATCGAGATACCCGTGCTCCGCCAATCGGATCGGCTCGAGTGCGGAAAAGGGCCGAGCAGCGGATCCGGCGCGCACGTCGACGCTCTGGCGACGTATGAGTCCATCATACGGAGCCGTACGCCGCTGATAGACCAGCGTCGTGGCCGTGACTGGATTCGCTGCGCCCGCCACAACGGTGGCGAGCAGTCCGGCGCGCGCCTGGTCCCAGAGCTGCCAGGCCCCAGTGGTATTCGCGTCACTCCTATCGGGGCAGATCGCGCGCTCGGCAACGCGCACTTCGGACAACAATGTCGGAATACGAACGAGGCTGATGTTGATGCTGTCCGTGTCGGCCCGTTCCATTCGCACTTCGCGCGGCCGATAGCCAATGTGGAGGATGCGAAGCCGGTCCGCGCGGCCTAGCGCTGAGTGAGCGACACTGAATCGACCGCTGGAGTCCGTGATCGTTCGCATCATCGACAGGCCCGCAGAATCGAGGACGATAACGACAGTGCCTGGCAACGCCACCGCGGCAGCGCTGTCGCGTACCAAGCCTCGAGCGACCTGCGCCCCCGTCCATCGGAGCGCGAGCACCCAAAATGCGAATCCGATCGACGGCGCCTTGTATCGCACGAACAGGACCTCCTACAACCGGAGGTATTGGCTCGTTTACCAAAGTCTCGAGAGATCGAGGGAAAGCCAAGCCGTCTCGAAGAGGCCTAGTCCCGAAGAACCCATTCTCGAAGCTGGGCCACTGGGGGTAAGCCACCGAACAAGGAGTCGTGCACGAGCCACGTTGGTGTCCCCCGCACGCCTAGCTTCCCTGCCAGTTCGATATCGGCATCGATTCGCGCGGAGAATTTATGCTCCTGAACACAGCGATCGAACGCAACTAAATCTTTGACTCCCGCTCGCCTTCCGAACTCTCTCCACGACCATGAGCCGAGTCGATGCCCATTTTCGAAGATTAGGTGATACATCTCCGTGAAGCGGTCCTGGTCCGCCGCGCATTCGGCAGCTTCCGCAGCCAGCCTAGCAAACGGGTGGCCCGGAATCACGGCATGATGAAACTCGACTGCGATCTGTCGAGGATTGTCCGCAGCGAGCTTGGCCAATTCTTCCGCCGCTCGGGCACAAAAAGGACACTGAAAGTCCGCGAACTCTAGAACGCGAACAGGAGCGGCAGACTCCCCGACGATCCGACCACCGGCGGATCGCGGCATTGACGGAGCTAGCCGACCAATGATGTACGCGGTCGGCATCGCTGGCCTCGACGACGCCGACCTCGACGGTGCCAACTCGCGTCGTGCCGCGAGCACCGTCATAACGATCGCGCACACAATCAAGACCGGGCTCAGTAACCGATCAAGCACGGCGCTCAACTGGCGGCCTGACCCCATTCGCCCCCCTTGATCTCAGACTGATTCCCTTGCCCGTATGACTTGGAAAGGCGCAACGACCGTAACGTTTTCCTCCCAACCCATCAGCACATCGCGATTTGGCAGCCCTCGGGTTCCTGATACATGCAGCAGAACTCAAAGGGCACACAACAATGGTAGACCGGAGAGTTCGGATCCGCCGAATTGTAGTACTCACAGTCGTACTGCCCGTCTCCACAATCGAGCGGGGCTTCCGGTTGCGCGCCGAGACGGCTTCCGGCGCCGACGATGACGGCCAGCGCGATTACGTTGAGAAGTTTGCGCCTCATCTAACTACCTCCTTGTTGCCCGGGCGGTTCGCCAACGAAACGGACTCTGGGAGTGACCTAGCGGCAATCCGCGAATGTAAGTGGGTCTCCCGTCTCGTCAAGATCCCTTAATCATCGCGGCGATGGCGAGTGCTCACATGCGTCCGCGGCACGATGTACTCTCAGTTCGCTTCGTGGAAACGGGACTCCACCACCTGCGCACCTATCTAACGCGTACGCCAACCCAGCAGACGGGACTCGCGCTGCCTCTCGGTGGTCGCGGGCCCAACCTTCGCCAGTGCCACTCTGAGAGTCCATCAGTCGCTTCATTTCCACTCCCACAGTTTAGGCTTATGAGCGGACGAAGCGCTCGGGATAACATTACGGCCGACGAGCGCTCGGATCTCCCGTCGGTGGCGGGGCATGATCGGCCGTCGCCGGCGGACCGAGGATCTCCGTGAAGATCGGCTTCAACGCGTCGGCCCAGATCTGATAACCCTTCACCGTCGGGTGAAGGCCTTCCCCCGTCATGCCGTCATACAGCTTCCCGGTCGCATCCGCCCACTTGTCGTTGACGTTCACGTAGCGGATCCACTTGCCATCGGCCATCCGCGCGAGATTCTCGTTGATCCGATTGATCTCGGCAATCACCGCCAGCGGATTTGTCCGATTGTCGTTGCGCGGAAAGATGCCGGTGACCACGATCGTCGCGTTCGGCGCTTTGCGCCGACAGAGGTCGATCAACGCGCGCAGCCCTCGCGTGATGTCGTCGATCTTCGCCTGATCGCCGGGCACGGACCCGACGTTGTTCGTCCCCGCGTCGATGACGATGATCTTCGGGTTGACGCCATCGAGCTCGCCGTTCTCGATGCGCCACAACATGTTCTCGATGCGGTCGGCGCCCCAGCCGAAGTCCGCGGCGTTCCAGCCGAAGAAGTTCTGTTTCCAGTTCGCTAAAAAGTCTGGATAATCAGTCGCGCCCCAGCGACGCGTGATCGACGTGCCCATGAAGTAGACGTCGATCTTCCCTTGCGTCCGCTTCTCGAGCAGCTGACGGTGCGCCAGCATCGAGTTCGAGTCGGTGCGCGGCGCCGGGCGATCGGCTCGTGCGGGTTGTTGTTGTTGTTGCGACGCCTGCGTGGGTGCCGCTTGCGCCGTGGTGCCAGGCGGCATCTGCACCGCGGGCGCCGGCGTATAACGACGCTTGAAGAAGTAGTCGGCCCACGACAGGAAATACTTCCAATTCGGCGCGTCGGTGTGGCCGCCGTCGTGCTGCCGCCACGCGAGCTCGCCGTCGAGCAGCGGGACGTTCACCGCCGGCATCTTTTCAGTTTTGTAATCGTCGGAGACGCCCAGGCCCTTGGCCCCCAGCAACCGAAAGACCGGCTGCGCGGCGACGGCGGCCATGTAGCTGCCCTGATGGTCGAGCCACTTGGCGTCCCCCTTCTCCGGCACGCCGTAGCTAACGAACGTCAGACGCGGCGCGCACAGCGCAATCAGCTCGTGCGCGTCGACCGGAATGTCGCCCGCGTTTTTGCTGCCAAACGGGGCTTCAGCGGCGCCGTACTTCAGGAAGTTCCCCGCCATCCAATGGTATTCGCCGGAGCCGGTGAGATTCTCGACCGCCTCGCCCCAATTGCGACGGTGCAGCTTCGCTCCACCTTCACCGGAGGACCCGATCAACACCAACGCGAAGCGCTGATCGAACGCCATCGTCACCAGCGCCGCCTTTCCATATCTCGAAACGCCTTCGATGCCGACGTGTTTGGCGTCGATCGCTGGATCCTTCTCGAAGAAGTCGAGCGCGCGCGACGCACCCCAACCCCACGCGCGCAGCGCGCCCCAGTCGTCGGGCTTGCGCGGCTGTCCTTTGTTCACGAGACCGATGACGCCTTTCGTAAGCCCAGCGCCGTTGTCTGCCTGCACACTGTTGGGATTCAAGAATGCGAATCCCCACCCATCGGTTACGGCCTGCACGGTTGCCGGCGCATCACTCCCCGGAGGGGGCGGCGGGAAGCTGAAGCCGCGGCCCCCCGGCGGAGGAGGATTCGGTCGCCCGAGCGCAGTGTTCAAGTTGCCGGGGCTGAACATGATCATGACCGGCACCGGCTTCTTGGCGTCGGCCGGTAGCACGAGCGTCATCGCGATCTCGACATCGATCGCCGGGAACGACGAGTTGTCGACGTGACCGACGAGCTGACGCGCGTTTACTCGCACGCCGTTGAGCGTGCCGGTGTCGGTTCCGACGACCTTCCACTCCACCTTCGGCACGTTTTTCGGAACTCGGCCGAACACCTCGCGCTCGAAATCTTCGACGATCTCCGCGCGCCGCCGAGCCCATTGCTCGCGCGTCTTGACCTTCGTGCCGCTCTTCAGCGTGAGAACGTCCGGCAGATTCGGGAACGGATTGGCCTTCGACTCATCGTAGTTCGCGTGATTCGCATCGGCCTCGTTGCCACTCGGCCCCGGACGGAGCGCCTTGATGCCCAGCTGCTCCATCATGTTCCGGTGGTCGTCCTGCGCCGTCCAATTCTTGGGCTCCGGCTGTTGCGCAGAAAGGCGCGACGCCAGAAGCGCGACTACATAGAAAGCGACTCTGCGGAGTAGCATGATTCGGAGATCGGCGACAGTTTTTGATCAAGCCATTCGTAAGGTCATCATACGAATGGGTCCTACCGTCAGCAAGTCAAGAACCTGCCTCGCACTCACTCGGAGATCGTTTCGGATGCGATTCCCGCTCATCGCGCTGATCGCGATGGCCACCACGCTCGGCGCGCAGCCACGCGACGCCGGCATTCCGCAGCTCCGGAAACAGGGAACGGCGACGCAGCTCGTCGTCGACGGCAAGCCGTTCCTCATCCTCGGCGGCGAGCTTGGCAACTCGACCGCATCGGATGTCGCGCACATGCGACCGATGTGGGCCAGGCTACGTGCGATGAACCTGAATACCGTCATCGCGCCAGTTTATTGGGAATTCCTCGAGCCGCGTGAAGGCCAGTTCGACTACACGCTCGTCGACTCACTCATCGCGCAGGCGCGCGCGAACGACATGCGACTCGTGCTCCTCTGGTTCGGCAGTTGGAAGAACAGCATGTCGTCATACGTGCCGGAGTATGTGAAACTCGATCAAGCCCGCTTTCCGCGCACCGAAGCGACGCGCGGCCAAGGTCAAGAAATTCTCTCGCCGTTTCATTCAGCAAACTGGGAAGCCGACGCGCGTGCGTTCGCGGCGCTCATGCGACATCTCCGGACGTTCGACGGGACGCAACACACGGTGTTGATGGTTCAAGTCGAGAACGAGACGGGCATGATTCCGGAAGCACGCGACCACAGCCCGACCGCGGACTCGCTCTATGC
>Ga0126377_10002315_pt1 | contig 13052 bp, 15 predicted proteins | sample PanSoiMetPlot_22_FD_92647 | JGI IMG/M metagenome (GOLD analysis project Ga0126377, IMG submission 92647) | Tropical forest soil microbial communities from Panama - MetaG Plot_22 | ecosystem: Environmental > Terrestrial > Soil > Tropical forest > Bulk soil | place: Panama | collected 2016-02-17
ACAAAGACCAGTTGCAATGGGTGGGAAGACTGCGAATTGGAGAGATCTTCAACAAAATCTAGAGATGAGAGCTAGAGAAGAATATTGGGAGAAGAAAAAGAGAGAAGAAGAGGCAAAAAGTCAAGCTGACAATCTAAGTGAATTAGAGAAGAAAATATTAGCATATGATAAAAAGATTCTTGACCCAAAGGAATTTGATAGAGAAGGAGAAATGAGAGATGCCAATAACCAGTCCTAAACAATGGAGATTAATGGCTGGAATAGCACATGGAATGAAACCTCGCCACGGCGCAGGACCATCTCCAGAAGTTGCTAAAGAATTTATTGAAAAGACTCCAGCAAAGAAAAGAAAAGCATTCGCCAAATCTTCTAAATAGAAATCGGGGACCCAGTGCCAGAACTTGCAGAAAAGAAATATTCCGAGAGCATTCAGCAATCTCTTATTGAGATTCTTAAGAATTGCGAGAATGAGGATATGTACATCCGTCAGAGAATGCTCAGGGAATGTAAACAATATGAACTATACTGGCATGGTTTTCAGTATATTTTTTGGGATGAAAGAGTACAAGATTTTCGTATTCCTACTCATGATGTGATGGAACAAGTTGCCTCAAGAGAGGAAGTAAAATTTATTTATGATTACGTGGTCAATATCTTTAAAGCTCATGGATTGTCCATCATTGCAGCATTGTCGGCCGAAGTTCCAAATGTCGCATTCTCCCCATATGATGCAGATAATCAAAAGGACATCATTGCTGCAAGACAAGCGGAAAGTCTTGGAAAAGTTATATCGAAGTACAATAAATCGAAATTACTCTTCTATCACGCACTCTTTACTCTCTATACGAATCATTTCGTGGCAGCTTATAATTATTACGAGCGAGATAAGAAGTATGGAGAATTAGAAATTCCCAAATATAAAACAGAAACAACGAAATTGTTTCCAGATACTTATAATTGTTTAGGGTGTGGATTTCAAACTGAAGGAGAAATAGGTCAATGTCCAGAATGTGGGAATGAAGAAATTGAAAAAACTGAAGGAGAAATGGGAGAGATTCCAGTACAAGTTGGGAGCGAAACGATCCAAAAAGGAATGGAAAAGATTAGAGTTAGAGGAACTCTTAATGTTAAAGTTCCTACATGGGCTTCTGATCAAGAGGCTTGTGGATATATCATTGATTATTATGATCAGCATTTTGCGTATCTTCGCCATATTTATCCTGATATTGACCGTACTAAAATTTCTCTCATGGGTAATGATAATTTTGAGAGAATAGCTCGTATGCCTAGTATTGGCAGATTATATACAGATACATATTTACAGCATTTATTAACTTTAAAAAGAGTTTGGCTACGGCCTTGGATGTTTGAATCTTTGGATAAAAAAGAATGCGATGAATTGAAGAAAGAATTTCCGACCGGAGTTTATTTTGCTGTAATAGATGGTGGTGGAGATGTTTTTGCTGAGGCTCGCGAGGAATGTCTGGATGATCATTGGACGATTTCTAAAGGAGATTTATCTAGGGCAGTTCATGGAGATCCTCTCTGCAAACCATTGCTTCCACTGCAAGATTTAGAGAACATGGTAACAAATCTTTTGGTGGAATCTTTGGAGCATAGTGTTCCGAGTTCTTTTGCAGATCCAGAAATAATAGATTTTGATCTTTATTCAAAACAAGAAGTTTTGCCCGGTGCTCTTTATCCATTAAAGAATTCTATAAATCCTACTAGATCACTTCAGGATTATTTCTATACTTTAAAGACTTCTACGTTGCCTAAAGAGGGAGTGGACTTTGATAAGATTGTAGAAAGTAAGAGTCAGTTTGTTGTTGGAGCGTTTCCTTCTATATTTGGTGGTCCTCAAACTGAAGGTTCCAAGACTTTGGGAGAATATCAGGAATCTAGAAATTATGCATTACAGAGACTTTCGATACCATACCAATTACTTTATTTTTGGTGGTCTGATTTGGTTTACAAAGCAGTCAAAGAACACATAGAAGAAATGGTTGAGAATGAAATGTATCCTCATCCTATTTCTGCTCATAATCGAAGATTTGAAAATGTTCATCTTTACGTTGATGCCTTCAAGTCTGGAAGATTTGGTTTGCTAATTCCCGAATCTTCTGTAGATTTGCCGACTTCGTATTCTCAAAAGCGTGGAACTATTGAACGAATGGTTCAATTAAATAGCGATACAATAAATCAATTCTTATTCTCTCCAGAAAATAGGCATGTAACTCTACGATTCTTAGGAATTGAAGAGTTGAACGATTTAGATTCAGCTCAGGCAGTTAAGCAGCTTTTAGAGTTAGAAGATCTTCTTAAATCTGAACCGACTCCTGATGAAACTGGGCGATTAAAAACTTCTATTCCAATAGAGCCGGAAATAGATGACCATGAAATTCATTTAAGAGTTATTCGAGTTTTTCTATGCAGTCCCTCAGGACAAGCCCATAAGAAAGAAAATCCTGATGGTTATCAAAATGTTTTATTGCATGCTCAAGAGCATTATGTTCAATTACAATTAAAAATGGCGATGGCGGCGCCGAGTCCTGCTGTCCCGAATCCGAAACCAAAAATTAATCAGCCAGTTTCGGGAAATAATGGGCAATGAAAAAATTAATAGCATGTATGCTTTTTGGTTTTAGTATTCAGCGTCCTCCAATTTCAGTGGAAGATTTGTTTAATAAAATAGGTAAATGTCAAATAGAACTTGATACTGCCAATAAGTACATTCAGCAATTAGAACAAGAAAACATGCAATTGAAAATGGAATTGGAAGGTAAGAAAGTTCCGGATTCTAAAGGAGAGAAGTAAAATGTTAGATCCATCTAGAGCTTTAGAACGTGGAATTCCGACTAAGATTGCAGAATTAGTAACTGCAACTGGAACTAATCAAGTTAGACCATTCTCTATTCTTGGAGTTCCATCAGCTCCTAATAAAGTTCATTGCCAGCCAACTGGAGCATTTACAGCTCTTGATGGCAACATTGAATCAAGTATAAATGGTGGGCAGACATGGCTCACATATGCTGCTTTCAATTTTGCGACTACTAAGGTTGTCGTTTTTGAAGCAGCTCCGGGAGTTTTGTATCGTTTCAATGTAACCACTATAACACAAACCACTCCGCCAGATATTTACGCAACGTTAGCGTGAGAAAGAGGATTGTGTGAGAAAGATTTTTGTCAGTTTATTTTTACTCTTAGTATTTTCGATAATTGGAAATGCTCAGAATAATGTAGTTGTGGGCAATTGTGCAACTATTCCGGCAATACCAGCAGGAACTCAATCTCCAGCATTTGTAAATGTTAATGGATTACTTTGTACTTCTGCTGTTGCTTCAGGTGGAAATGCTGCTGCTGGAGCTGTAGGATCAGCTCCACCATCTCAGGCATCTTACACTGCTGGACTTTTATTGTCTACTGGATTTCTGCGTGGTGTAACTGTAACAAATACTGCTGGCTCAACAATAGGAATGGATGTTAATATAGTAGGTGGAGCAGCGGCTGGAGGAACTAGTAGTAATTTTAATGCCGCACAGCCAGCTTCAGGGACTGCTATTGGTGCTTTCAATGGAACTAACATGGTGGCTCCGAGATCTTATGACGCTGATCTTGGGGCTGGTACTGAAAATACTTTAGGAGTAGTTCTACGAAAATCAGTAAGTGGTGGATCAGTGGAATTAGGTACTGCTACTGATCCAATAAATGTAACTGGAATATCGACTGGAAATACAACTCAATTAGCTGGTAATGCAATAGAGACTAATTCTGGTAATGGTGGCGCTGGATCGCAAAGATTTTTTCTTGCCATAAATCAACCGAATTTAACGACAGCATTGAATGTCGCTCCAACCGCAAATTCTACTGTTGATTTTAATAGGTTAGTCGGAGCAACTCCTACAGTTGTAAATAATAAATTAGGTGTTGTAGTATTTTCTTCTGATGGAAGTACTATTTCTCCTACAACAGATAATTGTGATGGCACTGCTCCATTAGTGAAGCGATATATTACTACTGGTACTGGTGATAATGAAAGTGAAGTTAAAAGTTCTGCGGGAACTTTGTGTGCAATACAGGCACGCAATGCAAATGCCACAGTAAATGCTTTTATTAAATGTACTAATGCAACTGCTGCAAGTACAACTCCTGGATCTACGGCTGTGTTTTATGATATGATGGTTCCTTTTGGTGGTGGTTATGTGAATGCTACGATTCATGCTCCGTTTACTACAGCTCTAACTTGTTATGTTGTCACTGGTAAAGCTGATAATGATGCAACTGATGTTGCTGCTGATGATGTTAGCTATTTCTTAACTTACCAATGAAAAAATTATTTCTTCTTTTATTTTTACTTTTTCCTGTACGCGTGCTGGCGACGACAACAGTTCGTTCTTCGTCAACTAACACGGCAGCGTCTGGAACGGCATTATCTATTACAGCTCCGTCAGGAACAACAACTGGTGATTTAGTATTTGTAGTAATATCATCGAACGGATTAATTACTCATACAGACAATAATGGAAGTACTCCATTTACGGAAGATTTAAATGATTTTCAAGGAAGTGCATCTGGAACTTTCAGTGTTTGGCATCGTCGTATTATCGCTGGCGATCCTAGTACTTATAACTTCACAATTGGTGCTACAACGCGATGGACGATTCATGCTATTACTCTTCAGAATCCTAACGCTTCTTCTATTTTCGACGGTTCTATTGCTACTAATTCAGATGGATCTGCCACCCTAACTAGTGGAACTGCTCCAACTATTACTACTGGAACTAATAATTCTATTCATTTTGCAGTTCTAACAGATGATGGTAGCTTAAACACTATTACTAGTACTCCTGCTGGATATACTTGTCCACAAAATAGTGGAAATCAGGGAATGGCTTTATGTTATAAAGTTATTGCTACTGCTGGTGCTACTGGGGCACAAACATTTTCTTGGACTTCTGTTTCTGAATATAATAGTGCTTCGTTTGCTGTCTTAGATGAAGGTTCTGGTGGTGGAGGTGGAAATGCAGCAAGTCTTGTAGCAAATACAATTCAAAGTTCTAGTGCTGGTTTTACTACTACTGGAATCAATACAAGTGCATGTACTCCTAACTGTGTTATTTTAGTTGCTTTGGGTGAGGCATTTAATCCTGGTTGTACTGTAGCGGATAATCAATCAAATACTTATACTCAGTGGGGAGCAGTAGTTGGTTTTGGTGAAGCATCTGGTCATTTGCATTATATTGTTAATGCAAATGTTGGTTCATCTCATACTTGGACTTTGGGTGGTGGTGCTCAGTGTGCTTTTGTATCTATTGCAGTACAAGTTTGGAAAGGTGCTACTGCTTCTCCAATAGATCAAATAAATTCAGGAACAGGAGCATCTGCTAGTGTAACATCTGTAGCTTCTGGTTCTATTACGCCAATGCAGGCAATGAATGTTACTGTATCATTATTTGGTGGTCGTCCTCTTAATACTCCAACGAACGATTCAAGTTTTACAATTTCTAATAACGTTGCATTTTCGGCTGGAAATTTTTATGGTCTTGCTTTTGGTTATAAAATTAAGACAACTGCTGCATCTGAAAATGTGACATGGACTCAAGGATCTGCTGGGGACATTTTTTCTATAGTTGCGGACATAAAAACTAATACTGCATCAAGTACTAGTTCATCGAGAGGTATGCTTTCTTCTTTAGGAGTTGGTAGATGAAAAAGTTACTTGCTTTTATTTTCTTTTTATCTTCTCCTGTTTGGGCTACAGATCGTTATCTTGCCACTAATACTAATAATGGGAATGATTCCAATTCGTGTGCTGCTTCTACTAGTATAATGACACCAAAGCGGAATTTTAATGGTGTTAATGGTGCTCTTGCTTGTATGTCTGCTGGAGATAGACTTATAGTAAGAGGTGGTACTTATGCAGAATTTATTAGCACGTTTTCTGGTTCAAATGTACCAAGTAATGCCACTATATTAGCTTATGATTCTGTCAATGAAAAAGTTTGGCTTCAGCCTACTGGTGTTGGAGCAAATGGCATATTTCTCACAGGTACGCGTAGTGGGATTACTTTTGATGGGATTAATTTAGATGGAATAAATACAGGTCCCGCTAAAAATTACGGAATTTTGGCAAAGGATATATCTGAAGAAAATGTATCGAACATAACTTTTAAGAATGCAGAAATAAAAACATTTGGATATGGAATACAAATGGGTGGATCTACATGGACGTTAACTAATTTAAATATTCATGATACTATATTTGTGGATTGTGGTTCTGGTGGATGTAGTGGATATGGAATTTATATGGGGGGTTCTAATAATGTTATAGAGAAATCTCATATTCATCACAATCCATTGTATGGAGTACAACAATACAATGGATTTGGTGGTGCCAATAATAACATCATTAGAAATAATTTAATTGAGTTTAACGGAGCGACTTCAGCTTCTCCTGCTGGTATTGCTTCTGATGGTATTTTAATTGGATCAGGGACTGGTAATGCTGCATACAATAATATTCTTAATGATAATGATCTTGGAATTGAATGTGGAGCCGGAACGAATTGTGCAATATATAATAATACAATTTATTTGACTCGCAATTACAAGAGTGTTGGTCCTTCATGTATTAGAGTTGAAGGTTCTAATGGTACTCTTGTCAAGAATAATATCTGCTATAGCATTGCTGGTGGTTTGATTGATAATAATGGTTCAGGAACTGTATGCACGGGGAATTTTGGGCCAACTTCAGGATGTAGTGGAAATTCTGGAGCTAATCCGCTATTTGTAACAGATGGAACTAATTTCCATTTACAATCTGGAAGTGCAGCTCGCGGAATTGGTGATAATTTAACTTCTTCTCCTCCGTGTCCACTTTGTTCTGATTACGATGGAATAGGAAGACCATCAAGTGGTGCATGGGATGCGGGAGCATTGCAATTTTCTGGAACTGGCCCGCCTACTAATCTTCTACCATTAGAAGATTTCAATTATACTACTTCCTCAAATCTGAGTGGAGCTAATGGTGGAACTAATTGCACTGGGCCTTGGACTATAAGCAGTGGAACAATTACAGTCGATGCTGCTCCTGCTGGTTCATTTTCTGGTGGAAACGCCGCACATTCTCAAATTACTACTGGAAGTAATTATTACTATCGTCAATGTTCGTCAGTTGGTACTGGTATTATTCCTTGGCAGATGCGTACATCTGTTACTAATCAGGAAATTCAGGAACTTGTTTTATCGCAATCTGACAATTCTAATTTAGTTAATGTAATGTTTCGTTCGGACGGTCATTTGTATGCTTGTGGATATTATGGTAGCCAAACTGATCTTGGAACGTATAATGCTAATCAGTGGTATTTAATAAAAGTTGAATTAGATGCTGTTGGTCATTCACAGCAATTTCGTGTATCTAGAGATAATGGAACTTTTTCTGCCTGGATCAATTTTTGTCAGACAGGAGTCGCTAGTCAATTTGATAGACTTATTCTTTACGATAGTGTTGCTGTTGCTCACGATTTTTGGGTTGATACTATTGGTGCTAAGGCAACTTTACTTGCATTTCAATCTCAACCTCCAGGATCAGTTACTAGTGGGCAAGCATTTAGTGCATCAGTTGCATTTAAATATAGTGATGGAACTACGACAAATACTTCTATTACAGATCAAGTTACTATAACTATATGTCCTAATTCTCCATCTGGATCATTAAGTGGTACATTAATAGCAAATGCGGTGGCTGGAGTTGCTACGTTCAATAATTTAATAATAACTGCACCAAATGGCGGTTCTGGATATAAAATTTGTGCTAATGCCGTTGGTATGACTGAAGGCATGAGCAATTCCTTTAACATTCCACAAACTAGTCCTCCATCTATCACTAAGAGATTGAGGGCAAGAGTTCGGATTAGATAGGAGATGGAATGGCAAGCAAATTCATGAAATCTATAAAAGATAGACAGCAAGTTGATGCAATGAATGAAGGAAAGAGAGAAGTACAATTTAGAAAACTCAAAGGAGCAGTCAAAAAGGCTTCTAGTCATAATCTTAAAATAATTGGTCCTAATATTAGAATAAAGAATCGACCAGCAATAGCAAGAGCTTTTGGAAATTACAAGAGTAAACCTACCGAATATTAGGAGATTCACATGGCTAATCTTTGGATGCAAAAAGTCAAAGAAAGCATGGAACGAAAAGGAACTGTCGGATCTTTCTCAAGATCCGCCAAGCAAGCTGGAAAGTCTACCAGTGAATATGCTGATGATGTTATGAGTTCTAAGAAATCGACCACTAAAATGAAAAGAAAAGCGAATCTTTCTAAAGTTTTTGCTAAATATAGAAAGGGAGGATAAATATGCCTGGTGATGCTGAATATACTGAAAGCACTGAGGATCTTCTTGAAGAATTGCAAACTGAAGATGAAACTCCTGAAGTAGAACCCCCAGAAAAAGAGGAACCTCCTAAGAAGGAATCTGAGGAAAAACCAAAGAAAGAAGAAGAAGAAGAGGAAGAGGAAGAGAAAGAAGAAGAAGAGAAGGAAGAACCTGAAGAAAAAGATAAATCTAAATTTCTTAGTGAAATAACCAAGAAATATCCAACATTGTTCAAAGATTTTCCGAATCTTCGTCATGTATTCTTCCATGAAAGACAATACAGAGAACTATTTCCGACTATTGAAGAAGCAAAAGAAGCTGCTGACGATTTGGAAGGATTAGTAGAGTTGGAGAAAGCTCTTGCTTCTGGTGAAGCAGATGATATTGCTGGAGTAATTAGTTCAATGAATGAGTTGGGAGAGGATGTAGTAGAGAATTTCGCTGATAATTTTCTTCCATCTCTCAAGAGTATAAATCAAGATCTTTATTACAAAGCAATAACTCCAGAATTAGTCAATTTCACTAGAATAATGTTCGATGCTGGAGTTCGTAATGAGAATACAAATCTTTGCAATGCTGCTCTTATGGCTGCTCTACATTTCTTTGGAGATCCAAAAATTGCGTCTGGAGAGAAACAAATCAATCTTCCAAAACCAGAGAAACGGCCTAGAGAAGATTCTGAATTAGAGAATGAGCGAAGATCGTTCAGACAAGAAAGATATACGTCATTCTATAATGATGTAGTGCAGAGTGCTGACGGACGACTTGCTGAGTTAATTGCTGATGGAATAGATCCGAAGAACAATATGACGAAAGGAATGAAAGCTTTAGTAGTAGAGAAAGTATCTAAAGAAATCAGCAAGACTTTATCAAATGATTCCGTTCATGGTTCTCGCATGAATGGTTTGTGGAGAAAAGCCGGAGACGATAATTTCTCCAGCAAGCATAAATCTAAGATAATTTCTGCATATTTGGAAGCAGCAGAAGAAATATTACCAAGAGTCAGATCAAAGGTTCGGGCTGAAGTTCTTGGTATCAGGACGCGCCATCCTGAAAACAAAACTGGCGGAACGGGCAAAAGGGCCGAACCAGAATCTACGACTGGAGGAGGTCGTCAATCTACTTCTTCTAATGGAAATCTTGATCCTAAGAAAATAGATTGGCGAAAAACTTCTGATCTAGATTTGATCAAAGGAAATGTAACTTATAAAAAGTAAAAGGGGAAGGAATGGCTGCACAAGCTGAAGCTGATGTTGTCGCAACTGAATTGGAACGAGTACTTCCAAAAGTTTCGACGCTATTCGACAGAGAAGGCCCGTTCTATACCGCCATCGAGAAAAAAGATGTAGAAATAATTTCTGCCAGACAAATGAGAGGTCCACTTGAAATTCGTCCTGGTGGGAAATTTCGTTTCTATAATCCAGATGGTGGAGACATGGGACGCGGCTCGGGGCCGAAATTTGATAAGTTCGTATTAACTGCTCAGCATATTTTGTATGCAGTAGAATATACGATCTTAACTCAATGGGTTACCGATGACAAAAGAAAAGCAGTAATCAATAACGTTCAAAGATTGCTGGCTCTTTCAATGAGAGAGTTTCGGAGACATTGTGATGCAATGGCTGTGGGATCTGGAGATGGAGTAATCGGAACTGTCGCTACGGTTAACTCCCAGACGGACTATGTTCTTGACAATTCTTTTGGTGCAAAACTGATAAGATTTGATCAGGATTTGAACGTCTATTCTACAGATCTTCTTACTCGCAGGACAACCGCAGCAGAAGTAACAGTCAATTTGCATGACCTTGCGAACAAGAGAATTACAGTCTCAGCAGCTCCCACAGGTACAGTGGTTGTAGGAGACAAAATTGTTGTGTCTGGTCTTTCTGCAACTCCTCCAGTTGGAATAAAAGGAGTAATGTATCACCACAGCAATGCAACCACTGGAAACTGGTTGGGATTTGATCGTTCTCTAACTCCAGAAATTAGAGCAAATCGTGTTAATGGAAATAACTCTGCTCTAACTCTCCCATTGCCAAGATTAGCACTCAACCTAGCCGCTGATCGTGTTGGGACTGATAATACTGGAAATTATCAGGCATGGATGCATCCAGCACAAGCTCAGGCATACGAGGAGTTGGGATTCTTGATCACACAGATTAATAATCCTGGAACAATGAATGGAGACAGGAATCTTGATCTGTATTTTGGCGGAGCAATGGTAATGGCTGGTGCTCCAGTTAAGAAATCTTTTAACTGGCATCGTCAGAGAATTGATTTCGTCAATATGGATTACTGGGGCCGTGGAGAATTGCACCCCGCGGGATTTTATGAACCAGTTCCAGGAAAGAGACTCTACGAATTGCGTGGAACTTCTGGTGGACTTGCAGCCAGTGTAATTTTCTATCTTGCTGCAAGTTTTGATTTGTTTGTTGGCAATCCGGCTGGTTGCTCCTACATTGATGCATTGGGAATACCGTCTGGATATTAGTTAGTTTGGGAGGGCCGGGAAAAGTATTGATCCTCCTTTTTATCTCGGCCCTATTTTTAATATGCAAAATAATGTAGTGGATTTAATAAATAAGGAACTAAGAAACTTTGGTCTAAATGAATATGGAGAATCTATATTCAGGTGTGTATTTTCTGATGATCAAGTCGAGAAAAGAAAAGGAGAATTCAACGAATTTTATGGAAGTTTATTCGTCAGAAGAGTCAAAGGAGTTAAAGAGGTCCGAAAATATCCTTGGATTAAAAGAAAGTGGATTATTGAGCGTTGGGCTTCCGGGAAATTGGCTTATCATCCCGATCTTGAAACAGACAAAAATGGAGTTTACATTTGTGTGTACGTATATCAAGATGTAAATGGAAATTATCTTCCTCCATTGTTAAAAGTTGCTTTAATAGTCGTAAATCAATTACTGAATCCTAGGAGCAAGTCTGAAGCACTTGCTCAAGATGAGGAACAATTAAAGAAAGAAGAAGAATTGGAGGTCCAGAAAATTGAAGAAGAATTGAAAATTCAAGCGGACGAAGCTGCAACGAAAGATCCAAAATCTTATAGAGAATCGGCATCAATAGGATATACGAAGGAGAAATAGATGAGTAGTGAAGAAAAACTTCAAATTGCTGTTGGAGCATTGGCTGATATTGGATTTAGTGAAGATATGACGCTTGAAGTAGCAAGAAACAAAGCCAAAAGAATATATGAAGAATTAACTAAGGAGGAAGAATAATGTCAGAAGCAACATTAATTTCAATAGTTCCATTTCCAATAGTAGAATTCAAACCTGGAATTTATCCTGGTTATTTTGAGATTCCTGGTGCCAGAGGAGATGACAAGCCAGTAATTTTAAATATTGGAGATAGCGTCTTCCATGTCGAAATTGATGAAAATAGAAGTGTCACAGTCAAGTGTGTTGCAGAAGACATGGCAAGATCAATAGTGAATGATTATCTTACATCTAATTTGTCTTATTCTGAAGAAAATGATGCTATGCCAGGACTTTTCTGGAAAGCTGGCAGATATGAATTGGCAGATGTTTTGAGAAAATTCTCTGATGATTTAATACTAGCTAGAAATAGACAGAATAGATGGTTCCAAGAATTAGTAAAAATGGCTGACGATGATTGGGAGAAGACAAGACAACATAAATTTATCTCTGACATGCAGAGATATGCCTGCAAATCTCTTAAATTGGAACGTCCTTGGATTATCATTCCAAAAGTTGGAGAGGGATTCAAGAAATGTGTTGCTTGTGCTACTGCTATTCCTGAAGAAGCTATTGTTTGCCCGAATTGTCGTTGTATACTAAATCATGAAAAATGGGCTATGTTGAAATTTGCTGAGGCTAAATAATGGCACAGGCTATTGTTGCATTAGATTCGGCTCGGACATATTTGAACGATGTCCAAAAACAGATGTGGAAGGACGAAGTTTTACTTCCACATCTGAAGGAAGCATATCGTGATTTGTTGCAAGTTTTATGGCTGAATGGAATACCAGTAATTCGAGAAAGAACAGATAATCCAATAGTGATAACTGCTGGGGTTCTTACAGTGCCTCTGCCAACTGATTTAATAGAACCAATTTGGCTGAAAGAACGAGCTGCTGGAAGTTCTGAAGCATGGCTAGATATGGTAGAAACAGATTTTGAGCCTGATAGATTAAAAGATATTATGCTCAGATATTGGGCTTGGAGAGAAGAACAAATCCAGTTACTTGGAGCCACAACAAATCGAGAGATTTCATTAAGATATTGGAAATTACTTGCCGAACCAGTATTAACAACTGATCCTTTAAGATTTATATTTGCTGAAGTGTTTCTTGGTCCGCAGACTGCTGGATATGCGGCTGGCTCGGTTGGAAATACTACTTTGGCTGGAGAACTTCTCTATGCTGGAGATAAGAACGTCGGAATAGCAGGGAGTAAACTAGATAGAATTATCAGGTCGAACATTAAAGGACAGCAAAATTTACCAGCGAGACGAATTCCTTATCGTCGATTTGCGAGATCAAGACTGTTACTTTAAAAAGGAGAAAGAAAATGCCATATCCAATTCAGGATTTTATCCTCAATGAGCACATTCCAAATGCAACTGATGCGACGGATCAAGTTATTTTTATTGCTCCGTACGATTGCAAAGTTGTAAGTGTTCAAGCTAGATTTAGAGTCA
>Ga0126377_10002316_pt1 | contig 13051 bp, 13 predicted proteins | sample PanSoiMetPlot_22_FD_92647 | JGI IMG/M metagenome (GOLD analysis project Ga0126377, IMG submission 92647) | Tropical forest soil microbial communities from Panama - MetaG Plot_22 | ecosystem: Environmental > Terrestrial > Soil > Tropical forest > Bulk soil | place: Panama | collected 2016-02-17
AAACCCTCTTGGTATGGAGAATCGGTCGGCCATTACGAAAACGGCGATACGTTAGTGGTCGATACCATAGGCCTCTCGACGAAGACGTTTGTGGACAATTACCGCACGCCGCACACGGACCAGCTCCATGTAGTCGAGCGCTTCAAATTGATCGACGGCGGCAAGATGCTCGAGGACTTCATCACCGTCGAGGACCCCGGCACATTCACGATGAAATGGTCGGCGGTTCAACGGTTTCGCCGGGAAGAACAGCGGCCGCTGCTTGAGGATGTCTGCGCCGAGAACAATTTCGCGTATTTCGACTACGCCGTGGCTCCGCTGCCGCAAGCCGACAAGCCGGACTTTTAAGGGCCGGAACGCCGTCTAACCCCTTCAATATGGCGTGGTCGGCAGGAGAAGGTTATTATCGAACCGCGGCGGAAAGGGCATCCAAGCGTCCGCATGCTCGCAAAAGACCAGGGAGGAGATTCACGTGCAGAGATTGGCCTCAAAAAAGAACATACCTTTATTCGCCGGGCTGCTCTGTGCCGGTATCGCCATGTCCCCGCCCCTGCTTGCTCAGCAAGCAGCGGCGCCGAACTTTGCGCCCGATGTGATTACTGCATGGGTGCCTGATCGTCCCACCGGCGATGACTACCTTCCGCCGCTCAATGGCGGCCCGGGACCGGTGGTTTCGGAGCCGGGTCATCCCTATGTCCCCAATGGCAACGGCAATCAGCCGACCTATCGCATCGCAGATTTGAACAATCCGATTCTTCAGCCCTGGGTTCGGGAAAAGATGCAAAAGGCGAACGATGATGTGCGGGCCGGAAAAGTCCCCTACATCGTGCGCGAGCGCTGCTGGCCGGCCGGCGTTCCGGGCTTCACCGTGTATACGCGCGTGCAGGCGATCCACTTCTACCAAACGCCGAAGGAAGTCACGATCATCAACGAATTGAACACGCAGATTCGGCACATCTATCTGAACGTGCCGCACTCGCAGAACCCCGGCCACACCTGGTACGGCGAATCCGTGGGCTACTATGAAGGCGACGAGCTCGTCGTGGACACGGTCGGTCTCAACGACAGGACTTTCGTCGACAATTACCGCACGCCGCACACAGATAAGATCCACGTTGTCGAACGCTTCAAGCTCATTGAAGGCGGCAAGACGCTCCAAGCGACTGTGACCGTCGAAGATCCGGGCGCCTTCAACATGCCATGGTCGGCAACGCAGCGCTGGCGCAAAGTCGATCGCGTGCTCGAGGAATATCTCTGCGAGGACAGCAATCTGAACTTCTTCAACTACGACGTGGTTCCGATCCCGCAGGCAAACAAGGCGGATTTCTGAGCCGGTAACGGCAGCGCAACTGCAGCGGAGGCACCGACCATGAACCTTTTCAAATCAACAACGGTCATGGCGGGACTGCTACTTACCGCCGCCATGGGCTTGTCATTCGATGCACACGGCCAAGGCGCGCAAAAGGCTCCCTGGCCGGTTTTCAGCCCCACGGTGAAAGGCGGTTGGGTTCCTGATCGCCCCACCGGCGATGATTTCCTCCCCCCAGCGAGCGGACCGGGACCGGTGATGTCCGACCCCGCGCACCCTTATGTCCCCAATGGCGGCGGGCGCCAGCCGACTTATCGGGTCGCCGATCTTTCCAATCCGATTCTTCAGGACTGGCTGAAGCCGTCGATGAAGAAGGCGAACGACGACGTGCTGGCGGGCAAGGTTCCGTACATCACGCGCGAGCGCTGCTGGCCAGCAGGCGTTCCAGGATTTGCCGTATATACGCGCGGCGGTCAGCCATCGCTGTTCCTGCAGACCGAAAACAAGGTCACGATCATCAACGAGCTTAATACGCAGGTGCGGCACATCTATTTGAACGTGCCGCATTCGAAGAATCCGAAGCCGTCCTGGTACGGAGAATCAGTCGGCCATTATGAAGGCGATGAGCTCGTGGTCGACACAATTGGGCTCAACGCTCGCACCTTCGTAGACAATTACCGCACCCCGCACACCGAAAAGATCCATGTGGTGGAGCGCTTCAAGCTGATCGAGGACGGGAAGATACTCCAGGATACGATCACGGTCGAAGATCCGGGCGCCTTCACGACCAAGTGGTCGGCGGTGCAGCGCTGGCGGCATACCGATCGCGAGTTGGAAGAGTCGAGCTGCGCCGAGAACAATTACGAGTTCTTCAATTATGACGTCGTTCCGATTCCACAGGCCTCAAAACCGGACTTCTGATCGGCGTCGTGCGACGCAAGGAAGGAAAACCGGATGTCGATGATGTGGCAGGTGGGCGCAGCGACGCTTTTTTCAGGCGCCGCGATTTTGGGTCTAGCCGTCTCGGCTGCGGATTCGGCCCCTGTAATCCCCAATTTTGGTCCTAACACAACGACCTCCTGGGTGCCTGCGCGTGCTGAAGGCGACGAGTTTCTTCCGCCGCTGAGCGGCCCTGGGCCCGTCCTTTCCGAAAAAGGCACGGCGTATGTTCCGAACAACCGCGGTCAGCCGACGTATCGCATTGCAGACCTCACCAATCCGATACTGAAGCCTTGGGTGGCCGACCGTCTAAAGGCGGCAAACGATGAAGTACGGGGCGGTAAGGTGCCCTTTATTCCGCATGAACGGTGCTGGCCTGCCGGCGTTCCGGGCTGGGAAGTCTACACCCGCGTGCGCCCGCTTTATTTTCTTCAGACGCCCAAGAAAGTCACGATGATCGATGAGCTCGATCATCAGGTTCGCCACGTCTACATGAACGTGCCTCACTCGAAAAATTTGAAACCGTCGTGGTACGGAGAATCGGTCGGGCACTACGAGGGCGACGAATTGGTGATCGACACGATTGCGCTAAACGACAAGAGTCTCGTCGACAATTATCGAACGCCCCACACGGATCAGATTCACGTGGTTGAGCGGTTCAAACTTGTCGAAGGCGGAAGGATCCTGCAGGCGACCGTCACGGTGGATGACCCAGGCGCGTTCAACATGAAGTGGTCGGCGATTCAACGTTGGCGGCGAGGCGAAACCAGGCCGATAGAGGAATCAGTTTGCGCGGAGAACAATTTCACCTTTTTGAATTACGACGTTGTTCCCGTTCCCGAGGCCGCCAAGCCTGACTTCTGACGGGCGCGCGTGGATAAGCCATGAAGCTCAGAACCGCAGTCACGCTTTTGGTTTCCGGTCTCACCGCAGGATCGGCCGCCGCACCGGCTGCGTCTGCCATTCCGGATTTTTCCGGTTTCTGGGGACGCAATTCGGTGGATTACGAGCCGCCGGCGAGCGGCGCCGGTCCGGTGATGAACAAGACGCGCACCTTCTATATGCGCATTGGCGACGACGCCAATCCGATTCTGAAGCCCGAAGCTGCCGAGGAAGTGAGAAAGGCTGCCGCAATTTCGCGCACCGGCGTCAACTTCCCTACTCCCTCCAACCAGTGCACACCGTGGTCGCCGCCTTACGCCTGGCGCGCGCTGGAAATGCAGATGGTGCAGCAGAGGGATGAAGTGGTCATCGTCTATGTCGGCGACCAACAGATCCGTCGCATTCGCTTGAATCAACAACATCCAGCGCGCGTGACACCGTCCTGGAGCGGCGATTCCATCGGTCACTACGAAGGCGACACGCTGGTGATCGACACGATCGGCGTCAAGTTTGGGCGCAACTCCATGATTGACAATTATGGGACGCCCTACAGCGAAGGCCTGCATCTCGTCGAACGCATTCGGCTGATCGATCGTGCGACAGCAAAAGTGGCGGCGGAAAAGAGCGAGCGCGACAGCGGTCGCGTGGAAGTGTGGATGGGCGGAGCCACCGTCGATCCGGATTACGCAAGGGGACTCGAGATTCGCTTCAGGGTCGAAGATCCGAAGATTTTCACCATGCCATGGTCGGGAGCGGTGACCTATCGCCGTGCGCTCGGCGAGTGGGAAGAACGCGTGTGCGCCGACAATCCGCACGACTACAACAGCGGGACCGACGTGCCGGTGCCGCGCGCCGACAAGCCGGACTTCTGATTTTGCTTATCGCAATGAGAGGAGATTTTACAGTGAACAAGATCTCGCTCCGCACAGTCGCTGCTGTTGTCTGCATCGGCGTTCTCGTGCCGATTCTCAGTGCCCAAAGCGCGCCGAGCGCTTCCGCTTTCCCCGATTTCGCACAAAATCCGAATGTGGGTTGGGTCGCATCCGGGATGGGCTTCGGCACCGACTTCGTGCAGCCTGCGAGCGGACCTGGGCCGGTGACCAATGATCCGCGCTATCCCTACATCACAAACGCTGCGGCCGCTGCCAGCGGAAAACAGCCGACGTTTCGCGTCGCTGACTTGACCAATCCGATACTGCAGCCTTGGGCCAAGGAACAAATGAAGAAGGCGAATGACGACGTGCTCGCCGGAAAAGTCGCCTTCACCGCTGATGCACGTTGTTATCCCGCGGGTGTGCCGAGTTTCCTGCTCTTTCCGGCAAATCCGGTACGCTTCATCCAGTCGCCTAAGGAAGTGGTGATGGTGTGGCAACAGAACCAGGAAATCCGCCGCGTCTATCTCAATCAAAACCATTCGGCCAATCCGAAACCATCCTGGTACGGAGAATCCGTCGGTCATTACGAAAACGGCGACACCCTGGTGGTCGATACGATCGGGATGAACGAAAAGACCTATGTCGACAATTACCGCACGCCGCACACGACGAGGCTCCATGTCATCGAACGGTTCAAGCTGATCGATGGCGGCAAAACCATCGAAATAAATGTCCACGTCGAGGACCCGGGTGCCTTTACGACGCCTTGGAACGCGATCCAGCGCTATCGGCGCACAGAGAACGAACCGATGGTCGAGATGATTTGCGCCGAGAACAATGAGGGCTATTTCGGCTACGAGGTGGTGCCGCTGCTGCAGGCAAGGAAAGCGGATTTCTAAGCGGCTAAGAGGTTTTGGGCGGGCCAAAGCGGACAAGCTGAAACCCAGCCTTTTCCCAAGGAATTGACGGCTCTTGGCCGTCTTGAGCCGTTGCCGCCAGAGCGAGCGCATCCTAATCTCTGTGGTTCATCAGGCTGCGTCGCGGCCTGCTTTTGGTTGCGTAAAGAGGTTTTGTTCCTAGCAACAAAGGCTGGACTTCCCAATGAAGCTGAAGCGCATGATCAGGAATACCGCGGTTGCAGTGGCTGGAGCTTTGCTCGCCTCAACCGCCTTCGCTGAAGGCCCAAGCACCGCTGTACCGAAACTCGGTTCCGCGAATTTCGGCTGGCAAACCAACGTCGCCGATTGGCAGCAGCCACCGCCAGGATCGGGCCATGGTCCGATCAAGCCGGACCCCGCTCATCCCTTCAACAGCAATGCCGAGGCGGGCCGTACGGGAACGCAGCCTACGCTTCGCATCGGCGACGCCAAAGACCCGGTGCTCAAACCCTGGGCCGCGAAGCTGATGCTCGATTCCAACGAAGAAGCGCTCCGCGGCGAGCGCCAAGTACCGTTTGCCGCGCAAGCACGCTGCTATCCGGGCGGCGTTCCGGGCCAGCTCTTATTTCCGTTCGAGCCCTTCTACTTCATCCAGACCGACAAGGAGGTCTGGATGATGTGGCAGCGCGACAGCCAGGTGCGCCGGATTCGCATGACTGACAAGCATTTGGGCAATCCGAAGCCGTCATGGTTCGGCGATTCCATCGGTCATTATGAAAACGGCGACACGCTCGTCGTCGATACGATCGGGTTGTCGACCAAAAACAGCTACATCGACAATTTCCGTACGGCGCACACGGAGAAGCTGCACGTGGTGGAGCGGTTCACTATAAGCCCGGACGAGAAAACTCTGACCGCTGTGGTGATGGTCGAAGACCCCGATGCGTTCAACGCGCCGCTACACATGCAGCAGCGCTGGTTCAAAGTGAACGAGCCCATCGGCGAGTCGATCTGCGCCGAAAACAATTTCGACTTCTTCCATCAGAACCTGTTTCCGCTGCCCGAAGCGAAGAAGGCCGACTTCTGAAACACCCGAACACAATCACGGAGAAACTGATGTTCAGATCCACGTCGTCATCTGCGTTGCGTAAGACCCTTCTTGCAGGGGGTGTTCTCATCGGCTTGATTGGAACAGCTTTCATTCCGGCAAACTCTGCACAGGCCCCTGGCGGTCGCGGTCAACCTGCGCTTCCGGCTGCGTGGCTCGAAGTCTCGAAAAATGGAATGCCCAATCTTGCCTCGATCGAGTTTGCCTGGCTCGCGGACGGCGCCGATTGGATGGATCCACCGGCCGGCACGCAAGGTCACGGCAGGATCAAGAACGATCCCGCTCATCCCTTCCTCGGCAATGTCGACGCGCTCCGCAGCGGACGCCAGCCGACGCTGCGTATCGGCGATGCGAAGGACCCGGTGCTGAAACCTTGGGCCGCGAAAGCCATGGCGGATTCGAACGAAGAGGCGCTTTCCGGCAGATTGGATGTTCCCTTCGCGGCGCAGGCCCGTTGCTGGCCGGGCGGAGTGCCGGGACAGTTGCTGTATCCGGCCGAGCCGATCTACTTCATCCAGACTCCAAAAATTGTCTACATCATCTGGCAGCGCGACCACATGGTGCGCCGCGTCTTTCTGACCGACAAGCACTCGACGAACCTCACGCCGCAATCGTTCGGCGAATCGATCGGCCACTATGAGGGGCCGAACACGCTCGTTGTCGACACCATCGGGCTCGCGACCAAGAACAATTACATCGACAATTTCCGCACGCCGCATACGACGAAGGAGCATGTCGTCGAACGCTTCACGATCTCGCCGGACGGAAAGAACTTGACGGCATTGGTGACAGTTGACGATCCCGACACCTTCAACGAGCCGATTCACATGAAACAGACATGGCACAAAGTTGCGAACCCGCTGCTCGAAACGATCTGCGCCGAGGGCAATTACAACTACTTCAATCAAAAGCTGTTCCCGATGCCGGAGGCGACAAAGGCCGATTTTTGATTTGGAGGAGCACATGCGAGGAGCGCGCAACAAAGCAAAGGAGCATTGCATGTCCAGGCTTTCGCAAATGCAGCTGCTGTGCGGCGCGGCGGCTGTCGCGCTCATCTACGGGAGCGTCGCTTTCGGCCAAGGCGCCGGCCGGCCGAACTTTTCCGGAGGCAATGTCGGCTGGGTTTCGATCGGAACGGATTATGTCGCGGTACCTGGCGGGGCACAGCCCGTGACGTTTGATCCGGCGCATCGTTATGTGCCGAATGGCTCAGGCGAGCAGCCGACGTTTCGGGTGGCAGATCTCAACAATCCCAACCTCACCGACTTTGCCAAGGCGGAGCTGAAGAAGTCCAACGATCTGGTGATTTCGGGCTTCGCCATGTACGCGCGCGAATCGCGCTGCTGGATGACCGGCGTACCGACCTATCTGCTGAACCCCGCGCAGCCGACATTCATCCTGCAGGAGCCCAAGAAGGTCACCATGATGTGGCAGATGGATCAGCAGGTCCGTCACATCTACCTGGACGTCCCGCACTCGGCGAATCCGAAGCCCTCGTGGTACGGCGAGTCGGTCGGCCATTATGAAGGCGATACCCTCGTCGTCGATACGATCGGTCAGAACACGAAGTCATTCATCGATAATTACCGAACACCGCATTCCGACAAGCTGCACGTGGTCGAGCGTTTCCGTTTGGTCGAAGGTGGGGAGAAGCTTCAGGCGGACATCACCATCGAGGATCCAGCGGCGCTCAAGCAGCCACTGCATGTCATTCATCAATGGCGCAAGGTACAGGGGCCGATGACCGAGTCACGCTGTGCCGATGGGGAAAGCTTCAACCCGTTCGGACAGCGCGCCGAGCCGATTCCGGTCGCGAGCAAGCCGGAATTTTGAACCGCTCAGCAAGGGAATGCTCTGATGTCGAATTGGAATCGCAGCGTTTCTGTTGTCCTTCTTGCTGGCGCGTTCATTCCAGCTGCCGCGGCACAAAATGCAAGCAGCGGCACTGCGTCGGCGCCGAATTTTGCCAGCATGACCAGTGCGTGGCTGGCGATGGGCACCGACTTCAAGGAAGTGCCAGGTTCGCCGGCGATTGTGACAAACGATGCTGCGCATCCGCATTTCGGCAACCAGCAGGGCCGGCAATCGAGTTTCCGCTTTGCGGATTTGAACAATCCGAATCTGACGGATTTCGCCAAACAGAGCCTGAAGAAGACCAATGACGAGGTTCTGCGCGGCAAGGCTGTGTTCTCACGCGAGGCGCGCTGCTGGCCGACGGGCGTGCCGACCTATGACCTCAATCAGGCACAGCCGGTCTATTTCATTCAGACGCCCAAAGAAGTCGTGATGATGTGGCAGATGGATCATCAGGTGCGGCACATCTACTTGAATGTGCCGCATTCGCAGAATCCGAAACCGTCATGGTACGGAGAATCGGTTGGCCACTACGAAGGCGACACGCTCGTCGTCGACACCATCGGACAAAACACCGAAACCTTTGTCGACAATTACCGCACGCCGCACTCCGAGAAGCTGCACGTCGTCGAGCGTTTTCATCTGACCAATGGCGGCAAGAATCTGCAGGCGGACATCTTCCTTGAAGATGCTGCGACGTTCAAACAGCCGGTGCGCATGGTCCAAACTTGGCGCCAAGTTTCGCAAGGACCGATGACGGAATCGTCTTGCGCGGAAAGCGGGCCGGGATTCTTCAGTTTCGACGTGGAACCGATACCAACGGCAGCAAAGCCCGATTTCTAAATAAAGGGACAAAACGGAGGGGCCGAGTGCGCAAAGTGCTATCCAGCAAGGCGTTCCGCCGCGCGGTGGGATGCCTGACGGCTGGTTTTGTGTGTTCGGCTCTCGCTCTCTTGCCGCCTGCGGAAGGCGCGCCCGCGCCGAACGCGGCTAAGGAGAAAGCCGCGCCTGCAAAGGCTGCACCGGCGAAGGCCGCGCCAGCGAAGGCGGCGGCCGCGAAAGCCCCGGAAAAGATTCCCAATTTCTCCTCTGACAGCGACGTGGGCTGGCTGTCGGCGGGCACCGACTTCATTGCCCTGCCCGACGGTCCGCATCCCGTCACCAACGACAAAGCGCATCCTTACGTGCAGAACGGCCGCGGCGCGCAGCCGACATTCCGGGTGGCGGATACCGACAACCCGATTCTGTTGCCGTGGGTGAAGGACGCGCTTAAGCGGGTGAATGATCGCGTGTTGTCGGGCAAGGACGCGTTTCCGCCTCAGGTGCGCTGCTGGCCGCTGGGCGTTCCCGGTTTCCTGCTTTACCCGGCGCAGCCCGTCTACATCATTCAGACGCCGAAGAAAGTGACTATGGTTTGGCAGTCCGACCACATGGTCCGGCACATCTATCTCACGGACAAGCACTCGGCCAACGTGAAGCCCTCCTGGTTTGGGGAATCCATCGGGCATTACGAGGACGGCGACACCCTGGTCGTCGATACCATCGGCATCACGACGAAGGCCTTCGTCGACAATTTCCGCACGCCGCACACGGATAGGCTTCACGTCATCGAGCGGTTCAAGCTGGTGAACGCCGAAACGAGGATCGAGGTTACCGTTACTGTCGAGGATCCCGGTGCCTTCACCATGCCGTGGTCGGCAATGCAGATCTATCGCCGCGTCGAGCTCGGCCCGCTGGGCGAGTCGACGTGCGTCGAAGGAAACTTCAACTATTTCAACTTTGATCTCGAGCCGCTCCCGCAGGAGGACAAGGAAGTCTTCTGAGCGACATGATCAGATGAGGAGTCCGTCATGACGAAACAGCAATCGACGAAGGGCGCCTTTCAGCTGGCCGCAAGCGCGCTGGCATTGGTCATTTGCGGCGGAGCGGCAACCCAGGGCATCCCGGACTTTTCCGCCGGAGAGACAGGCTGGATCGCGCAAAGTCCGAATTTCCAGCTGCCGCCGAGCGGCCCGCATCACGTCACCCAAGACCCCAACCACCCGTGGAAAGCAAACGGTCGAGGGGAGGCTCCGACGTTTCGTGTTGCGGACCTCGACAATCCGATCTTGCAGCCCTGGGCGCGCGAGGCGTTGAAGAAAAACAACGACCGTATCATCGCGGGCGGAACGGGCTACACGCGGCAAGTGAGCTGCTGGCCGATGGGAACTCCGGCGTTCCTGCTTTATCCGGCGCAACCGGTCTATTTCATTCAGACGCCGAAGGAAGTCCTCATCATCGCGCAGATGGACCAGCAGGTGCGGCGTGTCTACTTGAACGTGCCGCATTCAGCAAAGGTGAAGCCGTCCTGGTATGGCGAATCCGTCGGGCATTATGAAGGCGACACCTTGGTCGTCGATACCGTCGGCATAAACGATCAAACATGGGTGGACAATTTCCGCACGCCGCACAGTGAGAAGCTGCACACCGTCGAGCGGTTTCGTCTCACCGACGGCGGCAAGAACCTTCAGGTCGATCTCCATGTCGAAGACACCGGCGCCTACACCATGCCGTGGAATGCGGTTCAGCGTTACGACAAGGTGAATCAGGGTTGGCTTACGGAATTCATCTGCCCCGAGAACAACATCAATGTCGGCCACCTGGATCCGATGCCGGAGGCGAAAAAATCCGACTTCTGAATCCGGTGATTTAAGCTCGATCAGCAGGCTTTCTGCCGGTTCGGCAGATAATCCAGTAAAAGCGGATTGTGCAGCGTCTGACGCGAGGCAATGAAGACTGCGCGCGCTTCGCGTCCCGCGACCGGCGGCCCGTTCCAGTCCAAGGGAAACTCCTCATGTGCGGGCTGGGTTATCGGCAAATAGACGTGCGGAAAGAGAAGTGAGAGCTGTTTGAAGAGCCAGGGGCGGGTGGGCCGGCAGCCGACACCGAAAACAGCCTGCGAGGGAACTTCGGCTCTCTCGGGCACGCGATGGATCGCCTCCTCGTTGCCGTATGAAACGCAGGTTTCGAGCAGAAGAAGGTTGCGGCACTTGCGCGCGATGGCTGAAAGCACCGCTTCCGGATCGTCGGTGTGGTAGAGCAGGCCGTAGCAATAGACGACGTCGAAACTCTCCTTCAGTACGTTTTCGAAACTCAAAGCGTCGGCACGTATGATTCGGCAGCGCGACGCCGGCTGATAACCCTCGGCCTGACGCCGCTGCATGAGCGCGGTGTAAAGCTGACAATTTTCCAATCGCGGCTCCACGCTGGTGACGGTGCAGCCGTGATCGAGAAAGAAGGTCGTGTGATCACCAATCCCCGCACCCAATTCCAGAACTGAACGGCCGTGCAGTTCCAGGCCGAGCGAGGCGAGATGCTCCAGCCGCCGGGAATTGTGCCGCAAGTAAGACGTGCCGTGAAAATCGCGCCACGCGGCTTCAAGCGCGGCCGGCGGCGAGCCGGGTGCTCCCTGGTCGGAAACAGGCGATGGGTTCATGGTCCGCAGGCCCCCTTCCTCCGGACAATGACAACGACGAACTCGCGCTCGTCGGCTATGTGTTAGTCAACACAAACGGTCTTCGCTGCGTATCGGCTCACGGATTTAACGCATCCGCTTTCGCCTGTTTTTGTTTGCTCAAGTGTTACATCTTCCGTTGCAATCCGCAAAGGTGCTTGCGAAGCGATCCACACGGTTGACGCCAGACGCCAGGAAGGGGTTGGATTCAATCCTGTACGATTTTGGACTACAGTGATCGTCGCTCTGTCCTGAAGGCCATCCATGTTCAACGCTTCGAAGCCGCATACCACTCTACGTCACGTTGCTGTCTTCATCCTTTGGACGTCAGCGATAGGCGCAAGCCAAGCCGCGCCGGAAGGCGCTTCGATTCCGGACTTTTCCTCCAATGAAGTCTCATGGACGGCGATCAACTCCGATTTCACGCCGGTCCAGGGCTCCCCCGCCCCGGTGACATTCGACCCTCAACATCCGTTTGTCCGCAACGACCAGCCCGGCCAGGCCACTTACCGGGTGGCGGACTTGAACAATCCGAACTTGAAGCCGTGGGTCGTCGAAGGACTGCGCATAGCCAATGCCAAGGTCTTCGCCGGGGGCATCGGTCCAACCCCGCGCTGGTCATGCCTGCCAGGCGGCGTCCCCGGATTTTCCCTGTTCGTGGTCGAGTCCGTGTATGTCGTACAGGGACCGAAAGAGGTCTTGCTGATCTATTCCGGAAACCACGAGGTCCGACACATCTATCTAGACGTCCCGCACCGCAGGAATCCTGTTCCTTCGTGGTATGGCGAGTCGGTAGGCCATTATGAAGGCGATACGTTGATCGTCGACACGGTTGGCTTATCGCCGAAGGCAGTCATCGACAATTACCACACGCCCCACACCGAAGCGCTGCACGTCACCGAGCGCTATCATTTGGTGAATGGGGGCAAGACACTCGAGGTCAACCTTACGATTGATGATCCAGGTGCATTCAATGCGCCATGGAAGGCCGTGCAGAGATATGCGCGAACGGAGGGACGCGGTCCCCTGCCGGAGCAAAACTGTTCGGAACACAATGACAACATTTTCAATCTCGAAGGCTTCGTACCCTCGCCAATGGCAGACAGACCGGATTTCTGAACCCAAGAGCACTTAAGAAGGGACGTACGGTGAATCGAACACTTGCCGTGTTGACGGTTGGGCTCTGCTGCAGCAGCCCAGCGATTGCCGCGGACAGCGTGCCCAATTTTGGGTTCGTGGACGGCGGCTGGCAGGCCGCAGGCGCGGATTTCCTTCAGCCGCCGAGCGGACCGGGACCGGTGCGGGATCAGCCTGGCCGCGAGCATGTCGGCAACAACACGGGCGGCCAACCGAGCTTCCGCGTCGCGGATCTGAGCAATCCGATCTTGCAGCCCTGGGTCAGGGATGCGTTGAAGAAAATGAACGACAGGATCGCGGCCGGCGGGGGCGGATTTTCCCCGCAGGTGAGCTGCATACCGCTCGGGGTTCCCGCCTTCCTGCTGCATCCGGCACAGCCGCTCTATTTCATCCAGACGGCGAAGGAAGTCGTGGTGATTTGGCCGCCGAACCACGAAGTGAGGCGCATTTATCTCACCGACAAGCATTCTGCGAACTTGAAGCCGTCATGGATGGGCGACTCGATCGGGCACTACGAGAACGGCGACACACTTGTCGTCGATACGATCGGACTCAATGATAAGACCTATGTCGACA
>Ga0126377_10002317_pt1 | contig 13050 bp, 10 predicted proteins | sample PanSoiMetPlot_22_FD_92647 | JGI IMG/M metagenome (GOLD analysis project Ga0126377, IMG submission 92647) | Tropical forest soil microbial communities from Panama - MetaG Plot_22 | ecosystem: Environmental > Terrestrial > Soil > Tropical forest > Bulk soil | place: Panama | collected 2016-02-17
CGCGCGCAGCGTGCGATCGCCGACGCGCGTGTCTGATCCGATGGTGCTCTCCGCGCTCTCGACAGATCTCTACGAACTGACGATGGTCGGCGGCTATTTCGTCGGCGGACTGTCAGGTCGCGCGACCTTCGATCTGTTCGTCCGCCATCTTCCGCCCACACGGAACTACCTGATCGCCTGTGGTCTCGAGCAGGCGCTCGACTTCCTGGAATCGCTGCGTTTCACGGCGGAGGAGATTCAATTCCTGCGCACCGTGCCGGCTCTCGCGAAGCTCCCGGCTGCGTTCTTCGACGAGTACTTGCCGCAGTTCCGCTTTACGGGTGACGTGTGGGCCATTGCGGAGGGAACGCCGGTATTTGCCGAAGAGCCGATCATGCGCGTGACCGCGCCGCTTCCTGAAGCGCAGATCGTCGAGACCGCCGTCATTGCCGAGACGATGTTTCCCACGTCGGTCGCGAGCCGCGCGGCTCGAGTCATGAAGGCGGCGGCAGGGCATCCGGTCATGGAATTCGGCGCCCGTCGGGCGCACGGCATCGATGCCGGAATTCGCGCGGCACGAGCGGCATACATCGCCGGTTTCGGATCCACGTCGATCGTCGAAGCCGGGAAGCGCTTTGGCATCCCACTGTCGGGGACGATGGCGCATTCCTGGGTGATGGCATTTGCGGATGAGACAACTGCGTTTCGCAAGTATGCCGAAGTGTTCGGAGAGGCGGTATTCATCCTGGACACGTACGATGCTGTCGCGGCGGCGAGAATGGTCGCTAGGTCCGGGCTGAAGCCGAAGGCAGTACGGATCGACAGCGGGGATCAGGTGGCGATCAGCCGCGAGGTCCGCCGCATCTTTGACGAGCATGGCCTCGTTGATACGGCCATCGTCGCCAGCGGCGATCTCGATGAGATGCGGATTGCCGAGATTCTCGCCGCGGGGGCCCCTGTCGACGGCTTCGGTGTCGGTACCGCGGTCAGCACGTCGAGCGACGCACCCGCGCTCTCAGGTGTTTACAAGCTGGCTGAAATCGAACGCGGTGGACGCGCCGTGCCGGTGCTCAAAAAAAGCCCAGGGAAGCGCACTTACCCGGGGCGCAAGCAGGTATGGCGCGTGATGCGCGATGGCATCGCGGTCGAGGACGTGCTGGCACTCGAAGGCGCTCAGCCACCTGCGGACGCCGAATCTCTTTTGCGTCAGGTGATGAAGAACGGCCAGCGGTTGTCGCGTCCGTCGTTGAACGACATTCGTGACCGGTGCCGACAGCAGGTTGCGACCTTGCCGGGGGACGTCACTCAGCTCATTGACGGAAAAAAATATCCGGTGCGAGTCAGGATTGGGTCCTGATGGCATCGTCGACCGCTGCGGCCGTGACGCGGAAATGCGAGGCGCTCCACACCACGCGCCCGTTCTTGACCAGAAGCGCCTGCGGCGTCTCATGACGCACGCCGAGCTTCTGCGCGATGGCATTCGACACAGCGCGGTGGGTCTGTACCGTCACCATCGCATATTGCGGGTGGAGATCATGAGGCTGCGCCGCGGACCCCATCTCGAGCGGCACTGACCGCGCCTTGAGCGGCGCGGACTCTTTGGGTCCGCGATCATTCAGATGCGCGACCAGCTCGTCCAACGCTTCCAAACTCACACCGCACGTGTAGCTGTGTTTGAAGAGCAGCACCGGCCGTGATTGGGATTCCGCTAGCAGCCGATGGAGCTCGTCAAGGTGTTCGAGCGGCCTCAGATCGGGATGCATAAGAGGTTCAGTGTAGCAGCCGGGACAAGGGTGGCGGACGTGAAGCTGTGTCAGCGCGCGGCGACCGCGTCGATGAGCCACTGATCGTCGGTCTGCCGCAGCGTGAAGTGCCACCGGCGCGGCTCGACACGTAACGCCCTGTTGCCAACCTTGCGGGCATAACGGGCGTTGCCGGAGCAATCAGCTTCTGCCCGGGCACCGCTGACCGTAATATCGCAGCCTTCCAGATCGAACGTCTGCGTCTCGAGCTGATCGAACGCTCTGGCGAGCGCCTTGACGTCCACGCTTGGCCACACTGCGTGCGCCGCGTTGGCATCAAGCGCGCTGAAAGCATTCTGATAGCGATTGAGCGCCAGAGCAACGGCGCGCGTTTCCGAGGTCAGCGCTCCCGCCGGAGCAGCGCTCGGAGCAGCAACGACGGCTCGTGGTAGTGGCGAACTCGGAGTTGACGGCGGGGCTGCGGAACTCTCAGGTGCCGGCGGTACCGGAGTCACAGCCGCCACCGGTGGTGCCGAACTCGTCGCCGGCGCTGCTAGTGGCGAACTCGTCGCCGGCACCGCTGGTGAAGAACTCGTCGCCGGCACCGCTGGTGAAGAACTCAAAGCGCTAACGGCCGGCGCCGGTGGCGGCGATGCTTCGGCACGCTCGATCGCCGGACGAACGGGCCGTGCAGGCGGAGGCTGGCGCTCTGCCGCCGCTGCGCGAAGGGAAGATACGGCGGGACGCCGAGCGGACGGGACGGAAGCACGCGTTGGCGGCTGTGAGATCGTCTTCTGCGGCGCTGTTGGCGCTGCGACCGGAACGTCCACGTTCTCGGGTCTCTCGACCGCGGCGACACGGTCCGCTGTCGCGACAGTTGCTGGCGGACTCTCCGTCACTCTCGTCGATGATACGGCCGACCCTGAATCCCGAACGACGTCAAGCTGCGGTAGCAACTGACGTACTGCTGATGCTCTGGTCCGGACAACCTGGAGATAGTTCGAAAGCAACGATACGTCCAGCCGACTTCTCACCGCTGCGCCACCGATCGTGGCCACCGCTACCAAGACCGCAATCGCGCCGACGGTTCCGACCAGGCGAAGAATCGATCGGCGTGGTCTCGGAAGAGTTGCCCCAACTGTCGTGGCGGTGGGCGGAATCGCTACCTTCGGCCATGGTTGGATGGCGGGTTTCTCGAAATCGAGGACCGAAGTCCGTTGCGCCGCGGCGTGACCGGATTCCAGCGGAAACAGTTCCAAAGGTGGGGTTTCGAGGACGCGTTCTTCGCTGGCGAAATCATCAACGATGTTTGTGTCCTGGCCCGGTGCATCGAGCTTGCGGGGATTCATTTCATTCTCCGAATGCGTACTCGGCACCAATGGTCGACATCCACCGTGCTGTCAGGCCGGACGACGTCAAGGACCGCGCGACGTTCGCGGTGACGAGCCACGTGGCATGCGCGTTCCACTTGACGCCGGCAACAGCCACAACCCTGTTGGTCGCCTGCTCGACCGCGCTCAGCCGGACGGTTTCGACGCCCGCCAGCACAGGATGACGAGAGATTACTTCAATCAGATGCCCCGCTGAATTCAGACGACGGCCTGCAACTTCGCCGACGATGGTGATCTTGCGCGCACCCGCACTCGTGATGGCGGCACTGTAGTCGAGTTCGTCGGAAACGCCGCCGAACCTGTAGCCCGCGCTGCCGTCCACGGCGATGCGACTGGTCTCCATGGAAACCATGAAACGTGGCTTCACAGAGGCGTCCCCGGCGCCAAGGAGATTGGCGGAATTTCCGGTCGGTAGGCGACCCTCACCCCCGATCGCCATCCCCGCGGCGCCTCGCTGCAGCAGATTCACCTTGCCGCGAACGACCACATCACCGGCACCTGAGGCATTCGCGGAAACGGCGGCCTGGAGCAACGGCGTACCGCGATAGGTGTCGACGCGCTCTCCGGAGAACGTCAGCCTTTCGAGCGGCAATGCGGCGCCGATCTCGATCCGCTCGGTGATGCCGTAGTTCGCTTGAACCGTGAAGGTATCCGTATGAATCCGCATCGTCACCGTTTCGACGTCGAATGGCACCTGGTCGGATGTCAGACGGCTCGCCGTCGCGCGCAAGGTGCCGTCACGCAGGTCGCGTCCATCAATCTCGCCGAAGCTCACACCCTGGTAGGTCGCGGCAAATGAGAGCTGCCGTTGCCCAATGGTCAGCGACCGCTCCGTGAAAAACGACCCAAATGTAGTGGTCGAGCGCACGGGGACGCCACCGAGGTCCGGAGCGATCCGATAGGTAAAGCCGCTCGCCGATGATGTCACGGGCAGCGTCGTGAGCTCCGAGCGCAGCAACGTCGAGATGGTGTCGCGTGTTGCGGCAGCGGCTGCTTCGTCGCGCGCGAAGTCTCCGGTGGGAATCGAACGGTTCGTGAGCAGAAAGGACAGGCCACTGGTAATCGTCTGCTGTGCGCCGGCCGGTGCGGGGAAGGCGGCCACGCACACCATGAACGCGGCGAGGGTGACGGCAATGGGTCCGCGGACGATCACACGCCTCCTAATGCTTCTCCGTCACCGTGAACGTCCGACCGGCGATCGTCAACGTTCCAGTCCGGTCGCTGCCGGTGGTGTTGGCTGCCACCGTGAAATTGACGGTGCCGTTTCCGGTGCCGCTCGATCCGCTGCTGATAGTGATCCAAATGGCGGTACTCACGGCCGTCCATGTGCAGCCGGCTTGCGTTGTCACCGAGACTGTCCCGGTTCCTCCTGCCTTGTCAATCGAGGTGTTCATCGGTGAAATGTTGTAGGTGCACGGAGCACTCTGCGAAATGCTGACGCCCTGTCCGGCAACCGTCAGCGTACCCGTTCGAGCAGACCCGGTATTGGCCTGCACAGAATAGGTAACGCTGCCGTTGCCCGTCCCGGTAGCGCCCGTCAGGATTGTGATCCATGCCGCACTGGTCGTCGCGGCCCATGTGCAGCCTGACCCGACGGATACGGAGATCGGCGTCCCCGTACCGCCTGCTGCGGCGATGGAAACAGTCGTCGGCATGACAGAGTAGGAACACGTCGTCGCAGCCTGATTCACCGTGACGGTCTGGTTCGCGATGGTCAACGTACCCATACGCGCTGCGCCTGTATTCGCCGCCGCATTGATCGAGACGCCGCCATTGCCGGTTCCGCTCGCGCCGGCCGTGATCGATAACCACGACACGTTGGTCGTTGCCGTCCACGTGCACCCCGCAGTCGCGGTCACGGTCACCGGACCGGTTGCGCCACCGCCTGCGCCAACGGGCAGGGTGGTCGGAGCCACGGAATAGGAACATGGTGCCGCCGCCTGATTGACAGTGACCGTCTGGCCCGCAATTGTCAGCGTGCCGGAACGCGCCGCTCCGCTGTTGGCGCCGACAGCGATTGTCATGTTGCCACTGGCGCTGCCACTCGCTCCGGACACGATCGAAATCCACGAGGCATTGCTTGAACCGCTCCATGGACACCCGCCTGCAGTTGTCACCGACACCGAAGTACCCGTAGACCCCGCTGCCGGAATGGACATCGTCGTGGGCGTCAAGGTATACGGGCAGGACGCCGAAGGTTGCGATACCGTCACAGTCTGCCCGGCAACCGTCAAGGTTCCGCTCCGTCCGGCGTTTGTGTCCATGTTTTCCGAAGCGCGGAAGGACACCGATGCGTCATCGGATCCGCTTGTGGCCGATGTGATGGTCAGCCACGTTGCGTTGCTGGCAACGGTCCAGGCGCACCCTGTCTGCGTGTCGATCGTGATTTGAGGTCCCGCCCCACCTGTCTTTGTGACCGACGTCGACAATGGCGTGACTGTATACGAGCATGGGACCGTTCCTGCAGCCTGGTGCACAGAGACCGTCTGGTCGGCGATCGTCAGGTCGCCGCTTCGAGCAGCGCCGATGTTGGACGCAACGCTGAATGTCACGGTGCCATTGCCCGTGCCGCTCGCTCGACCCGTTAGCGAAATCCACGGGGTATCGGTGCTAGCCGACCAATCACACGCCGCCGCCGTCACGGAGATCGAGCTGCCGCTGGTGCCCGTCGCCAGCAACGAGACATCCTTCGGCGAGACCGTGAGGCTGCAGTTGACCGGAAGCGGCAGCACTGGTGGTGGAGGAGTCGCAGCGTTGGCCTGCTGTGTGATCTTCACCGTCTGCCCCGCCACCACGATCGATGCCGCGCGCGCCGTCGTTCCAGAATGTGACGCGATCGTGAAAGTCACGTTTCCCGTTCCAGTTCCCGTCGACCCACCGGTCAGCGTCACCCATGCGGAATCGGCCTGAGCGCTCCACGCACAACCACCGGCGGCAGTGACCGTGATCCTCCCCGTTCCTCCAGCGGCGGGAACCGTCTGCTCAGTCGCGGAGAGCTCGAACGCGCAAGCGACCGCATCCTGGCGGATCCGCCCCCGTTCGCCATTCACGATGATGTCGCCTTGCCGTGCGGTGCCCGCGGGGTTGGGGGCAATCTGCATCTGGAGTTGTGCGCTCCCCTGGCCGGAGGCAGGCGTCAGGCCGGTGATCCAAGCCGCGTCCGACGAGGCGGACCATGCGCATTCAGGCTGGGTCGTGACTCCTACGGTCGTCGTATCGCCGTTCGAGCTGACAGCGGAAGCCGGGACGGCGAGCGTGACCGCGCACTTTGCCGGTGAGGGCCCTGTCGATGTGGCAACGGTCGAACCGCAGGCGCCGAGTACGCAGGACAGCACCGACAGGAACAGGGAAGTGAGCGGTCTTGCGATGACACCCTTGTACATCAGTAGTCTGCCCAGAGGTTGAATTGGTCGGAGCGTTGTGACGTCGAATGAACGCTGACGAGACGAGCCGCGCCACGGATGAGCAACCGCCGTGCCTCCGCCAGATCTGGCCAAAACGTTCGGGATTGCGGCGGGTAATGTGTTGGGACTGTGGACGATCGTGAACTTTTGGTGAACCGCTCTAAGACAGAAGCCAATCCGGTCGTTCGGATCGTTCCGGGTGTTTGGATCCGTCGGCGTTCTCGCCTGGGCGTTGTTGCCTTGTCTCGTTACATGATCGAACGAAACGCAAAGATTGGGATGGCGCACGGCGTATTGCCCGATCCAGGATCTCCCCGTGCTCACGACGCTGCGCGCTCTTCGCCGCCGTCTTCGGTGTGAGCTGAGGACCGAGGGTCTCCATCAGTTCGATTTTCGATCCGGCCGCTGCGTGTACTGCGGGTCTGAAGTGCCGCGGGTGGGGGCATCGACGCCACTGAACGCGGAGCGACTCCGGCCGACAGCGCCGCCCGGCGGCGGGTCCGCATGGCTCGCGTGGGTTGTGAAGAACACTCGCGCGATGAGGTCGCGTCTTCGATCCGCATCGCACTGATAAAGAGCCAAAATTACAGAGGACGCGTCGTGGCGCCGGGACGAGAGGCGTGTGCTGAAGGCGAGGATGTCATCGTGAAACGCGGGTCGACACGCGCACTGGGGTGCGCCTTCGGCGAGCTCTCCAGATCGGCGCATCGGCGCTGCGCTTCTTCGTATAGGGCTTTCCACCACAACGCGGACGCGCGCAGATCCTCGTTGTCTTCGCGCAGTGCGGCAATCTGGCGCCGCAGTGCAGCGTCCTGGCGCGGCAAGATGGAGTCCTCACCGGTCGCACCATCGGGTGATTCGAGGTAAGGCATATCCACCATCGGTCTCTTGTCCATCACATTCCTCGTTGCGGCGCGGACGCGCCTGTATGCATCCAGAGCGGCAGACGCCGACGTCTGTAGCGGAACGAATCGCTAAACGCTTGAGAGAGGGTAGCGGGCGTTTCCACACGCAATGCGCACGCCGTGCGCGACATAAGGACAGAAAAATTGTGAACTTCGAGTTTGTACTGGCGACGTGACGAACCGAAGACGGCCGCGGTCGCGCGTCGATCGGACGCTACGCGGAGAGCACCGATGGCGGCGCTGATTGCGGGTGCTCGGAGCCCAGCGGGATTTGCACTGCGATCTGCGTCCCGGCGCCAGGGGCCGCGTTGATGGCGAGCTGTCCTCTCAATACGGCAACGCGCTCGCGCATGCTGGCGAGCCCCAGTCCGGCCGACCGACGGTCGCTGGGATTGAAGCCGACGCCCGAATCCGCAATCTGCAGCGCGATGTGGTCCGCGTTGCACGCCACGCTGACGTGCGCCTCACGCGTCTGGCTGTGACGGGCAACGTTGTGCAGCGCCTCCTGCGCAATTCGATAGAGACACAGCGACACATTCGGGTCGACCGACGACGGAATCGAGCGGTGCGTGAAGGTCACGTGCAGATTGCGCTGCTTCGACGCGTCACGGCATAGCGCCTGAAGGGCGGCGACGAGACCGAGTGTCTCCAGCCACGACGGATGCAGTGCGTACGACATGTGGTGCACGTCGCTGCCAAGTTCCTGAGCCTTCATGCCCAGTGCTCGAAGACGTGCGCGCGACTCCTCCGACAGGACCTGCCCCGCGATGGTGTCGATCTCGATGTTGAGCAACGCGATTCTCTGACTGATATCGTCGTGCAGCTCGCGTGCAATCCGCTTCCGTTCTATTTCCTGGCGCGCAATCAGTCTTCGAGCCAGATCGCGATTGAGCTCCGACGCGCGCCGGGACTCCGTCACATCGCGAACGATGCTGAGGAGTCGATCGGCCCCGGCCTGCACGATGCGCGCTTCGAACGTGCGCGATTCGCCGATGGGCAAGTCGTACTCGACGACGATCGGTTCGTCGGTCTGGGAGGCGCGTTCGAGGGCATCCATGATCACCTCGGCAAGCGCCGGCGGCAGGACCTCGCGCACATTCCTGCCGATGAATGTGTCTGGCGGCACGAACAACTGCTTCGGATCCCGCGCGTGATAGTCGACGTAGGTGCCGTCGCGGAGCATGACGAACATCAGATCCGGAATGGCTCTGAGGATCGCGCCGTTGCGCACCTCCGCGCTCGCCACGGCAGCTCGCAGTTGCGCCTCCTTTTTCTCCTGCGCCTCTTTGGCGCGAGCCTCGGCCCAACTGAGCTCGCCGACGAGGACATTGATCGCGTACGCGATCGCGTCGAGCGCGTCGCCACGCGGTGAGATCGGCAGGCGCTCGGCAAGCTGGCCGGCCGCCATGCTCTCGAGCGTCCGAAGGAACGCGGCGACGCGGTCGCTGTCGAACGTGAAATCGGAGGATGGCGTCAGACGCGATGCTGGATCAGCCATTCAAGGGCTCGGCGTTCATCGGTAAACAGTCTGGTGGAGATGCCAGGACGAGCGATACGCAGGTAAACATTTCCCATCATGCGCCCGAAAGGATTGCCTGCGACAAGGAGCGCCAGCGCCAGGAAGCTGTCAACGAGCGTTCGGCCCGAATAGTGATGCCGCGCATCGGCATCGAGCGGCTGCGCAGTCCGGATGTCGACGAGCAGCGGGCGACGGGTGCCGGCTGTTGCGGCCACCGCGGTTGCCAGGTTTGTTTTGGCGTCCTCGAGCGACTGATACGCGCCGTCGCGAATTCTGACGATGACCAGACCATCCTCGCTCAAGTGGATGACTGCGGTCTCAGTATCGGCCATGGGGGGATGACCGCCCGCGCTTAGACATCGTTGGCATGGCTCAACACCCGATGCGCGTTGCAGGCGTCAGGCCAGAAGTCCGACACGCCATCGTGGAAGCACCACGTTGCATACCCGCACAGCGTCAGGAATGGACGGTCATGTGTGAACGTGTTCCATAACCGCTCGAGCGAGATCACGGCATTTGTGTTGCCCTCCGCGCTGAGCACCTCGACCATGTTGCCGAAGATCGTCAGGCGAGCCGTCGTTCCTTCGGCGGCGGCACGACGATACTCGTCGAGTTCCGCGGCAATCTCCGCCAGCCGATTCGGGTCTGGAAGACCGTTGCGCATGAACCTTTTCAACGCATCTGCCGCATCGAAGACGGCATAACGTGTGTGTCCGGACGATCCGCCCACGTCCCATCCAAGCGCCCGAAGCCGCTCGTTTACACCCTGGCGAACCTCCTCGGTCGCGATGATGCAGGTGGGATCGCCGCGGCGAAGGGCGGAGTCGAAAAAGCTGGCCACATCATCCATGAATGATTGCGAATCGTGACGAAGATGCATCGCATGCATACCGCCGTTGGCGAGCTGGAACAACGATGCGAGCGACGGCACGAACGCGCGGCCGAGAAGTGCCTGGTCGAGCGCGCTGGCGAGATCACGCGAGATGCGTGGCTTGACGACATAACCGCGGGCGCCGCACCGGAACGCCTCGTTCACATATTCGTTCGCGTCATGCATGCTCAAGAAGACGGCCGGTGTTGTCGCGAACCCGGCCTCTTGGAGCGCCCCAAGCGTTTGAAACCCGTCGAGTCCTGGCATCTCGACGTCGAGGACAATGACGTCCGGATCCATCTGGGCGGCAAGGTCGAGCGCCTGACGGCCATCTGTTGCGGCACCGACGACATCAAAGTCATCGGCCAGCATCGCGGACACGGCATCGAGAAACTGGCGGTGGTCGTCGACGAGAAGAACTCTCGGCTTCGGCCCGGACGGGGTGGTATGTGCGAATCGACGGGTCACGGCCGTAGCATCCTATAAGATCTCGGCGAGCCGGATAGAATTAGGAAGTCATTGCTCCTCGTCAAGATGCCGGAGTGGTGAAACTGGCAGACGCGCGGGACTCAAAATCCCGTGGGGGTCACCCCCCGTGTGGGTTCGATTCCCACCTCCGGCAAACCTTTCGCCGAAGGATCTGAAGAGATCAGGCGGAGCGGGTTGTTGCGGTCTCGATTGGTGAGGTCGTCGTTGTGCCCGAAAGTGTGCCCGTCGGCGAATTGACGGCTCGATCGAGCTTCGATGCCGCGTCGCGAAGAAGCCCCGCATCAACGATGGCGTAACGACGGTAAATCGCTTCAGTCTTGTGACCCACCATCGTCATCGCCGCTGATCGCGGCACTCCCGCCTTTTCGAGGTTGCGCACAGCCGTACGACGGAAGTCGTGAGGGAGCCGACCCGGACACCCCGCTTTCCGACACGCTGTCGTCCACGCTGCTCGGAAGTCGCGGATTCGTGCGCCGTCGCGGTGAAACACCTGCGGAACGATTCGGTCCTCCTTTTTCAACCGCTCGTGGTCGGCAAGCTGCTCCTTCAATAACGCTTCCAGCGCAACGGTGAATGGAAATGACCGACCCTCTCCGTTTTTCGTTGTACCCGGATCGAGCCGCACAAAGCGACCAGACCAATCGATCTGACGCCATTCGAGCGGCAGGATCTCGCTTTTCACTCGCCACCCGGTGAGATACGCGAACGACGCGACCGGTTGAAGCGGCGAGGGGAGGTGAGACCGAACCGCCGCGAATTGATCCGGCGCGAAGAAACCCCGCCGAGTGTTGTCCTCGCGCAGCATTGGGATGTGGGGTTTGCCGTGAAGCTTTCAAACGCGTAGAAGCATGGCCAATCGCGGCGGAACAGTAGCTTGCGGAAATTGGGCCGACCATCGCCATCGAGACCGACGATCTCGCCATCGAGCACCGCAGAATCGCAACGGATCGCGTGCGCGAGTTCGACGTTCAAATACGGCCAGTGTTGAACGTATGCCCGTTGCGTGAGACGAGTCCGCAGTGATGCCCATCGATGTGCGCCAGCGCGCGGAACCCATCGAGCTTCAACTCGAAGATCCACTCGTCGTGGTCGAACGGTTCGGCAACCCGCAGGAGCGGCATCGGACTAATCGCGCTGAAGACCTGCACTCTCTCAGCTTCGCAGATGGCCGCGTCTCTGCCAGCCGTGGCGTTCAGCGACCCATTCTTCGCCAAAAGCGAGGACCGGGGTTGGCCCGCCACTTGAGTTGAGGTCAGCCACCGCACGACGAACAAACGAATCACGTTCGCCGAGGTGTCGGCGGCATTGGCGGAGCTGCGCCAATGTTGTGTTGCAATTCCTGACGGTGACGCCACGGGAAAGCTGCGCGGTAAGGTGTGGCAATTGGAAACGGCAGTGAGGGATGCCGAAGCGAGCGGCGATCTCAGCGCCTCCGCGCCGATGCGAACGCTGCAGAAGAATTGGTGAGGCGCGTTCACGACGCGGAACCGTTGAGCCGTATGCTTCGGTGCTTGTCAGCGTTGAACGATCGGATTGAGACCGACGTGGGTCAGCGCTGAACGTGTGCAGCTAACAAATCCTGAGCTTCCAATCACATCTCAGCCACCGAGACGGCAGTTCGGTTGGACGAAGGGCACGTCAGTTGCTCGTCGAGGGCGCGTTTCTGTTCGCGTGCAGTCCACGGTCGTAGACACGACTGGAGCCAAGGATTGGACGAGTCGGGTCAGCCCATATGCGTCATTTCACACTGCGTGGTCGGTTGGTAGTTTTCGCCGCGAGTTTCAGCCGATACAGACGACCGCTCGTGTGCGCTGCCCTGCTCATTGCCGCGTGTACAGCCGGCGCATGTGGATCCACAGTTGCCACGACAACTGGCGCGTCACCTACTAAATGTGCGGTGACCCTCAGTCCGCCGGGAAACTCAGCCAATTCGGGCGGCGCGACGATGGCCGTCGGTGTGGCTACCCAACCTGAGTGCGCGTGGACCGCATCCTCGGAGGCGGCGTGGATAACCGGGTTAACGCCGGCGTCGGGGCAAGGCAACGGTCAGATTCAGTTGCAGATTGCTGCCAACCAGGAGGTTTCTTCACGTCAGGGCGACATCGTCGTAAACGAAGCGCGTGCGCGCATCACTCAACAAGCTGCACCTTGCCGGTTCGAACTCTCCTCGACGCGGCAGTCCATAGGCGCATCTGGCGGAACTGGAACGATCACTGTCACAGCGTCTGGGGGTTGTGCATGGACGGCACGGAGTGATTCGTCATGGATCGCGATCAAAGCAGGAACGTCGGGCGTCGGATCCGGCGCGGTGGACTTCACGGTCGAGCGCAATACCGGACGGTCGCGTTCTGGGTCGCTCCTGATCGCCGGGCAGATGGTGACCGTTACGCAGGCTGCGGCGGACATTCCGAGTGCCTCCCCGTCGCCTGCACCATCTCCCGCTCCGTCCCCTGCACCGGCGCCCGCGCCATCACCTGCACCGGCGCCCGCGCCATCACCTGCACCGACGCCCGCGCCATCACCGGCACCGGCGCCCGCGCCATCACCGGCACCGGCGCCCGCGCCATCACCTACTCCGGCGCCCGCGCCATCACCGGCACCGGCGCCATCACCTACCCCGGCGCCCGCGCCATCACCGGCACCGGCGCCATCACCTACTCCGGCGCCCGCGCCATCACCGACACCGGCGCCCGCGCCATCACCGACACCGGCGCCCGCGCCATCACCGACACCGGCGCCCGCGCCATCAC
>Ga0126377_10002318_pt1 | contig 13050 bp, 10 predicted proteins | sample PanSoiMetPlot_22_FD_92647 | JGI IMG/M metagenome (GOLD analysis project Ga0126377, IMG submission 92647) | Tropical forest soil microbial communities from Panama - MetaG Plot_22 | ecosystem: Environmental > Terrestrial > Soil > Tropical forest > Bulk soil | place: Panama | collected 2016-02-17
CGATCGTGGCAGGGACGCATCGCGCGACGACTGCGCAAGAAGGTTGAGATGCTGTTCGCGCATCTCAAGCGCATTCTCAAGCTCGACCGCCTTACGCTACGAGGCCCAAACGGTGCGCATGACGCTTTGCCCCCGGAAGCGGACATGACGCGGTTGCGTCGTGACGTCGCAGAAGTGCCAATGGCGGAAGTGTAGCGTGACTGGTAGCTGGCGATTTTTATCCCCTCTTCGCCATGACCTTTGCCAACGCACGAGCGTAATCGATAAAAAGCTGCATTACTGGGCTGACCATGCGGCGCTTCAAGGTAATTATTCCGACGGGCCTTGGCAAAGCCGGCAGGTTAACGGGCAACACCTTAACCGCAAAGTGCTTCACACCAAATCGCATCATTGTCACCGGCCGCATCGACAAATACGGACCATCTTCCAACAAGGCAGCGTACATCTGAGCGGAGTCGCAAATGATGTTGGCACGTGGAAATTCCAAACCGCAGGCACGGAACGTATCTTGGATGAAGGTGGCGACGCCGCTGCCTTCGGGCGGTAACACCCATGGTTCGCGTATGAGATCGGCAAGCTCGATCTTGCGCCGACCCCTCCACCGGTTTCGCCTTCCCGCAACTACCACGAGCGGTTCGTCAAATAGGATCTCGGCACTGAGATCCTCCTCCGCCACCGGCTTCAATATCCGCGCGAGAACGAGATCGACGTTGCGCTCGCGCAACTCGCGATAGAGCGCAGCAAGCGTTGTGGACTGCCTCACCTCAAAATTGATTTGAGGGTGGCGGCGATGAAGCCGGGTAATGATGGCTGGAAGAAACCCGGCCAACAGAACGTCAGCACTGCCGATGCGCAACTCTCCGGCACTTGGATCGGATAGAAACTCGATGTCCTTGACGCCCTGCCTCAATTCGTCGAATGCGACGGTGCCTCGCTTGAGCAACGCAGCGCCGTAGATTGTCGGCTCGACGCCATATCGATCGCGATCAATGAGACGTACGCCGAGCATATGTTCGAGGTCGGCGATGACCTTGGAAACGACGGGCTTCGAAACTGCGAGGTGCTGTGCCGCCTTCGTCATGCTTCCACATTGGACGACCGCAAGCATGATGTGGAGGTCGCGCAATTTGATGCGTCTACCTATGCGCTCCGACCAATCCATCGCGGCCTCCTGTTGTTAGCTGCGCAGTTAACCGAAGGTCCAATATTAGAAATTGCTAGCTAACAGAAATCAATGCACGGTTTGGCACCAATCGTTGACCGATAGCACCGCCACCGTGTACAGAATTGCGAGAACAAACATGCTCACCAAACGCGCGCTTTTGTCTGCTATCGCCGGCACTGCTTTCAGTTCGTGTGCAATTGGGCGGGCCTCAGCCCAAACCTATCCGACGCGTCCCGTGAAGATCATTGTGACGCTGCCAGCGGGATCGGCTCCCGATATCCGACATCGCCTGATTGCCCAACAGCTCACCCAGCTCTGGGGACAACAAGTCATCGTGGAAAACCGCCCTGGTGGTGGCGGCCTCATTGGCGCCCGAGCGCTCCTGGCTGGCGAACCCGATGGACACACGCTGCTCGCGGCTGCGGCGTCCATCTACACCATCCTGCCGGCGCAGAGTGAAAAGCTTCCTTTCGATGTTAATAGCGACCTGATTCCAATAGGTTTAACGTTACGCGAGGGTATGGTGCTCGCCGCCTCGGCGAAGCTTGGCATCAACTCGCTTCCCGAACTCCTCGCGCTAGCACAGAAGAATTCGAATCAATTGATCATTGGGACCAATCCGGCCGGAAGTCTCCCGTACCTGGCAGGTAGATTGCTCGTTGATCTGACTAAGGCGCCAATGATGGTGGTGCCCTACTCAACAGGAGGTACCAACGAGGCGATCAGGGATATCATGGGCGGACGCGTTCATGCCGTCATAGAAGGAATGACGGGGCTAAAGGGAAGTATCGAGGGCGGAGCAATCAAGCCCTTGGCGATCATGGCACATGAACCGTTGCCGACGTTTCCAAATTTGCCAACTGCTTCCGCGAGTGTTCCCGGCCTTACTGCTGTTGGCTGGCTGGCGCTCGCTGCGCCGAAAGGAACGCCGGACGCAACCATCGGCAAGCTGACTGATGGCTTGCGTACCGTACTTGCGAATCCACAGCTTCAAACGCGACTGCTGGAAACGGGATCTGAGTTCCACCCACTATTCGGCGCTGAGCTCACGCGCTTCATTCGCGACGAGCAAAAGCTTTGGTGGCCGCTGGTTAAGAAGTACACGTGAACCGCCGCACCGCACACCGCGAATCTACTGAACATTGAAGTCTGGGTTGGGTCAGAGTCGGACCTCAGCCGATGTTTGCGAGACGACCGCTTCACCCCAGGAAGCGGACATGACGGGGGCGCCTCATGATGTCGCAGAAGTGCCAGGAGCCGACATGGCAGTTTATCTATTTCCGTTGACCAACGGCCTAGCGATTTCACGGGCGCAGTCGATGACGAGCTGGGCTGCGGGGCTGAGCACGCGGTTCTTCAAGGTGACGATTCCGATCGGCCCGCTTGTGATTGGTGATTCAATCCGTAATTTCCTGATGAAAGCGTGCTTGGCGGGGAACCTGAGCACGGACTCAGGGAGAAGCCCGAGATAGCGGCCCGTTCCGAGCAGATTGATCGTCATTTCGAGCCCGTAGGCGATCACGGCCGCGCGGGGGCACGGGAGTCCCTTCGCGCCAAATATATCCCTGGCCAGCGACCCGAACCGGCTACCCGCCGGCGGCAGAACCCACAATTCATCGACGAGGTCGGCAACCTTGACCTGCCGCGGTCGCGTCCATCGATTCTTCTGGCCGGCGGCTACGAAATAGGGGTTGTCATAGAGAACCTCGAAACTTAGTCGGTTGTCGGCAAAGGGACCAAATTTTCGTAAGATCAGCAGGTCGAGGTTGTGCTCACCCAAGTCACGTTGTAGCGAGTCAGAGCTGCCGCTCGCGATGTGAAAGACCATGCGCGGATAGCGCCGGTGGAGCCGCTCGATCATGGTCGAGACGAAGCTCGCCATTAGCGGCGCGGTACCCCCGATCCGCACTTCGCCCGCGGTTGGGTCGGCGAGGAATTCGATGTCTTTGACACCCTGCCGCAACTCGTCGAACGCGGCATGGCTGCGATTGAGCATGACGCGCCCGAATTCTGTGAGCGCCACGCCGTGCGGGTTTCGCGCCAGCAGACGTACTCCGAGAGTGTGCTCCAATTCGCTGATCGACCGCGACACTGCCGGATGGGAAATGGCAAGCTCATGCGCTGCCTTCGCCATGCTTCCGCGCTGTGCCACGGCGAGAAGGATGTGCAGGTCGCTCAGCTTGATCCGGCGGCCAATCCGATCGTTCCAGCGCATTGTCAGCCCCTTACCAAAGTTGGTAACTAGATAAAGGAAAATAGCACTTTTCAGGCAAGGCGTAAGCGGGCAGCTTGAAGCCGTGGGAAGGTACGATTGTGGCCAGCAACGACGGAGGCAATGATGGCCGGAAGCCGCTCCTCGCACTGTGTCAGAATTCTTTTCGGCAGCGTTGCTATCGGGTGCGCCATGTGGTCGGCCACAACCGCCGCCCAACAACCGTATCCGAACCGTCTGACCAAGCTCATCGTCCCGGCTGCCGCCGGCGGGCCGCTCGACATCTACGCACGGGCCATCACTGACAAGCTATCTGTCAATCTCAGGCAGCCATTCTTGATCGAGAATCGGCCAGGCGCGGGCGGTAACCTCGGAACCGAGGCCCTCGCCAAGGCGGCACCCGATGGACACACCCTTGGGATGGTTCTCGGCACGACGCTGACCGCCAATCCGAACCTCTACAAGAAGCTGCCTTTCGATCCGGACAAGAGCTTCCGGCCGATCTCCATCGTCACAAGGGGTGGCAACATGCTGGTTGTTCACCCGTCCGTTCCGGTCAATTCGGTGGCCGAGTTCGTTGCCTTCGCGAAGGCCGCTGCTGCGAAAAAGGAACCCATCACCTATGCGAGCGCTGGCGGCCCCGGATCGCCCGGCCATCTGGTGATGGAGAACTTCCGTGTGCACGCAGGTTTCGAGGCGATCCATGTGCCCTATCGCGGCAATCCGGCGATGGTCACCGATCTCGTGGCCGGGCAGGTGAAGGCGGCATTCATCACCAGCGCCGGCATGATGGATCACGTGCACGCGGGCCGCCTGAAGCCGATTGGTGTCTCACACGCGGGCCGCTCACCGCTTGCGCCGGACGTGCCGACGATCGACGAGTCGGGCTATCCGGGATTCAGGGTCGAAAACTACAATGTGATGCTCGCACCGGCCGGAATTTCCGAGCCGATCGCCGCGCTGCTTGAGCGTGAATTGGTGGCGGTGCTCAAGCTTCCCGATGTCACCGAGCGGTTGCGCGCCATGGACGCGGCGCCCGCCGGCATCATTGGCGCTGAGCTCCTTGCGCGGATCAACGCCGACCGGGCGGCATGGGCGAGAGTCATCGCAGCGGCTAACCTGCGGCTCGAATGAAGCCGTGGCGGGAAAGACCGACAAGCGGCATCGACACCCGAGGAGCTGAGCGGAGTTTCCTTAGCAATAATTCGACATTCGACGCACATGTGAAACCATGAAACGTCCTCTGAAGATCCTCGCCTGCATGTTCCAGGGAGGGGGCAATATCTCGCTTATCTCGCCAATCCTCGCGGAGTTGATCGAACGGCGTCACACGGTGCGCGCTATCGTAGGGCCCGGCGTCCGCCCATCGCGCCTCAAGGTAAGCCCCTCGCTCCTGAGGTGCATCGACGAAATTGGGGCTGAACTAATTCCGTTGCGTGAAGTGGACGTTCATCCCTTTGATGATGCAACCTCGATTGACCGTGGCTTAATAGGTTCCTGGACACCGCGGTCGTTTCGCCATGTGCAGCGTGCGGCGCTAACCTCGGTATGGGCTCCTACGTGGGCACGCAACGTTTCTAGCGAATTGCGGCGCGAGCCGGCGGACATCGTTGTTGCCGATTTCGTGTTGCTGGGGGCTCTGCTCGCTGCCGAGGCCGCACGAATTCCGCATGTAGCCCTGATGCACACCGTTTATCCCTGGCCTGCCGCGGGTGTCCCACCTTTCGGCCCGGGCTACTTACCGAAGGCAGGGCCCCTAGGTTTCTGGCGGGACGTAATTGGTCGGGCCGTAGTCAGACGTCTGTGGGTTCGCAATGGCCTTCCATCGCTAAATGAAGCACGATCAATGGTGGGGTTGTCCGCGTTGCATTCTCCTATTCAGCAGTACGAAGCGGCCACGAGGGTGCTCGTTCTAGCGAGCGCGGCATTTGACTGGGTGTCACCGCACTTGCCTGCGAACGTCCGACACGTCGGCACACCAGAGGACAACGCTAATCCCACACAGCCGGGTTGTGGTGGGCTGACTGACGGTGGCAGGCCACTTGTCGTTGTCGCCCTTAGCACGCTCGATCAGGGACAAGCCGCCACCCTAAAAAACATTCTTGTGGCGCTGTCAGATTTGCCAGTCCGGGCATTGGTCACGCTCGGTCCGGCGCTTGAGCTCGAGCAGTTCAAGGCGTCGGCAAATGTGCGAATAGAGAGGTTTGTTCCGCACGACATGGTGCTGCCTCATGCAGCTGCCCTGGTGACCCAATGCGGAATCGGCACTCTGACAAAGGCTCTGCGGCACGGTGTGCCGATGGTTTGCCTGCCTTTGGTCGGCGATCAGTACGACAACGCGGCCCGCGTCGCCGCGCGCAAAGCAGGGGTTAGGCTCCGCGCCGACGCCGGATCCGATTGCATTCGGACAGCCATAATGCGGGTAATAAAGGACACACATTTCAAGCAAGGCGCGCTCATGCTACGGGCGGCAATATCCTTAGATAGCAATCCTGCACAGATGGCCGCCGATGAGATCGAACAAGCTGTGCGCACGGTTGCTGACGATGACAAACATGCGAGCTTCTAAATGCGATGAGGTAGCGTCCACAGCTCCGTGACGGAAGCGGACATCATGGGGTCGCCTCGTGATGTCGCAGAAGTGCCAAGAGCCGACTTCGCGCTCGCAGCGCGCGCGTTTTCAGCCGTCATCGATCATTGGTGGATCAGCCGTCCGAGAGCCCAGTCGAGAGCCCAGTCGAGCGCCGTCCCTAGTATCATCGCCAACACGGATAGGGTTAGGAGTGCAATGCTGGCCAAGCCGGCGATCTTCGCCCAACGCAACGTCGCGGCTCGCTGCTCAGCTTCAAGCCTTGCCATTTCCGCCAGCCAATCCTCGACATCACCGCGCAGGATCGTGCCCTCGCCGAGGCCGGGCACGACGGCTCCCCGCTCTGCGGCCGAATGAGCAAGCTTGAGGCGAACATTCTCGATGGTAAGGCGATCGAGCTCGCGGCGTTGTTCTTCCGAGAGTGCCATGGCTTCACCATTCCTTGCGAGACAGGAAGCGTCCAACAACCCGACCGGGTTCATATCAGGACGCTGTCCAGTGGATGGAGTATCAGTGTGCCCATGGAGCAAAGGCGGCGATCGATCGGCGTGATGAAGATGGTCCTGAGCCGGCGGCTAGGGCTGACGACAGGTTCGGGTCAGACTCGGACCTCAGCCGATATTTGCGACATGACCGCTTCGCCCCCGGAAGCGGACACGACGGGGTCGCCTGGTGATGTCGCAGAAGTGCCACAAGCGGACGTTCGAGGCTCGGTCAATTGTGAGGAGAGGCACCCATTTCACTGTTCGTGGTGAATCGTTGGCAGCCGAGTGGCCGCCCTGATTGTCTCACCTCAGTTGTCGGGCCTACGCTACCGCGTTGCGCCGCGCGGTCTCGCGAAAGAATGACGCGCTCATCTTGGGCGTGCGGTTCTGCGTCTTGAAATCCACGTAGACGATGCCGAAACGGTTCCCGTAGCCGGCATTCCACTCGAAATTGTCCATGGTGCTCCACTGGAAGTAACCCTTCACGGGAACGCCATCGACGGCCGCACGCTGGAGCTGCGTTAAGCAATTACGCAAGAACATGATGCGGTCGGTGTCGTAGACGTTGCCGTCGTCGGCTAGCACGTCATCTGTCGCGCAGCCGTTCTCCGTGATGTGGATTTCCTTCGCGTTCCACAATGACTGGACGAATTTCGGTGCCCAGTACAGTGCTTCAGGGCCGATCGAGTGCCAGCGCGAGAACATTTTTGGGTGAGATTTGGCCAGCGGAACCTCGCGCCAGCCGGGAGGCTGGTCCGATGCCAGCACGTAGGCCATCGGCCGATAGACATTGATGCCGACGAAGTCGAGCGGCGAGCCTATGATCTTCAGGTCTTCGTCCGTGAATTTTGGGGCGTCGTTGCCCGCTTGCTTGAGATATGAGTCCGTATATCTGCCTTCCAGCATCACGGTGAGGAAAGGCGCGTTCGTCTCCCGTGTCGCGGTTTGCGCGGCTTTGATGTGCTCGGGAGCTTCGATGAGCGGTACCACTATGTTGATGTTCTCGGCCGGGCCGCACTTCGTGCCCGACCTGCCTTCGGCACGAATGGCCTGCACCGCCAATCCGTGGGCAAGCACGGCATGATGCCGGACTTGGTTCAGCTCGCCCTGTGAGAGCTTCAGTCCGGGAGCCAATTCGAGCTTCACCTTCGAGCCGCCCACGTCCATTTCAATGCCGCGATGACCAATGTCCGTGAACGAAAGAAACTCGTTGAGCGTAAAGAAGTGCCGGACGCGATCGCTCAGCTTTTCGGCCATGTACCTTGCGTAGTCGCCAAACGCCCTAGCCGTGTCGCGGTTTTCCCACCCACCCTTGTCCTGCAGCGCCTGCGGCAGATCCCAGTGATACAGCGTCGGGAACGGCTCGATGCCGGCCGCTTTCAACTCGTCTACCAGCCTGTTGTAGAAATCGAGCCCCTTGGCGTTCGGTGAACCGACGCCCTGCGGGAAGATGCGCGGCCAGGAGATGGAGAAGCGATAGGCGTTGGCGCCGATGTTCTTCATCAGCGCGACGTCCCCCTTGTAGCGATGATAGTGATCGTTGGCGACATCACCGTTCGAGCCGTCCCTGATATTCCCCGGGGTATGCGCATAAGTATCCCAGATCGAGGGACCCTTTCCGTCCTCGTTCCAGGCACCCTCAATCTGGTACGCCGAGGTTGCGGTACCCCAGTAGAAGCCATTCGGAAACTCGGATGACGTCCGCGAAGCGGGCTGCGCCTGTGGACCAGACGTTTGGGCTCCGGAGCTACTGGCTGCCGCCGATGCGATGGCGGTCGTGGCCGCGAGCTTGGCAATGTTTCGGCGCGTGAGCTTCGTCTCCATGATAACGCCTCCGTTGACCATGACTGACGTTGGATGCGTTCTCTGTGCCTTCCAATGTGCGTGCGCTCGACCGGCTCAAGTTTAGGCGTAGCGCAGGACAATTAATAGACCTCACCACCCAGCACACCCGCGAAACGCTTTTGTCTGCTTGGGTCAAAAGGCGAAGAACTCCGTGTGAGCAAATGTCTTCCGGTTTGCCCCCGAAAGCGGACTCCGACGCATCCATTACTGAATGTCGCAAAAGTGCCATCAGCAACATCGCCTCCTGACGCGCTATCGCGCATCATGTTCACACACGCACCACCCCCGGCATGTTGTAGCTTCCGGCGATCAGCGCCGTGCCGGGGCCGTAAAAGCGCGCGGCAAACTGGAAGCCGCCGCTCTTTGGGGTCGGCAGCCAGTTCTTGCGCTGGTTGGCGTCCTTCGGCTCGTCGTTCTGTATGTAGATGACGAGTTTGCCGCCCTCGGTGTGCAGCTTGCCACGCTTGAGCATATAGCTGTTGATCGAATAGCGGTTGATCGGATTGTCGACGAAATAGCCCTCGTGATTGTAGAGCGGCATTTCCCAGAACTCCGTCACCGGAAGCATGTCGTTGAGGTCGAAGGTGATGGTGTAGCGGTGCTCGCCGGATAACGGACGGCCCTGGGCGTCGTTAGCGCCGAGCGCCGCCGTGTGCGAGCGGGATGGAACAGGGCCGAGAACAGCGATCAGCCCGCATCCCGCACGCAGCACCCAATCGGTGTCCTTGTAACCGAGGTCGGTACTGAGCCGCCATCCTTTCATATCCTTGCCCAAGCCAAGGAATGCTTGCGTCGCCTCCTTGCGCCCCTCTTCGATGCCCGCATTGATTGCTGCCACGATGGCGGGCGAAAGCCCGGACGGGTCGAACGGCGAGCCGGCCTTCAGGCCGAGACGCTCGAAACGAGCGAAGGCGGTGCGCTCGTGATACCCGTCCTCCTGTTTGGTGAAACTGTTGTCGTTTAACACCAGGCTGACCCAGCGCAGAAAATCGACGCCGGCGAGCTGCCCAGGCTCCTTCACAGTCTCCATGCCGGGATAGGTGGGATAGTTGCCCTTCACGACCGGCACGTCTTCGGCACGCACTGTCTTGCGGCCTGAGGCTTCCCACGCGCCAAGCGACATGATCGTGATGCCGTCCTGGATTCCATTGACGAGCCTTAGTTCGTCGGCTGCGTCATCCGTCAGTGCGATGCGCACGGTCACGGCAACAAAATCCGACGGCGACTGTGTAATTTCCGCGCCGACAAAGCCAGTCGGCATCTTGCCGCTCCAGTTCGGCCCGATCAGCAAGCGCTTCAGAGCACCAGGCGCATTGAACTGGCTGCCGATTATCATCGGCCACCAGCGTGCATAGTTGTCCGCGAACTGAATGCTCCAGTAGCGGTCCCTGATTTCGGGGACAGTCACCACGACCGGCTCTTTGGACAAATGGAGCATTGCCGTGCCGTAGAGCGTGGTGGCGTTTGGTGTTGTGGCGAAGTAATCCGAAGCCACGATTGGCTTGCGGTACCAGAACAGGCGATTGAGGCCGACGTACTGGGGGCTTTGGTCTTTTTGCACTGTGTTGTAGCGCAAATGATAGATCGCGACCGGATGCATACCCCAGAGGAACACTTCCTTGGCGATGGCGCGTACCTCCTCGAGCGAGAGCGATTCCGTCGCCTGTGCAGCTGCCGGCTGCGTGAATGCGTCTTGCGTCGCAAGAGGCACCGCCAATCCGGCTGTCAGCGCCGCGATGTTCCTACGAGTGTAATTCATGTGAGGCTCCAAACGGTCGCGCGAGGATCGTCACGCCCGGCGAATTTTCGGTGGGACAGTTCGAAGGTTAGAATGATCGCGAACGGCGGGGCCACTCCCCCATAAGGAGAGGCGACCCATACAAAGGTTTAAAGCTGTTCCCCGTTGCCTGTTGACGACGTGCACTTCCGGAATGGGTCAGACTCGGACCTGAGCCGATGTTTGCCACACGACCGCTTCACCCCCGGAAGCGGACATGACGGGATCGCCTCGTGATGTCGCAGAGCTGCCAAATTCAGACATTTGGACTCCCAACGGCCGCGCTAACCGCGTCGCACGAATCGACCAACTATGGACGGCTTGGCAACTGCTTCATGATCTCGCGAGCACATTCGATGAACCGTTGCGCGAGTGGGCTTAGCGTGCGGTTCTTCAACGTGATGACGCTGAGCGGCACCAATGGAATGGGCAGTTCGACCGGCAAGACCTTCAAGGAAGCGCGCATGGGATGTAAGCGAAGGAAAAGGGTGCCGAGGATACCGAGGAAAAAGCCGTTGGCTACCAACCTGCTGACGAACTGAACGGAGGCCACGGTGATGTTCCTTCGAGGAGGTTCAAGTCCAACGCGGCGGAATGCCTCGGTGACATGTGATGTGATCGGATGTCCGACCGGCGGTAGACACCAACGCTCATCGACCAGATCGGCCAACGCAATTTTGCGGCGACTGGCCAACGGATTGCTCATGCTTACCACGACGCACAGGCGATCGTTACAAAGGATCGTTTCCTCCAGGTCCTCATCGCGGCCTCGGGTTGGCATGCGCGTGACGGCAAGCTCGATACTGCGCCCGCGCAGTTCACGCTCGATGAGAGTATCCGTCTCGGTCTGTACGATCTCGAAGACAGCCCGCGGGTACTGGCGCGCCAAGCGGTCGATGACAACCGGGACAAACCCCCAACCTGCTGCCTCGCTCGTTCCGATTCGCAATTCGCCCGCCGTCGGGTCGGACAAGAACTCGATCTCGCTCGCGCTTGTTCTGAGATTGTCGAAGATCGCCACTCCTCCTTTGAGGAGTGCGCGGCCGTAGGCCGTCGGTTCGACGCCCTGCGGCGTTCGATCGAAGAGACGGACCCCAAGCGTTTGTTCCAGTTCCCCGATGGCACGCGAAACTGCCGATTGCGTAAGATTGATCCGGCCGGCCGCCTTGGCCATGCTGCCGGACTCCGCCACTGCCAGAACGAGACGCAGGTCGCGCAGCTTGAGTCGGCGGCTGATGCGGTCGTGCAAGTCCATGATCGGCCCCTATGAGCTTTCCTCATAGGGATAGCACAAGATCGCACTCCTTGCTCACACCCAATCTGACCTATGCTCGATTGCGTTCCAAAGCGCGGAACTGATTAGCTGAGGACGTGTAATGATTGCCGACCGAAAGTTGCGCCAAATGTCGATAGCCGGGGCGCTCTTGGGACTACTCGTGCTCGGCGGTTTCGCGCAAGCCCAGACTCAACCCTATCCCTCGAACACGATTCGGATCGTTGCGCCGTCGAGCGCCGGAGGATTGCCCGACGTTCTCAGTCGAATCATCGCGAATGAGCTTGCAGAAGCCGAGGGCTGGCGGATCGTGATCGAGAACAGAACAGGCGCCCTCGGAACGACTGCAATGGCCGAGGTGTTGAAACAACCTGCGGACGGATACTCCATCTTTTCGATGCCCGGAGGTGTAATGGCAACTCCGGCACTGCTCCCGACCATGAGCATCCGACTTGATGCCGATTTCGCCCCGGTGGTCCGGGTTTCAACGTCGTATGTGGCGCTGGTCGTGACGCCGTCCCTGCCCGTCAAATCAATCGCCGAGCTCGTTGCTCTCCTCAGAAGCCTGCCGGACAAGTTCAACTTGTCGGTCGGCCAACTTGGAACCCCAAGCCACCTGCTTGCTGAAGTGTTCAAGTTGCAGACCGGCGTGCGGGCGACGATTGTCCCCTATCAACACCAGCAACAGCGAATTGCCGATCTACTCGCGGGGACGACCCACATTTCGTTCTACAACACGCCAGGCGTCGTCAGTCTGGTTGCCGCTGGCCGTCTGCGTGCCCTCGCCGTAACGGCCCCCAAGCGCATTACTGCCATGGAGAATATCCCGACTGTTGCTGAACAAGGTTTTCCGGACCTCGCGGTCGCCGGCGAAGACTGGATGGGCTTCGTGGTCAGAAGCGGGACGCCGAACGACGTGGTCACGCGCCTGAACCAATCCGTCAATAAGGCTCTCACGAAGCAAAGCGTTGGCGATGCTCTGGCAAGGCTCGGAGCCGAGCCCATTGGCGGGACCCCGGCGGAGTTAGGAGGCCTGATCAAGGCCCAGCTCGTTTATTGGAAAAGCATCGTGACCCGGGCCGGAATCAAGGTGCCTGGACCTTAACGCACCTTCGGACTGGGCCAATTCCAAGACGTAGTGGGAGATCCTTCATGAGCCGACTCGTGAACATCTGCTTGGTTGCGCTTTTCTCTGTCACATTAAATGGCTCTGGCGCTTCTGCACAAAGCTGTCCGGGGACCCCGGTAGCCATTCAAATCCTTGGCTCCGGCGGACCTAGGATCAATCCGTTCCGTGGCTCGGCGAGTTACCTGCTCTGGGTCGGTGAAAAGGCAAGGATTCTGGTTGATGTCGGTGGCGGCGCCTACCACCGGTTCGGCCAGTCGCAGGCGAAGCTGAGCGATCTGGCGATGGTCGGCATCAGCCATCTGCATCCCGACCACGTTTCCGATCTCCCCGCGCTCCTCTGGCTCAGCCACCAGATTCGCAAGGAGCGGTTGCCGATCATCGGTCCCTCCGGCAACGATGCGGCGCCGGACTTCTCGACGTTCCTGCGGCGCCTCTTTGACGAGAAAACCGGCGCTTTTCAGGTGCTCGGCCCGACGCTGGGTGCCAAGCAGGGCCCGACGGGTGGCGGCGTCCCGCTCGACGTCAGCGTCGTCGATGTGAGCAAAGCCGAGCCATCGGTCGTGCTCGAACGGCG
>Ga0126377_10002319_pt1 | contig 13050 bp, 14 predicted proteins | sample PanSoiMetPlot_22_FD_92647 | JGI IMG/M metagenome (GOLD analysis project Ga0126377, IMG submission 92647) | Tropical forest soil microbial communities from Panama - MetaG Plot_22 | ecosystem: Environmental > Terrestrial > Soil > Tropical forest > Bulk soil | place: Panama | collected 2016-02-17
CCGTCGCGAAGCACCTGGACGAGCGCGGGCTGTTCACGATGATCCGGTTCAACGGGATCATGACCAACCCGCCGCTGCCGATCACAGAGGAGCAGCTGGCCGAGGGCTTCGGGATCATCGACGAGGCACTGGACATCGCCGACCAGGCGACCGCCTAACCCGCGTGACCGAACGCCTCGGGTTCATCGGTCTCGGCGTGATGGGCGCGCCGATGGCCCGCCACCTGTTGTCGGCCGGCTTCCCACTCACTGTGCACTCGCGCTCGGCGCCGCCCGTGGAGGCGCTCGTGGCCGAGGGGGCCTCGTGGGCCTCGAAGCCGTCGGACGTTGCGCACGCCTCGGACGTGATCCTCACGATGCTGCCCGACACTCCCGACGTCGAGCTCGTGTTGTTGGGGGCCGACGGTGTGGCCGAAGGTGCAGGCGAGGGGTCGCTCGTGATCGACATGAGCACCATCGATCCGATCGCCACGCGTTCGTTCGCCGAGCGGCTCGCGGACGACGGCGTGACGATGCTCGACGCACCCGTGTCGGGCGGCCAGGTCGGGGCCGAGGCGGGCACGCTCTCGATCATGGTGGGCGGCCCGGACGACGCGTTCGAGCGCGCCCTTCCGGTGTTCGAGGCGATGGGCTCGACGATCGTCCACGTCGGCCCGACCGGGGCGGGGCAGGTGGCGAAGGCGTGCAACCAGCTGGTGATCGCCTCGGCCGTCGAGGCGGTGGGGGAGGCGTTCGTGCTCGCGGTCCGCGCCGGCGTCGATCCGGCCAAGGTGCGCGAGGCTCTGCTCGGCGGGTTCGCCGGCTCGAAGGTGCTCGAGCTGCACGGCCAGCGGATGCTCGACGGCGCCTTCGCGCCCGGGTTCCGCGCCGCGCTCATGGCCAAGGACGGCCGGATCGTGGTGGGAGCCGCCGATCGGCTCGGGGCGCCGATTCCCGGGTTCCGCCCCGTGGCCCAGCGCCTGGAGGCGATGCTCCCGGCCGGAAGGGGCGACCTCGACTACGCGGCGCTCGTCACGCTGCTCGAAGACGAGGCCGGCGTCGACGTGCGAAGGACCGAGGACGCGGGAGGCTCGGGGAGCGAGCGCGAAGAACCGGGCGGTAGCTCCCCGGGTCGGTCGTGAGACGGGAGCTCGCAGACGGGTTCGAGCTCGACGACGATCCGGCTCGCCTCGATCTCGATGCGATCTGGACGTTCCTGTCCACCGAGGCATATTGGGGTCGAGCGCGTACGCGCGACGTGTTCGAGCGGCAGGTGCGCGAGGCCGCCCGCGTGATCGGGCTCTACCGAGGCAAGGAGCAAGTGGGGTTCGAGCGCGCGTTCACCGACGGGATGGTCGTGTACCTCGCCGACGTCTTCGTGCTGTCCCCTCACCGCGGCCGGGGCCTCGGCGTCGAGCTGGTACGCGCGATGGTCGACGAGGGGCCGCTCCGCGATCTGCGGTGGTTGCTCCACACGCGCGACGCGCACGCGCTGTACGGGAAGTTCGGGTTCGGACCACCCAGCGAACGCGTGATGGAGCGGCCGCCGCCGGGCTGACTCAGACGGGAGCGGGGGCCCTCGCGAACCGCTCGGCCCATTCGGCCAGCGCGTCGATCGCCTTGCCGAGCCCCAGACCGGACTCGGTCAGTCCGTACTCGATCAGCACCGGCCGGCCGCCGTGGACGGTCCTGCTGACGATCCCCTCGGCCTCGAGCTGCTTCAGTCGCTCGGAAAGCAGATTGTCCGAGATGCCGGGCACACGCTCGCGGATCTCGCCGAATCGGGCCGGGCCGAACAGGAGGACGCGGATGAGCTGGGGGTTCCAGCGGCGCCCCAGGATCTCGGCCGCGCGCTGGAAGTGCTCGCACACGGTGCCCTGCGCCTCGGCCTTGCCGCGCGGCTCCACGGCGAGGATGCTAGTCCCTAAGGCTACGGGATCGTGGGTTTCTTCGGGAATAGGAGGAACTCTCATCTCGTTAGTGGGAAACGATGAACAGGGGGCGGTCTCTTCCCGAGACCACGATCGAGGAGGTTGGGATGGCATCGGAAACGACGGGAACGCAGGTGACGATCGATCGGGCCAAGCTGCCGCCCGCCGGAACCTGGACGTTCGACACGGCGCACACGCGGATCGAGTTCGTGGCCAGACACATGCTCTCGAAGGTCCGCGGCCGGTTCTCGGAGTACGAAGGGACGGTCACGATCGCCGATCGCCCCGAGGACTCGCACGTCGAGGTCGAGATCCAGGCGGCGAGCCTGTCGACCGACACGCAGATGCGTGACGACCACCTTCGAAGCGACGACTTCCTGGAGGTAGAGACCTATCCGACCCTGTCGTTCCGCAGCACCGGATTGCGTCCGACCGGGGAGAACACGTTCGACCTGGTGGGCGACCTGACGATCAAGGACATCACGCGTGAGGTGGTGCTCAAGGCCGAGTTCAACGGCTGGGGGCCCGGCATGACCGAGGAACGGCCGCCGCTCGCCGCGTTCTCGGCCAAGACCGAGATCGACCGCGAGGACTGGGACATGACGTGGAACATGGTCGTCGAGACCGGTGGGTTCCTGGTCAGCAGGACTGCCCAGATCGAGATCGAGACCGAGCTCAACTTGGTTCCGTAGTCGGCCTGCTCGATCCACGGCGCCGCAGGCGTCCCGGGGCCGATCGTTGCGCGTGGGGGCAAGGGAACAGGCTTCCGGAAGTGGTCGAAAGGTTCCGGCGCTGGGGATTTCTCATGACCTCGGTGTCCCCGCGCCGCGGGCCGGCCCCACGCAGGGAGGGGATCATCTGATCTCGTCCGTCGGTTCCGGTCCGATCCCATGAAGCCGGCGGGATTTCCACAGCGCGCGCAGATGCACTCGTCCTGAGATCGGCCTACATGCATCGCCGTAAGGCGTTGCGACCAAGCGAACCGCCGGCGCATGCCGCGCGAGGGGCCCACGTTCCCTTCTCGTCGATGTGCGGCCACGCGATCGTGGTGGGGCGCGGTCAAAGGACCGATGCGCGGCATCCTCGTAGCATCACGAACGGATGCGGGTAGCGCTCTGCCAGACCAACTGCGGCGAGGACGTCGACGGCAACGAGGCGCAGGTCTTCGGCCTGCTCGAGCAGGCGACGGCGCAGGACGTCGACATCGTCGCCCTGGCGGAGGTCTGGCCGCGCCAGGGCTCGGCTATGCAGATCCGCGAGGCGGCGGAGCCGATCCCGGGTCCCCGTACCGATCGCCTGGCCGACTTCGCGCGGGCGCACAAGGTCTGGCTGCACGGCGGCAGCGTCCTCGAGCGCGAGGGCGACCACGTCTTCAACACCAGCGTGCTGTTCGATCGAGGGGGCGCGCCGGTCGCGACATACCGCAAGATCCACCTCTTCGACGCCGACCCGCCTGATGCCGTGCCGAGCCGCGAGTCGAGCGTGTTCTCCGCCGGCGATCAGGTCGTGACCGCCGAGACGGAGTTCGGGCGGGTGGGTCTGTCGATCTGTTACGACGTGCGGTTCCCCGAGCTGTATCGGGCGCTCGCCGTTCAGGGGGCGACGATCCTGTTCGTCCCGGCCGCCTTTCGCTACGAAACCGGGGTAGACCACTGGCACTCGCTCCTGCGCGCCAGGGCGATCGAGGACCAGGCCTTCGTGATCGCCGCGGCGCAGTGGGGGACGTGGGGCCCCCCCGCGCGCGAGCGCCGGAACTTCGGGCACAGCCTGGTCGCCGACCCCTGGGGCCGGGTGGTTGCGGAGGCCCCCGACGGCGTCGGGGTGACGCTGGCCGAGCTGGACCTGACCGAGGTTGGACGGGTCCGCGAGATGCTTCCGGCGCTCCGCCACCGTCGGTTGTTCCCCTCTTGCTGAGGGAGCCCGCCTTCCGGCCGTCCTCGCTAGACACTTCGGACTACTTCCTCCGGTCATTGTGTCGGCCGTGCCGTATACCCGCGGCCGCCCTCGGCCGATAACCCCCCCGAAGGGTTGGTCCCGACAAGGGCAAACCGCCGGGAACGGCGGGACGCAAAGCTCCGGGCCCCAACGCCCGCCAAGAGGGCGAGGGTGGCCGAGCTGCCGAAGGACCGGGCCTGTTTCCAGAGCCCGAGCCTGCAGGGACCCGTCGGAGGAGGGCTGTGGTGGCGAACTCGGTCAGCCGGAGCCGGCGCCAGATGGCGCTCGTGTTCCTGCTCGCCGCCGCCCTCTTCACGACGGGAATCGTCACCGAGCCCACCCTGGCCGGCGCAACCGTCCCGCCCAGGGGCGAGATGTTCAGGCTCACGAACGCCGACCGGCAAGCCGAGAACCGGCGCGCGGTGGACCTGAACGCCAAGCTCTCCCGCTACGCCAGGCGGCACTCCCGAGCCATGGCGGCAAGGGGAGAGCTCTTCCACACCCCGGACCTGGCGGCCAAGCTGGACGGCCTCAAATGGACGATCGCCGGCGAGAACGTGGGTGTCGGTTCGGATCTGCCCGGTCTGGAGTCCGCCTTCATGGCCTCGGGTCCGCATCGCAAGAACATCCTGCGAAGGGCGTTCTACGACACGGCGATCGGAGTCGTCGCGCGAAATGGCAGGTACTGGGTGACCGTCATCTTCTACGGCTAGCCCCTCCCGACCTGGCCGTAGATAGAGGCGCCCCGGCCCGCTGCGGGCCGGGGCGCCTCGCCTTTTGGGCTATGCGCGACCGAGATCCGCCTGCCGGTCCACGTCGACCGGGGCGGCCTCGTCGAAGGGGACCCATCGCACCCGTTCGGGCCGGGTGTCGAACAGCGCCCGGGCGCCGGTGTCCCCGGTGAGCCCCGCCGCCTCGTCCCACGTGGATCTCGCGAGCAGGGCCGGCCCGGGGGCGTCCCGAAACCGGATCCGCAGGATCTCGGCTTGCTCGTCGCCGAACGCAGACATCAGTGCGACCACGTGCCGCGACTCGATGCCGGGCTGGTCGGCGAGCAGGACGACCGCGGCATCGCACGAGTGATCGAGCGCGCGCAGGCCGGCCGCGAGCGAGGTCGACTGACCCTCGGCGTATCGATCGTTGATCACGTACCTCGAGCCCGGAGGCATCTCGAGCGCGTCTCGAACCCGGAGCGCCTCGTGACCGAGGACCACGACGATCTCGTCCACACCGGCCTCGGCGGCCGCGTCCAGAGCGTGTTGGACCAGGGGCTTGCCCCTCACGACCTCGACCTGCTTGGTCCCCCCGAACCGCGTGCCCTCGCCCGCGGCTAGGACGAGCGCCGAGATCACCCCTGGCGCTTGCCGAACAGCCTGCGGAAGAAGCTCTTGATCCCGGCCCAGATCGCCATCACGCCGAGGCGGAAGCCCTTGATCGGCTTGGCCTTGGCCGGCGCCTCCTCGGCCCGAACCTCCTCCGCGACGTCGGCGGACTCGGTCGCGACCACCTCGGCCGCGTGCATGCTGTGTGCCAGGCAATCGGCGAATTGCTGCGTGAGCTTGCGGCTCACCTCGGGCAGCAGGCCTCGGCTGAGCTGCGCGACCGTCCCGGTCAGGTGGATGTCGGCCTGCATCTTCACGTGTGTCTCGTTCTGACCGTCCTCCAGCCAGCTGGTAACGGAGGCGTTCGCGGCTCCCTTGCCCTTCTGCTCCATGCCCTTGGCCGCGAGCACCACCTTGTGGGCCGCGTCGTCGCGCTCCTGCAGCGTGACCGTTCCGGCGAACGCCAGCGACACGGGCCCGAGCTTCATGTTGACCCTGCCCTTCCAGGTGTTGTCGTCGACGACCTCGGTCAGCTCGGCGCCGGGCATGCACGGAGCCACTCGCTCGACGTCCAGCAGGTAGGCCCACACGTGGTCGATGGGCGCGGGCACCGTGAACTCGTTCTCGATCTCCATGCACGCTCCTCGGTCGCTGGGAGCCTACCCGAGCGGGGTCGTGTCGAACTACGAGCTGGGGTGCGTCGCACGGCGCTCATGGATCGGCCCCGGGCGGTCCTTGAGGAAACCGGCGCCGCGGCCCCGCTTGACCGCCACGATCTCGGCCACGATCGCCGCCGCGATCTCCTCGGCTCCCTCGGCCCCGAGATCCAGCCCCGCCGGGCCGCGGAGCCGCGCGAGATCGGCTTCCGAGATGTCCACCCCCTCGTCCCGGAGCTCGGTCAGCAGGCGCTGTGTGCGGACCGCAGGCCCGAGCATCGCGATGAATCGAACGGGCGAGGTGAGCAGCGACCGCAGGTAGTCCTTGTCGCGAAGGAAGTTATGGCTCATCACGACGACGTGCGTCCTGGCGTCCACGGGCGCGACCTCGGCCACCTTGTCCGGGCGCTCGATCAGGACGAAGTCGGCCGCGTTCGGGAAGCGGGTGCGGTTGAGGAACTCGGGCCGGTCATCGACCACGATCGGGTTCCACCCCAGGTTCGCGGCCGCCTCCACGAGTGGGGCCGCGTCGTGCCCGGCGCCGCAAACCAGGAGCCGCAGCGGCGGCTCGAGCACCTCCACGAACGCGCGGGCCTCGCCCTCGGAACCGGGCAGCGTCCGAACCTCGCTCCGCTCGGCAGCCAGGAGCTCGAGCGCGGCGTCGCTGGCCGCGCGGTCGAGCGCCTCGTCGCCCAGCGATCGCTCGACGGACCCGCCGGGCCTGACCAGGAGGCGGTCACCCTGGCCGACGTTCGGCACGCTCGAGTCGAGCACCGTCACCATCGAGATCGGCCGCTCCTCCTCGAGTGCCATGCGGAGCGCGCCGGCGACCTCGGCGGCCTTGTCGGCTGGCTCGACGAACAGCTCGAACGCGCCGTTGCACCCCAGCCCCCAGCCCCACACGGCGTCGTCGTCGGCCGTCAGGTCGAACGACACGATCCGTGCGACTCCCTCGCTCATCACGATCTTCGCGACGTCGGCCACGTCGTTCTCGAGGCAGCCGCCCGAGATGTTGCCGACGAGGTCTCCCTCCTCCGGCACGAGCAGCCGCGCGCCGGGACGCCGGTACGTCGAGCCGCTCACGGCCACGATCGTGGCGAGCGCGAGCTTCTGGCCCCGAGCCGACAGCGATTCGATCGCCGTTAGCACGTCGGACAGCTCACTCATAGGCCGATGGTAACGGGAGCCCGCGGTTCGGGTCGTTCCTCATGCCGGCTCGATCGAGACTAGTCGGTAGGCGTGGGCGGCCTCCTCGCGCCGGCTCTGACAGGTGAGGAAGTTGGGTGCCGACGCCTCGACGGTGACGGTCACGGCCACCCGTCCCGCCGGTGTCGCGAAGGTCGCGGCTACGAGGTCGCCATCGCGCTCGGCGTGTTCGAACGAGACCTCGCGTATCCCCTCGAGCGCCTCGCGTTCGCGAAGCGCGACCTCGGCGGCCTGCACGACCATCGGGTGGCACGAGCGGCCGCGCAGGTGTTCGAGTGCGAGCCGCCCGTCCAGGTACGCGCCGGCAACCCCGGCCGCCTGCGCCGGTCCGACGCGCCCGAAGTACAACCCGTGCGGGAATGCGAGCAGGTTCCCGGCGAACCGATCGCCGCCGATGTGGGTGCTCTCCCACGTCTCGTCGGCGTACGCCCGGTGGAGCGATTCGGCCAGCGGCCGGCCGCGCTCCGCACAGCACACGTCGCGCCGGCCGTGCGTGCACACGAGGAAGAGCGCGCGGTCGTGCGCTTCGAGCCCGAGCCGCTCACCACGCCCGAGCGCCGAGAGGTCCAGATCGAGGACCTCGCCGCGCTCGCCGAGCCTCGTCGTCTCGATCCACGGGGCTTCCGGTCCCGAACGCACGGCGAAACACGTGACGCCGTCCGATGCGGGAGCGGCGGGGCTCCGCCGGATCAGCAGGGGCCGGATGCCCGCGGCACGGCACCGTCGCTCGAGTTCGACACCCAGGCCCTCGGGCAGCCGCGCGTCCGCGGGCGCGTCTCGCCCCCACGGCCCAGGGTGTTCGAGCAGTAGCCAGGAGCGGACGGTGGACGCGGTTCCGGCCAACGGTTCGCCGCGCGCCTCGCTCTCGTGCGAGCAGCGCTCGCCGCGCGGCAGCACGCGCTCAGGCGACCGGCCGCAGGAGACCCTCGCGCACCAGCCGTCGGGCCAGGACGGAGCGGCTGTCGCGGTCAGGGATCGCGTTCGCGAGCTCGCCCACGAGGAACGAGGGCGCGCCCTCGATGCGCCGCATCGCGGGCTCGAGCCACGTCGGCATCTCGAGGCGGCGGTCGCCCAGGAGCACGATCAGCGTGTCGTCGCGGGTTCGGAGCATCAGGATCGATCCCTCGCGCCGCTCGAGCAGTGTGTCGTCGCCGATGTCGGCGAGCGCCTCCTGGTCGGTGAGCCCGCCGCGCAGCAGCGGCAGGCGCGTCGAGAGGAACCGCTCGAGCCGAGCGTCCACGATCCTCCGCGCTTCGAGCGCCGAGAGTGACGAGGCCGCCCGCGCGAGAAGCTCTCCAACCTCGCGCGCGAACGCCTCGGGATCCGAGGTCCAGCCGACCGGGATCGAACCGGCGAGCGAGGGGTCGGCCTCGAGCTCCTTCATCGCCTCGCGCAGGACGTCGCGCCACGCGACCACGTGCACACCGATCGTCAAGTGCCCCGACAGCGAGCGCTGGGTCGAGGCGGCGTGCGGCGTGCCGGTCGGCATGTAGAGGCAGTCGCCGGGTGCGATCTCGGCGCGCATCGGTTCGCGGGAGTGTTCGCCCGGCGCCTCGTGCACCTGCCAAGCCTTGGTGCCGAAGGCCTGCAGGACGAACACGTCGTGCGGGTCGTCGTGCAGCGCCAGCCCCTGCGCCCCGGGCGGAGTGATGTAGGCGTTGGCCTGGCAGGGGTGGCCGAGCTCGACCTCGAGCTCGCGGCAGAACCGCGTGACCGGCTCGTGGTACCGGTGCAGGCCCTGGAGCACGATCGTCGCGCCCCGCTCGAACAGCTCGAGGACCCGGGCCGGGTCCACCATGCCGGACACCGGCATGGATCCCGTGGTGCCCGATCGCGTGTAGGCGGTTTCGGGGATCCGCTCGCCGGCCTTGACCAGGCGGAAGGACGGCGTTCGCAGCGACGTCGTGGACAGGATCCGGTCGACCTCGCTCAGGCTCAGCAGGTCGGCGAAGCCGACCGGATCGTCGCTCTCGTGCAGCGTCGGGCGCCGTCCCCACGACGTGGCGAGGAAGGCGTCGGGGTCACCCGCGCAGCGGGCGAGCGGCCGTCGTCCCGAGTCGCTTGCGCGCTCGAGCTCGACGACCGAGCTCACGACGCCGCGTCTGTGCCGTCCGCGTCCGTCGAGTCGCTCGAATCGGTGTCGTCCGAGTCGGAGTCCTTCGAGTCGCTCGAATCCGTGTCGTCCGAGTCGTCACCGTCCGGCGTCGGTCGCTCGGATGTCACGGTGCTCGAGCCGGGCGCGACCGTGAGGATGTCCTCGTCGGTCAGCGTGCGGTCGCCCGTCGTCGCCTCGTCCATCCCTCGCCTCCTTTCCCGTTCCCTTTCCGTTCCTTGGCTGTTCCCTCGGCCGTTCGTCGTCCGCGTCTAGGTACCCGGCACCGCCGCGACGAATCGCGCCGGGTCGTCTTCGAACCGGGACAGGCACCCCGCGGAGCAGAAGTAGTACGTCGTGTCCTCGAACGTCGAGCGGTACGCGGCCGTGGCGACGTCCACGGTCATCCCGCAGACGGGATCGATCGCCTCGTGCGTCGGGAGCTCGGCCGGCTTGGCTGCGGCGAGGTTCCCCGCCGCGCGTTCCTGCACGAGCTCGGCCAGGATCGCCACCGCGATCTCCTCGTGCGCGACCTTACCGAGATCGAGGCCCGCCGGCGCGTGCACGCGCAACGATTGCTCGTCCGTGACGCCGCGGTCGCGCAGGTAGCCGAGGACGGACTCGGCGCGCCGGTGCGAGGCCACCAGGCCCACGTAGGCCGCCGGCGTCGCGAGCGCGGACTCGAGCGCGGCCTCGTCGTAGTGGCCCTGCGTCGCGACGACGATCACGGAGCGTTCGGTCACCTCGGCCTCGGATAGGTCGAGCGACGTGAACACGCGGTCGGCCGCCAGGTAGTCCTCCGGAACGCCGCCATCGTCCACGACGACGGTTCGCCATCCGAGCGCGTGCGCCATCGACGTGAGCGTTCCCACGGCGGGCGAACGCCCGATCACGACCAGGTGCGGCTGCGGCAGGACCGGTTCCACGTAGACCTCCAGGGCTCCCTCGCTCTGACACGCGATCGGCACGGTGACCACGCCGTCGCGCCCCCGGCCCGCGAGCTCCAGTTCCTCCACCCCACCTAGGAACAGCAGCCGCGGCGTCCCCTCCTCGAGCGCCTTGAGCGATTCTCGGATGACCGTGGGCTCGGCGCACGCACCCCCGAGCCAGCCGCGGACGCGGCGGTCGGCCGTGATGAGCGCGGTCGAGCCCTCCTTGCCCGAGGACGGCGCCCGCCGCCAGACCACGGTCGCGAGCACGAACGGCTGGCCGTGCCGGGACAGGTCGGCCGCGAGCGCGAGGACCTCGGGTCTCACGACTCCAGGCTACCCAGAACCCTCTATGTGGTCCGGGCGGCCTGGATGGCCTCCCACACCTTCCCGCTCGTGAGCGGCATGTCGATGTTGCGAACCCCCAGCGGCCACAGGGCGTCGATCACGGCGTTCACGAACGCGGCCGGCGACCCCACGGTCGCCGACTCACCCACGCCCTTGGCGCCGATCGGGTGGTGGGGCGATGGCGTTACCGTCTCGCCGAGCTCGAACCTCGGCGTCTCCCACGCCGTGGGGAGCAGATAGTCGAGGAAGTTGGCGCCGATGCAGTTGCCCTCCTCGTCGAACGTGATCTGCTCCATCGCGGCGATCCCGAACCCCTCGGTCAGTCCGCCGTGGATCTGCCCCTCGACGATCATCGGGTTGATCCGCACGCCGCAGTCGTCGACGGCCACCACCCTCTCCACCTTCCACTGGCCGGTGTCGGCGTCGACCTCGACGACCACCGCGTACGTGCCGAACGGGTAGGTGAGGTTCGGGGGGTCGTAGTAGGCCACGCCCTCCAGCCCGGCCTCCATGCCGTCGGGGAAGTTCGTGTACGCGGCGAACGCGACGTCCTGGATCGTGACCGCCTTGTCCGGCGCGCCCGCCACCGTGAACCGGCCCTTCTCGAACTCGACGTCGTCCTCGGACACCTCGAGCAGGTGTGCCGCGAGCTTCCGAGCCTTGTCGGCGAGCTTGCGCGAGACCATCGCGGTTGCCGCGCCGACCGTCGGCGTCGAACGCGACGCGTAGGTCCCAAGCCCGTACGGCGTGTCGTCCGAATCCCCGTGCGTCACCTTGATGTCCTCGGGCTGGATCCCGAGCTCCTCCGCAACGATCTGGGCGAAGGTCGTCTCGTGCCCCTGACCCTGCGTCTGCGAGCTGATCTTCAGGTGTGCCTTCCCCGTGGGGTGGACGCGCAGCTCGGCGCCGTCGTTCATCTTGATCCCGAGGATGTCGTAGTCCTTGTGCGGGCCGGCGCCGACGATCTCGGTGAAGCTGGCCAGCCCGATGCCGATCAGCCTGCCCTGCTCGCGCGCCTCGGCCTGCTCCTTGCGCAACTGGTCGTAGCCGACCTTCTCGAGCGCGAGGTCCATCGCCGCGTGGTAGTCACCGGAGTCGTAGACCAGGCCCGTCGGAGACTCGTACGGGAACTGGTCCTTCTCGATGAAGTTCTTCTTGCGGAACTCGGCCGGATCCATGCCGACCTCGTAGGCGGCGTTCTGCACGAGGCGCTCGATCATGTAGGAGGCCTCGGTCACCCGGAAGGAGCATCGATAGGCGACGCCGCCCGGCGCCTTGTTCGTGTAGTAGCCGTCGGCCGTGATGTGCGCCGCGGGCAGGTCGTAGGACCCGCTCACGACGTGGAACAGGCCGACCTTGAGCTTGGACGGCTGGGCGTCGGCGTGGAACGCGCCCTCGTCGGCGTCCAGCGAGACCCGGAGGCCGGTCATCGTGCCGTCCTGCTTGAGCGCCATCTCGCCGTGCATCCAGAAGTCGCGCGCGAACCCGGTCGAGATGAGGTTCTCGCTGCGGTCCTCGATCCACTTCACGGGATGGCCCAAGAGGAGTGAGGCCGCCGTCGCGATGACGTACCCCGGATATACCGGCACCTTGTTTCCGAACCCCCCGCCGATGTCGGGCGAGACGATGCGGATCTTCTCCTCGGGAAGCCCCGCGACCAGCGCGAACACGGTGCGGATCAGCTGCGGCGCCTGCGAGGTCATGTAGATCGTTGCCTGGCCGGTGGCCGGGTTCACGTCCGCCACGCACCCGCAGGTCTCGAGCGGCGCGGGGTGAGAGCGCGGGTACCAGGTGTCGAGCGAGACCACCTTGTCGGCCTGGGCGAACGCCGTGTCCGTGGCCTCCTTGTCGCCTGACTCCCAGTGGTAGATGTGGTTGTCGGTCTGGCCTTCCTTCTCGTCGCGGATCACCGGCGCGTCTGCGGCCGCCGCCTGCTCCGGCGAGATCACGACGCCGAGCGGGTCGTAGTCCACGTCGATCAGCTCGAGCGCGTCCCTGGCGATGTAGGGGTCGGTCGCGATCACCGCCGCGACCTCCTGGCCCTGGAACCGAACCTTGTCCGTGACGAGCACCGCCTCCGTGTCCCCCGACAGCGTGGGCATCCACGCGAGGTTGTGTTGTGCCATCAGCTCGCCGGTGACGACCGCGATCACGCCCTCGAGCGCTTGGGCTCTGGACCCGTCGACGCTGTTGAGTTTGGCGTGGGCGAACGGGCTGCGCAGGATCGCCATGTGCAGCATCCCCGGCAGGTGGATGTCGTCGATGTAGTTGCCGGCGCCGCGGATGAAGCGGTCGTCCTCCTTGCGCCGAACGCTGTGTCCGATGCCCCGGATCTCCTCGGCTTCGGCTGCCATCTACGTATCCCCTTCCTGCTCCCGGGGGCCAACGCTCGCGCGTTCGCGCTCGCTTCTTGAGCCCCCCGAATCCTCTAGCTCGCGACGGACGCCGCGGCGTCCTCGGTGGTCTCGGACATGGCCTTGCCGGCGGCCTGGATCGCCTTGACGATGTTCATGTAGCCGGTGCAGCGGCAGATCTGGCCGGAGATCGCCCAGCGCACCTCTTCGTCGGTGGGGCTCGGATTCTCGGCGAGCAGCACGCTGCCGGTCAGCATCATCCCCGGCGTGCAGAACCCGCACTGCAGGCCGTGTTCCTC
>Ga0126377_10002320_pt1 | contig 13048 bp, 10 predicted proteins | sample PanSoiMetPlot_22_FD_92647 | JGI IMG/M metagenome (GOLD analysis project Ga0126377, IMG submission 92647) | Tropical forest soil microbial communities from Panama - MetaG Plot_22 | ecosystem: Environmental > Terrestrial > Soil > Tropical forest > Bulk soil | place: Panama | collected 2016-02-17
CGGGCGAAGTCGGCCGCGCTCCACCACCGCGATCTGCCCGACGGGGGCGGCGAACAGGGCCTTCGCCGCCGCCTCCGGTCCATCCACGACGACGGCGCGATCCACCCACAGGACGGCCGGGGCGACCGACGCCACCCGCGACACGCCCTTTCGCACCGTCGCCAGGCCGGTGCGGTCGGCCTTCAGCACCTTGTCGCCCCCCTCCAGCAACCACGCGACATTGAGATGTCCGAGCAACCGCGGCTCTCGCCTGACGCGCTCGAGCACGCGGTCATATCGCACGAGGGCGAGAGGATCGCCCTCGTAGCCGCCCAGATCGCGCAGCCCGAGCCGGATGCCCGGACGAAACTTGAGATAGGAGCGATCGTAGATGCGCGCCGACAGCGGCACTCCGTCGAGCCCCGCCACCTCGCGGTCGTGCGAGGTGTCCGGCACTCGCAACATCCCCTGGTCGATCTGCCTCGAGTGCGCGAACCACAGGTCGGCGGTGACCGCGGCGGCGGCCAGGTAGGCGAACAGGGCGCGCCCCCTGCCCCGCCGGTGGAGAAGCATGAGGTTGAGCCAGGTGGCGAGCACGAAGCTCACGCACGCGAGCACGAAGGCGTCGCGCAGCGGCTGCTCGGCGATGCCCGGCTTCTGGTTGACCGCGAAGCCGATGCCGAAGACCAGGACCGCCGCGCCGCCGACGAACCAGACGCCGCGCGCGATGCGCCGGGCCCGCTCCGGGTCGTCCAGCCGCACGAGCTCGTGCAGGCCCTCGGCGGCCAGGATCGCGATCGGCAGCTGGGCGACGTACATGTAGCGGTGGGCGCGGCGGAACCAGCCGAACGGCTCGATCGCGGACGCGGCCGCCGCCAGGAAGTCGCCCGCGTCGCCCAGGGCCAGCCCGAGGCCGAGCGCGGCCACGCCGGCCAGGACCAGCCGGCGCGGAGTGGCGAACGCGCTCACGGCCAGCGCGGCCCACACGGCCGTGGCAGCCCCGATGTACGTGTTCTCGCCCAGCATGCGGGGCATCAGCAGACCGGCGATGTCGTTCATGCCGAGCACGCTCTCGGTGATGAAGCTGAGGTCGCGGCGATCGCGCACGGTCTCGCCCAGCAGGAGAGACGTGGAGTGGAACTGGGCCGCGACCATGGCGAGGAACAGCCCGAGCGAGGCGGCGCCGCTGACCAGCGCCTCGCGCAGGTAGGGCCGCGCGCCTGCGCCGGCCGCGGCCGCGCGCGCGCCATCCACGATCGCCCACACCGCGTAGGGCACCACGACCAGGAGCGAGAACCAGAACGAGGCCGGACCGCCGGCCAGGGCACAGAGCGCCCCGGTCAGCGCCACCAGCGCGCCCCGCCCGCGACTCGGCCGGGCGGCCCAGTGATCGACGGCGGCCAGGATCCAGGGCGCCCAGGCGATGTTCCAGTTGAGCGCGGAGAAGAGGTTGTGCAGGTGCGGGTAGCCGACCACGAAGATGACGCCGCCGGCGTAGCACGCAGCGGTGTGCAGGCCGCGCCGGCGCAGGTAGACGAACAGCCCGAAGCACGCCAGCCAGATGTGGAGGACGACCTTGACCGTGACGACGCCGTACGAGACGTGACCGGCGATCGCCGAGCCGGCCAGCAGCAGCCAGTTGGGCGGGTACAGGATGCCGGCCTGGGGATCGCAGTGAAACGGGTACCCTGCGCGATCGAACGGATTCCACAGCGGCAGGGCGCCGTCGCGATACGAGTCGTACTGGAAGATCAGGTCGCCCCAGTACTCCCACTGCGCGTCCCAGTTGAACGCGCGCCGAGCCCCGTCGATCGGCGTCCACAGGCGCCAGAACAAGGCGAGGAGCAGGACGAGAAAGACCCCGCCGGCCACGGCGTAGGGCAGCGCGCGCCGCGCCCAGGTTGGCATCGCGGGCCAGGTTACGACCGGGCATTCTCGCTGCCAAGCGCCGCTGCGTGGATGCGAAGACGGCCGGACCCGGTCACCCGGATCCGGCCGCTGCCGCTGCGTCCCGTCTCCGGGGCAGCGCGGGGCGATCGTCGCCAGCTGGCTATCGCATCAGCCCCACGGCGAGCTCGCGTCGATCAGTGACGATGGTCGCGGTGGTCCTCGCGCCGGTCGCGGTGGTCCTCGCGCCGGTCGCGCCGGTCCTCGCGGTGGTCGCGGTGGTCCTCGCGCCGGTCGCGCCGGTCCTCGCGGTGGTCGCGGACGTCCTCGCGCCGGTCGCGCGGCCCGGTGTAGCCGTCACGGCGATCGCGCCGGTCCTCGCGCCGGTCGCGGACGTCCTCGCGGTGATCGCGGATGTCCTCGCGCCGGTCGCGGTAATCCTCGCGCCGGTCGCGGCGGTCCTCGCGATGGTCGCGGACGTCCTCGCGCCGGTCGCGCCAGTCGTGCCCGCGGTCATAGCGGACCGGCTCCGGCCGGCGATTCCAGTAGCGGGCGTCGCGCACGGGCCGCGAGCGGTGATCGACGTAGACGTGGCGCGCGCGGCTCGACCTCCAGCGGCCCTGCGTGTAGACCACGCGGCCGTTGTGGCGATACCAGCGGGCCGGCTCCCAGTCGTAGCCGGCGCGGGCGCGGAACCACGACCCCGGCGACCACTGCCAGCGCACACCGACTCGATTCCAGTAGCCCGGGCGCCAGTGATAGCCGGCCCGGATGGGCTGCCAGTGGCCCTCGTTCCAGTAGTAGCGGCCGTAGCGGGGATTCCAGAAGCCGTCGACCCACACGTAGCCGGGGCGGCCCTCGGTCCAGTAGCCGTCGCTCCAGACCCACCGGTAGCCGTCCCACGACCAGCGGCCCTGCACGAAGACGTAGCCGTCGTAGCTGTAGCCGTCGTAGCTGTCGAACGCGTCGTAGCCGTAGCGCGACTCGGGGACGACGGTGCGCGGAGGCGGCGGCGCCACCGAGACCACGAGATGGTCGGCGCGAGCCTCGGACACGCTCACACCGAGCGGCGCGGCGAGCGCCGCGAGCAAGAGAAAGACACGACCCATCACGGTTCTCCTCATCAGGTGGCCGATTGTAGAGCAAGCGACAGGCCACCCGGAGGCGTCGCGACAAACCATCGAGATCAGAATAAAAAACGCGCGGCAAGCACCGGCGACCTGCGGAACCCGCAGCAACGCTGCGTGTCTCGAAGTTCACAGGAGCCCACCGCGCGGTCGGCGATGGCCGGCGATGGCCGGCGACGGAGGTTACTGCGGAGCGAAGAAGTCGACCGACAGGTCGAAGTCGCCCTCGGCGAAGCCGTTCACCATGATGAAGGCCTGCGTCTCGCCCTCGGGCACGGTCAGGACGCACTCCTCGTCGGGTCCCTCGATGAAGGGACGGCAGTCGAACTGCGTGAGGTCCGGGGCCGAGCCGAAGCGAACGTAGAGGTCGGGGTCTCCCGTCCCGGTCATGGTCGCGATGAACTCTGTCCCCGGGACGACGTCGAGCGGCTCGAACTCGGCGTTCTCATCGAGCGCCACCGTACCCGACGCGGTCACGTTGGTCGGCACGCCGGTGCCCGGATCCGGGTTCGGGTTGGGATCGGGGTCCGGGTTGGGGTTGGGATCGGGATCCGGGTTCGGGTTGGGATCGGGATCAGGCTGCTCGCCCGGGGGACCGTAGACCGAGGCCGCGCCCTCGCGATCGAGATCGGTCAGCGTGAGGTCGCCGGTGCCGTTGCACTGCGGGTAGTGCATGGTCGACGCCGAGTCGTACGGGGTCAGCTCGCGCCAGTCGTTGTCCTCGAAGCAGGTGCCGGCCTCGGGCCGCGTGTGCTCGTGACGCCAGCCGAGGGTGTGGCCGAGCTCGTGGGTGACGATGTTGGCCAGCGGGAAGTCGCTCTGCTGGAACGACGAGTTGTCGATGAAGAGGTTGCGGGTCGCGCGGTCCTGGTCGGGGAAGAACGAGCGCGCCAGGTACGGCTGGTTGAAGACCTGGTTCACGTCGAACAGGACGTTCTGGTTGTTCGCGTCGCAGCTGGCGTCTTCCTCGGCCACGTGGATGAAGTTGACGTTGGCCGCGGTCTCCCAGCCGTTGTCGCTGGCGGCCGTCATGGCCTCGATGACCTGGTCCTTGAACTCGCCGAAGCTGTCGCCCACGCAGTAGGTGAGGTTGAGCTTCTGCTCGTCGGACCAGACCGCGTCCACGCCGCCCGGCGAGTGGACGATCAGCTTGTCCGCCCCGTAGAGCTCGTCGTACAGCTCGCGCAGGGCCTTCTTGTCGCGGTAGGGCGTGTCGCCGTTGCGGATGTAGACGCCGCTCGGACCGAACGACGCCGGCTCGTGGTAGCTCTGGGCCACGAAGTCGTCGAAAGAGACGTCTGGGGTATTGTCGCCGACCTCCTCGGAGGAGCTGGGGCCGCAGGCAGCTGCGAGCAGGAGGGCGAGGTACGGCGCACACCGGAAACGGGACATCACTACTCCTTGCGCGTGAGGGGGACTCTCGGGGAGAGAAGTCGTGGGGCGCGCCGTTCGTAATCAAGAGCGATGCCAGCCGGGCCCGTCCTGCCGCGCACTTGGAAGATGGGCGGCCCGGCTGTTCGCTTGTGTTTGAATCGCGCGGTGTTACGAGATCGCCACGCGATCCCTGCGTGATCACGTGTGTGCAGTTAGTACCGCTCGCGATACCCCCTTAAGGGGTGTTAATCGCGGACTGAACCGCGCAGCGGGGACAGTCGTTTGCGACCGGTCAGAATCGCAGCCGATATTGCGGCAGGTACCGCCGACGGTGTCGCGGAGGTCGCGGGGAGCTCCGGCGCGGAGCGGACGAGATGCGCAGCACGGGGGTCGCGCCGCCGGCGCGCTACTCTTCGCGCGTGCCATCACACAACCGGGCGGCGCGCCCGCCGCGCGGCCCCACCGCGCTCCGCCTGATCCGCCTGGCCCGGCCCGAGGCCGCCCTGATCGTCGGCGGCCTGGTGTCGCTGCTCATCGGCAGCGCGTCGTCGCTCCTCTATCCCCAGGGCGTGCGCGTGGTCATCGACGCCGCGCTGGGCTCGCCGCCGGCGTGGGCGAGAGGGACCGATCCGGGCCACCTGCTCGCCCTCATCGGGCTCGGCATGGCCGCCGTGGCGCTGCTGTCGGCCATCGCGATGGGGCTGCGCGCGTTCCTGTTCATGCTGGCCGGCGAGCGCGTCATCGCCCGGCTGCGGCGCACCCTCTACCAGGCCATCCTGGACCAGGAGATCGCCTTCTTCGACGTGGAGCGCACCGGCGAGCTGACCAGCCGGCTCGCGTCCGACACCGCGACGCTGCAGGGCGCGGTCAGCTCCAACATCTCCATCGGCCTGCGCAACCTCATCCAGCTGGCCGGCGGCATCGCGCTCCTGGTCTTCACCTCTCCGCGCCTCACGCTGGTCATCCTTGCGGTGGTGCCGGCCATCGCGGTGGGCGCGGTGGTGTACGGCCGCCGCATCCGGCGCCTGGCTCGCAAGGTCCAGGACGCGCTCGCCGAGGGGCAGGCGGTGGCCGAGGAGAGCATCGCCGGCGTGCGCACGGTGCGCGCGTTCGCGGCCGAGGAGGCGGAGCACGAGCGCTACGGCGGCGCCATCGCGCGCGCGCTCGAGCTGGCCCGCCGCCGGGTCGCCGCGTCGTCGATCTTCATGTCGTCGACCTCCTTCGCCGGCTACGCCGCGGCCGCGCTGGTCTTCTGGTACGGCGGCTCGCTGGTCGCGCGCCACGAGCTCACCGTCGGCGACCTGACCTCGTTTCTGGTCTACACGCTCCTGGTCGGCTTCTCGCTCGGCGCGCTCGCCGACCTGTGGGCCGAGTTCCTGCGCGCGCTGGGCGCGGCGGAGCGGGTGTTCGAGCTGCTCGATCGGCGGCCGCTCATGCCGCGGCGGGGCGGCCGCGCGCTGGAGTCGGTGACCGGGGCGGTCGAGATCGACCAGGTCGTGTTCCGCTACCCGAGCCGGCCCGAGGCGCCGGTCTTGACGTCGCTGTCGGTGCGCATCGACCCGGGCGAGGTGGTGGCGCTGGTCGGCCCGTCGGGCGCCGGCAAGTCGACCATCGCCGCGCTCCTGCTCCGCTTCTACGACCCGGACGCCGGGGCGATCCGGCTCGACGGCAACGACCTGCGCGAGCTCGATCCGGCGTGGCTGCGCCGGCAGATCGGGCTGGTCGCGCAGGAGCCGCTGCTCTTCTCCACCTCCATCGCCGAGAACATCCGCTACGGGCGGCCCGAGGCGTCGCGCGCGGACATCGAGGCGGCCGCGCGGGCGGCCAACGCCGACGGCTTCATCGCCGAGTTCCCGGCCGGCTACGACACGGTGGTGGGAGAGCGCGGCGTGCTCCTGTCGGGCGGGCAGAAGCAGCGCATCGCGATCGCGCGGGCGCTGCTCAAGGACCCTCGCATCCTCATCCTCGACGAGGCGACCAGCGCGCTCGACGCGCAGGTGGAGCACCTGGTGGTCGAGGCGCTCGACCGGCTCATGCAGGGGCGCACCACGCTGGTCATCGCGCACCGGCTGTCGACGGTGCGGCGGGCCGACCGCGTGCTGGTGATCGACCGCGGCAACGTGATCGAGACCGGCCGCCACGACGAGCTGGTGGCGCGCGACGGGCTCTACCGCCGCCTGGTCGAGCGCCAGTTCGCCGCCGGCTGAGGGGCACGGGCGGCGCGGCCCTCGCCCATGCGGACGACGCGGCCTCGACGCGGACGTGGAGGCCGACTACGAGGCGAAGATGGCCGCGAGGAAGAAGGCGAGCGCGGCGGCCAGCGCGATCCACCAGCCGACGGCCAGGCGGCGGCGCGCCGGGACGAGCCCGGCCGCCGACAGGGCGCGCAGCGGGAGGCGATCGGTGGCGTGGGCGTCCATGCCCGGCGCGAACGGCCCGTACGGCGGGGACGCGTCCGGCGGATCGGTCTGCCAGGCGCGCAGGTCGTCCTCGTGCGCGTGTGCGTCGCGCGCGTGGGCATGTGCTCCGTGATCGTGGCCGCCGTGCCTGTTGTGGCCGTCGTGGCCGTCGTGCCCGTCGTGCCCGTTGTGATCGCCGGTGGGCGCCACGGCCGGGGGGCGCGTGCGCGGCCGGGTTCGCTCGATGGCGGGGGAGGGAAGCGCGCGGATCGGCTCGACCACCGGGCGTGCGTGCGGCGCAGGATGGATGCCCGACGGGCTGGCCGGCGCCGGGCCGGGCCGGGGGGCCGCGTCCAGCGCCGACGCTGCTGACTCATCGCCGAGGGGGGACCGCCCGTGCGGAGCCGGCAGAGGAGAGAGCAGGTCTCGCCCGCCCGTCGGGCGGTGAACTCGATAGGAGGGGGCCGCTTCGTCCGCTGGTGCGGGACGGAGCGGTGGAACTCGGCGAGCTTCGAGCTGCCTGCGCTTCACCGAATCTTCGCGCGACCGGGTGCGCGAACGGCCGTATTGCATATGCCCGAAGTAGAGCAGGACTCATGCCACCGCGCCGCCGCGTGGCTTCATATGTTTTTCAGGTAATACAATTCACCAAGTCGCCGGTGGATGGGGCTCAAGACCCCTTTGTGGTCGCTGGACTGGCCAACTGGGGTTCAGCGCCCGCGGCGCGAGGCACCCCTCGAGATTCTGCCGGCTCGTTCGATCTGGGTGAGGCGCGGCCGCACATCCATGGCCGATTCGCCACTCCGCCTTTTCCTGCCGGCCGCGCTCACCGCCCCTTCCACACCGGCTTTCGCTTCTGCAGAAACGCGGCGAGCCCCTCGCGCGCGTCCTCGAGCGCCAGCACGCGGCCGAGCTCGCCCTCGAGGAAGCGAAGGGCCGCGCCCAGCTCCATGTCCTGCGAGCGGTAGAAGGCGCGCAGGCCGAGCGCGATGGTGGCCGGGCTGAGCTCGGCCAGCTCGCGCGCGAGCGCCATCGTCTCCGCCTCGAGCGACCCGGCCGGCACCACCCGGTTGATGAGGCCCGCCGCCAGCGCGTCGGCCGCGCTGATGCGCTTGCCGGTCAGCATGAGCTCGAGCGCCTGCTTGCGCCCGATGCTGCGCGCGATCTCGGCGCTGATCATCATCGGCCACAGCCCCACGCGGATCTCGGTGGTGCCGAAGGTCGCCTGCTCGCTGGCCAGCGCGAGGTCGCAGGCCACCACCAGGCCGAGCCCTCCGGCCAGCGCGTGGCCGTTCACCATGGCGATGATCGGCTTGCCGAGCTCGTGCATGGCGGTGAGGAGCTCGACCAGCGACGCGGAGCGCGCCGGGGCCGGCGCGGACGCGGGCGACCCCGGTGGGTCGCCACTCCCCTGTGGCGGCCGGTCCGCGCTCGCGCCGGACATCCGCGACAGGTCGCCGCCGGCCGAGAACACGGCGCCCGCGCCGGTCAGGACCACCACGCGCACCGACGGGTCGGCCGCCGCGCCGGCCAGCGCGTGGACCAGCTCGCCGCACGTCTCCGGGCCGATCGGGTTGCGCTTGTCGGGACGGTCGAGGGTGAGGCGGAGGACCGGGCCCTCGGCGCTGGTCGCGATCGTGACGTACTGCGATCCCATGCCTCCTCATAGCAGAGTGGCGCTGCGGCGCGCGAGGCCCGTGCTACCGTCGGTCGGTGCCCCGCGCCCGGCTGTCGGCCCTCGCCGCTCTCGCGCTGGTCGCGGCCCGCGCGCAGCCCGCCCGCGCCGGGGACAACGACCTCGTGCTCGCCCGGCTGGCCGACGTGGTGGTCGACGACAGCGGCGCGCCGGTCGACGCGGTCGGCGCCAACCAGGACTTTCGCTCGCTGGCCAGCGAGCTCGGCGTGGTGATGGCCCCGCGCCTGGCGGGACCGGCCGACACGCCCGGGCTGGCCGGCTTCCAGTTCAGCGCCGATCTGGCCTGGACGCGCGTCCACACCGACCGCAGCTACTGGCGCGCGCTGGCCGGCTCGCGCGATCCGGCCGGCCGCGACCACGGCGGCTCCTTCATGAACACGGTCGGCCTGTTCGCGCGCAAGGGCATCTGGCTGCCGGCGCCGTCGTTCGAGCTCGGCCTGGGCGCGGTGCACCTCGTCGACTCGCAGCTGTGGGCGGCGCAGGGCTACGCCAAGCTCGCCGTGCTGGAGGGCTTCCACTACCTCGCCGTGCCCTCGATCGCGCTGCGCGCCGGGCTCTCGCGCATGATGGGCTCGTCCGAGCTCGAGCTGACCGTGCTGTCGCTCGACGCGACGGTGTCGAAGTCGATCGGCGTGGCCGGCATCGCCCGGGTCTCGCCCTACGCCGGGTGGAACGCCCTCGTCATCGTCCCGCGCTCGCAGGTGATCGACAAGACGCCGCAGACCGACCCGCGGGTCCAGCCGCTCGACGCCTCCCTCGACTTCGTGTTCCCCGATCAGGACAACATCCTGCGCAATCGCCTGTTCGCCGGCGTCGTGGTCAAGCACTACATCGTCAGCCTGTCGCTCGAGGCGGCGCTCGCCCTGCGCGGGAGCTCGAAGGACGACCGCAGCGGCACCGACGTCGCCTGCGGCCAGGTCGAGGAGCCGACCGCGCAGTGCGACTCGCGCGATCGGGCCGGGCAACAGGTCGGCCTCACCGCCGCGCTCGCCCTCGCATTCTGAGCCGGCCGAACCGACGGCGCGGCGGGCCGCTTCTGCGGTACGTTGCCGCCATGGACACCCTGGTCATCGGCCACGCGGACGTGCGGCGCCTCCTGCCGATCGCGGACTGCATCGAGGCGATGGCGGGCGCGCTGACCGCGCTGGCCCGCGGCGAGGCGCTGCAACCCCTGCGCGCGGCGCTGCGCTTGCCGAGCGGCGCGGGCCTGCTCGGCGTGACGCCCGGGTACCTGGGGCCGATCGACGCGCCCGGCATCAAGGTCATCACGGTGTTCCCGGGCAACCACGGCACCGAGCTCGACGCCCACCAGGGCGCGGTGCTCCTGTTCGAGGGCGAGCGCGGCCGGCTGGTCGCGGTGATGGACGCCACCGAGGTGACCGCGATCCGCACCGCGGCGGTGAGCGCGGTGGCGACCCGCGCGCTGGCCCGCGACGACGCCGGCGATCTGGCGCTGCTCGGCTCCGGCACGCAGGCGCGCACCCACCTGGCCGCGATGGCCGCGGTGCGCCGGCTGCGCCGGGTGCGCGTGTGGAGCCGCGATCCCGCGCGGGCGGCCGCGTTCGCGGCGCGCGCCGCCGCCGAGGGGGCATGCGCGTGCGAGGTCGCCGCGGTCGCGAGCGCGCGCGAGGCGGTGGCCGGCGCCGACCTGGTCTGCACGACCACGTCCGCGCGCACGCCGGTCCTCGAGGGCGCGTGGCTGTCCGCCGGCGCGCACGTGAACGCGGTCGGCGCCTGCGTGCCGAGCGCGCGCGAGCTCGACGGCGAGGCGGTGGCGCGGGCGCGGCTGTTCGTCGACCGGCGCGAGTCGGCGCTGGCCGAGGCGGGCGACCTGCTCCTGGCGCGCGGCGAGGGCGCGATCGGCGACGACCACATCGCCGCGGAGCTGGGCGAGGTCCTGGTCGGATCGAGCGCGGGGCGGCGCGCGGCCGACGAGATCACGCTCTTCAAGTCGCTCGGCATCGGCGTGGAGGACATCGCCGCGGCCCACCTGGTCCACCAGCGGGCGCGCGAGCAGGGCGCGGGCACGGCCATCGAGCTCGGCGGAGGGCGCGCGTGAGCGCGGACGGCGGCCGGCGCGCGCCGGGCGAGCCCATCCCGATCGATCGGATCCGCGCCGCGCGCGATCGCATCGCGGGGCTGGCGCTCCGCACGCCGCTGGTCCGACTCCATCTCGGCGACGGCCCCGAGGTCTACCTCAAGCTCGAGAACCTGCAGCCGATCGGCTCGTTCAAGCTTCGCGGCGCCGGCAACGCGATGGCGTGCCTGCCCGACGCCGAGCTCGCGCGCGGCGTGTACACCGCCAGCGCGGGCAACATGGCGCAGGGCGTGGCCTGGGTGGCGCGCGCGCGCGGCGTTGCCTGCACCGTCGTGGTGCCGGACCACGCGCCGCGGGCCAAGCTGGAAGCGATCGACCGGCTGGGCGGCCGCATCATCAAGGTGCCGTTCGACCGCTGGTGGCAGATCATCGTCGAGCACCGCTTCGAGGGCGTGGAGGGCGCGTTCATCCACCCGGTGTGCGATCCGGAGGTCATCGCCGGCAACGGCACCATCGGGCTCGAGATCCTCGAGGACCTGCCCGACGTGGACGCGGTCCTGGTGCCCTACGGCGGGGGCGGGCTCGTGAGCGGCATCGCCTCGGCCCTGCGCGCGCTGGCGCCGCGCGTGCGGGTGCTGGCGAGCGAGGTGGAGACCGCGGCGCCGCTGGCCCCGTCGCTCGCCGCCGGCGAGCTGCGCGAGGTCGGCTACACCCCGACCTTCGTCGACGGCTGCGGCTCGAGGAGCGTCCTGCCCGAGATGTGGCCGCTGGTGCGCGGCCTCGTGGGCGGCTCCGTGGTGGTGCCGATCGCCGAGGTGGCGGCCGCGGTTCGCCTCCTGGTCGAGCGGGCCCGCGTGGTGGCCGAGGGCGCGGGCGCGGTGTCGGTGGCCGCGGCGCTCAGCGGGCGCGCCGGCGGCGGCAAGCTCTGCTGCGTGGTGTCGGGCGGCAACCTCGACAGCGACAAGCTCGCCGCGATCCTGGGCGGCCGGCTGCCGTAGCAGTCGACTCCGGGCGGCCGGGCCGAGGCCGCGATTCGCCGGCGCGAACCGCCGCGCTACTCGTCCTGGGTCTCGTGCGGGACGGCGTCTTCGCGCTCGAGCTGGGTGAGCTTCTGCTCGAGCTGCTCGATGCGCGCCGACAGCGCGCCGATGTCTTTTTGCAGGCTGGAGAAGGGCGAGATGCCCTCGACCATGTTGCGGATGCGGCCGTCGACCTTGCGCTGCCAGTCGTCGATGGCGCGCTGCGAGTGGGTCAGGAACTCGCGGAACTCGCGCAGGTTGCGCAGCCCCTCGCGCACGCGGCGCCCGGCCGAGTGTCCCTCGTCGTGGCCGTTGTCACCGGCCGTGTCGAGGCGCATGTCGTGGTTGCCGTCGGCCGCGTGAAGGCCGTGGTCGTTGCCCGACGAGTGGTTCGACGCGGGCAGCGCGTCGCCGGCCGCATCGGCGGCATCGTCACCCTCGGCGGGGGACAGGCCGTCCTGGGCGTCGTAGCCGCGGCCGAGCATCTGGGTCACCCGGCCCTTGGCCTGATGGACCAGCTGCGTGATCGACTCTCCCCCGCTCTGGATGATGTTTCGCATCGCCTGCAGCGGGAGGAAGCTCTTCTGGCGCTTCTCCTCCTCGAAGATGATCTGCGCCAGCGTGACCGAGGTGAGGTCTTCCTTGCTCTTGTTGTCGACGATCTTCACGTCGTCGCCGCCGCGGATCATGTCGGCGATCTGATCGAGCGTGACGTACCGGCTGTGCTGCGTGTCGTACAGCTTCCGGTTGGCGTATCGCTTGATGACGCGGGTCTCGGACATTCCCGTTTGATTGGTATCACGCGGCACAAGCCGGGCACAAGCGACCCCGCCGCGCTGCGTCGAGCCGAGGCGGCGCGCCTGAACCTGGGTCCCTGCGCACCCACACCCGCCCTGCCCTATTTCTCGTCGGCTGCGCCCTCGCCGGAGGCGCGGGCAGCGGCCCGTTTCTTCTGGGACACCAGCTCCGCCTCGTCCTCGTCGGGTGATCTGAGCTCCGACCTCCGGGCGCCTTCCACCTCCGGCTTCTTCGAGACCTCGATCTCGCTGTCGCCGGACGCGCCCCGCTTGAAATTCTTGATGCTCCGTCCGAGCGCATCGCCGATGGCCGGAAGCTTTCCGGCCCCGAAGATGAGCAGGACGATGAGCAAGATGATGAGAAGCTCGCCCATTCCGGGCATGTGGGACTCCTGGGTTGGCTGCGTGCAGTCTAGCCTGATTGTGCCGGCTCGACCAATCGCGCGCCAAACTTGTCGCCCGCGATGTCCGAGGTATCGTGGGCGGATGCTGGGGCCACGTCTCCTCGCCCTGTCCTTGCTCGTCGGTGAGCTCGCCCTGGCCCGCGGCGCCCACGCCGGCGACGGGGATCGCGACGATCCCGTCCGCCCGGGGCGGCAGGCGAGCCCTCCGGTCGCCGACAGCGAGGCGGCGCCCATCGAGATGAACCCCGACGGACGCCGCGCGATCCGCGGCTGTCTGGTGAGCGGCTCCGATTGCGCCGACGACCTCCTGCCGGGCCTTCACCAGTTC
>Ga0126377_10002321_pt1 | contig 13043 bp, 12 predicted proteins | sample PanSoiMetPlot_22_FD_92647 | JGI IMG/M metagenome (GOLD analysis project Ga0126377, IMG submission 92647) | Tropical forest soil microbial communities from Panama - MetaG Plot_22 | ecosystem: Environmental > Terrestrial > Soil > Tropical forest > Bulk soil | place: Panama | collected 2016-02-17
CAGCGCCACCGGCTCGCGCCAGCGGGGCGCCTGGTGGACGTCGACCACCGCCCGGCGGACGACCCAGGTGGTGTCGGCGTCGTCGATGCCGCTGTCGGCCGTGTCGTCGTTGCCGATGTCCTGGAGGTAGCGGGCGCAGGCGTCGAGCCGCAGCCGCCCACCCGGGTCGGCGTCGGCCAGGCGCACCCGGCGGGCGGACCGGAACACCCGCCCCTCCGCCGGCGGCGGCACCATCGGTTCGTCGAGCACGCGCCCGGTCTAGTGCGCGCGGGTGGGGCAGACTCGCATCCATGGTGGGAACGCTCGACTGGACGCCGGCCCGCGACCGGCCCGACCTCCTGGCGCCGCCGGTGGCCGCCGCCGTCGCCACCCTGCCCGGGGGCGCCGACGTGCTCGCCGCGGCCATCGACCCCGGCCTGGCGGACACCGCGGCGTTCTGCGAGGCCTACGGCGTCGGCCTCGACATCTCGGCCAACTGCGTGGTGCTGGTGGCCAAGCGCTCCGGCGGGGTGGCCCAGCTGGCGGCCTGCATGGTGCTGGCCACCACCCGGGCCGACGTCAACGGCCTGGCCCGGCGCACCCTGGAGGCCCGCAAGGCCTCCTTCGCCTCGATGGACGTGGCTGTGGCCGAGACCGGCATGGAGCACGGTGGCATCACCCCGCTCGGCCTGCCGGCCGACTGGCCGGTCCTGGTGGACGCGGCGGTGGCCAAGGAGGACCGGGTCGTCGTCGGCAGCGGGGTGCGCCACTCCAAGCTCCTGCTGCCCGGCGCCCTGCTGGCCGGCCTGCCCGGTGCCGTGACGCTCGACGGCCTGGGCGTTCCGGCGGCGTGATCGCGGCGACGCCGCCGGCCGGGCACCGCCACGCCGGGCGGGTGATCGTGGCCGGCGTGGTCGTCCTGGTGCTCCTGGCGGCGGCGGCCGGCTGGTACGGGGCGGTACGCCCCCGCCTGGAGGTGTGGGCCGGCCGCTACGGCGCCGAGCCGGCCCGGGGCGACGACGCCGTCGTCCTCGTCCTCTACGTCCGCAACCGGGCCCACGGGTCGGTGCGCGTCACGGGCGCCGGCGAGCGGGTCGACGGCCTCGACCTGGAGCGGGTCGAGCTCGCCGACGCCCGGGGCCGCACCACCACCGGGTCGGTCACCGCCGGCCCCGGCGAGCGGGTCCAGCTCACCCTGCACTACCGGGTCGACGACTGCGACCGCGTGCCCGACGACGCCGGCCCCATCCCGGTCGGCGCCACCACCGCGCTGGGCCTCCCGGCGCTCGTGCGGGGCGTCGGCAGCCTCGGCACCGGCGAGTTCGGCGACCCGACGCCGTGGACCGCGGCGCTCACCCAGCCGGTGTGCCGTCCAGGCTGAGCCGGAAGCCCCGCAGCCAGCGGCCGGGGGCGTACTCCCAGTCCATACCCGGGTCACGCCGGAACCCCAGCCGCTCGTAGAGGCGGTGGGCGGCGGGCATCCAGTCGGTCGAGTGGAGCAGGATCTGGCGCCGGCCGGCGGCCCGGGCCGCGTCGATGCAGGCCCGGCTGAGCGCCTCGCCCACGCCCCGGCCCCGGGCGTCGCCGGCGACGGCCAGCATGCGGATGCCGGCGGCGTCGGGGGCGTCGAACTCGGCCAGCGGCGACGCGGGCCCCGGCACGTAGGTGATGCCGCCCAGCACCCGGCCACCGCGGTCGACCGCCACCAGCGTGTCGGCGCCCTCGGTGCGGGCGGCCACGTCGCGCAGCTCGGCGGCGTACTCCTCGTCGAGCACGTCGGGGTCGATGGCGCCGTAGGCGTCGACGATCAGCTCGCCGAGGGCGGCGTGCTCGTCGGGGCGGACCGGGCGGATCTCCATGCGCGCCGCACGCTACCTTCGCCGGCCATGGAGTTCGCCCTGTCACCCGAGCTGGAGGCGCTGCGCGACGAGGCCGCGGCGGTGGGGCGGGAGGCGTCCGTGCGGGCCGAGGTCCCCGACGACACCTGGATCACCGGCCACGACCGGGCCTTCGCCGGGGAGCTGGGCAAGCGGGGCTGGCTGGGCATGACCTGGCCGGTCGAGCACGGCGGGGGCGGGCGCTCGATCCTCGAGCGTTTCGTGGTGTTCGAGGCGCTGATCAGCACCGGCGCGCCCATCGCCGCCTCGTGGTTCGCCGACCGCCAGATGGGCCCCAGCCTGCTCCAGTTCGGCACCGACGAGCAGCGGGCCGAGTGGCTGCCCGGCATCATCGCCGGCACCTCGATGTGGTGCATCGGCATGAGCGAGCCCGACGCCGGGTCGAACGTCGCCGGCATCCGTACCCGGGCCGAGCGCGAGGGCGACGACTGGGTGGTCAACGGGCAGAAGATCTGGACCTCGGGCGCGGCCAGCGCCGACTGGATCTACCTGATCTGCCGCACCGACCCCGACGCCCGGCCCCACGAGGGGCTGTCCGAGTTCGTCGTCGACATGCACAGCCCGGGCGTGTCGGTGAAGCCGATCCTCGACATGACCGGCAGCCGCCACTTCTGCGAGGTCTTCCTCGAGGACGTGCGGGTGCCGGGGGCCAACCTGGTGGGCGAGCTCAACGGCTCGTTCCGCCAGGTGATGCGGCAGATGGAGCACGAGCGGGGCGGCATCGACCGGCTGGTGTCGAACCGCCGGCTCTACGAGGACGTGCGGCCCCTGGCCGACACCGGCGACCCCCTGGTCCGCCAGGAGATCGCCGCCATCGAGACCGGCTACCGCATCGGGCGGCTGCTGGTGCTGCGGGAGACCCTGGGCCAGGGCCCGCGGCAGTTCTCGGCCGCCACCAAGACGTTCTGCACCGAGCTGGAGCAGCGCATCGCCGGGTTCTGCGGCCGGGTGCTCGGCCCCGGGGCGCTGCTGGCCGAGCCGGGGCTGGCCCGCCGGGTCAGCCGCAACATCTGCTACGCCCCCGGCTACACGATCATGGGCGGCACCAGCCAGATCCTGCGCAACATCCTCGGCGAGCGCACGCTCGGCCTGCCCCGCGAGCCCCGCTGACCCGTCAGTCGACCGTGCGCCGGCGCAGCAGGTGGGCGGCCAGCGGGGCGCAGACGGCCAGGATGGCGGCGCTCCAGGCCAGGGCCATGAACACCGGGTGCTGGGCCGGGAACGAGTCGGTCAGCGCCGCCGGGTTGGGGTTGCCGAACAGCTCCCGGCACGAGGCGGCCACGGCCGAGACCGGGTTCCAGTCGGCGATCGTGCGCATGACCGCCGGCAGGCCCTGGGTCGGCACGAAGCAGCTCGACACGAAGGCGACCGGGAACAGGATCACCAGCCCCACCGCCTGGGACGACTCGGGGTCGCTGACCATCAGGCCGATGCAGGCGGTGAACCAGCTGAGGGCGTACGAGAACAGCAGGGCGACGCCCAGGCCGGCGGCCACGCCGGCCAGGCCGTTGTCGGGCCGCCAGCCGATGGCCCAGCCGGTGGCGAGCACGATCGAGCCGCACAGCAGCGAGGCGAGCAGGTCGGCCACGCTGCGGCCGGCGAGGATGGCGCTGCGGGCCATGGGCAGGGTGCGGAAGCGGTTGACCACGCCGGTGGCCAGGTCGCTCGACAGGCCCACGGCGGTGCCCATCGACGCCGTCGTGAGGTTCATCGTGACCAGGCCGCCGATGGCGAAGTCCTTGTAGCTGCCGCCGCCGGGCAGCACCATCGCCGCCCCGAAGATGTAGACGAACAGGACCGTGAACAGGACGGGCTGCACGGTGGCGTCCGACCACTGGGCGGGCTCGCGCCGCACGTGGAGCAGGTTGCGCCGGGTGAGGACCGTGGTGTCGCGCAGCCACTCGCGCAGCGGGTGGCGGGTCGGGGCGGGAGCGGCCGGGGCGGCCACGGGCGCCCGGGGTGGGTCGAGGACGGCGGTACTCATGCGGGGACCTCCTCCAGGGGGGCGGGCTCGGCGTCGTGGCCGGTGAGGGCGAAGAAGACGTCGTCGAGCGACGGGCGGTGGACCTCGACGTCGTTGACCGCCACGGCGGCGCCGTCGAGGGCGCGGACCAGGGCGGTGACCAGGCCGTCGCGGAGGGCGACGGGGGCCCGCAGCCGGCGGCCGCCGTCCAGCACCTGCACGGTGCCGGCCACCAGCGGGGCGATGGCACCGGCCGCGCCGTCGTCGGGCCCGGCCAGGGTGATCTCGACCTGCTCGCCGCCGACCCGGGACTTGAGCTCGCGGGCGGTGCCGGCGGCGATGACCGTGCCCCGGTCGATGACCGTGATCTCGTCGGCCAGCTCGTCGGCCTCGTCGAGGTACTGCGTGGTGAGCAGCAGCGTGGTGCCCTCGGCCACCAGGTCGCGGATGAGGTCCCACATGCGCAGGCGGCTGGTGGGGTCGAGCCCGGTCGTCGGCTCGTCCAGGAACAGCACGGGCGGCCGGGTGACGAGGCTGGCGGCCAGGTCGAGCCGGCGGCGCATGCCTCCCGAATAGGTCTTGACCATGCGGCCGGCGGCGTCGCTGAGCTCGAACCGCTCGAGCAGCTCGGCCGCCCGTGAGCGGGCCTGGCGCCGGGGCAGCTTGGCCAGCTCGCCCACCAGCACGAGGTTCTGGGTGCCGGTCAGCAGCTCGTCGAGGCTGGCGTCCTGCCCGGTCACACCGATGATCCGGCGCACGGCGGCGGCGTCGGCCACGATGTCGAGCCCGCCGACCCGGCCGGTGCCGGCGTCGGGGGCGGTCATGGTCGTGAGCATGCGGACGGTCGTCGACTTGCCCGCCCCGTTGGGGCCGAGCACGCCGAGGATCCGCCCGGCGGGGACGACGAGGTCGACGCCGTCGACGGCGACCTGGTCGCCGTAGCGCTTGGTGAGGCCGTTCGCCTCGATCATCGGAGCTGCCACCGTGTCTTCTCCGGGGGGTCTGGGCTTGCTTGCCGACCGGCAAGTTCCTTACTTGCCGCACGTTAAGTGGGCAACTTGCCGGTCGTCAAGTAAAATGGCCCTGTGGCAAGCGACACACGTGACCGGATCCTGCGGGTGGCGTCCGAGCTCTTCAGCGAGCAGGGCTACGACGGCACCTCCCTGCGGGAGATCGCCGACCGGCTCGGGTTCACCAAGGCTGCGCTCTACTACCACTTCCAGAGCAAGGAGCAGATCCTGGCCGCCCTGCTGGAGCCGGTCGACGAGCTGCTGCGGGAGTTCGTCGACCGCCTGGAGGGCGCGGACGGGCTGGAAGGCTGGAGCGAGGCGCTCGACTGGGTCCTCGACCAGATGACCGACGCCATGGACCTGTTCGTGCTCATGGAGCGCAACCGGACACTGCTCGAGGCCCGCCGGCTGGAGTCGATGGCCGAGCACCAGCAGATGCACCAGCGCATCGAGAAGGCCGTCCTGACGGCGACCCCCGACCTCGGCGAGCAGGTACGCATGTTCGCGGCGCTCGGGGCCGTCACCGCCTTCGACGACTGGGCCCCGACGCTCCTGGTCGAGGGCCCGCAGGACGAGATCCGGGAGGAGCTACGGACCGTCGTCCGGGCCATCCTCCGCCTGCCCCCGGTGTGAGGCCTCCAGCCGCCGCACCGGCGGCAATGGGTTCCGGTCGACCGGCGCCAGCCGCACCCGGGCGTCGGCGATCGCCGCCCCGGCCTCCGACACCACCACCGGGTTGAGCTCCAGGCCGACCAGCTCGGGCACCTGCTCGACCAGCGCCGCCACCCGCAGCACCACGTCCTCCAGCGCCGCCCGGCCCGCCTCGCCCAGCAGGGCCGCCTGGGGCAGGTCGGCCACGATGCGGTGGGCGTCGACGTCGGTGAGCGGCACCACGTGGGCGGCGCCGGGCGGCGCGCCCTCGGACGCCGCGCCTCCGGGGCCGAGCGTGAGCACCGGCGCCACCACCAGGTCGTCGACGATGCCCACGGCCACGTCCACGCCGGGCTCGGCCATGGGCTGGACGACCGCGGGCATGGCCGCCGCCCCGAGCGCGGCGCCCATGCGGTCGAGCGTCGCCGCCAGCTCGGTCTCGCCGTGGACGTCGAGCGCCAGCCCGCCGGCCTCGGTCTTGGCCTGGCGGGACCGGCCCAGCGCCTTGACCGCCACCGGGTAGCCCAGCTCGTCGGCCGCCCGGGCCGCGGCGGCGGCGTCGGTCACCACCCGCGACGGCACCATCGGCAGGCCCCCGGCGCCCAGGACCTCGATCGTGCTGGCCGTGGGCAGCCAGCCCTCCTCCCCCGCGTCCAGGGCCGCCGTCGCCCGCTCCCGGGCCGCCCCCGGGTCGCAGCCGGCCGGCACGACCACCTCGCCCTCGGGCGCCGCGCACCAGCGGGCGTAGCCCGCCACCTTGCCCAGCGCGTAGGCGGCGTCGTCCGGGAAGTCGAACACCGGCACGTCGCCCCCACCCGGCACGGCGATGCCCGGGGGGTGGGTGCCGAACGCGCACACGACCAGCGGCTTGGCCGCCCCCGCCGGCGCCCCGGCCCGGGCGGCGGCCACGGCCGCCACCAGCTCGGCCGTCGACTGGCGGGGCGCCGGCGCGCACGCCACCAGGGCGGCGTCGACCCCCTCGTCGGCCAGCACGGCGGCCAGCGCCCGCTCCAGGTCGGCGGGCCCGGCCTCGAAGCCGAGGTCGACGGTGCTGGCCCGCAGCCGGGCGGCCGTGCCCGGCCCCTCGCCCACCGCGGCCCGGACGCCGGGGCCGAGGTCGGCCAGCACCAGGCCGGCGTCCACGCAGGCGTCGGCGGCCAGGGCCAGCGACCCCCCGCCGTTGCCGACCAGCGCCACCCGATTGCCGGCCGGCAGCGGCTGGGTGGCCAGCACCCGGGCCACGCCCAGCTGCTGGGCCAGCGTGTCGACCCGGATGATGCCGGTCTGGGCCACCAGCGCCTCCAGGCTGCCGGCGGCGACCCCGGCCGCCTCGTCGGGGTAGGCCCGGGCGGCGCCGCCGCTCTTGACCGCCACGATCGGCTTGGTCCGGGACAGCGCCCGGGCGATGCGGCTGAAGCGGCGGGTGTTGCCGAACGACTCCAGGTACAGCAGCACCAGCCGGGTCCGCTCGTCGCCGGCCCAGTACTGGAGCAGGTCGTTGGCCGACACGTCGGCCCGGTTGCCGATGGCGGCGAACGAGGACGCCCCCAGGCCCACCTCGCCCATGCGGTCGAGCAGGGCGCCGCCGATCGTGCCCGACTCGGACAGCAGCGCCACCGGGCCCCGCCGGGCCTGGGGGGTGGCGAAGGTGGCGTGCAGCCGCACCTCGGGGTCGGTGTTGATGACGCCCAGGCAGTTGGGGCCGAGGAGCCGGATGCCGAAGCGCCGGGCCATGCGCAGCGCGGCGGCCGACAGCGCCGCCCCCTCGGGGCCCGACTCGGCGAACCCGGCCGAGATCACGATCACGGCCTTCACACCCTTGCGCCCGCAGTCCCGGATGGCCTCGGGCACGGCCGCCGCCGGGACCACGACGACGGCCAGGTCGACCGGGCCGGGGACGTCCTCGAGGCTGGCGTGGGCGGCCACGCCGGCCACGTGGCCGGCGTGGGGGTTGACCGGGTAGACGGGGCCGGCGAACTCGCGGGCCAGCAGGTTGCGCAGCACCGCGTGGCCGACGCTCCCCCGCTCCCGGCCGGCGCCGACCACGGCCACCGAGCGGGGCGCCAGCAGCAGACGCACCGAGGTGGCCTCGGCCCGCCGGGCCCGGGCCTCCACGGCCGCCTCGGCCTCGGCGGTGGGCCGCAGGTCGAAGCGCACCTCGATCACGCCCTCGTCGAACGTGCTGCGCATCTCGAACCCGGCCTTGCGGAACACCGCCACCATCCGCTGGTTGGTGGGCAGGACCGTGGCGGTGAACGCGCTGATGCCGGCCCGGCGGGCGGCCTCGACCAGGTACTCCAGGAAGATCGAGGCCAGGCCCCGCCCCCGGTGGCGGTCGTCGACGAAGAAGGCCACCTCGGCCTCGGACCGGGTCGGCCAGCGGTCGTAGCGGGCTACGCCCACCAACACGTCGTCCCGCAGCGCCACGAACGCCATGCGGTCGACGTAGTCGAGGTGCGTCAGGTGCTCGACCTCCTCGTCCGTCAGCCGGGGGTGGGGCGAGAAGTAGCGGAAGTAGATGCTGTCCGGGGACTGCAGGGCGTGGAAGGCCACGATGCGGGGCCCGTCGTCGGGCCGGATGGGCCGGATGCGCACGGTCCCGCCGTCGGACAGCACGACGTCGGCGTCCCACTCGGCGGGGTAGCCGGCCGGCAGGAGCATCTCGTCGGTGGTCGTCAGCTCGTCCACCGGTCGCGAGGCTAACGGCGGGCGGCCCGGGACCGCGGCGACCGCACCCCCACGGGGCCGCGCTACCGTCATCCCCTCGCGGGTCGAGGCGGCGCCCCGGTGGAAGGAGTGCAGTGATGCGGAGGTGGTCTGCGGTCGTGGCGCTCGGCCTCGTGCCGGTGCTGCTCGGCGCCTGCGCGCAGAAGGCGGACGGCGACCTGCTCGTCGGGCCCGGCGGTGGCCGCGGCGACGCGTCGGGCCCGCCCGTGGCGGCCAGCGACCCCGAGACCGTCGTCCAGGACGCCCTGAAGGACGTGACCACCTACTGGCGCGGCGAGTTCCCCAAGGTCTACGGCGGCCAGTTCCGCGACCTCAAGGGCTTCTACCCCTACGGCCCCGACACCGCCCCGCCGCCCTGCGGCTCGCCGCCGCCCGTCTACGACAAGATCGCCGACAACGCCTTCTACTGCCCGAGCAACGACATCATCGCCTGGGACTCGGCGTCGCTGATCCCCCGCATCAACCACACCTACGGCAAGTTCACGGTGGCGATCGTCATGGCCCACGAGTTCGGCCACGCCGTCCAGCGCCGGGCCGGGGCCCAGGACCGTTCGGTCGACCTCGAGCTCCAGGCCGACTGCTTCGCCGGCGCCTGGACCGCCCAGGTGACGGCCGGCCATGCCGCCCACTTCACCGCCAAGGACGTCAACCTCGACCAGGCGGTGGCCGGCATCGTCGCCGTGCGCGACGAGCCGGGCATCTCGCCCGACGACCCCGCGGCCCACGGCAGCGGGTTCGACCGGGTGGGCTCGTTCCAGGACGGCTACGAGAACGGTGCCGAGCGCTGCGTCGGCTACGCCGACCCCGACGTCGACCGGCGCACGGCCGAGATCACGTTCGGGGAGGGCGACACCAACAACGGCAACCTCCACCTCGAGGACCGCGGCAGCGACGACCCCGGCGTCCTGTCGCTCGCCACCAAGGACCTCAACGAGTTCTACGGCTGGCTGTTCGACCAGCTCGGCAAGCAGTGGTCGCCGGTGGCCGACCTCAAGCTGGCCGACCCGGCCCAAGACACGGTCGACTGCGACGGCAGCACGCTCTCGGGCAAGGACCTCGACCGGGTGGCGCGGTTCTGCCGCGACCAGAACACGGTGCTCATCGACGGCACCGGCCTGATCCACGACCTCGACGACATCGGCGACTTCGCGGTGACCAGCGAGATGGCCCAGCTGTGGGCCCTGTCGGCCCAGGCCCAGTTGGGCACCGTGGACCACGACCGGGCCGACCTCCAGGCCGACTGCCTGACCGGGGTGTGGGCGGCCTCGACCTTCCCCAACGTCGAGGACGTCACGCCCGACAGCGACCTGCAGATCTCGGCCGGCGACCTCGACGAGGGGATCATCGGCTTCCTGTTCTACGGGCAGTCGCTCGGGCGGACGTCGCGCTCGGCGTTCGAGCGCACCGAGGCGCTGCGCAAGGGCGTGTTCGGCGGCTACGTCGGCTGCAAGGACTACGGGCCGCTGGACTGACCCTCGGCCGCCCGGCGCCGGGACCGGCGGGCGTCGTGCACCGCCAGCGCGGTGATGCTGCCCACCCCGACCACCAGGGCCACGAACACGAGGATCTGGAGCGCCCCGCCCCGGTCGCCGGCGTCGGTGGGCTTGGTGCCGGTGTTGGGCAGCGGGATGATCCGCGGCACCGGGACGGCGGTGTCCTCGCTGGTCGGCGGCGAGTCGCCGCCCTGCTGGGCGCCGGCCGGCACCGCCACGGCCAGGGTCAGCGCCACGGCCGCCAGGAGTACTCCGGCAATGGCGAGCAGGTGGCGGGCGCGGGACCGGGGGCGCACGACGCCATGGTCGGCGCGCCCCCGGCCCGGGGTCAAAACGGCGTCAGCTAGGCGGCGTGTAGTCGCCCGGGAGGACGATCGACTTGGTCTCCAGGTAGGCGGAGAGGCCCTCGGGGCCCAGCTCGCGGCCGACGCCCGACGCCTTGAACCCGCCGAAGGGGTTGCGCAGGTCGAGCGTGCCGAACTGGTTGATGCCGTAGGTGCCGGTGCGCACCCGGCGGGCCACGTCGATGCCGGCCTCGACGTCGGTGGTCCACACCGAGCCGGACAGCCCGTAGTCGCTGTCGTTGGCGATGCGGACCGCGTCGGCCGGGTCGTCGTAGGGCAGGATCGACAGCACCGGCCCGAAGATCTCCTCCTGGGCGATGGTCATGCCGTTGTCGACGTCGACGAACAGCGTCGGCTCGACGAACCAGCCCTTCTCCAGCCCGGCGGGGCGGCCGCCGCCGACGGCCAGCTTGGCCCCCTCGGACCGGCCCTTGTCGATGTAGCCCAGCACCCGGTCGCGCTGGCGCTCGGCCACCAGCGGGCCGATGGCCACGGACGGGTCGGCCGGGTCGCCGACCGTCTGGCCCTTGACCGCCTCGGCCACCGCGTCGACCACCTCGCCGTAGCGGGACCGGGGGGCCAGGATGCGGGTCTGGGCGATGCAGGCCTCGCCGTTGTTCATCAGCGAGTTGGGCATGAGCAGCGGCAGGGTGGCCGCCAGGTCGGCGTCCTCGAGGATGATCGCGGCCGACTTGCCCCCCAGCTCCAGCGTGCAGCGCTTGAGCATCTCGCCGCAGATGGCGCCCACCTTGCGGCCGGCGGCGGTCGAGCCGGTGAAGCCGACCTTGTCCACGCCGGGGTGGCGCACGAGGTACTCGCCGACCTCCCGGCCGGCGGGCAGGATCGACACCATGCCCTTGGGCAGCCCGATCTCGTCGAGGATCTCGCCCAGGATGTAGCCGTCGACCGGCGTCTCGGGCGAGGGCTTGAGGATCATCGGCGCGCCTGCGGCCAGCGCCGCGCCCAGCTTGAGGGCGACGATGAACAGCGGCACGTTCCAGGGGATGATGCCGGCGGTCACGCCCACCGGCTCCTTGCGCACCAGCACGGGGCCGATCGCGCCGGGCCGGATCTCCTCGAACGGGAAGGTCTCGGTCAGGTCGGCCCAGCCGTCGAGGGCCATGGTCGAGCTGAACACCTGGCCCATGAGCGCCCAGCTGGCGGGCGAGCCCATCTCGGCCGTGATGAGGTCGGCGATCTCCTGGGACCGGGCCTGGATGGCGAGCGACAGCTTGCGCAGGTACTCGGCCCGCTCGGCCGGGCTCAGCTGGGGGTAGGGACCGGCCAGGGCCTCCTTGGCCGCGGCCACGGCCCGGTCGACGTCGCCCTCGGTGGCCTCGGGGACCCGGGCGATGACCTCCTCGGTGGTCGGGCTGATGACCTCGATGGTCTGCGTGGTGGCCGGCGCCACCCAGTCGCCCCCGATGTAGAGCGTGTCCTTGGTCTGCACAACCCCTCCCGGCTGAGATCTGAGACAGTGTCAGATATCGTGCCACGGATGAGCGCCGAGGCCACCACCGGGCCCGACCCGACCGACCCCGCGCTGATCGGCCCCGTGCTCGACGAGGGGTTCCTGGCGGGCGACCCGTTCCCCCACCTGGCCCGGCTGCGGGCCGAGGCGCCGGTGGCCTACGCGGCCGGGGTGGGGGCGTGGGTGCTGGCCCGACACGCCGACGTGAGCGCCGCCTCCCGCGACCCGGCGACGTTCCGGTCGGGCGGCGGGATCCTGCTCAGCGAGATCGGGTCGAGCTACGACAGCCCGCCGACGATGATGCACACCGACCCGCCGGCCCACACCCGCTACCGCAAGCTGGTCCAGCCGGCGTTCGCTCCGTCGGTCATGCGGCCGCTGGAGGCCGCCATCCGGGAGCGGGCGGCCCGGGCGGTGGCGGCGCTGCCCGCCGGCGAGCCGGTCGACGTGGTGGCCGACCTGGCCGTGCCGTTCCCGCTGCGGGTCATCGCCGACCTGCTGGGGGTGCCCGAGGACGACTGGGCCCGCTTCTACCGGTGGTCCGAGGCCGCCATCCCCGGCGCCACCGACTGGCCAGAGGAGCGCATCCTCGAGCTGATGGGCGAGATGGTGGGGTTCCTGCTGTCGACCGCCGCCGAGCGCCGGGCCCGGCCGGCCGACGACGTGATCTCGCGGCTGGCCACCGTCGAGGTCGACGGCGAGCGGCTCGACGACGCCGAGCTGGCCATGTTCCTGGTCCAGCTGCTGGTGGCGGGCAACGAGACCACCCGCAACGCCCTGTCCGGCGGGCTGGTCGCCTTCGCCGAGCGCCCCGACCAGTGGGCGGCGCTGCGGGCCGGTCCCGACGCCATCGACGGCGCGGTCGAGGAGGTGCTGCGCTGGACGACCCCGGTCGTCTACTTCATGCGCACGACGACCCGCGAGGTCGAGATGGGCGGGCGGGCGATCCCGGCCGGGTCGCCGGTGGTGCTCCACTACCTGTCGGCCAACCGCGACGAGGCGGAGTTCGGTCCGACCGCCGACCGCTTCGCCATCGACCGCGCCCCCAACCACCACCTGGCCTTCGGGTCGGGGCCGCACTTCTGCCTGGGTGCCGCGCTGGCCCGCATCGAGCTGCGGGCGATGCTCGAGGCCCTGGCCGGGCGCTTCGCCCGGGTCGAGCCGGCCGGCCCGGTCGAGCGGTCGATGTCGCTGGTGATCGCCGGCGTCCGCCGGGCGCCGCTGACGCTGACCCCGGCTTAGTCTCTAGTCCAGGGCCAGACTGGCCCCCGGGTGGGCCCGGCGGGCCACGGCCAGCGCCGCCACCGCCCGGGCGCCCAGCCCGCTGGCGGCCGGCACGACCAGCAGCAGCGCGGCCACCACCCCCCACGGCACGGCCAGCCCCGCGGTCCCGTGGTTGTCGGGGCCGGCCCACACCATGGCGACGGCCGCCGCCAGGCCCAGGGGGACGCCGATCGCCGTCCCCGCCAGCGGCAGCAGCGCCGCCTGCCAGCCGGTGACCGATCGG
>Ga0126377_10002322_pt1 | contig 13038 bp, 11 predicted proteins | sample PanSoiMetPlot_22_FD_92647 | JGI IMG/M metagenome (GOLD analysis project Ga0126377, IMG submission 92647) | Tropical forest soil microbial communities from Panama - MetaG Plot_22 | ecosystem: Environmental > Terrestrial > Soil > Tropical forest > Bulk soil | place: Panama | collected 2016-02-17
CGCGATCAGCGCCGCCGACGTGGTCTGGTCGTTCGCCGGCGTGCGCTCGTTACACGACGACGGCTCCAAGCGGGCGCAAGACGTCACCCGCGATTATGTCCTCACATTGGACGAGCGCGCGGGCGAGGCGCCACTGCTGAATGTCTACGGCGGCAAGATCACCACCTATCGGCGGCTGGCCGAGCACGCGCTCGAACGTCTTTCGCATGTCCTCGAGGTTGGTCCAGCATGGACCGTGGACTCGCATCTGCCCGGCGGGGAATTTCCGCACGATGGGCTTGCCGCGTTGGTGGCGAAGACGCGCAAATCGCGCCCGTTTCTCAGCGAGGAGCATGCGCAGCGTCTGGTCCGCGCCTACGGCACGCGCGTCGAGCGCGTGCTCGGCCCGGCGCGGCGCCTGGAGGATCTCGGGCCCCGGCTCGGCGCCAACCTCACAGGGGCCGAGGTGCGCTACCTGATGGATCGGGAATGGGCGCAGACTGAGGATGACGTTTTGTGGCGGCGCAGCAAGCTCGGCCTGGGCGTCTCGCCCGAGGAGCGCGAGCGCCTGGCGAAGTTCATGGCGGCGGCGATCGGCGCCAGCCACTGAAGATGGCTACAATTTTAGCGGTCCAATTCACCGCATTCTAAGTCAGAAATGTTTTCCTGTCGGTGCGGAATTACAGCCGGACGAGGAAGCCGGCGGGTCCGCGTGCGGGATGCGTATGGATTCGCCTACCGAAGACGTGAAGGCCACGCTGGCGGCGGTCAAGGTTCTCGTCGTTGACGACGAGTATTACACCCGCAAGGTCATCCGCACGCTCTTGCTCACCATGGGCTGCACGAAGATCCACGAGGCCGGCGACGGCCCGAACGGTCTCGAGGCGATCCGCAACCTGTCTCCCGACATCGTCCTGCTCGACTGGGAGATGCCGGGCATGGACGGTGGCGAATTCGTCCGCCGCGTGCGCTCCCCGAACACGTTTCCGCTGCCGGCGGTGCCGATCATCATGCTGTCGGGACACGGCGAGCGTTCGCGCGTGTTGGAGGCGGTGCGTCTCGGCGTGCACGAATTCCTGCTCAAGCCGGTTTCGAGCAGCGCGCTGCAAGCTCGCATGCTCTCCGTGCTCACCAAGCCGCGCAACTTCGTAAGGCGCGGCGACTACTACGGACCCGAGCCTCGCAAGATCGCAACCTACAAGCCGGAAGCTGACAACTACCGGCCGGAGGTCGACCGCTACAACCTCGACGCCTCGCCGGCCGACCAGCCTCCCGGCCATGTGATCTCGGCGAACTGACCGCCGGTACCCCGGCGCGCGCCCTGCGACGGTATCCGCCGACTTGATTGCGTTCTCGAAACCGGCTTCCCTGCCGCTCAATACGGGGGGGACGAGCGTGCCGGATCTTCTTCTCGCCATCGACCAGGGTACGACCTCGACCCGCGCCATCCTGTTCGACGCCGCGCTGGCGCCGGTCGCCACCGCGCAGCGGGAATTCGCGCAGATCTATCCGGCGCCCGGCCTGGTCGAGCACGATCCCGAGGCTATCTGGTCAACGACGGTCGAGACCGTGCGGGCGGTCATGGCGACGGCCGGCGTCGCGGCAAAGGACATCGCGGCGCTGGGCATCACTAACCAGCGCGAGACCACGATCATCTGGGACCGGGCGACCGGCCGTCCGATCCACAATGCCATCGTCTGGCAGGACCGGCGCACGGCGGACGCCTGCGCGTCGCTGCGGCAGGGCGGGCATGAGGCCGCGATCACCGCACGGACGGGGCTGCTGCTCGATCCCTACTTCTCCGCCACCAAGGTCGCCTGGCTGCTCGACCACGTCGAGGGCGCGCGCGCGGCGGCGCGCGCGGGCCGGCTGGCCTTCGGCACCGTGGACTGTTTCCTGCTCTCGCGGCTGACCGGCGGCAAGGTGCACGCGACCGATGCGACCAATGCCGCACGCACGCTGTTGCTCGATATCAGCAGTGGGAGCTGGGATGCGGGTCTCTGCGATGTGTTCGATGTGCCCACGGCGCTGCTGCCTGGTGTGCGCGATTGTGCCGGCGAGTTCGGGACGACCTCGCCGGAGCTGTTCGGCGGGCCGATCCGGATTCTGGGGATGGCGGGCGACCAGCAGGCGGCGACGGTGGGACAGGGCTGCTTTACCCCCGGCATGATGAAGTCGACCTACGGCACGGGCTGCTTCGCCCTGCTCAACACCGGCGATGTGCCAGTGGCGTCGAAGAACCGCCTTCTCACGACCATCGCGTATCAGCTCGACGGCAAGAGGACCTACGCGCTCGAAGGCGCGATCTTCGTCGCCGGCGCCGCCGTGCAATGGCTGCGCGACGCGCTCAAGGTGATCGGTGCGGCGCCCGACGTGAACGCGCTCGCCGCCGCGGCCGATCCGGCCGAGGAGGTCTACCTCGTTCCGGCCTTCGTTGGCCTGGGCGCGCCCTGGTGGGATGCGCAGGCGCGCGGAGCGCTTTTCGGCCTGACCCGCAAGTCAGGCGTGCCCGAGCTGGCGCGCGCGACGCTCGAGGCGGTCGGCTACCAGACCCGAGACCTGTTGGAGGCCATGCGCGCCGACTGGCCGGCCGCCGGGACCGACACCGTGTTGCGGGTCGACGGCGGCATGGCTGCGAGCGACGTCACCATGCAATTCGTGGCCGACATTCTGGCGGCGCCGGTCGACCGCCCGGCCGTCATGGAGACGACCGCGCTCGGTGCGGCCTATCTCGCAGGCCGGGCCGCCGGCGTGTGTCCGGACCTGGCGGGCTTTGCGGCGACGTGGAAGTGTGAGCGGCGCTTCGAGCCGGGCATGGATGCGACGACGCGAGAACGCAAATGGGCGGGCTGGCGCAACGCGGTGGGGCGGACCCTGACGCGGGCCGAGCGATGATTGATACGAGGGTTAAATTTGTCTTGATCGGGCGGCGGCCGGGTTCGTCTGCACCATTTGGTAAGGCTGCGTCTTTACCCCGCCGAAAGGCCAAGATGGTGAAATTCCTGCCAATCGCAGTCCGACGGGTGAGCCGTAGTGCATGGCGTTGTCGAAGAGCGAAATTGAAGCGCTCATCCATTCGCTTGGCGTCCTGGTCGTCGACAACAGTCAGTTCATGCGCAGGATCATTCGCACGCTCCTGATCAATGTCGGGGTCAAGGATGTCTACGAGGCGAGCGACGGCCTTGCCGGGCTCGAAGCCATCCGCACCATCGGGCCGGATATCGTAATCCTCGACTGGGAGTTGCCGCTGCTCAACGGCGCCGAGCTCGTGCGCATCGTCCGCTCGCCCGACGTTTTTCCGATGCCGCACGTGCCGATCATCATGCTGAGCGCCCATGGCGAACGTTGGCGCGTGATAGAGGCGTCACGGATCGGCGTGAACGAGTATCTGGTGAAACCTATTTCCGCCAAGGCGCTGTTCGACCGCATGGTGTCGATTCTGGTCAATCCGCGTCCGATCGTGCGCCGCGGCGATTATTACGGCCCGGAGCCACGACGGCACTTCTCCGACCCGGTTCGCAAACCCGTTCTGGCCCCGGCGCCCGACGGCACGCCGATCAACTGAACATTGCGATCTGCCCTCTGCGGGAGATTGAGCCGCACGCCACATCCCTTTATAGCGTGGCGGCATGGGGAGCTCCGATACCCGCAACGATCCGACCGCGCGCGACGTACGGCGGGCCTTCGCGCCCTGGGCCGACCCTGGGGCACGTCCGCTGTTGCGGTTCGACGGGGTGAGCAAGCGTTTCTCCGGCCTTGCCGCCGTCGAGGGCGTGTCACTCGATATTTTTGCCGGCGAATTCTTCGCCCTGCTCGGCCCCTCCGGGTGCGGCAAGACCACGCTGCTGCGGCTTCTCGCCGGCTTCGAGACGCTGGATGAGGGACGCATCCTGCTCGACGGTGAGGATATCGCCGCCGTGCCGCCCTATCGGCGGCCGGTCAACATGATGTTCCAGAGCTATGCGCTGTTTCCGCACCTCACGGTCGAAGGCAACGTCGCCTTCGGGCTGAAGCAGGAGGGGCTTCCCAAGAATGAGATCGCCGCGCGCGTCGCCGAGATGCTCGCGCTGGTCAAGCTCGACGGCCTCGGCAAGCGCAAGCCGCACCAGCTCTCCGGCGGCCAGCGCCAGCGCGTCGCGCTCGCGCGCTCGCTGGCGAAACGGCCACGCATCCTCCTGCTCGACGAGCCGCTCGCGGCGCTCGACAAGAAGCTGCGCGGCGAAACGCAGTTCGAGCTGATGAACCTGCAGGAGAAGCTCGGCCTTACCTTCATCATCGTCACCCACGACCAGCAGGAGGCGATGATCGTCGCCGACCGCATCGGCCTCATGGACCATGGCCGGCTCATTCAGGTAGCGACGCCGCCGGAAATCTACGAGCAGCCGAATTCGCGCTGGGTCGCCGACTTCATCGGCGAAGTGAATTTGATCGAGGGGCGCGTGGTCGAAACCGGCGCGGGCGGCAGCATCGTCGCCAGCGCAGCCGCCGGGCGGCTGCGCGCGAGCGCGTCCGCGGAGGCCAAGACGGGCGACACCGTGTGGGTCGCACTGCGGCCCGAGAAGGTGCGCATCACGCGCGAGCCGCCGGCGGCGGCAACGGACAATTGCGTGGCCGGGCAAGTCCGCAACATCGGATATCTCGGCGACCTCTCGATCTACCAGGTGCGCCTCGACAATGGCTTCGTCATCAAAGCGGCGCTTGCCAACATGACGCGGCTCATCGAGCGGCCGATCGGCTGGGACGACCAGGTATGGCTCAGCTGGACGCCCGAAGCCGCGGTCGTGCTGACGCGATAGGCGAGGGCGGCATGGCTGACGGAGCAGTGCAAGCGACTGGTCCCCGGCGGGCGCGGCTGGTCGTGCTCATTCCCTATGTCTGGCTCGTCGCCTTCTTCCTCGTGCCGTTTCTGATCGTGCTGAAGATCAGCCTGTCGCAGACGGCCATCGCGCAGCCGCCTTATGTGCCGGTGTTCGATCCCGCAGCCGACTGGGAGGGCCTTAAGCAGTTCCTCGCCGCGCTGTCGTTCGAAAACTACGCCTTCATCGGTTCCGACTGGCTCTATCTTGCGTCCTACCTCAAGAGCCTCGAGGTCGCGGCCGTTTCGACCGCCCTGCTGCTGGTGGTGGGCTTCCCGCTCGCCTACGGCATGGCGCGGGCGCCGCGGCGTTGGCAGCCGGCGCTGTTCATGCTGATCGTGCTGCCGTTCTGGACGTCGTTCCTGATCCGCATCTATGCCTGGGTCAATATTCTCCAGCGCGACGGCTTGCTCAATCAGCTCCTGCTCGCGCTTCGCATCGTCGATGAGCCGCCAGCGTGGCTGTCGACCGATACCGCGGTCTATATCGGCATCGTCTATTCCTATCTGCCGTTCATGGTGCTGCCGATCTACGCCACACTGGAGAGGATGGACGAGAGCCTGATCGAGGCTGCCGCGGATCTCGGATGCCCAAGGTGGAAGGCGTTCTGGCTGGTGACGCTGCCGCTGTCGCTGCCAGGCGTGATGGCGGGCGCCTTGCTGTGCTTCATCCCGATCGTCGGCGAGTTCGTTATCCCCGATCTGCTCGGCAGCTCGCAGACGATGATGATCGGGCAGACCTTGTGGACCGAATTTTTCGCCAACAAGGACTGGCCGGTGGCGTCGGCGGTGGCCGCCGTGCTGCTCTGCCTGCTGGTCGTGCCGACCGTGATCTATCAGCAGGTGCAGACCCGCAACCTCGAGCGGGGGCGCTGAGCATGCGCAAGGCGTCCTGGTTCAATCTCGCATCGGTCGCGCTCGGGCTCGCGTTCCTCTACCTGCCGATCGTGATCCTGGTGATCTATTCGTTCAACGCGTCGCGGCTCGTCACCGTATGGGGCGGCTGGTCGACGCGCTGGTATGCCGAGCTCCTTAACGACAGCGCCATGCTCGAAGCGGCCTGGGTGACGCTGCGCATCGCCTTCCTGTCCGCGACGGTAGCCACCGTGCTCGGAACGCTGGGGGCGATTGCGCTCGTGCGTTTCGGACGCTTCCGCGGCCGCCTGCTGTTTGCCGGCATGACCTATGCGCCGCTGGTCATGCCCGAGGTGATCACGGGGCTGTCGTTGCTGCTCCTGTTCGTGGCGGTCAATATCGACCGCGGCTTTTGGACCATCACCATTGCCCACACCACGTTGACCATGTGTTTCGTGACTGTGGTCGTGCAGTCGCGGCTCTTGACCTTCGACACGAGCCTCGAAGAGGCGGCGATGAATCTCGGTTGCCCGCCGCTGCGGACGTTTCTGACTGTGACCTTGCCGCTGATCGCGCCGGCGCTGGTGTCGGGCTGGGTGCTCGCTTTCACGCTGTCGCTCGATGATCTCGTGCTCGCGAGCTTCACCACCGGACCAGGCGCGACCACGCTGCCGATCCGCATCTATTCCGAGATCCGCCTGGGCGTGAAGCCGGAGATCAACGCCATCTGCACGATCGTGATCGCGGTGGTCGCGACCGGGATCATTGCGGCCTCACTGCTTGCGAAATTTCACGACGTCAGTCGTGATCGCGGCGCGCGCTTCCCGGTCCATTGAGAAATTGGATGAACATGCCTCTGAGAAACTGGATGAAGAAAATACGTCATATTATCAATTAGTTACGATGAGAACGTCAGCCGCGGTCACACCTTCACCCGCGCCGTGGACGAACAGCGGGTTGATATCGATCTCGGTGATCTCCGGCACCGTGCGCATGAGTTGGCCGATCAACGAAACGGTGCGCGCGACGGCCGCGATATCGCGGGCGGGCGAGCCGCGGAAGGCGCCCAGCAGTTTGGCCGAGCGCAGCTTCTGAATCTCGGCGACGATCGACGCCTCGTTGAGATCCGGGGGGAGCAGGCGGACGTCCCCGATCGCTTCCACCCAGATGCCGCCGAGGCCCACCAGCACCACCGGGCCCCATTGCGGATCGCGCTTGGCGCCGATCATGAGTTCGAGCCCCTTCGGCGCCATCCGCTCGACCAGCACGCCGTCGAGCACGAGGCCCGGCTGCGCCCGCTGCACGTTGTCCACCAACGTTTGCCAGGCGCGGCGCACGCCGGCCTCGTCGGCAACGTTGAGGATGACGGCGCCGGCCTCGGTCTTGTGCGCCAATGCCGCCGCCTGGGCCTTCATCGCCACGGGATAGCCGATACTGCCGGCGGTTTTCACGGCTTCGTCCGCCGTGCCCGCAAGCGCGCCTTTCGGAATCGAGATGCCGGCGGCCGCGAGCAGCTCCTTGCCGCGCCATTCTGCCTGGGTGCCTTTGCCGAGCTTCGGCAGGTTGGCGAACGGCTTCGCCGCCACCACCGAGCGCGCGCGCTCGATCGCCCGGCCGTAGAAGGTGATGTGCGCCATCGCCCGCAAGCTGCGGTCGGCGGAGCGCGACATGATGAGGCGGTGCTCGCGCGCGAGCGCAAGGAATTCCGGCGGCAGCGGCGACTGGTCGCCGAGCACAGAGAACACCACCGGCTTGGTGTTGCCCTTGAGGGCTTCGATCACGCCCTGCAGGTAGAGCATCGCGTGCCTGGGAGTGCCGGTCGGAATCGAAATGGTCAGGCTGCCGAGGTTGGGATCGTTCAGCAGGGCTTGCGGGCCGGTGCGCATGAGGTCCGGCTCGAAAACCGGCTGGGTGGTGAGGTCGAGCGGATTGGTCGGCTGCGCGAAAGCCGGCAGCAGCGATTTGAGCAATGCCTCCGTCGCCGGCGCCAGCGGCGGCACGTCGAGGCCGAGGTCGTCGCAGAAGTCGTGCGCGATCGCGCAGAAGGCGCCGGAGAACGTGAGGATCGCGGGGCCCTTGCTCGGCGGATGCGGGAAGCGCGCGAGGATTTCAGCGGTATCGATCAATTCGTCGAGCGTCTCCAGGAGCGCGATGCCGGCATGCGATACCAGCGTGCGCATGACGGCGTAGTCGCCGGCGAGCGCGCCGGTATGCGAGTTCACCGCGGTCTTGGCGCGCTCGCCGCGGCCCGGGTGCATCATCAGGATCGGCTTGCCGGCGGCGCGGGCGCGCTCCGCCGCTGCCAGGAATTCCGCCGGCTGGCGCACCTGTTCGACGTAGACGATGATGGCGTCGGTCGCCTTGTCCGCGGTGAAGAAGTCGACGAAGTCGGCGAGGTTCAAGCCGGCTTCGTTCCCGGTGGACACGGAATACGAGACTTGCAGATTGCGCGCCTCGAGCGCCAGGCGGATATGCGACATCAGCCCGCCGCTTTGCGAGATGATCGCGACCGCGGGATCGCGGCCAATCTCGATCTTCGGTTGCGGTGCCGCGCGGACGAAATTGATTCCCAACCCGTCGACTGCATTGGCATAGCCCAGGCAGTTCGGGCCGAGGAGGGCGACGCCGCCTTTGCTTGCGATGTCGGCCAGCTCATTCTGCGACTCGCGCTTGCCGACCTCCGCAAAGCCTGAGGCGAAGATGACTGCAGACCCCACCTTGCGGCGCACGCAGGCCGCCATAGCCTCGTGCACGCCGGCCGCCGGCAAAGTGAAGATCGCGAGGTCGACGCCCTCGGGCAATTCGTCGACGCTCGCCAGCACCGTCCGTCCCTCGATGGTGCCGCCGCTGCGGCCGACGAGGTGAATATCGCCGCCGAAATTGTTGAGCGTGAGACTGCCGAGGATGAAGTGGCCGGCGGTGCCGGGCTTGCTCGACATGCCCACGATCGCCACCGAACGCGGCCGCATCAATTTTTCGACCCCGGCGACGCGGCCGGATCGGTTCCCCTGACTCATGAAATTCACCTTCTTCGATCTATTCCGGCTCGAACATCAGCAGATGCGTGCCGTTCGCGAGCGGCGTCCAGAACGGCTTGACGCGCAGGCCGATCTTGAGCTGGTCGCGCGTGCAGCGCACGATATTGGCCATCACGTTCACGCCTTCGTCGAGCGTGACGAGGCCGATCGCGAACGGCTCATGGCCCTGGAACGGCGGGCGCGCGCGATCGGCGATCGTGAAGGAGAAGATCTGGCCCTTGCCCGAAACCTCGCGCCATTCGAGGTCGCGATGGCCGTTGTAGATGCTCGTCGCGCGCGGGAAGAACTGGTACTTGCCGCTGCGCTTGTCAAATTGGAGGAGCAATCGCTTCTCGCGTGTGGCGTCCCAATAGGCTTTGGAGAACGTGCGCGGCTTGGGCGGCTCGCGGGTGACGTTCAGCGTGTCGTTGAGGCCGGTCATTGTCGTGTCTCACGCATTCGGGGTCAGGATCATCACGACGCTGCTGCTCCAGTTGCGGCCGTAGGGAATGCCGCCGATCCCGGTGACCAGCGCGTTCCTGGTGTCTTTCACTTGCCGCTTGCCGCCTTCGCCGAGGAGCTGGCGTACCGCCTCGATCACATTGGTGCCGCCTCCGGCCAGCCCGCATTGGCCGGCCGAAATCTGCCCGCCACCGGTATTGAGCGGCAAGTCGCCCGTATGGGCGAAGTCGTGCTCGTTGACGAAAGCGCAACCTTGCCCGCGCTTGCAGAAGCCCAGCATCTCGAGCTGCATCATGATGGCGATGATGAAATCGTCATAGGGATGGAACGATGCGACGTCCTTGGGACCGAGGCCGGACTGCGCGAATGCCCGCTGACCCGCGACATAATGGCCGCTCTCGGTGACATCGACGATCGGCTCGCTGGCGCGGTAATTGGTGCGCTCGCCATAGCCGATCGGCACCACGATCTTCGAGCGCCCTTTCTTCTCGGCGCGCTTGCGGCTGGTGACCAGGAGCCCGCTCGCTCCGTCGCAGACCATCACGCTGTCCAGCAAACGAATGGGCTCGGCGATCATGCGCGAATTGAGATAGTCGTCTACGGTGATCGGTTTGCGCAGCTTCTCCACCGCGAGCTCGTTGAGCAGGGCGTGGCCGCGCTGCGCCACGGCAAGCTTGCCGAGCGCGGCGTAGTCGAGCCCGAACTGGTGCTCGTAGCGCCGGCTGAGCAGGCCGAACGCCGCCGGCGGGCCGATATAGCCGAGCGGCACGGTCCATTCGTTGTGGAACGCGCGCATGCGCTGATTGTTCTCGGCGGCCTGGGTGTCGGCGAACAGGCACATCACGGTCGTGCACAAGCCGGCATCGATCGCTGCTGCCGCGCGCGCGACTGCGCCGAGTGGCGAGCAGCCGCCGATATCGACGGTCTGGCAGAAATCGACCTCGAGCGCGAGCTGGTCGGCGGTGGTCTGCGACCAGAAGCAGTTGCCTGCGCCGGTCATCGACGAGGACAGAATGAGGCCGTCGATCTCGCCTTTTTCGAATCCGGTCTTGTCGAGGAGCGTCTCGAGGATTTCGGCCCCGAGTTCCCACACGTCCCGATCGCTTTTTTCAACGGTTTTCGTTTCGGCGTAGCCGACGATCGCCGTATCACGCAGTGCCATGCTGGTGCTCCCGCGGCTCTATTGTCGTTTCAGCGGCCATCGCCGGAGGTGCCGGGGGCCGCGAGCGGCGCCGCGCGTTTCTCGACGAATGCGGTCACGCGCTCGAAGCCTTCCTGGCTCGCGACCGACGCACCGATCAGACCTTCGATGAAGAGGCCATCGTCGTGGGCCATGTCATTGACGCGCGGCAGGCAGGCACACACCGCCCAATTGGTCAGCGGCGCATTCTGCGCGATCCGCGCCGCAAGTGCCGTGGCGCGTGCCAGCGACTCGCCCTTGGGCACGAGGTATTGGCAGAGGTTCGCGCGCTCGCCCTCCGCGGCGGTCAGCACGCGACCCGTCAGCATGAGGTCGGCCATGCGCGCATAGCCCGTCAGGCGCTGGATTCGCACCGACCCGCCGCCGCCCACGAAAATGCCGCGCTGGCCTTCCGGCAGCGCGAAGAAAGTCGTCTCGTCGGCGACGCGGATATGCGCGGCGGCGGCGATCTCGAGCCCGCCACCGATGCACGCACCCTTGAGCGCGGCGACGAAGGGAATCTGGCCGCGCGCGATGAGATCCAGGCTGCGGTTCCACTGGCCGCGCCGGCGGCGCGGCGCGCCTGGCTTCATCCAGGTGGCGGCTTCGGCGAGGTCGAGACCGGCGGAGAAATTATCGCCGTGGCCGAAAATCACGCCGGCCTTCGCCTCCTCGGTCGCACGAAATGCCGCCTCCCGCAATTGCGCGATGACGACCTTGTTGATGGCATTGCGCTTGCTGGCGCGATCCAAACCGATCAGTGCGACGTCGCCTTGGAGCTCATAAGTAACGAGTTGTTCGGTCATGGAGCGTCTCTCGCGTGGAAATGCTGGGGGAGTTGCGGCCCCCCAACGGAATGCATTGTGGTCAGGGTGCGATGGCCACGAAACGGGCTAATCACGTGGAAGGGTACAGTGTGTCAACCCAGGAACTCCGGCGTGATCGGCTTCTCGAGCACTTTGTTCTTGACGAGGTAGTCGGCGGCCTTGAGCACGACCTCCCGGCCCTTGGGGTCCTGCATCGACATCGGATTGAACGCGAGGCGTTTGGAGGCGAAGGCAGTGTGCAGGGCCGCCTCGGACACTTTCATCTTGGCGGCCGACAGCTTCACCGCTTCGTCGACATTGGCGGTGACGCCTTTGATGCAATCGTTCATCGCGGCCGCAATCTTGGCGGATACACCGGGATGGCGCTTCTCCGCCTCGTTGCGCGAGGCGACGGCGAAGTAGGGCAGCTCCAGCCCGGTGTTCTTCCGAAAATCCTGGCCGAGATTGTAGATCGGGGTGAGCTTCGGCTCGCGCTCGAGGCCGACGCTGACATTCGGTTCCCAGGTCAATCCGGCCTCGGCGCTACCGCCCAGCACCATGGCCACGGCGCCGGCGGGGCTTTCCGTGTTCTGCACACGATAGTCCTTCTCGGCCTCGAGCTTATGGAAGGCGCTCAGCGCGTGTTTGGTCAGCCGGTAGGCGCCCGACGACAGCGTGGCCGACAAGGTCTTGCCGCGCAGATCGGCGACTGAGCCCGGACCGCCTTTCATGGCGACGATGTTGAGGAGGTCGTAGTCGGTGATGGTGGAGATCAGCTTGAGCGGCACGCCGGCGAGGAAACGTGCCGCCCAGGTATCCCAGGAGCCGATGCCCATTTCGAAAGTGCCGGCGGTGAAGTCGTTGTAGTAGTTCGTGACCGAGACGTAGGAGTTGATGACGTCGATGTTGACGCCGTGCTTGAGGTCGAAGCGCTTGGCGGCCATGTACTCGTTGAGGATGACCGTGAAGCCGGTCGCGAGCGTCACCGAGGTGACGCGCGGTACGGCTGCCTGACCGCGCAGAATGGAGGGCGTTGCGAGCACCGCCGTGCCGGCGGCCAGGCCGGCGCCCCTGAGCAGGCGGCGCCGCGAGATGCTGGTTGTCATTGCGTCTCCTCGAGCTGGACGGCTGCGCCGCCTCTGTCTTTATTGATCAGGGTGTCCTTTATCGCACCGATGCTTCATCGCGCCAGCGCAGCAGGTAGCGCTCGAGCAGGCCGACGCAGCCCTGTGCGAGCATGTTCATGATCACCAGGAGGACTGTCCAGGCAATGACCGAATCCATGTGGAAGGTCGCCTGCGCCAGCCCCATGCGGGCGCCGATGCCGAGCGACGAGCCGATCAGCTCAGCGAAGATCAGCATGCGCGTGGCGTAGCCGACCGTCGATCGCGTGGTCATCAGCACGTAGGGCACGATGTGCGGGAGGATCAAGTAACGCAGGACCTGCCAGCGCGTCGGCCGGAAGCTTTCGCACATTTCCAGCCATTCCTTCGACATCGCGCGAATGCCGTCGTAGACGTTCAACGCGTAGATCGGCACCACGATGACGACCATGATGAAGAACATCCGCAGTTCCGGGTCCTTGAACCAGAACACGGCCACCAGCATCCAGGACAGCGCCGGGATGCCGGTATCGATGATGACCAGCGCGCGCAGATAGGGGCGCACCGATCCCAGCGTGCCCATGACGATGCCGATGGTGGTACCGATCGCGATCGACAGCGTGAGGCTCACGAGGAGGCGCATCAGCGTGATCAGGATCTGCAGGTAGTCGGTGGTGAGGCTCGCGAGCAGCGAATCCAGGATCGAGACCGGCGAAGGAAGAATATAGGACGGGACGAAATAAGAGCCGATCTGCATCAGCAGAACGATGGCAACGACCAC
>Ga0126377_10002323_pt1 | contig 13038 bp, 12 predicted proteins | sample PanSoiMetPlot_22_FD_92647 | JGI IMG/M metagenome (GOLD analysis project Ga0126377, IMG submission 92647) | Tropical forest soil microbial communities from Panama - MetaG Plot_22 | ecosystem: Environmental > Terrestrial > Soil > Tropical forest > Bulk soil | place: Panama | collected 2016-02-17
AAAATAAAATCCGTATTGTGAAAAAGGTTCATCATCATAGGTGCGTTGGTCACAGCGAAGTAACGAGCGGGCTCCGTGCCGCTGCCGTTGAAGTGCTGGTAGCAGGCGTTTAGCGGCACCGCAAAGAGGCTGCCAGTCTGCCACTCGAAAGAATGTTTCTGGCCATCGCTTTGCCATACGGCTATCGCACCTCGGCCGCTGGCGATATAAATCATCTCTTCGTAGAGATGCTTCTGGGGTTTGAGTTTACCGCCAGGTGGGATTTCACAGACATAGGCCTCGGTTGCTTTGCCGGCGCCATCAAGGCAAACGAAGGCGCCGCGCCCTCCTTTTAGTTTCCATGGCGCCACTTCGATTTTCTTTATGTCCGGCACATGAAAGCCGCGAACAATAGGAATGTTTTGCTCGCTCTGCCACCGCTGATAGCTATCGACGCGCGGCGCCTGGGATTCATCGAACCGTTCGATGCTCAGCGGCATAATCTTCGGAGTTATCTCGCTTCCACTTCAGCCAGGGCTTCGAGCGCCAATTCATTGTTGACGATTCGCTCGGCGGAAAATGACTGGTCGATTTTTCCTCTGGCTTTGAGCTCGGCGATGTGAACCTCGACGCCTTCGACACTGGTCACAATATTTTTGGCTGCCACCGCCCAGGTCTTGGGTATGCCGTTCTCAACGCCGCTTCCGGCGAGCGAATCGACATTGAGCGCGCGCTTCAAGATTTTCACGGACTCAAGTCCGGTCGGATCTTCGTCTTTCAAAAACCCATGGGCGCGCATGACTCCTTTAATAAACGCTTTGACGAGATCGGGATGTCGTCGGAGCATCTGGCCGGTGGTTGCCATCGAACGTACCACATAGAAGGGAAACAGGGTCGAAAGGTCGATGACTTCCTCGAGCTCGCCTCTGCCGATTAGCTCGCGCACTACTCGCCCCTGAGGGCCGTTGTGATGGTAGAACAGAAAGTCGCATCTACCGTCCTTGATCGCGGCAACTTTTTCGCGGATGCCTTCGTTATCGATCAAGACCACGTCCATGTCGCGGTCCGGGTCAAAGCCGAGTTTTTGAAAAACCAGGCGCATGGTTCTCTCGCCCGCGCCGAGGCGCCGATTGGTCGCGAACCGTTTCCCTTTGAGATCCTTGGGTCCCTTGAGAGCGCCAGGGAGAGCAGCCACACTGAAGGCCAGACCATTACGATAGGAGCCGATAATGTGGAGATCTTTTCCCCGTGCGTTGGCTTCAATCAGCATCGCTGGGTGAGCGTCCATGCTGAAGTCGGTTTTCCCCTGAATCAGCAGATCGATAGAGCCATCGTTGTCTCCCGCGATCTGTAGGTGGCTGTGCGCGATGCCGTCCTTTCTGAAATAGCCTTGGTATTCGGCCGTGAGCGGTGCGAGCGGATGGCCGGGATGCTTCGGATAAAAATGCTCGACGGAATAGGTAACCTCCCGTTGGGTCGAGGCAGCCATCATCTGTCCTCCCTATTCTTTCTTTAGGCGCTCACCCGCTGAATCCTCAACCGAACGCGTGCAAGAAAGTCGCGCCATCATGCTGCATGAAAAATCCGAAATCCGAATATCGAAATTAGAAACAAACTCGCGGCCAAATAGGACAAACCCCGAGCAATTCTAAAACGAGGAAATCCGGATCGGAGTTGTTTGGAACGTTGTGATTTTTGATCATTTGAATTTGTTTCGGATTTCGATATTCGACTTTTCTTTGCCGTGTTTTTCCGAACTTGGCGTACTTTGCGTCCCGTCGGCATGGCTCAGGACATGCTTTGCGCGAGATCTTCCAAGTTCCAGGCGCTTTTGGCACTAGCTTTAACGCACGACGGGAAGTCCGATGGCCTCTAAAATCTCTCCGAGAATTTCCTCCGCCTTCGCTCGATATTGCGGTTCATACCAGGCCGCCTTTTTCCCCTTGATGAGTTTGGAAGTTTGGGTTCCTGGGACGAGCGGACTGCCGTTTCCCTCGACCTCGTCCAATAATTTCTGGCCTTCTTCGGATAGCGACCAGACAGTCCAGAGCTTGGCGCCGTTCGGATGGGCCGCGCCGCGTGGAAGGAAAACCACGTCTCCAAGGTTGACCGGGATCGGCTCGGCCAGCGTGAAACCGATATGCTCTGCCTTACCGGACCTGCTCTGTTCGTAATACGTTGAATAAAAACTGCCGCAGTCGATGGCGTATTCGCCTAGGGCCAGCTTAGTCATTGCGCCGGCGCGGTCGCGCTCGAAGATCGTTTGATTCGCCGCCAGCTGGCGCGCGTGCGCGAGAGTTTTTTCGCGCCCCCACACGTGAGGTTGCCAAAGAATTTCCAGATGACGCGGTCGAGTATCCATCGCTACCTTTTTCTTCCATTTGGCAGCGGCGCAATCCTCCCAGCTTAATTTTCGCCCGACGTCGTCGGGAACGAGTTTTCGATTATATGCGATACCGTAAAGCTGCGAACGATAGTTGACGCCGAAACCATCGGGATGGACATGCTGAGCCGTCACACCGAGTGCTTTCCAGTCCACTTTCTCCACCACGTTCGCCTTGAGAGCGGTCGGCACCTGGGTTTCGCTTAGCACCGTCACATCATAGGAAACCTTTCCGGCTGCCAGCTCCGTCAAGACCCGCTCCCGCTCCCGCGAACCGCCCACCCGTTCATATTCGACCTTTAGAAACGGGTAGCGAGTTTGAAAAACCTCGACGAATTTTTTGGCGCCGGGTTTGCCTCCCTCCTCCCACCGGACCGTAAGCCCCACTTTGAGCTTCCCTTCTTTCTTCGCTCCCTCGACGAGCTTTTCCAAACTTTGGGCCCACAGCGGAGTAAGAGACAAGAGTGATACGCCAATCAGCGCGCCAATGAAGGCTCGTATGTTCATCGGTTTACCTTAGACCAAAGTATTTCGGACTCGGATATTTCGGATGGCTCACCGCCGCGGCGCGGAGGACGCGGAGTAAAGAATTCCTAGAATTATTTCATTAAGATACACTCCGAACTTTGTGAACTCCGTGTCTCTCCGGGGAAATTCCCTTTTCTTCTTTGGTTGCGACTGCGCCGCGCTAGGTCTGTCTTTGAATGAGCGGCGTCAGGTCCATGCGGACTCGGACCTTCTCGGGCTCTGTCAACAAACGATAGTCAGACTCCGCCAATTTGTCGATCTTGTACCACTGCGCCATTCTTAGCGGCAGCTTGGCGATGATCGCGCCATCCTGTTTTTCGAACTCGCAATTCATCCGCAACAAGCACGCTTTATTCCACTCTTCCATCAACAGCGGAGAGATACCGATGGTGGCGCGATCCATCGCGTAGACGTAAATATGCCGGCCAAATCCTTTGGTGCCGATCTCATCGGCCGGAATCTTGACGCGAATATCCGACGGAACATTGGCGACGTAGGCGACGCGGCGCCCACCGCTCGACTCCGTTCTCATAGTTAAAAAGACCACGTCCCGATCGGTCGTATTGGTAAACCCATAGTGAACTCCCGACGGGATCAACACCCCCTGGTTAGGTTTGAGGATAAATTTGCCCGTCAGCCCTTCCACGGTCAACTCGCCATCGAGGATGAAAAGAATCTGATCAGAATCCGGATGCTGGTGAATATGCGTTTCACCGCCGCGAGGCCTCGTCTGAAACACCGCGATGAAACTGTTGGGCGACCTAGCCATATCCACCCGGCCGCTCAGATGGTCTCGTTTCTTCATCGCCTCGGCGACGTCGAAGATTTGCACTTCGTCCACGTGCAGGGTTTGGGTTTCGCTTGCCATTGCGCCTCCTTCAGTTTTAGCTGATCTCTCGATCGTCCTAACTCGGATCACTCATGCGTCGAAGAGAAGGCCAGATACTTACCGAGGAACGAGCCGAAAAAGGTTTCTTCGTGGTACCGGCATTTCAGCACGATGCTGAAAAAATGTTGTGTTATGCGAACGTATTTGTTTACACGAAGAATCACGAAGGCCACGAAGGTTTCGAGTATCCAATTCTTAAACTTCGTGCTCTCGTGTTCCGTCGACGTCGCTCAGGACATGCCTTCGTGGTGAATACTACTCCGCAAAAGCCAAAAAATTTAGCTGTAAAGGACGGAAGCATCCCGTCCTCATCCTTTACGACTAACCGATTGCCTTCTTCGGGTGCCACTCGTAGCTTTTAACTTTGTAAGCCTCTTCGGGCATTAAGCTCGTAATCCCTCTCTTGGAAAGTTCGTCTTCGAACTTTTGGCGGATCCATGGATCCTCGTCAATGTATTCGATCATATCCTTGGCGCGGTCTTCGATTTTTTCCGCGTGTCCACGAAACTGCCGGGGAGGATGCAACGCCAGATACCGGGCTGGAGTAGCGCCTGCGTTGAAGTGCTGGTGAAACCATTTATTGGGAGGCACGAACATGCTTCCCTCGTGCCACGGGCAAACGATTTTTTCCTTACCTTCTTCCCACAAGACCGAATACCCCTCGCCTCCAGGAATGACGATCACGCGGCCCGGTCCGTGGCGGTGCGCCTTTTTGTAGGTTCGAGTTGCAAACACCGACATGTGACAGGACATCTCTGAATTGGGAAACATGATGGTGACACTCATGCCCCCTCTCCGGTTGGTCGTGAGTTTATCCCAGGCTGCCATATCCGGAAAAAAGTTGCCGAACCAGTAGACGCGATTTCCACCCCATGCGAGGGAAGGATCGCCGTCTTGGACCAGCTTCGCCTCGGAATAAAGTTCACCTGCTTGCCGCTGAGAAGCATCTTCCTGGAACGGGTTGTTGAAGTAAAAGCGCGGCGCAGTGATCAGCGAGGTTGCCAGCGGCAGATAACTGTAGCGCAGCACTCTGGCAGGCTGGTCGCCGCGCATATTGCTCAGTTGCTGAAAATAGTTATGGGGTATCTGAAATAGACTGCGGTCCTGCCACTCAAAAGTTTTTTTAGGGGCGCCATCGGCGGGCCAAACGGTGCACACACCGCGGCCTTTCAAGACATAAATCAGTTCATCAAGGGCAAATCTTATGGGCGGCAGCGATTTTCCTGGCGGGATTTCCATGACCGTGGCGGAAGTGATCCCTTCCTGCCCCACGAGCTGAATAAACGCGGCGTTGCACTGGCGCTCGTCCCACCATCCGAGCTCTACCGTGCGCAAGTCTTCGATGAAGTAGCCACGATGGATCGGTATGCCGACTGAATCCATCCACCGGTCGTAAGTGTATGCCTTGAGTTCGACGGCCGCTTGAATTGATTCATAAGGGTTGGCGCTTAGTTCTGCTTGTGACATTGTTGTGTTTCCTCCTTCAGGCTTCTTACGCTAATTCTTTTCAAATTTCCACGTTAGGCTGGTGTCTCCTCTAATTAGAACTTTTCGATTGTGTGATTTTGGATTCGTCTTTGCGCCCGTTGCCCTTCTTGGCGCGAGATTATCCGAATTGCAGTGGCGGCTTTGCCGCACTATTCAAGGCTTTCGCAATTCCCGAAACCGATGCTTGGTTCGTTCGTTCTCGCTCAGCATTTCTTTGACGCAATCGTCAAAAGGAGCATTTTTGTCGCGGATGAAGGAAACACCGCGGACGCCGTCGTAGAAATCGGGATTTAGAGCTTCTGACGGCTCTTTGCCTTCGCACAGATCGCTCGCCGCATTCAATAAGAGCTTGCGCATCTCGATGATGCCGACGTCAGTAACGCCAAGCATTTCCTGAGTTCGATCGGTGATCGCTCCCATACTCACCTGCGCGGCCATATCCTGGTTGCCCGTGCCGATGATGCCGGTGAAGTTGTAAGAGCGCTGCAGCTCGCGGTCGATCTGGAAGTCGTTGGCCTTATTCGCCAGCGGCTTATACTCTTTGTCCACCGGCGCGCCGAAACGCCCGTCGGTCTTTCCGGTGCGCATGGCGTACACCTCATCTGCGGTAAGCGGGCGCTTGGTCTCCACCCTGAAGGTCCACACCCAACAATTCTCATCGTCGATGGGCACGAATGCATGACCGCCCGGATCCCTCGGCGGCATGGTGTAAAAGGGCATGAGAAACTGGTTGATGCGCCAGTAGTAGTTTTGATCGCTGATCGTGCCGCGCGCGCCGATGGCCAAACCATAATTCGTTCTCTGCGCCATCACCCGCGGCGCTTTGTCGGTCATCCGGAACAAGGTGTCCAACTCGGGAGGAGTGAGACTGTCCGGATCGTCAATGAACCGCTTGCGCAAAGACTCGGTCGCTTTCATGTAGGTGTCGGAATGTTTGTACGCATCAAGGTAGCCGTGAAGAAAGCGCGTATGCGCCGAGTCGATGCCACCTTCGAGGGCCTGAGCGTAATTCGATTCTTGCAGCCGCTTGATGACGAATTTATGGTCCGGCGGCACCTGAGTGATCGGCAGGCGCGGCAATTCCGGCATACGACCTTTGGGGCCCATATACGCCCAGATAATGCCACCGGCTTCGCGCAGCGAATAAGCAGTTAACTTAACTTTATCTTTGAAGTTGGACTCCGACGGTTCGGTTGGCAAGTCAACGCAGTTCCCCTCCACGTCGTATTTCCAACCGTGATAGATACAGCGCAGCCCGCACTCTTCATTGCGCCCGAAAAATAGATGGGCGCGGCGATGGGCGCAATAAGCGCTGAGCAGTCCGAGCCTGCCATCGGTATCGCGAAACGCCACTAGATCTTCGCAGAGCAGCCGTACGCGCACCGGTGGACAGTCGGGCGTGGGCAGCTCGTCCGCGAGCAATGCCGGCAACCAAAACCGGCGCAATAATTCTCCCATCGGCGTGCCAGACCCGGTTCTTGTCAGTATCTCATTCTCTTCCCCGCTGAGCATCGGTTCCTCCGTTTGGTGAGAGTTACAAGGCGGTCATAGAACAAGGGCGGAAATAGATCAAGCCGCCGCCGCGAAGATGCGAGGCAAACGAGACGAAGGGACAAGTTTCGAAATTCGAAATCCGAATTCGAAACTAATTCAAATGAGCGAAATGGAAAGCACGAAATCCGAATCGCGAAATTCGAAACAATTTCAAAACGATGAAAGAAAAAAAATAGATACAATGTTGCAAACAGGAGGGACTGAAAGCAGAGGTTTGAATTTTCCGAGTTTGGGAATTTGGATTTGACTTTTCCCGTTTATTTCGAATTTCGATATTCGGATTTTGATTGCGGAATCGACTTGACTTGATCGTCTCTGCTCCGATATTGAGAAGCCTACTGTCGGCAATGGCCGCGGCGTGGTGAAGGAGTAAAGGAACGAATGGGCGTAACTGAAGATATTGTGCGTTTTGTCGACCAGGCGCGCTTCGATGCGTTGCCGGACGAGGTTGTGTTTAGGACCAAGACGCTCATCGCTGACGCCATTGGCACGATGCTAGCTGGTTCCTGTGAAGACGGCAGCCGAATCTTGCACGAATATCTCCGACAATCCGGCGGCCGCGAAGAGGCGACCATCGTCGGCAATAAGTTCAAGAGCGGCGGTGCTGCCGCCGCGCTGGGCAACGCGGCCTCCGGCCACGCCCTAGATTTCGATAGCATTCAGCTTTCCACCTGGCCAGGAACCGCCCACGGCGTTCGCCTTCACCCGACTACGCCAGCACTCGCTGCTGCGTTGGCGGTCGGAGAGCCACGCAATATCACCGGCAAGAACTTAATACTTGCCTGCGCCGTGGGGATCGAAGTCGCGTGCCGCGTCACTGAAGCGATTCCGCCGGAGTCCTATCCAGTCGCGTATCAATCAACCGCCACCATGGGAGGGCTGGGTGCGGTTTCGGCGGCGGGAAAAGTTCTCGGATTGAATCAGGAGCAACTCATGCGCGCCATGGGACTGGCGGCAACTATGGCGGGAGGCCTGAGAGAAAACTTCGGCACGATGACCAAATCATTTCATTCCGGCCGGGCCGCCGAAGCTGGAGTGCTGGCGGTCGGCCTCGCCAAGCGCGGTTTCACCGCGGCGCCCAACATACTCGAAGCGCATCGCGGGTTCTTTCTCGCCATGGGCGGAAAACATGATCCAAGTCAAATCTCCGGCAAAATAGGCAAGCCATTTTTCCTCGAAGACCCGGGCTTGCACATCAAGCGCTATCCCTGCGCTATCCTTACCCATCCTTCGATCAAAGCGATGGTCGAGCTGGCGCAAGCTCATGATCTCCGCGCCGAGCAAATTGCTCGCGTGGACGTTGGCGTCAGTGAAGTCGTTACGTCGACGCTCAATCACCCGGAGCCGAAGACTGGCCTGGAAGGAAAATTTAGCGTCGCCTTTCCGCTCGCGCTGGCTCTGTTCAAGCGCGCCGTTGGCCTGAACGATTTCACCGACGAGATGGTGAACGATCCGGAGATTTGTGCGCTGATGAAAAAGACTACGGTGCGGAACGATCCCAAACTGCAAGAATCCGGTGGCAATGAAGTCACGGCGAAACTCACGATTCAACTCAAGGGCGGTCGGACAATCGAGCGGTTGGCCACGCTAGAAAAAGGCAAGGCGCAGCAATGGATCAGCGAAAGTGAGCTTGAAAACAAGTTCCGCGCCTGCGCCGCGCGAGCTCTGCCGACCGATCAAGCCGATCGAGCTTTCGATGCCCTGCTCAAGCTCGATACCAGGCAAGAGATCCACTCGCTGATGGAGCTTGTCAGCAAGCGGACGTAAAATTTGGTCATTTTGGATTTCCTACGAAGAAGGTTTCACCACAGAGGCAACAGAGGTCGCAGAGTTCGGAGAATTTCTTAATCAAGAACTCTTTCCTCCGCGTCCTCCGCGCCTCGGCGGTGCAATCTCCGAGTCCAGTTTCACACGAAGCCTGAAGACCCAAAAGTAGAGGGGAGTCGAATGATGATGACATTGTTTCTACGAATAGTGTTCTTCGTGGCCGCCTGCAGCCTGGCTCTGCTGGCGCGAGTGCAAGCGGTCAGCGCTGCCGACGGGTATCCGAACAAGCCGATCCTTTTTATCACTCACAGCGGTCCGGGTGGTGGCATGGATACGATGCTGCGCCGCATGACCGACATCATGGCCAAGGAGCGGTTGGTGACGCAACAAATGCGGGTTGAAAATGTTCAAGGCGGCAGTGGCGCCAAAGCGATGACAACCCTGGTGAAGCGAAAGGGCGATGATCATGTCTTGGCCGGGATGACTAGCGTCTGGGTTGCCGCGCCGCTCATTTCTCCCGATGTCAAGGTGAGCTACAAAGACATGACTCCAATCGCTCTACTCGGATTGGACCCGAACCTGGTAGTAGTGCGTGCGGACTCTCCATTCAAGACCATGAAAGATTTGCTCGACTTCGCCAAAGCCAATCCCAGTAAAGTTAAGCAAGCGGGAGCTTCGGTCACGAGCACGCCAAACTTCGACCGCATCGCGATTGGCGAGGCCACCGGCGCAAATTGGGATTACGTCGCATTTCCCAGCGGAGGCGAAGCGATTACCGCGGTGCTGGGCGGCCATGTCAATCTGGTAATCGGCCAGCCCGCCGACATGGGTGGTCACTTAAGTGCCGGAGCTCTACGGGCGCTCGCTAGTTTCTCAGAGTCTCGGCTTGCCGGCTTTCCCAACGTGCCGACTCTGCGCGAGCTGGGCATCACGGCGCGGGTCTCGCGCGGTACGGTGCGCGGGATTGTCGCGCCGCCGGATATGCCCGCGACGGCGATTCACTACTGGGAACAGGTTCTGCGCCGACTCACCCAAACGCAGGGCTACCAGCAATTCAGTCGAGAGATCGAGCTGTTTCCCAAGTTTCTCACGAGCAAGGAGTTCAAGCAGTTTTTGGATGAAGAAACCGATAACCTGTCAAAATCTCTCGCGCGCATGGAGGAACTAAAAAAATGAGGCTTTGCGCTGGCGCGAGAGGGAATGGAATGGATTTTTTACAGGAGGTAACGGAGATAACAGAGATGAATTTGAAAACTCTGTTTTCTCTGTTTGCTTCTGTGAAAAGAGAGGGAGTTACCTTTGGACCAGGCGATGACGCTCGCGCACTTTTTGGCGCAAACTGATTTTAATGCTTTTCCCCATGCCGCCCTCCAAGCTGGGAAGCGCGGCTTGCTGGACTGTTTGGGTTGCGCGCTCGGCGGCGCGCGTAGCCGAGCCGCTGCGCTGGCTCTGGATGTGATCGAAGACGCGGGTGGCAATCCTCAAGCGACACTTATCGCCACCGGCAAGCGAGCGCCTCTGCGCGACGCGACGCTGTTCAATGCCACGCGGCGCACGCGCTCGATTTCGACGACACACTCAGCGCGCCGACCGCGTTTGCCGGTTTGGCCCTGGCCGAAGGGCGCGGCCTTTCCGGATGCGAGCTGCTGCGAAGTTACTTGCTCGGTTTTGAAGTGGCGCACAGAGTAGCGCAAGCGATCGGTGGATGGGAAAACGCTCGCGGCTGGCACATGATGGGTGTTGCCGGCGTCTTTGGCGCAGCCACGGCCGCCGCGACGTTGCTGAAGCTCGACCCGCAGCAAATTATTGTTGCGCTTGGCGTTGCAGCGACTCAGGCATCCGGTCTGATCGCCATGCATGGTTTTTTGGCGAAGCCTTTTCATTCAGGCAAAGCCGCAACCAACGGTCTCTTTGCCGCTCAGCTCGCTGCACGCGGTTGCACGACGGGGCCGGCACTGGAGGGCCCCTTGAGCTTGTCCCACGCCATGGGCGGCACGCCAACTCCAGACTGGGCGAACCAGCTTGGCGAATCCTACGCCGTCCTGGAGAATCGCCTCAAGCCGTTTCCTTGCGGCCGGCTGGGCCATGCGGCGATCGAAGCCGCTCTCAAGGCGCGCGCCGCTCATCAACTGACTGCCGATGAAATTGTCTCCGCTGCAATACATGTCGAGCCGCGAGCTCAATACCTCATGGGGAAGAGCGAACCGCAAAACGGCACGCAGTCCATGTTCAGCATCGCGCATGGTGTTGCGGCTGCGCTTCTTTTCGGACGGGCGGGGCCAAACGAGTTCAGCGATGAAGCGGTAAACAATCATGAGCTCACGATGATGCACCGCCGCGTTGAAGTCATTCCCGATCCGCAATGCACAGCCGGCCAGGCAAAGATCACGATTCAAAGCAAAAACCGGGGTCCTCTCTCGGCAGAGGTGGCAATACAGAAGGGTTATGCGGCAAATCCGCTCACTGACGACGACGTGAGCGGGAAATTTCTGAGCCTAGCCGAACCTGTGCTGGGACCAACCCGAGCGCAAAGAGTCGCAGATCTTGTTTACCGCATCGCAACTCTCGATGACGCCGGGGAGCTCGCCCGACTCTGCGCGTAAACAATGGAGCACTCGAGAAAGCAGTTTCTTACCACGAAGCGCATGGTTCGATTAAGCTCACCACAGGCTCCGGACACGAAGGTTTCGGAAATTGAGTATCTCAGACTTCGTGATCTTCGCATCCTTCCTGGTAATTTTTACTTTGCGTACTTTGCGCTGTTTGCGGTCAAAAAATTCTTCATGACTCCACCATGACCCGCTCAGACCGCTTGATCGGCAGCCTCTCGTTCTTCTTTGGCTGGTTCGTTGTGTTAGAAGCGTCCAAGCTGGAGTTTGCCAGCAGCTACGGCGCGGGCTCTGGCTTTTTCCCTTACTGGCTCGGCGTTACCGTCGTCATTCTCGGCGCGGTCGTCACTCTGCACGCTTGGCGCAATCCAGTCGGGGCCAATTCTCCAGCTCCAGTGACCTGGTCAACGAAGAAGCTCGTTGCGCTCGCTCTGCTCTCGCTTTTTGTTTTGACTCTTGAGCGGCTTGGTTTTGTCATCGGGTTCAGTTTTTTGGTTGCGATCCTGCTCAAGCTGGAAGGGGAGAATTGGCGCAGCACTGTCTCGGTGGCGCTAGCCTCAGGAGTGGGTTTCTATATTTTCTTCGTGCGCTTGCTCGACGTGAACCTCCCCGCCGGCCCCTTCGGTTTCTAAATGGAAATCCTGTCGAACTTGTTCTACGGCTTCCAGGTGGCTTTGTTGCCGGCCAACCTGCTGTTTTGCCTGATCGGTGTGACGGTCGGAACGGTCGTTGGCATCCTGCCTGGCATCGGCACGACGGCTGCCGTCTCGATTCTGTTGCCGCTCACTTTTCGCATGGACCCGACATCGGCGATGATCATGCTCGCCGGCATTTACTATGGAACGAAGTACGGCGGCTCGACGACCTCCATTCTCGTCAATACGCCAGGGGAATCGTCTTCAGTGGTGACCTGTATCGATGGTTACCAAATGGCTCTACAAGGACGCGCCGGTCCCGCGCTTGGCATCGCGGCGATCGCGTCCTTTATTGCCGGCACGCTGGGGCTAGTTGGTTTGCTCCTTTTGGGTCCTTTACTCACCAAGGTCGCCTTGAGCTTCGGTCCGCCCGAGTACTTTGCTTTGATGGCCATGGGCCTGACCACAGTGGCCTATTTAGCGGGCCGCTCTATGACCAAAGCCCTATTGACGACGTCTGTGGGCATGCTGCTCTCGACCGTCGGCTTCGATATCTTCACTGGAAAGCTGCGGTTTACCTACAATCAGAGCGACCTTTCGGATGGCATCAGCTTCATTACCGTCGCCACCGGTCTGTTCGCCGTGGGCGAAGTGCTATCTAACGTTGGCCGCTCTGCGGCTGAAACAAAAATGTTCCAAGTGTCGTCGCGCTTGCGCGATCTGCTGCCGACTTGGCAGGACATGCGCGATTGTCGAGGATCGTTCATCCGCGGTACCCTGATCGGCTTTGTCGTCGGGGTGCTCCCAGGGGCCGGATCGTCGATCTCTTCGTTTCTCTCATACGCATTGGAGAAACGTTATTCCGCACATCCAGAGCGCTTCGGCAAAGGCGCCATCGAAGGGGTCGCTGGACCGGAAGGAGCAAACAACGCCGACACAGCCGGTGCCATGGTGCCCATGCTCAGCCTCGGATTGCCCGGGTCGGGTGGAACTGCAGTTCTCTTGGGCGCGCTTATTTTGTATGGCATCCAGCCCGGCCCCTTGCTTTTTCAACAGCAACCAAAACTCGTCTGGGGTCTCATCGCCAGCATGTATGTCGGCAACGTGATGCTGCTCATCTTGAACCTTCCGCTGGTGCCGCTATTCGCGAGCATGCTGCGTTTACCTTATCGATTTCTCTATCCTTTGATCCTCGGCTTCTGTTTC